>ERZ795053.160-NODE-160-length-82739-cov-9.865089_pt1 | contig 82739 bp, 95 predicted proteins | sample MGYA00375137_ERZ795053 | MGnify/ENA primary metagenome ERZ795053 (study PRJEB30182, sample SAMN05720284) | activated sludge metagenome | isolation source: Anaerobic digester | place: Hong Kong | collected 2014-12-17 ...
GGAACTTGCTCTACCAGACTCAAGCTCCCCCGCTTTCAGCGGGGAGTTTCTGACACTGAATCGTACTCGTTAGGCTGGTGGGTGATCTTCATGGTGTGGCCTCCTTTTGGTGTGGAGCGGCGCGCTCTGCGCCGCTCGGTTCATGGTTGGTTATTCGTTCTCTTTGATCAGGCCTGCTACAAGCTGGAGCATTTCCCGCTGCGCTCGGATGCTATCAAGTGCGCTCGTTACTTCGTGCGCTTCGCTTACAAGCTGGCCAATCCCAAGATTGCCGTAGTAGGTCAAGTCTTCGTTGTCCAAGTCTTCAACCAAGCGCTGGAGCTGCTCGATCATCCGTACTGCGGTGCCCTTGGCTTGCGCTCGTTTGTCTTCAACCTTGTCTGCAATCCATTTTGCTCGAAATCCCTGCATTTGCTCTGCGTATTCTGCATCCTCTGGTTTGGCTGGTGCAAGCGTATCGACTAGCTGGCGTGCAGCGTTCGCTGTGGTTTTTACGTTGAAGTCTTGCATTTTTATATCTCCTATATATATCGTGTATTACTTTGGTGTACTATTGTATTACTTATATGTGATTAGTATAGCATGACAACTAAACACAGTCAAGGCCCAAAATAGCGAGTTTGCGGCCAGTTTTAGCGCCAACGATGAAAGTGTCAATGAAAATGGCCGGTTCTTTTTAGGCCGCAATCATCATTGACACTTTGCGTTTACCGCTGTAAATTGACCCATATCTGGTTATTCTGGGCCTTGACTGTGTTTAGTCGCAGAGGTATTATAGACGTGTACGAACGAAGGGCTACCACCCGCAAGCGAAACCACGAATACAGGAGACACGCTACCATGATCAACCAATACGAACCCCAACAACCATTGCAGTACGTAAGCGCGGTTGAGGTTGCAGATATCGGCTGGATAGTCGTCAAGCACGATGATGTACAGCAGCAGCGCCACTACGTTGGCCGGCCCACGAGCCGCACCGCTGCATACCGCAACGCCATCCACTTGGCCAGCCGCTTGAACTGGCGGCTGGTTGTACAGCACTAATCACCCATCGTAATGCATGGGGGCTTGCGCCCCCATGTATATAAGGAGCAGATCACCGTCAGTAACCCACGGCTGAAGCACGTGGGCTTGCAAAAGCTCAAGTGCGGAGGCTGATAGCTGGCCAGACTAAGCTTTGAGTAGCTACGTTACCGGTGAATCTATAGGTACCTTGGGGTGACGTCCCAGCCCCAGGCACTACGGCCAGCGATTAAACAAGTGTAGAGGGTTAAGCTAGTGTCGCCGGCAGCAAACCACCGGATAACATTGTCGAGGGAAACGTAACGCCGCAAGGCAGAAAGTGCAGAAATGCAGAACCGAGTTTTCGTACTAGATACCAACCGCAAGCCGCTCGACCCATGCCATCCGGCTAAGGCCAGAGAGCTTTTGCGCAAGGGCAAAGCGGCGGTCTTCCGCCGCTACCCCTTCACGATCATCCTAAACCGAGCGGTCGACGACGAGCCGACCGCAGCGCAACTGAAGATCGACCCCGGCAGCAAGACAACCGGCATGGCCATCGTCCAGCATGGGCGTGTCATCTTTGCCGCCGAGCTTGAGCACCGCGGCCAGACGATCAAGGCCAACTTGGAGAAACGCCGAGCGCAGCGACGTGGACGGCGCAACCGCAAGACGCGCTATCGCAAACCACGGTTTCTCAACCGCACCAGGCCCAAGGGCTGGTTGCCACCGAGCCTAAACAGCCGCATGCAAAACGTGCAGACGTGGTTTGTTCGCTTCTTCAAGCTTTGCCCGATTGAATCAATCAGCATGGAGCTGGTGCGGTTCGATATGCAACTGATGGAGGATCCAGAGATCGACGGCGTTGAATACCAGCAGGGAACGCTGGCCGGTTACGAGGCCAGGGAATACTTGCTGGAGAAGTTTGCACGCCGGTGCTGCTACTGCGGAGCCACGGACGTACCGCTGGAGATTGAACACATCGTACCCAAGTCGAGAGGCGGCAGCAACCGCATCAGCAACTTGTGCTTGGCTTGCACGCCATGCAACCAGGCCAAGGGCAACCAGACGGCAGCAGAGTATGGCCACCCCACCATCCAAGCGCAAGCCAAGCGGCCGCTTAAAGACGCCGCCGCGGTCAACGCCACCCGCTGGGTCATTTGGCGCATGCTTGATGCCACCGGCCTGCCGCTCGAAGTCGGCACCGGTGGTCGCACCAAGTTCAACCGCCGCCGCCAGGAGTATCCAAAGGCGCACTGGATTGACGCCGCGTGCGTTGGCCAGAGCGGCGAGACGATACGTTTGGCTTGCTGCCAGCAGCCATTGCGTATCAAGGCCACTGGCCGGCAGTGCCGCCAGATGTGTAGGCCCGATAAATATGGATTCCCGCGCACGAGTGCAAAGCAGCACCGTATCATCAAAGGCTTTCAGACCGGCGATATAGTCACGGCCGATATACCATCGGGCAAAAACCAAGGCGTCCACGTTGGGCGTGTTGCGGTTCGAGCCAATGGCAGATTCAGAATAGCACCAATCGATGGCATCAACTGGAAGCATTGCCAACCATTGCATAAATCGGATGGCTACAGCTACCTTTAATTGTATGGAACCGATCTCCCCGGCTGTCACCGGGCTTCGTTTCCTCCCACAGCTAAGGCACGTGGGTTTCCACTCAGAAGGACGATCATGATTGCATTAGCCGAGATTCAACGCCAAGACCGCGAAGGCGCAGGGGCGCAAGATAGCCTGAACGCCGACTACGCCAACGGCAGCATCAGCAAAGACGACATCGTATACGTCGCTGAGATCCAGCACGCCGCCCACGCCCAATACCAGGGCCACTGGGACGGCGACGAATGGGAAGTCGTAGTTTTCGTCGCAGACGTCGCAACCAAGGCAGGGGGGGCGTTTGTGGCCGGTGACATCGCCATTGCCAAGCCCGATGGCGCACGCGGCTGGGTGGCATACTCGGTGCGCAACCGCATCGATACATTGGTGCAAGCCAGCCACATCGAGCGGCTGGATGTGGCCGAGCAGCCCGCGGCTGATCCCGGCGCATTGCAAGCGCTGCAAGCGGTCAATCCTGATGGGCCGGATGAATACAACAGCGACTACGACTTGGTGGGTAATAGCTGCTGGGTGCGTGTTGGCCACTTGGTTTTGTACATCCTCGATACCGGCAAGGGCGCAGCCATCGACGTCATGCATAACGACGATGCCGATGGAGAGCCGGTCGACACCTTGTATTACGAGATTGGCTGACGGGAGCCGCAGCCGCGGCGCTACGCTTGCGGGTGGCGTACCTTGCGGGAGCCGTCATCGCTGAGGCCAGATTAGCGAAAACTGATCATGATTTTCGCTAATCTGGCCCTTGACAAGCAATAGCAACAGAGGTATACTAATCACACAGAAGTAATACATCAGTACACCAGTGTACTACTAATATCTAATAGGAGACACGATCATGACCAACGAAACCGTATTCGATCAGACAGGCATCATTTTGGAAGAGACTGCACGAGCTTTGGAAGACCAGGGAGTAACGATCACCATCGACTTTCGTCTTACAAGTGTGCAGCCCTATGAAGCGCTTTTCTTTGAAGCCGCAACGATGCTCACCACTTGCTGCGCTAACACCGAAGATAAGGTGAATTGGAAGATCACTGGCGGATCACATGAAATTGAAAAGCTTATAGTAGCCTACGACGACTTGCGCACCACGGTTATCGACTTCAGCTTGACGGAATTCCCCACAGGTAGCCAGCCAACCCGCAGCCTTTTGCAACAGGCCCGCTTCAAATGCCGCCGCGAGATGGGCAAGCTGATCGTCACCCAGGCCATTGAATTGGCCAACGGCGACGATGGCGACGAAGCCGCAGCCGGCGCTTTCACCTACGAGAACGAAAAGGGCAAGCTGTACTTTTTGAACGCTCGTATCGTAGAGAAGAAAGACGGCACCACGAGCCAAACGTATTACTTCGCCAGCGAACCAAAGGCCAATCCGGTCGCCATGCTACCGGCTGACATGTACGTGAGCCTTTTGCCCAACGGCCTGCCAATCCTCAAGCGGATCGCAGCCGATGCTTAAGCGATTGCACAACTATTTGGTGCGCCAGCGCGGCCGCTTCCCTGAGCGGCTGCGCTGCATCCTGATTGACATCGTTGATACCTTTTTGTTTGGAGAACTCTGATGCTTTGTTGTAGCTTGCTCAGTACACACCACGTCGTCCTATACTGCGCCAACGGCCAAGGCTGCGCAGTAGTCACACAGAGCGATTTCGAGCTTTGTTGGGCTATATACGCAGCGCTGGTGGCCGCAGGCAACGACCAGTGCTATAGTGCCGCCCGTGAGCTTTTCGAGCCGCTGGTGCAGCCCATAGGGTGCGGCTGCTTCTTTGCGGCTGACCGATTGAACAGCTTCTTTTGGCTAAACGAGGCATCGCTTTTTAGCTGACGATGGCCGCGTCGTACCTTGCGGGGGCCGTCATCGCTGATCGCAAATTCGCCAAAATTGGTGCCGAATTTACAAAATTTGTTCTTGACTAATATTAGTAGTCATGGTATACTTGTTTCAACGAAGCAAATACCACTAATAAGGAGAGACACGATGAGCAGCACACTAGTAAAGAGCACACGACGATTTGGCAGCGAGCTTGACAACAACTTGAGCGCAGCGCAGCGAGTAGCGAAGTATAAAGAAGAGATGGCGCGGATGATGCAGCTTATAGCCGCCGAGATTGAGAGCTACGGCAAGGGCGACGAGGGCAACTTACACTGGGGCCACGTTGGCGACGTAGCTGGCATGCACGAGGATCTTTACAAAGTAGCTGGCCAGCTTGGCTTGGCCGGCGAGGATTGGGACGCAGAACTCTAGATCGTAACGCTTGGGGGCGCAAGCCCCCCACAAAGGAGCAGATCATGAAAGCATACGGGATCAAACGCAACTGGAGCCACATCGACGACTTTGCCCGCAACGCCGAGGCCCGCAGCGCCCGCAAGCAGCGCCGCCGCACCAAGATTGTCCACCGCGCCGCTCGGCGCACCGCCAAGCACGCTTTGAAATGCCAATACTGAAAATTGTCAGGGGGTAGCTCAACCGGCAGAGCAGCGCAGTTGGAACAGGCCCCATCGACGCCAAGCGCTGGGTCAGCGCAAATTGCACCACACATTTTTTTAACGACGGGTGTACATGCATACACCAATGTAATACAAAAGGACACTGTACCATGAGCGAATCACGCATCAAAACGTTGACGACTGCCGGCCAACTGGCCAGCCTTTTCGCATCGCTGCCGCCCAATACACGGGTCGTATTTTCCTCAGACCCCGAGGGCAATAGCTACAGCGATTTGACCAACGGTGTTGGTGAGTTGGCCGGTGGGAAAGTGCTGCTTTTCTACCCCAGCAGCGGCACCGAGAATCTGGATATCGATGCACTGTTTGGCGCGGAATTGTAAAGGAGAAATCATGCCACGCAAGACCACGAAGCCAACACCAACCACATTTATAAATCGACACGCCGACGTCCGGAGCATGCTCCAAGATGACGAGGTGGCCGGGGTCTGGGCATGGGCATTAGCCACGCTCGACCCGCTGGAATTCTACGACGCCGTTGATGGCACGTCCGCCACCAACGTGGCCGAGACGATGATCATGGACTGCCCGCTGCTCGACGCCGAAGACACCGAGCTTTGGGAAGCCGATAGCGGTGGCCCATGGGACGCCGGTTACATCTACGCCCTATGGTGCGATGAGATTGTCCCCTGGAGCCAAGCAGTGGCCGCGGCCCTATCAACACCGGAGCCAGAGCCGGCCTAATCACTGCACCGCACCACCGCGGCCACTGCACTGCAAAGACCGCGGTGGTGCAATGTAAAGGAGAATTTAGATCGTGTCTAAAGTACTATTCAGCGTCAGCGAGACGCACGCCGACGATACGCCCGATGGCAAGTCAGAAACTCCCCGCTGAAAGCGGGGGAGCTTGAGTCTGGTAGAGCAAGTTCCATCTGATTAGTCTGAGCACGTTGGGTGCTACGTTAGTTGCGAAATAGGCACCTTCGGGTACTCCACTCGCCCGAAGCACTGCGGACAGTGATTAAACATCGCTGAGAGTAAGGCGAAGTGTTGCTGTCGCTAAACCGCAAGCTAACATTGACGAAGTGGGCCACAGCCGAGAGGCTGGTGAGCGTAGTAGCTCACGAAAGGAAGCATTGTGAAAGTATTTGTACTCAACCAAGACGGCAAGCCGCTGATGCCAACCACCCCGCGCAAAGCCAGGTTGCTGCTGCGCGAGGGTCGGGCCGGCATTGCTGGGCGCAAGCCCTTCACGATTCAACTGCATTACCCGACACCGGACAAGGTGCAGGATATCACGCTCGGCATCGACAGCGGCTACGAGACCATCGGCTTTAGCGCGGTCACGGACAAAGAAGAGTTGATTGGTGGTGAAGTCGAGATGCTGAAAGGCCAAACTGAACGGAACAAAGAGCGCCACATGTATCGGCGGCAACGCCGCAACCGGCTGCGCCATCGCAAGCCTCGATTCGACAACCGTGCAAGGCCAGAGGAGTGGCTTGCCCCATCAATTCAGCACAAGCTCGATGCCCATATCCGCCTGATTGAAAGTCTGTGTGCCGTAATGCCCATCGCGAACATCATCATCGAGACGGCCAACTTCGATATACAGGCGATCAACAATCCGGATATCGAAGGGGCTGGATACCAGAGCGGGGAGCAGGCAGGATTCTGGAATCTGCGTGAGTACATTCTTCATCGGGATAATCACAAGTGCCAGAATCCCGATTGCAGGAACAAGGCCAATAGCCGATCTTGCAAGTGCATCACATTGGCTATTGGATGGGCGACCGCACCGACCGACCAGGTAATCTTGTCACGCTTTGCACGAAGTGCCACACCCCGGCCAACCACAAGCGAGGCAAGCTGCTGCACGGTTGGGAGCCGAAAGTAAAGCCGTTCCGGCCAGAAACGTTCATGTCAACGGTGCGCTGGCGGCTGATCAATAGGTTTGATGCCATCAACGTCTACGGTTACCAAACCAAATCGGGCCGTATCAGGCTGGGCTTGGAAAAGTCGCACCACAACGATGCCTTTGTCATTGCCTGCGGCACCACACAGAAACGAGCGCAGACGACGGTCGTCCAGCAGCGGCGGCGCAACAATCGCAAGCTAGAGCGCTTCTACGATGCCAAGTACATCGACACCCGTACCGGCCAAAAGACTAGCGGCCAGGAGCTATCGAGCGGTCGCCGCAAGCGCAATCTGGAATCAGATCAGAACGGCGACAACTTGCGGCCCTGCCGCGGCCACAAAGTATCAAAGGGACGGCGGGCTATCCGCCGCCAACGGTATGGCTTGCAGCCAGGAGACATTGTTTTGCTTGAGGGGATTAAACGAACGGTGCGCGGTATATGCGGACGCGGGAAGTCGCTCTCATTGCATACCACAGAAAAGAAGCCGCAATACGTGCCAACCAAGAACGTCACATCCGTGCGAATGCGCAACGGATTCATTTGGGAGGCCGCGTAGCATGATCCTGCTTCGCAGCCTCCAATTCACCTCCCCGATAAATCAGGGGAGTACCCTTGGAGGAAAATCTATGGAACTATCGATTGATCTGACGCATATCTCCATAGCCAAAGAGCCGCCCGATGCAGAAGAGTAAGCTGCTGCTCGACATCTTGGCCGAGCATGATCGCCATGCTCGGCCAGCCACCGAGCAATCGACGATGGTCGATAACCGCAAACTGACCGCCACCATTCCTGGCGATGGCATAGAAGTCTTATTTCATCTGGCCGGCCCCAATGGTGGCCGCGGCCAAAAGCTGCATGTGCCGCTCGACTTCTTACGCGGCCTATTGGCCGAATTCGACAACGGAGAGCAGCCCCACCATGTCTTTAAAGATTGACGACGTGCTGGCAGCGACCAGCATCACCCCCTACCAATTCACCGCCAACGCCATCTTCGAGGCGTGCCACAGCGCTCTGAGCAAGCCTACCAAAAGCAAACGCGCCAAGCCCAAGGAAGTGACCGCGGCGCAGCTCTATGGCGAGGCTTGGCGCGTCTGGATGTGCGAGGCATCGTGCTACTACGTCGCAGAACGTGCCGAGCTTATCGAGCAGCACTATGGCCGGCAGCTCTGCGCATTGGTCGATGATGTCGTCGAAGCGATGCGTGTGACGCATCACGAGCATTGGAATAGCCTGCTTGATTTGAGCATCTATGACGACGATGATCAGGCGGCATGTGTGGCCAACGCCATCGCCGCGTTGGACTGGTATCGCAACCACCAGGCGCACGCCGATAGTCTGCTCACCGAAGCCACCGCCGCGGCCTGGCTGGCCACCCACCAGCAGCCGGAGCAGATGGCGCTACTCTGACGAAAAGCCGCGTCAGAGTACATTGCGGGGGCCGCGTCGGAGTACCTTGCGGGAAGCGTCAGCTTGCGTCACATTTCCCCAATATTGGCTCCATATTCGCTAAATTGGTGCTTGACTATTTTTAGAGACAATGGTATTATGTCAGTGTACCACAGTAATATACATACACACCGAAGTAATACATATTTTTAGCGACAAGGAGCATACACATGACCGCCACAACAACGACCGCCAAGACCGCCAGCGAGATGGTTTGGACCGTAGCTGAAAACGCCACGCCGCCAGAGAGCAACGGCCAGGTGCTTTGGGAATCCGGCCTCACGGTTGGCGATCTGATTGATGTGAATACGGAGTATGAAGTCTGGAAACGGGATTACAACATCCTGGCCAGCGAGATTGCACTGACCGACGATGGCCGGTTCCACCTCGACACCACTAGCGAAGATCATGGTTTTGAAATCGAAGACCACGCATTGCGCCAGGTCTGCGAGATGCTTGGCCGCGCCGCCACCGGCAAACGTATACCCTTTGAGTATGTGCGCCACCTCATCCAGAACCATCCCGATATGTACCAGTATATTTTAGCTCGCCACGCAGCCGACCGCGGCGACAAGGGCATTCAACTGCGCACCTACCACGACAGCATCCGCGGCTATATGGGCGACAAATACAGCGGCATTGGCAACGTCGAGATGCTGGAGATCTTGGACGTCGCTTTGCGGGATAAGGCTGACAACAAATACGAGCTAATAAGGCCCTTCATTGGCCGCGACGGCCTAACGGTTAGAGTGATGGCTCGTAACGTCAACTTGCCCAACGGCGACAGCGTATACGGCATGGGGGTGGTAATTCGCACCGGCGAGATTGGCAACATCAGCCCCTGCGTTTGCCCCTTCATTCAACGCCACAGCTGCACCAATAGCACGGTCTGGACAGAAGAGGCTTTCAAGCTAAAGCAGGTGGGCGACAAAGAAGCCAAGATCACGCTGCTGGCCGCGGCGATCATCGATAAGCTGGGCGAGAGCGCAGAGATGCTGAACCGCATGATGGAAGCACGCATGGCCAAGCTGCCCAAGATTGACACAGTGATTTCCAAGCTGGTCGAGAACAACGGCTGGAGCGAAGCGGTCAGCATGCAGATCGTACGCGGCACCGAAGGCGAGAAGACGGTGGCCGGCTTGGTAAATGGCATCACATTTGCGGCCCACGCCGCGGACGTCGACCACGAGACAGCGTATGAGTTGGAAGGCATCGGCGGCACATTCCTGATGGCCGGCCCGCAGTACGCGGAGCACTATCGCTAAGAGTAGGCCAGAGCCAATCCCCCAGGCTCTGGCCACACTGCAAAGGAGAATGCAATGATTACTTGGACGATCAACGGCCAGCCGGTCAATATTTCTGAAGTGCTGATGGGCTTCACGCTGCAGCACAAGCACGCCGAGCTGGTAGAAGCGGTGAGCGCGGTGATTGCCCATTCGCTAAAGGAGAATCTGGATCACACTGATCCCGATGCATGCGTCGAGTGCGGCCAGCCGCTTGCGGACGTCTTTCGCCACGCCGTGTACGATGAATTTGCCTACTGCGAAGACTGCGTGCTGGACGGCCTAAAGCAATGCCGGTGCTGCCAGCTTGAATACGATCTAACATATTTATTTGATGCCCACAATGTCGAGGTGCGCATCGTTAATGAAAGGGGGATGACTGCATGAATAAAGGAGCTTTGCAGGACTATTTGGACGGGCTGAAATGCACTGGTGCCGCGTTGGACGTTTTGGATAAGGGCGACTGGTGCGCTCGGGTTTCCGTTCTATTGTACGCGCTAGGACGGTGCGACAACCATACAGATGCTGATGTCATGGCAGAGCGGATGTGGAGCAGTTGCCATTCTGACCGCTACCACGTTTTTATCAATATGAGCGGCCTTTATTTTGTTGTGGCCGATAGTGGGCCAGCCGCCATGTTGGACGCGTTCGCCAACGCTCCGGATTGGATAGAAGTATGCGACTGGGCAACCGATGCTATCGCTGCCGCAGAGTATGCAATAGATACCCACAATTGCACCGCACGAGCAACGGCGGCACAGTTGCCAGGGGGTGCCGCATGACCACGCTCGTACTGACCAACTTGCGCATTGAGGTGGACTGGCCGGAAGGGCAGCAGCCAGATCACCGAGCGTTGAACCGGCTGCTCTACCGGCTGAACTTGACGTTGGCGAAGGGCGAGGGCCTGCCAACGATCATGAACCGGCCGAGCGAAGTCGAAGCGAAAGTTGAGACCGGCGATGCCCAAAATTAGAATTTTAGCCCGTAAACCCCAGTCCCTTTAGGTCGTCCAACTTCCCAAAACAGAACAATTGTGCTACAATCCACTTGCGACACAAGACCAATTCGAGTATACTGTTGATCAGCGCCCGCGCTGGATCGGTCTTGTGTCGCAACTCGACTCGATATCTAGCGAGGGCGTTTTCTATTGGGCCATGAAACTTCATAAAGCCTTCAAATTCCGCATCTATCCCGACGACGAGCAAAAAGGCGCTCTGGCCATCCAGTTCGGCCATGCCCGCTTTGTCTATAACCACTATCGCCGCGTGCGCGAAGAGTACTACTATGAAACGGCGACTGGCTTGAGTTATCGGGATACGACAGATGATCTGGCCCAACGATTGAAAGTAGAATACCCCTGGTTGAGCGAAGCGCACTCGCAGGTATTGCAACAGACGCTCAAAGATCTGGATCGGGCCTATGTGAACTTCTTTGCCGGCCGCGCTGCCTATCCTCGCTTCAAAAAGAAACATGCCAAACAATCCATCCGATTTCCGCAAGGCTTCAAGCTCGATGGCCAGCGCATCTATCTGCCCAAAGTGGGGTGGGTGCGCATCGTTCGTCACCGACGCATTGAAGGCGTCATGAAAAACTGCACGGTATCGAGAACCAAGACCGGCAAGTATTTTGTGGCCATTCAATGCGAGATGGACGTCGACGAGCCAACGCCCGCAGAAAGCAGCGTTGGCATTGATTTGGGCTTGACCACGTTTGTCACGCTCAGTACCGGCGAGAAGGTAAAGCCGCCACAGCACTTGCGGCGCACCGAGCGGCGGCTAAAAATCCGCCAGCGGCGACTGAGCCGTAAGCAGAAGGGCAGCAACAGCCGCGCCAAGCAGCGGCAGCGGGTGGCCGCTACGCACGAGCGGGTAACCAACCAGCGGCGAGACTTTCACCACAAACTCAGCCGGCAGATCGTCGACCGCTTTGGCATCATCGGGTTCGAGACGCTGAACGTCCGCGGCATGCTGGCCAACCACCATCTGGCCAAATCCATCAGCGATGCCGGTTGGTATCAGTTTGTGACGTTTACCAGCTACAAGGCTGCTTGGGCCGGTGGTACGGTTGAAAAAGCTGACCAATGGTATCCCTCATCAAAACTATGTAGCGCATGCGGCGAAAAGAACGCATCGCTCAAACTATCGGACAGGCAGTGGGTATGCCTGGGCTGCGGTGCCATCCATGATCGGGATGAGAACGCAGCCAAGAATCTGGAACCCCTACCGCGGGAGCCGCGGGAAGTGACGCCGGTGGAGATACGAGCAGCGGTTGCGCACTCGGCCCCGGAAAATTCTCAAGGCACAGCCCTTGAAGCCCAAGCTCTTTAGACTTGGGTAGCTCACTTGGCCGAGTTTGGCGACGAATCGTGGGAGCTGGACGCGCTCGACCCGCGCACGTTGGCCGGCCTCATCACAGACGCCGTCGAAGCCATCCGCGATGAAGACGCCTGGCAGCAAGCGGTGGCCGAAGAGCAACGCCAGCGCAGCCTACTGCGCAGCGCGTCCGATCGGTGGGGCGACGTGGCGACTTTCCTGGCCAACGGCAATGGCCAGCAATAAAGATTGGCACGCTGCCGGCAGCGTCCATTTTGATTGACACTCTGCCGGCAAAGCAGAAAATTCGTTCTGAATTCGCAAAATTGGCGCTTGACAAATTTTAGACGTGATGGTATTATATTGGTGTACCACAGTAGTATATAGGTACACCAATATAATACAACATGAAAGGAGATGCATATAAGGGGATTCAGAGGAACTTTTCAGTGCTAGGGTTGGCAACGCCGCCAACCCTAAGCGATCAGAATTCTCTGCAGCGTAAAGCGCGGGTTGGCTGACAAAATGCTAGTAGAAGAGAACCGGGGATACAAACAGGCCAGAGAGAGCCAACTACTCCCAACCGCACAGCAGAAGGGTTGCTGCACAAGCACTTAAAGCTTGTGCGCTGCAGAGAGCGCTGATCGCTCTAACGAAGCAAACGTATAGTACAGAGGAAACCACCATGCTCGTCAATACAGATTTCCTGCTTCTAACGGATTCTGTGGTTCCAAGGCCATATCTGACACAATGCATGGAATCTCATCAAAACCGTCGTGAAGAATGAAATTTCGATGACTTTCGCCGCCTACATACTGTGCAGAACATTTGGCTTACGCAATATGTGCATAACCCATTTGGGGTATTAGGCCCGACCACAGAATCCGTTAGAAAGAGCAGATTTCATCATTACCAAGCCCTCGCACGATACCATACTTTTTTGGGGTGGCCGGTTGGGCTGGACATTTTCACTTGGCCTGGCGCACGTCTACCGCAGCAGAGAGCTGGCTGAAGCCGCCATCAAGCGCAACACCGCCAAGATTGCCGGTGGTAAGTACATGACCCGCAGCGAATACGGTCTGTGGGCGCAAGAGAATCTACCCCTACACCACAACGAGCGCAATACGGCCGTTAACCCCACGGCCAAGCCCTGCGACGAATGCGGCAAACTCACCCACTATTTTCTTATGCCAAATCCCAACATTCGCTGGTGCGGATGCGGATACTTCTCAGACGACGGCAGCGGCATTGCTGACGTCGATGATTACCATTTTGCGGCGTATGCCCAATAGAAAGGACGCAGACCGATGGAAATTAAGACTTACACCGCAGCAGTAGCTGGAGAGCCAGCGGCCACGCTGGTGGCCTCCCTGTTGGCCCAGGAGAGCATGTGGTTTGAATGCATGCCCGTGGGCGACGACGAGTATCGCTTCACTTGCCGCGACGACCGCGCACGCACGCTCGATAGAGCGGTGGAGATTGCCGGTGATCGCCGCCTGGCGCTTCAGGAAATTGCTGATCGCCTCGATGGCATTTTGCGCACCGACTACAGTGGCCGTGCCATGTATGGAAACAAGTGCTACGGCATCATCTGCGGCTCGTTGCCAGATTGCCTGATGCTGGCCGGCCAGTATGGTTTGCCAGCGCCGCTGTACGACAATATGGGCATGGACTGGATTGTATACTGGCGCACGATTAGCGACGAGCCAAAGCGCAAGCGGCAGTTTGCCTAGGGGGCAGCATGGCCAATCACAACATCCCACCCGACGATCTAGAAATTTTTGATGATAACGATGGCACGTTCACGGATGCGCTTTCGATTGGTGCATACGTCCACTGCGCCCAATGCGTGCAGGAGATAGCCGATGGCCACATTGATGCCATCGGCCAAGCCCCGGCCACGTATGCCCGCCTTGCGGTGGGCTGGACGGAGCATGGGCTGCAGGTGTGGTGTGAACGCCACCAAGCGAACGTGGTACACATCCACTTTCAGGGGATGGCGCATCCGGCCATCATCACCAGTGGCGCGTTGATTGACGAGGATGGCGATGGCGACGAGTAAACCGGCTAGTCTGCGAATCGAGCAAGCGCAGCACGAGCCGGCCACCAAGCTGGTCATCCACGTCGATGGCCAGCGCATCGACATCGTTATTCTCGATGGGTTCAGCCAGCTTGACCGTTTCGAGTTGGCTGCGCTTATAGCTCGCGGCGAGCTACGCCGCACCGTGAGCTGTACTGTACACATTTCTAACGACAAAGGAGATATTTCTGATGGCTGATTTTCACCCCTTCGCCAAGCTGCTTAGAGAAGGCGAAAGCGACGTTGCTGCATGGCAAGAGGCGATCTCGCTCTGCCAAAGAGAGCCTGGCTTCATGCTCAATATGGCCATCGCCTATTACGGCTTGCAAATCATGAGCCGGGATAAAGCGGTGGCGACACTCTGCACTGTGATGATCGCGCTAGCGCAGCAGGGGTCTTACTACCGTGGCGCGGCGCACCAAGCCCTGAACGAAGTTAAAAAAACGCCCAAGGAGCAGTGGCCGGCCTGGGCGATTCCGCTAAATAAGCATTTCTATCCGGAGCATAAAAAATGACGCAGCAGATATATCTCTGGTGCGCCAGCGGCAAGGGCGAAGCGGACGTCCTTGCCATCACCGATGAAACCCGCGGCGGCATCGTGGATACAAGGAAGCACGACGTGCAGTATCTGTCATTCTTCTGGCTGCAAAGCATGTATGGCGACCGCCACTTTAGAGCGCGTTGGCCATTCCTCACAAAGCGCACCAGCTACGCGATGGCCAGAGCGGAAATGACGCCGTTTGATACCGAGTATAAGCTGCTCAAGGACTGGCTGCGCTTGCAGGACGCACCGGCCATCATCCTCTCGCCATTCAGCCAACTTGAAAATGGCATCGCCGGCAAGTTGGGCGAGATGCTCCAGGCCGATGGCTTTATTGTTGAGCGGTGGGAACGCCGCCCCAAGAACAAAGCCCAACTTGGGCTATTTGCCTGAAAGGAAACGCCATGCTACACAACCATGCTTTGATGCCCGCATTGGGCGTCACGATCAACTGCAACGGTCTGCTCCAATCGGTGCGGACGTCTTTTAACGACGATGTAAACTGGCAAGTCTGCACTTGTACCGAATGCGCCACCCGCGTCTATCTGGTAGAAGGGCGTGCTCACCATTGGAATTACGTGCGCGGTGCACACGACTGCCGCCAGCCCGCTTGGCAGCGCACCGGCCAAGATGCCGGTCTGGATGTCTATGTCTGCATGAAGTGCGGCCATCGAGAGCGTGTGCCAAAGCTGCCCCGAGCCAATCTGCTGGTCACCAAGTTTTACACCTGGAAGCGCGACGAAGTGGGGCGCATCATCATCCACGCCGGCCCGTTCAAGCGCGCCAACTTCGCCTATCACTCGATGGAGTACACTGGCGCGGATGGCCACCAGCACCGCAAGGCCGAATGCGAAGGGCGTCTCGTCGACAGCGGCAAGACGATCATGGCCAAGCGCAGCCCTGCCTATCGAGCAGATTAATCGTTTTCAACCGCGGCACATCGCTTGCGGGAGTTGCAGACGAATCGGCCAAGCGTCAAGTTGATTCGTCTGCGGTATGATATACTTAGCAAAATTTGTTCACGAAAGGAACGCCATGAAACTGTTACGACCGCTTGGTATCGCCTTTGTGCTGTTGCTCTTACTGGTGGCCACTGCTGCCGGCCAGAGCGACGAAAAGCGCGCAAAGCTGATCCCTGATACAGAAGCACCGTGGGGGCTGGTCATCCAGTTTGCCGAGCAAACGACCGTTGCCCAAGAGAAAGCGCTGCGCGAGAAGTACGGCCTGACTGTCACACCGAGCGGATATCACTATGCAGATCCCTCTCCCTATTTGGGTCAAACGTTTGATGAAGATTTGTATTCGGGCAAGGAGGAGTATCGCTACCAAGCCATTGTCGACCACTACGGTAATGAGCAGCTGGCGGCGTGCCTGACTGCAGGTAATTGCCCGCCGCTCTTTGTGGAAAGCGTCTGGTACGAGCCGGTTGACACCGCCACCGAGCAGGCACTATTAGCCGAAGCGCAGATTGCCAAGTTGGATAACCGGCGCACGACAACGTTTTTTTTTCTGAAACTGATCGAGTGCTGGATCGAGCAACAGATCCACGCTCAACACCAATGCACAGTTATCACCCCGTGGGCGTAAAGCTGGATAGCAAAATTATCTACAACAGCAACAATCAGCCGATTCGCCACGAGGTAATTTGGGTGCTTCGCTGGGACAATATCATCTTTCTGTCGCCCGACTACTTTGCCCACGATCTGTACATGAGCCTGACTGGTGGCACAACGTTCATCAATCCTGATCCAGTCGATCTGGAAATTGTGAGCAATCTACCCACCACGAAACTCTATCGCAATGCTAGTGCGCCTGGTGATCGCCATCGGCTCGGCTGGGCCAGCTACCGGCCCGCTGAAATTCGGGCTAACACGCCATACACCGTCACTATCATGTCGCCGCCAACTATTGCCACTGAGAATTGGACAAGCATGCAGGAGACGTTTGGCATCCGCATCCCATTCAATTGCCTGGCCAACTGTATTTGGGTCCCGATCACTTGGTGTGATATCACGGATGGCGGCGGCGCATCCATCTTGCTGCGTCACAATATCCACCCCGATGGCATTCATCCACTCGGAGAGCCACAAGGCGCGTGCTATGGTTTGCGCCCCATGATCTTCCTGCCGTTCATCACTAGATAGCAGCAAAAAAGCGGACCGGTCGTGACGTAGCCAGTCCGCCGCGGGAGTTGCAGACGAATCGGCCAAGCCTCAAGTTGATTCGTCTGCGGTATGATATACTTAGCAAAATTTGTTCACGAAAGGAACGCCATGAAACTGTTACGACCGCTTGGTATCGCCTTTGTGCTGTTGCTCTTGCTGGTGGCCACTGCTGCCGGCCAGGACGGTGGCCAGAGCGATAACGAAGAGCTAGGCTGGGGCTTGCGACTTGTCTTTGCCCCCAGCACCACGATCACCGATGCCAACGAACTGCGACTTGAGTACAATCTCGAAATGAGAGCGACCCCCTATGTAGCTGCCGATGGCACGCACATTGGGTATCGCTACGATGACAACAGTGAATATGCCAGCTATGCGCGGTTTTACTGGAGCGATAGCGAACATGCCGGCTGCTCGGCCGAGCCAGGTGCAGAGCGGCCGTGTCCGCTGATCCATCCGCTCTATGGCTATTACTCGCCAGTATCAGAAGGCGTCGAAGCGCAACTCCGCCAAGACTCCCGAATAGCCGAAGTGCAGAACGCCAACAATCCAACTTTTTTTTTGAGAGCGGTGATACGGGGAATCATCCAGGTACCGTTGCAGCGGTGGGGGGATCTGATGAACGCGTTTATTGGCCAGATGGGGTGAAGCTTGACAGCAAGATCATCTTGGATGAAAACGGCGATGCCGTTCGCCATGAAGTGATCTGGGTGCTGCGTTGGGATAGCACCAATCATTTTTTCTTCACCGACTACTACGCCCACGATCTATATATGAATAAGGCTGATGGCACGTTTCTTCATCCTGAATCTACCATCATCAATATCAACAAAACCACCATGCCCCTCACTCTGCTGTATCGCTTCAGCGATGGCAACAACGTGCTGCGCACCGGCTGGGCCACGTATCGCCCCAGCTTCATCGAAGCCGGTACGGTCTACACAGTCACAATTCAATCCAACGCCATCGATACTACCCCTATCGACAACTTCGCTGAAGACATCGAGACGTACGGCTTCCGCTTGCCATCCAACTGCGATGGCAATTTCCCCTGCGCCTGGTTTCCAATGTCATGGTGCTCGATAGCACCAGGTGGCAACACGCTGCGCCTTTTCAACAGTAGCCATCCGGACGGCATCCACTCCCTGGGGACGCCCTTCGGCGGCTGCAACACCTTGTATTTCCTCTATATACCAATCCTCGTTAGATAGCCTGAAATCAAAAAGCGGACTGGTCGTGACGCAGCCAGTCCGCGCGGGAGTTGCAGACGAATCGGCCAAGCCTCAAGTTGATTCGTCTGCGGTATGATATACTTAGCAAAATTTGTTCACGAAAGGAACGCCATGAAACTGTTACGACCGCTTGGTATCGCCTTTGTGCTGTTGCTCTTGCTGGTGGCCACTGCTGCCGGCCAGAGCGACGACGAGCAAGCTATCGAGCCTTACCAGGCTGGATGGGGCATGCGCATCGTCTTTGCCACAAGCACCACGATCACCGAGGCCAACGCACTGCGGCTGGAGCATGATCTCGAATTGCAGCCATCGCCCTACACGAGCCGCGATGGCCGGCCATTCAACTATCGCTTTGATGACGATAGCCAGTATGCTGCGTTTGCACGCTTCTACTACGATGGCGAGTGCTCTGCCGAGCCAGGTGCTGCGCAGCCCTGTGCGCCCATCGAGCCGCTGTATGGATATTACTCGCCGGTCTCCGTGGCCGTCGAAACGCAGCTGCGCAACGATGCCCGCGTTGCCCAAATCGATAACGCCAATGCCCCAGCTTTTTTTTTGACGTGGCTGATACGCGGATTTCTACAGACACTCTTTCATCGTTGGGGGAGATGACGACCGCATCTATTGGCCCGATGGTGTCAAGCTTGATAGTAAGATCATTCTAGATTCCAACAATCAGCCCCTGCGCCATGAAGTGCGCTGGGTGCTGCGTTGGGATAGCACGCAGTTCTTCTTCTTCACCGACTACTACGCCCACGATCTCTACATGAATAAAGCGGACGGCACGTTTCTGGCCAATGATACGGTTGATGTCCGTCTGGAGGATACGACCCTCCCCAACGTCCGTATCTATCGCCAGAGCGATGGCAGCAACGTGCTACGCGTCGGTTGGGCCACGTACCGGTCAAGCTTTGTTGAAGCCGGTACTACCTACACCGTCACGCTGGCATCTATGCCGGAAAATACTGCGTTGGTTGATGACTTTGCGGAAGACATCGAGACGTACGGCTTCCGCTTTCCGCCCAACTGCGATGGCGCTAATTTCCCCTGCGCCTGGTTTCCTATGAGTTGGTGTAGCATTGCACCAGGTGGCAACACGCTGCGCATTTTTAACACTAGCCATCCGGACGGCATCCACTCCCTGGGGACGCCCTTCGGCGGCTGCAACACCTTGTATTTCCTCTACATACCAATCCTCGTTAGATAGCCTGAAATCAAAAAGCGGACTGGCCGTGACGCAGCCAGTCCGCTTTTTTGTTGCCCTTCCATCGTAACGCTTGGGGGCGCACCCCCGTGCGTTACGATGGTGATCAACTATTGAACAGTCCAGAACTTGCCTGGCCGCAGCCACGCAGTGCCTTTCTCTAGCGCAAATTTGATGCTGATGTCGATAGCGTTATTGTCGCCCCAAATCTGATCGTCGAAGAGCAGAGGCACACAGTAATACGTGTGGCCGCGCTCTTCAAACTCAAATGGATCACCAACGATCAGATCGCTTCGCTCGTGGAACTTGGCCCAGCCCGTCACGTTGTACGCTTCCTGGGGATCGGAATAGATGACGAAGTATGTCATGCGGCGTTTCAGTGGCACCCATGACAGTTTGGTCGGCAGTTTTCCTGTAAGCGTGATCGCATCGGACGGACTATTGGCAATGACGAAACTATACGCGTGGTCAAGCTGGAGGGGATGCCCCGAGCGCGTGTCGAGCGTTGCGCCGGTAATCTTCCATCTGCTGCCGATCTGGTAGGGCAGCTCGTGCCACAAGTAAGCCTGGCGTGCGATCGGCGCATCGATCTCATCATTGTTTTCATAGCCCTTGGGCATGATATACATTCGCTCGTTGCCGCGTAGGGTGGTGCCGAAGAGCGGCATCATCCAGCCATCACGCAGGCCGGCTTCGATGTCAATGTAGACTGGCGTGAAGATGATATCTCGGCCGTCCACACGCTTGGTTATCGATGATGACCCCATCGTCTTACTGTCAAACGAACTATTGAATCTCGTCTGCTGCCGTCTACCATAGCCCTTTACCGTGCGAATACGACGGCTGTCTTTGTTTTTTGCGTCGATGCCGACGTAGGCTGTCATGCGATATTTCTTACCCTTCATCAGCCCCACGGACACATCCCAGGCAGGGGCAACAAATACATCATTGTTGGTAGAGGAGGGATTGCGCGTCCACCAAATGCCCTGGACATCTGACGCTTGCATGCCGGCATTAGATCGGCCATACTGCGCATGTGTGTTCCACTCTAGACGGCCCTTTGTGTGATCTTCGTTAGATTGGTGATGCCATACGATCTCGGTGTAATTGTCGTTGCCTTCCATAACCGCCACATGGCCAGGGATTTGCTGCGGGCCGGTGGGTTGCGGCTCGTCCGGCTCGTCCGGCTCGTCCGGTTTCCCATCGTGGTAGCCGGCCACCACCTTCTTTAGCTTCTCCAGCTCGGCGCGCAACTTGGCCAGCTCGGAATTTACTGCCGGATCCGGTGCGCCGGTCGCCGGCGCATCATCGAGCGGCATAAGTTCTGGCGCGGCCAGATAGATAGCGAAGTCATCCTTGGGGTTGCCGTCTTCCACCTCGATCTCAACAAAGAAGCCATAGTCAATATCTATTACCTCGAACGTGCCTGTGATACGCCGCCACCGCATGTGTATGCCATGCGTGTGAGTAGCTTTTTTAAGGCCGGGATGCCCCGTGGCAATTACCGTGCCATCGGACTTGACCGTAATCATCGGACGTAGTGCTTCTTCTTCATCGGTGTCCGTGGTCTGCGCCCAAAACGACATGCGGTAATGGCCTGGTGTAAGGCGCAAGAGTTGTCTTAGGCGCAGCGAGCCGCTGCTGCCGATCTTAAATTCAGCTACCCAATCCTCGCGGTTATTCGGTGTCGTCGCCATGATGTATGTGGGATTCACAGTTTCATGCCAGTAATCCCACCGGTTCTCCCATAGATGGCCAGTTATTGCACGTGGCCCTTGGTATGTGTGCACCGCCATCGCCGCGATTGCTTCCACGTCCTTTGGTGACAATGTTTTGGGATCGTCTTCGAGCTGCCGGCGAATGCTAAGGGCCCGATCATAGCGCGGTGCAATGCCGGCTTCTGCTTGCCATTTGTCGACCAGCGCATACTGATCCTCGTGATCTTCCAGCACCATATCCAGCCCTGGCCAGGCGACTAGCCAGCCGCTGCCGCTGCTGGGTAGATTGTCAGTGACCGAAATCACCACAAGCATTTCCTTGCCGTCGCTTTCGATGAAGCCACCAATGTAATTCCACGGCGCTTCATTAACATCACCGCCATCGTATGCTTGGCTGGCGAGACCAGTGAATGCATCTTTGCCATTGACACGAACCGTGGCGTGCGTCAGATCGCTTTCCGGCTGACCTACTCTTTCACCGGCCAGCATCCAGAAGCCCATGCGGTATTTGCCCTTCGGCATCTTCACCCGTTGCGACAACTGCACTTCTCTGTATTGCCCGCGCACTATATAGATATATTCTTTTTGGTGGGCCGGATTGTTGCGTTCCATGCGCGTGGGCTGTACCGTCCACGTCCACTGATCCCACTCACCATTGGGCCACAGCCACCCTGTGAATTGACCATAGCGATGCGCAAACGCATATTGCCGGGCAATGAGCCACACGTCCTCTGGTGAGAAGGTCATCGGATCGTTGAATTCAATCGGCGGCTTGCGTAGAAGACGCCGGTCAAAGCACGGATACTTCTCGCCGGCCTTCTTGATTGCGGCTTCCAGAGACTGGAGGCGGCTCTGTGCATCGGTTAGTTGCGTGCGTAGCTGCGCGATCTCTTCCTGCTGTGCAGCAATGGCCTGCTTGGTCTCTTCGTGCTGGTGGCCATTCAGCGCGGCCAACTGCTCTTTCATCTGCTGGTCAGCTTGGGTCAACGCAGCAATTTGCGATTTGAGCATGGTCGCTTGCTGCTCTGTCTTGCGCACCATATCGGTCAGCTCGCGAATTACCTCATCCGATGCCGTGCCACCGCTCGTGATCGAATCGAGCCGCTTTTGGAACTCGACGTCGGTTACTGCCTGGTTCTCCACATTCTGCTTGATGATGTCGAGCCGCTCGTCGAACGTGTCGTGGGCCTCTGCGTTGGTCTTGGCCAGCGCATCCAGCTTCTGATTGGTGGTGGCCAAGTCGGTCGACACCGTTTGCACGCGCTGGTCGAGCGCGGTCAGCGCATCAGCATTCTGCTTGTCGCCGGCCTCGCGTGCCTTCTGCTCGTCTGCAATGGCCTGGGCCAAGTCGTCGTGACCATGCCCTTTGGCTGCATAGGCTTCGTCGTGGTTGTGGTCGAGGCGCGCATACTGCTCGTCGTGGTTGTGCGCTTTCAGATCGCCATTCATCTTGGCAAGCTGCTTGGACATCTGCTTATTGGCTGCTTCCAAGCTTGTGATCTTGCTTTCGGCCGCGGTCACCCGTTGGTCAAGCTGGCGTGATGTATCGACCAGCATCTTGATCGTATCTGCCGATGACGCATCGCCTTCTTGGATGCCTTCCAGTTGCTTGCGGAACGCCTCATCTGCCTGGCGCATCGACTCGACTTGCTGGCGCAGACCGGCAATCTCCTGATCGTGCCGCTGGTCGGTAACCTCGGATTCGCCTTCGAGCTGCAGCAACTGATCGCCCATCTGGTCGATGCGTAGCTGCCGGTTATCTCCCGCCTGGGTGAGGCGTTGGATGTCGGCGTCCGTCTCTTCCATCTCCTTCTTGATCGCCGCTTGCGCCTCGTTGATTTGCTTGACTAGATCGTCATGCTCGTGCTCAGTGGCCGCAAACTCATGCGTGTGCGTCAGGAATTGCGTCTCCAAACTGCTGTGCCGCTTATCCTGCACGTCCTGCTCTGTATTCAGATTGTGGGTAGCCAGCTCCTGTTTCTGCATACGGTTTTGCAGGTCACGGATATACGCCTCCATTGCGCGGATAGCATTCTGGTCGCTTGGATCGTCTCGAATCTGATCAATCAGCAATTGGAAATCCTGATCCGTCTTTGCCTGCGCGGCGAGCTGCTGCTTTAGGGCTTCCAGCTCTTTGCGGTGGGCCTGGTCTTCCATTGTAAGATCTTCGCGGACGCCGTCCACCTTCTTATCAAGATCACTGGTGGCCTTCTCGTGCTCGGTATCCTTCGTTTGCAGCGCTGCGATAGCTTCATCGTGCTGCTTGTCGGCCGCGGCGCGGTCGGAGATCTCTTTGGTGATTTGCGCGGCCAAGTCATCGTGCGTATGGTCGATGGCCGCGTACCGCTCATCGTGGTTGTGCTCGGTGAGCCGTTTGTCGACATCTTCTAGCTGAAGCTGCAGTCGCAAGTCATCAGCCTGTTGTCTTGCCAGCCACTGCTCTGCCGCGGCCATTTTTTGCTGCTGCTCGTTGATCAGGCGTGTCAGCTCCTGCACCTTCTCATCATCGGTGATTTCATCGGCGGTGATTTTGTCGAGTGTGTTCTTAAAGTCTTCATCGCTCGTGGCCATTGCCTTGAGCCGCTCTTCAATGGTGGTTAGTTGCTGCTTGTGCGCGTCGTGTTCGGTGTTGGCCGCGGTTTGCAGCGCTTCCAGCTGCTTCTGTAGATCGGCCAGCTCCGTAGCCTGCGCTGTATTCTTCTGCTGCAATGCCGTGATGTCGTCGGTGTGCTTCTGGTCGGCATCGGCAGAAGCCTTGGTCAGCTCGTCGACGGTCGTTTTCAGCGCGGCAATTTCGAGCGCATCGATCATCTCCTGAACTTCGGCCTTCTCCATCTCATTCAGCCCATCGTAACGGAAGAAGGGCAGCGCCAGATCCCAATAGACCGCTTTGGCCTGTTGGCCGGTGGGCCGCAGCGTAATAGCACAGCCGTTTTGGCCTTCTGGCAGCTCGAACGTCACGGCAATGCGCTTATAGCCGTTGTATATCTTGTCGACACCAACGCCATCGAGCGGCACAGATTCACTGGTAACCAACTCCTGGTTTGATCCCACGACGATTTGGGCAGTGGCGTTGGAGTGATCACGGTCGGCCGCTACATAGACGACGAATACATATCGGCCCGCTTCCAGCTCGTGGCCGGTGACCACGCCTACTGTAAACGTCAGCGTCATGCCGCCATCGCCACCGGCATTGGTGGGGTGTTGGTAGATAACGGTGCGTGAATCGTTAGCCAACGCACCAGGTACATAGGGGGCCGGCCCCACGTCGCAGCCAAGTTTCGACCATTCTCGCCAGTTGTTGTCTTCTATCCCGTCTGGGAAGAAGTAACGTCCGAGCAATGTTTCATACGCTAATACATCGTTCATTGCTACTTATCTCCTGTCTATGATGATGAGCCGGTGGCCAGGCCACCGGCAGAATACACTGGTGCTAGTCAGTCGGTGTTTTTGGTGTTTTGCTAAGTTGGAAATAGAGCGTCTGCCCGTTTGGCATGAGGACAGAGATTACATCGCCGCCATTGTAGTAGAGCTTTGCTACGTTGGCATCGGCATTGGTAGGCGGCGTCTCCACTCTTTGCAGACCAAGATCGCCGTCGACGTGGAGCATGGACAAAGCCTGCTTGTTGTCCAGTTGTGGCCCCACCCACACTTTTCCGTTACGGATGACGATACCCCGAAAGTTGGTGTGATCCGTCAGGCGCAGCCCACGATTTTCCGAGAAGTTGTTATCCTGCCCTGGCTGGAAGCTGAATGGTCGCACCAGATTGGTAAATACATCTCGGATGTAACCAGCACCGAATCGCCGGTTGCCCCTGCCAACGCTGCTGCCCGACTCCCCTGCCCCCACTTGCGAATCGGGAAAGATGGATGCATTGCCTTTGCTCAGTACGATATCGCCCGTCATGATGCCACCTGCCTTTGGCAACAAACTGCTGTGGGCATGGGTAGAAGCCGCATACTCAGGGTGCGTATGTAGCCCCGACGTCCAGCCGCCATCGGCATGCGTGTGATCGATGGCGGCATAGCCGGAATGCGTGTGGCCAATGCCCACAATCGAGGCCGCAGAACTGGCGTTCCCCAATGCCGAGCCAAGAATGATATCGTGCTCAGTGGTGCGCCAGCGGTCGACGGTGCTGGCCGTAACTTGTACCGTGAATGTACCGCCTCGGGCGACTGTTTCGTTCACTGCTTCCAAGATGTAAAGCTCGCGCTCGATGGCGATGGGGAGCATGCCGTCTCGCTCCCAGCGCGCTTGGATGCGGATGGTTTGGCCTGGCAGCAGCCGCCGATCTAGATCGACCAGGGTGATCGTGTAATACTCTGCCGGCTCCACTCTGGTGCGCAGCCAGTTGTATGCGGCTTGCAGCACCATATTGCTCGTCTGCGCCACTGTGGTGTTTTCATCGGTGCGCAGCTCATTGAACGTTACTGTTTTGGTGCGCGGCCCATACTCGGCAATGCTGGCCTCGTTTACCAGCACGTTTTCATCTTTGAGTAGCCGCCACACCTGCCCCCCCAACGTTGCCCGATTGTCGCGGCTTGGCTGCATGGTAGAGCCATCGGGCCACAGGGTGGCTTGTTCCATTGTGGCTGGTGCAGCATCGTCCTGGGCTGCCCCATACGCCACGATGCGATTGTAGAGCTGCCAAGCGTCGATGGTCTGATCCAAATCGACGATGCGGCACACGTTATCTGCCCCGGCCGCGCCGGTCTGCGCAAAGCTCCGGTGTGGGGCGTTGATGGCCGTGAGGCCAGTGGTCTCTAGATCGGCCACGGTGCCGAGCCAGTAAAGCTCGCGCTCACCGGATCCCCGCCGAAAGTGCTCACCGCTGGTTTCGGCCAACGTGATCAGCGCCTCCAGCACGTTATCGCCATTGATTTCTAGTGACAACTCGCGCCGCGTCTCGTCTGCGCCGGTCAGCGTCCATGCGCCAGGCAGCTGATCAACCGTGGCGAAGTCTGCGATTAGACGCAGCGGGATCTCCCTGGATTCGGTATAACTTGTGCCATACGGGATCGTGGTCAGCGTTAGTTCTCGCATCTGATCATTGCCCCGAATGCCGAGCATGGGCGTTTGGTCGCGTTGGGCCAGCAGTGTAATCTCTTCGATTTCCCCCATAAATAAAACCACTTCACCAGTTTGGGGGTCTAGGCCGTAGGCACGAGCGACACGCTTTGCTTTCACTTCGTTGGCCCGTGGCGCAAGCGCAGGGATTTCGCAATACCACTCGCCGGCTCTGTCCATGCGATCTACACTGCGAATGTAGACAACTTCTGCCACCGGCCCTGGCCCCACCGTTGCCCCAAAGGGCGTCTGGAGGTCTAAGAAAACTTGCATCAGATGATTCTCCAGACGGCTGGTGCTGTCGTCGAAACGTAGACGTGCTTCCCAACCCGCGCCATATCCCAGACCCAACTTGCGTTGCCCAGTTCATTCGCCTGCACCACTTGATGCCAGGTATTTCCGTTATTGTTGCTCTCGTAAATACCGGCCGCGGTACCGGTGGCTGCAAGCAGGCGTGTGCCGCCCAGCGAGAGAATCTTGGTGGTGCGCCGCCCGCCATTGAGCCGCGCTCCGCCTTGCTGTCGCCACGTTTGCCCATTACCATCGGAAAGATAGATCTGCGCATTGGACTGGGCGCTCGTACCTGCGACCAACCGCCCCCCGGCAGCCGCTCGATAGCCGCCAGCCCCGTACCACTGGCCAAGCCTGGCGGCGGCGTATTGGGGAAATTCCACGTCTCGCCCTGGTTGTCAGAGATGTACACAGGTGAATTCCGGGCGTCAGTCGTGGCAATCACGCGCCCGTTTGTGCCAACCGTTAGTCCATAGATACGGGTCAGGCCACCACCCCGAGCGAAGACTTGCCCCGTATCGCGCCACGTTGCCCCAGCATCTGTTGATTTCCAGACTCGCCGCGTTAGGCTGGCGACTGCCAGCACCACGCCGTTGCCGATGTGTTTAATGGCCCGCACTTCCGCGCCGCCGCCCTGCTCCGAGCGGGTCCGCAGTTTGCCGGTAAGCTGCCACGTTTGGCCACGGTCGGTGCTGCGATAGACGTTGCCCAAGGGCCCTGTTCCGATTAAGAGTGCGCTGCCGGCGTCTTCAAATGTATAGACGAAGCGATCACTGAAGCCCTGGTAACTCCGAAACGAACCGGCAACCGTGGGCGTATCGCTGCCCCATACATAGGCCGCCCCATAGCGTCCATCCTGGCCGGTGCCGACGAGCAGCCCGTCGTCACCAATCGCCAGCAGCGAAAACGCATGCGTGAAGTTGCCACGCAGTTGCTGCATACGAACCGGCGTTGTCAGCACGGGATCGGTGATATCGCCGCCCGTTTCTGGTGGCGGCGGTGTCGGCGGTGCCTTGGGCAGCAGCGTGCCACCGTTGTCGCTGGCCGGCGCGCTGCCGCTGAAGCGCAGATTGCCCTGGCTGTCTACCCACAGATGTCCGCCATTTAGGATCAGATGGTGGCCGGTGTAATCGCCTCTGCCTAGATTCACATTGTCGTCACTGTCGGTTTGGAGCGCGGCGCGGCCCAATGCTTCGTCTAGATCGGCAAAACACCGATTGGGAATCCACGAATAGCCTGGCGCACCTTTGGGAATCGGCTCGTGATAGTTGTTCGTCATGGTGCTATCGGCGTCCCGTCTTTCTCTGCCCTTGGCTCTGATGCTTTGATATAGAGCACGCCATCTGTAACCCACAGATGCGCGTTCCCCAAAACGATGTGGCCGGTGTTCCAGCCACTGGCCAGCACCGCGTTGCCACGCTCGTCGATGATGCTGCTCAGATTCGCAATCGCCTCGTCAAGCTGGCCCAATGGCTCGTTGAGTGACGCGGCCGTGATCTCTGTACCGGCCTGCACTGGCGTGTGATGATTTGTGGTCATGTTGCTGTCACTACCTTTACTCCATCATCTGATTTCGTTGGTGCGCCGTTTTTGTAGCGCAGCTCATTGCCATGCATCCACAAATGGCCACCATTCATGACGAGATGCCGCGTGTTCCATCTGCCTGGCAGCACTACGTTGCCACCACCACCACCAAGATTTGCCAACGTGGTGATCGCCTCGTCAAGCTGGCCCATGGGCTTATTCACGCTTTCAGCCGATGCGTCTGTTCCGGCAATGATAGGATCGTGATAGTTAGTCGACATGGCGTCTTCTCTCTATGCCCAGGCGTCGAACCACGCCACGCTGAAGAGTACGTGGTCGCCATCTGGGACTGTATATGTAACGCGGATCGGATTCTCTCCCGGCTGCAGCGTGAGCCAGCCGGTGTCACGATGGCTTGGCCCCAGCCGAAACGCGTGAAACGCATCGTTACCGGCATTCGTGACCGAGAATTGTCCGCAATCGATTGTGAGCGAGGCACCGATGGCAATCTGATCTTCGAAGATCAGATGGGTGCGGTCGCCCTGGATCTCGACGTAGCTCACTGGCCGGCGCGTCGGAATGAGGGAGATCACCGCGTCTGTAACCGCGGCATTGCCCTTGACGTTGGCTTGCCATTGGCCCTGCAATGAGCCACCCGTGTGCTTGTACTCATACGGGCTTGCAGTCATCGTCCCCGTGAAGCCCCCAATGTCCCAGCGTCGGAACGTGCCGGATCCCCCAGGCTGCCATTCGCTTTCTATATCTGTCCCAGTATCCTCACGGATGAAGCCATCGAAAAGCCAGATGTCGTAGCGCAGCGCGTGCCACGGCCCGTTGGCCACTTCAAAGACTAAATCGAATGGTTGATAGAGGTAATTGCGCAATGTGCGGTCTTGACCGGCTTGCACGCAGCGCGCTTCAATCCATCGTTCTGCACGCCACGGCGTCTCTTCTCGTGGCCACGGTGGATTGCTCCATACGTAGGGCCGAGCGTAAAGCCGGCCCTTCTTGCCGCGTAAACACCGCGTCTCATCAATCAACGGTCGCAAATCTTGTGCATTCCGTGGCACGATATGCTCGAAGCTGACACCTATGGTATGTGGGTCTTCACGCGCAATCCCGTGGCCGTGGGGATCGAAGGCATTACCCGTCGTCATGACGAAATCAGATCCGGCCAAGGCATCACCCAACCGGCTCTGGATGTCATAGATGGGAAACACGAACGGCTCACTGCCGTCATACGGCTCGAATCTATGCAGGCGCATCCTCTGCGTTCCCCTCGATCACTTCAATCATGATGGCCGCGACGGTCGTATAGGCAGCTGTCCACTGCTGGCTTATCTCATCCGACCACCCCACGCAAAAGCCCTCCAATGCCAGCAGTAGCGCAGCCTGCACTTTGGGAAAATGCTCTGCGACTACGCTCATATCAAAATGGCGCTGACCAAGCCGCTCGATGGCCGGCCGCAGCCGATCAGGCCGGTCAATGGTTGACACGATAAGCTTCAGCGCCGCGATCAACTTGCGCCGCTGCTCTTTCATATCTGTGGATGTGAACATACTCTTTACCTCCGGATATATCGTAAATAGATGATCATAGAATGCTGACGAAAATCCGTCCATATCATCAATTGAGGCAAAACTGGTGCGCAGGCTCTGCACGTTTAACTCCGTCATGGAACTCTCCGATCACTATACGCGGCCCAACGCGCGGGCCGCTCTTAGAACTCCTTGCTCTACCGCTCTGCCCACTGCCTCTGGGTTACTGGAAGAGCCGCTCACATTGATCGTTACGTTCATTGCCTGGCCCATACTACTGCGAACGATACTGGCCACCCGATCGGCAGTCAGTACTTGCGAACCTTGCTGGGGAGCGACCAGTACTTCACCGGCATGGACATAGCTGAGGCCACTGGCCCCGCCAAAGTACGGTGTACCCCGAGCGTTACTTTGTGGCGCACTGAAACCGAGCGAGGAGGCAATGCTGGCCCAGCCTGGGAAGCGCGGCACATAGGCAGCCAGGTTGACGCCGGTGATATAGCTGCGCCAATTAAACGATGGAATGTAACTGCGCCAATTTACCCGTGAAACGAAGCTGCTCCAGCTTAGGACTTTGATATAGTTCTGCCAGAATACGTTGCTGATGAAGCTGCTCCATGTAATATTCTTGATCCAGTTGCCCCATTCAATCGAGATGATCCAGTTGGCCCAATCAATCGTGATCAGATAATCGCCCCAATTGATCGTGACGAGCCACTGGCTCCAGTCCAGCGTGATTACGTAATCCCCCCATCCGATTGTGTAAATCCAGTTACTCCAATCGAGGCTTGCGATATAGTCGCCCCACACGATGGAGGTGACGACGCCCCCAACCGACCAATCCAGATAAGCCACAAAGTTGCCCCAATCGAGTGCAATGAAGGCATCGCCCCAATTGAACGTGGTGATGTAATCGCCCCATACGAACTGCGCAACCCTCTGGCCCCAATCAAAAGTGAAGACATAGTCACCCCAATCGAGCGTTAGCACTTTGTCGCCCCACTCAAATGTGGTAACGTAGTCGCCCCAATCGAATGAGATCACCTGATTTTCCAGGTCAACGCCGGTAATGAAGTCGCTCCAATTCAACGTCTGCACGCTGGCCTGCAAATCGAAGCTGATGTTGTTGCTTAGGCCGGCCAACGCCGTGCTAAAGCCGGCAAAGATACCACCCTCTCCAAGGCCCGTGGCAAAGTCGACGACCAAACGTGCGAAGCCTTCAGCCAGGCGATTGGTGGCCTCTGCCGCCTGGTCGACGAGATTCCGCAGCGCCGGTAGATTGTCCTCGACCAGATCGAGAATGGCTCGCCCGCCAGGCTCCAGCGCCAGCAAGAACTGCCGGCCAAAGCCACGGAATACCCGATCTAGCGTTGTGGTCGTCTCGCCCAGCCGCTCGGCCGCGCCCTCCATATCCTCCAGATTGGTGGTGCCGAGGCTCAGGTTGGCCACCATTTCATCGCCCAAATCTTCAAACTGCGTGCCGAGCAACCGCACACCGGCTTGCATGCGTGCGGTGGGATCTTCGATTTCCTGAATACGTGCGACTACGTCCTCGAAGACATCGGCCACCGTGGTGCCACCCGTCGTGAGCTGCTGGAGCATCTGTTCGCTGTTGATGCCCAGCAATTGGAGGCCCTCTGCCGTGGCCTTCGAGCCGTCAAGGATGCGCAGTCGAAACTCTTTAAAGAGATCGGCCACGCGGTCTGTACCCAAGAACGTGCCGCTGCCAACGCCCGTCTCCAGCAGGCTAAAGAACTGATCGGCCTCGGCCCCAGCCTCCGAGAATTGTGTCGAGTACTCGGTGATGGTATCCAGAAAGTCGCTTGACGAATTGAGACCACGCTGCTGGCCGGTGACGATGAAATCAAAAGCCTGTTGGCTCGTCAGCCCGAATTGCTGCATGAGTGTCGTGGCCGCACCCAACGACTCTCGCGTATCGACGCCATAGATATCCGATACCCGCAGCGAATCCCGTGTCATCTGCTCCAGCACCGTTTGGCTGATATTGCCCAGCCGCTGGGTGTTGTTTTCTACCTCGATGATCGTCGCCGCCAGTTGGTCAAAATTCTCGCCAACGTTCTGCCGGAAGAGCGTGCGCATTGCCTCGGTATAGTCGAGCGTTGCGTCCGCGCTATCGCCCAGTGCTCTCTGAATCGTTGCGCTGCCGGTGGCGATGTCGTCAGCCGTCTTGAATGCCATGTAGCCGACTGTGCCAACGGCTGCCGTTGCCGCCGCGCCAACCGCGGCCAATCCCGAAATGGCAAATGCAGAAAAGCCGCCCAGCGCCGTCCCCACCGTATTTAGAACTTGCGAAGCGCGATCCTCGCCTTCGACGATCACACCGATGTTGTAACGCTTAGAAGCCATACGTATCCGTCTTTACCGTCATCAGATTGCCGGCCCAACCGGCGACAACCAACCTGTATGCCATGAGCCGCAGCCGGCCCTTCTCCGCTTCGGAGTAATGGCGCAGCTCGTGCGGTGGGATGTGTAGAACGTGCGGAATCAGCCCATAGTCCATAAATTCATCAGATGGGTAATTCATCCGCCCTTCTTTGTAGGCTGCAAAGAAGGCGTCTATCCCGTCAAGAACTTTGGGTCATTCACCCACTGCTTGGCGGCTAGATTCGTGGCAATCAGCGCCACCCAAGCAATAAAACTTGTTGGCCCAGCCCCGCCAAAGGGCTGCTCCCATTCGTCGTTTGGCCACCCCTCGACGTGGCGCACGATGCGTTGGGGTTGGCTTTGCACCAAGGCCGGTGGTAGGTGATCCACTTCACCAGGTACAAAGTGGACGTTGATCTCTACACGCACGCCCTCAAAGCCGCGCCGGTCACAGTCTACCCATATCCACTCCTGGTGTTCGCTTTCCTTTAGCACTGCACCACCCTCGGCCAGGATGCAGCCCTCTGGTACAACCGGCTCTTGCTGAATCATCGGCTTGGTTACCCCCACTGCTGTCGTTACAACGTGCTGGCCAACGGCCCCGTTGGCCTTTGGTTTGCGGATTAGTTTAGGCGTGCTCATATTGTCCCTTTATCTCCCAATCAAATAAATGCGGTGTCGTGGTCTGCGCGGGATACCGCTTCGCTCGAAATACTGGATTCATCACAACTTCTTCATTGGATCGTGCATGGCCGGTGGGGACGCTCACCCACTGGCCCGTTAGATGGAACTTGGCACTGGTATCTTCGGTCCCGCCTGGTCCCAGCACTTGCAGCTCCAGCTCCTGAAAGATGCGTTTGTTATATTTGGCGCGGATGAGTTGCCACGTCTGCTTATTGGTGCGGATGGTTGGCCGAAACTCGATGCTTGGCTGTGTGAAGCGCACGCCACAGTAGCTGGCCCCGCCACCGTCTGCACCCCATTTGGGCTGCGTGCCAAAGTTGACAACAAGCTCCCAGTCGATGATCAGGCAGTCGGTTTTGTCCGTGGCATCGTTGAAGGTAAACTCGCCACCGGTCGCCGTAGCATCGCGCAGCCGGAAGTTGTTACCAAGGGCGATCATGTACGTTCGGGGATCTGGTGTGGCTGTGGCCACAAACGGATGCCCTTTCTCTTCGTTGTCATCGACGCCACCGGCAAACCACGGCGAGGTAAAGGCGATGGCGCGGGCGTTGATGCCACCAGAGAGCGTCAGGCTCTGGCAGTAAGCGTTGGCGAGCTGCACTGCCGGCCCGCCGCCATCGGCCAACAGCTCGTCTTGTGCGCCAAAGCGGAAGGTGTACGGCGATGGCGCACCGGCCGTTTGCAAGTCGATACCATCTTTGTACGTAAAGCTACCCTCTGGCGCGAGGTAGCGATAGCCGGCAAAGAAGAACATCGGCAGCATTTCAAAGGCCAGCGAGCCGCTGAATTCACAGTTTGCAAAATCATTGACCTTGACCGACTCTTCGCCGGCAATCCACGAGCCACTATCCCACGGCGCAACGTGCTCCTCTTGCGCATCGGTATAGTTGCCCGTGACAGGCATCTGGAACGTTGGAGCGACCGGCGTTCCATGATCGGTTTGCCGGCCAGCCTCCGATTTCAGAAAATTGACTGATCCCATCTGTCTCTCCTATCCACAAATCTGGATGGCGTCCACGAATATATCTTCAGTGCGATATTGAACGCCATGCGTTTCGTCGGTGACCGTGCTGCCGGTAAGACTCGGCTCGTCATCGATCTGAGTAAAATGCCAGGCGTCCGTGCCACTGCTCTTTTCGAGCAGCGCTTTGCGCAAGGCATAGGCAATATCGTCCAGCGCGTCTTCGGCCTCCCCGAAGTCGATGCGTCGAACGAAGATCACACAGCGGTAGCGATTCACCGCTGTGTTTTCCTGCGAGGTGCCTGCGTTGCCGTAGGATTCCACGGCAAAGAGCGGCGACGTGCCATCCAGCTCCGGAGGCATGTGGTCAAACGTACTATCGAAGAGGCCGGTATCTTCAGCGATTTGCTTGAGTAGCTTGCGGCCAGCTTTGCGGTTGGGTGCGATGAGACTCATGTAATTTTTATCTGTGCTGCCATCGTATCAGGGATCTGGCCGCTGACGGCTTCCACGGCCCGATCTACAAATCTGCGTCCTGCGAAATAACGTGTGCCATCGTTCACATACCGCGCGTAATAGAGATTAGAGAATGCTGCGCCCTCGGTGCGCCTGCCCTGGTAGCGCATCTCATAAGCGACGGTGGCCAACAGCCGGCCCGTGCGAACGGGTGTGCGAGAGCGGATGGCCCGCCACACCATGATCGTGACCTGCTTTGTGCCAAGCTTTGTGCCACGCTCGATTTGCTTTGCATTGCGCTCCAAACCGGCCTGCGCAACGTTCAGATCTTCGAGCGATACTCTGGCCACGATGGTTGGCGCGAGAAAATTTGTCACCTGCGCCCCTTGGGTATCTGCACAACGATTTGCAAGCTGGTGATGTGGCCGTGGCCAGATGGATCGCCCCACTCAGCCACGAACGAAACGGGATAGTCCACGCCATCCACCACGATCACATCGCCCTCACGGATATCGGGCAAGGCCGCGCCCGTCGCCGGAACGTGGTAGCATTCCTTTACTTCGTGTGGCGCATCGCCAAAGCTGGCCATATCCACGATATGGGTATTCACCGGCCAGAATGGGGTGATCATGATGCTGGCCAAATATGGCGCAGGCTTCCCCACTCGTGTAGTCGATGTTGTATCGCTGCGCTTCGTGGCAGCGTTGACTGTGCAAAATTGAATCGCGCTCATGTGATATTCTTCACGTACCAAAAGCCGGTGCTGTAATAGGAATCGTAGTCAGCCAGCAGCGTCACGGTGCGCCCATCTGCCAAATACAGATCTCTGGTATCCCGTGCAAACCGTTTGTTCACGTTGACAGACTTCCCTCCGACGGTTTCAGGCTCACTATAGCCGCCCTCGAAGTTATCTCTTGTACCATCGCTTGTACCTGTGGTGATGGTAGGAACAGACGATCTTGGTAGCGTGTAGATCGTCACCTCGCGGCCAATATTGTCGATGGCTGGTGGCAGCACCAGGCGCACAGGGGGTGCATGATCGATAGACGAACTGTAAAAATAGCCCGTTTGGAGCCGGAAGAGCGTGCCGCTCAAATCGTCATCATAGATATACTTGGTGCGCAAAGCTGCCGGCGCAGGCGTGCTGCGCGCCACCCATTGGCCTTTATCATTGGCCGTAAAGGTGATCGTGTGGCCAGCCAATTCAACAGCCAATTCTGTCACCGCTGTTGCATCGGTGAAGATTTGCCCGACGACGTAGCCTACAATCTTGTCTGCACCGGCTGATTGGATCGTGACGGGATTGGCTTTGGTTGCGCCCTTGGTGTAGATCGTGACTTCCCGGCCAATCGACCGCGCCGATTCCGACAGCGTGAGCGTCGTGGGCCCTTCCGCTGTGATCCACTGGCCAGGAAGCGCAGCCGTCAAATCCGGCGATTCGCCCATTGTCCAGTGATCTACACCTGGCGTGCTTCTGGCAATCCACTGGTGTTTGGCATTGGCGGTGAAAATCACCGTTGCGCCGTTGGCCGTGATCCCCACCTCAGTGGTTGCAGCATCGTCGGTAATCGTGGTGCCGACCACGTAGCCTTGGATGCAGTCATCACTGCCCATTCCCACAGCTACTTTTACACTAAGCACTTCTGAGGATGGTGTGAAGACGGCGATCTCATGACCGACATGATCGCCAGCTTCGGGCAGTGTGATCTCCGCATTGGCTCCAACGTGACAGAAGTCGCCAGGCTTGGCGGTGTACTTTGCCCCCAATGCGACGTCCACCGTTTTCCACTGGATGGCATCGACTGCCGGCGTGCTGCGTGCCACCCACTCGTTTTGATCATTGGCCGTGAAGATGATCGTGTGATCGGCTTCCTTGAAACCTACCGATCGAACGGGCTGGCCGTCCTGGTCTACCTCGGGAATGTATGAATCAACGATGAAGCCGCGCAGCCGGTCAGCCTGTACACAAGTGACGGTTCCTCTATTTGCGGCATCCAGCCTTTTGGTCTGGATACCGATTTCATAGCCGACGTTATCAGCGGCTGGTGGCAAAGCAATCGTGTCGCCTGGCTCCAATATAGTCCAAGACCGTGCGCTGGCCACTTGGTCATTAGATGGAAACCAACGGGGATCGGATGTCCCGCTTACTATCCAATGGTTATTAAGCCCTGCGGTCAATAAGACGTAATGCCCCGGCTCGTCGATAACCAGCTCTGTAGCCCGGCTCACCCTCCCTTTGGCCCATGAGCCAAACAGAAAATCGCCGCTTTCTGTTTTCACCGTGACGTTCTTTGTTTTGTCGGTTCCTTCCGCATAGATGGCGATTTGTGATCCCACGCATTCCCGCGCCGGCAGTAGATTCATATCGAATGATTCTTCGGGATCGAGCTGATACAATCGATTGGGTATAGCAATGCCCCCAAATTCAGGCGCTTTGCGTCTCCCTTCGGGATAGTGGAACTTGAATTGTGTCGATGCGTAATACCATCTTGCTGGTGACTCCTTGACTGCTAGAATCTCCACCATTTCATCAGCATTGACGTGGGCTTCAAATGGATTCACGCCAGCAGAAGGCACACCGATAAAATTCGGAGGTTGCGCCTTGATGAGTACAGAGTGAGGTCCAAACTCATTTCTGATTCGGAATATCACGTAATTAGTCGGGAGGTCAGCGATATTCGGAAGTGTCAATTCAATCTGCGAAAATGGCAGGCAGAATAGCACGAACCCTCGATCTTCATACGTGATCTGCGTATTGCCGGTGATAGTCTTTACATGCAGATGGCCCAAGCCAGCGCCTGTCACCTTCCGGCCATCCTGCTCGACTTCCAGAAACATATTACTGGTCGCCACCACGTCGCCTTCGACGCGCACATCGCTTTCAAATTTATGTGGAAATCCTGGCATCTTTCCCCCTGTTAATTGCCGGCCACGACGCGGATAAATTGCAGGTCGTTTTGGTCGATCTCGCCGGCGTCATCGTAGATAGTGCAGAAGACGCCGCGATTGATTGGCTGCGTGAAGACGAGAATCTCGGTGTGCTGGCCCCGCTCGTCGAGCGTTATTTCTTGGGGGAATTGATAGCCATCCTCCACCAGCACCACGGCTCCAGCCGGCCCTCTAACGATCAACTCTACCCTCTCGCCCACCGTCACCTCGTCCGGAGCGATGCGGCACGTCAACAGCGTCGGGATGGGCATGGCCGGTGTTGGCGTCGGCGTTGGCAGTGGCGATACGATTACAAAGCTAATATTCTCGACCGGCGTGATTGCCTGACCGCTGGCGTCGATGATGCGACAATAGAAGCTCTGCACCCCGGGCGAGTTGAATACGTGCTCGATGGTGAATTGGCCATCGCTGCCGGCGACGGCTTTACCCGCGCCTTGGCCAGAGATGAACAGTTGCACCGTCGCCCCTGGCATTGCGCTCCCGTCAATGGTGGCCGGCTCCCCTTCCCGTGCTGCACTGCCTGCAACCTGGCAGGCGGGAGGCACTGGCGGCTCTGGCGTGCCACCAATCGTTACGAAGCGATCGGCGGCGTTTACGCCCAAGGTGCGCCCTCGTGCGTCGACGGCATCGCAGCCATAGTTGGCCACGCCCTCCCATGGGTTGGCGACGGTAACAGTGAAGTCGCCGTCGCCATCGGCCTGGCCGCGGCCGGCCAGCGTATCGCGCATCACCACACGAACGTTTGTTCCTGGCTTGGTTTTGCCCGTGATTCTGATCTCCTCGCCTACCGCTGGGGTGGCGTTGGTGGCCTGGCATGTAATCGCCACTGGTGCGGCCGTGGCATCCCCCACGGTAAAGACTGCGCCAGCCATCGACCCGCGGTAGGAAGTCTCTGCGCTCTGCCCACGGTGGCCACATTGCAGGGTGCTGTCTGCGCCCTCGGTGTTGGCCAGCGGCTCACTGATGAAACGCCCCGAGCCGCCACTGTCGAGCGTGACCGTGCTTTCGCCACCAGCGTGCGCGACGTAGACTTCCAGCCCTGGATCACCCTTTATGAAGACGACCAGGCGATGCCCTTCTTGCCATTGCCGTTGCCGATTGCGGCACACCAAGATTGGCGTCGGCGTCGGCGTGATCGTCGCCGTTGGGGGGATGGTGGTATTGGTCGCCGTGGGCGTTGCCGTTGGCAGCGTGCCAGTGGGCGTTGGCGTTGCTGTTGCGCCGGTTACCGCGCCGATGAAAGTGAGTGTCATAGTTTGGCCACGTTCGTTGGCCGGCCCGCAGTAAAAATAGGTTGGCCCCACGGTACCCAAGATATAGGACGTGGCAAATGCGCCATCGCTGCCGGCCACCGTCGAACCGGCAAACGTGTCATCTATATAAATGTGTACGAGCTGCCCCGGCGTTGCTTTGCCGGCGATCAGCACCTCGTCACCTAATGAGATTGTATCGGGCAGCATATCGCATTCAAACGAGATGGGTGTGCCTGGCTCGACGGCCGGTGTCGGCGTTGCCATTGGCCCGTCGACAATTAAGAACTCCTCCAGCGGCTGTGGCATGTTCATGTACTCATTGCCCTGGCCATCGCGCTGGAAGCAATGGAGTGTATAAGGCCCACCGGCCTCGGTGAATGGTAGGCTCACATAGCTGCCTGCGCCCTCGCTGTCCAACCGCACGCTCGCCTCTGTATCGCCATAGTGGACATAGACGGTGTCATTGGCCGCGCCGTCAATGATAATCACCAGGCTCTCGCCCACGGTTAAGATTGGCCGCGCGTGCTGGCACAGCGCTGGCGGCTGTGAATACGTCGGCGTTGGCAACGGCTCTGGGCTGGCGATTACCACGATGGCATCGTCGTATAGGTCAAGCTGCCGGCCATTCTCGTCGATGGTCTCGCAGCTCAGATACGCAGCGCCTTCCCATTCGACGACGAGGGTAATGGCAAAGCTGCCATCGTCAACGGCCACAACTGATGCGCCTGGCTCGTCGTCGATGAGGACACGCACCGTTGCGCCTGGCGCAGCCATGCCGGTCACGGTCAGATCGTCGCCCTTGGATAAGACAGTGGTGGCCGGTGCGCAAGTGAGCGTCTGTAGCACCGGCCGCGCTGCAACGGGCCGATTGTACAGGCAGCCCAGCGAAGCGATGAGCAGCAATAGCATGGCCAGCCGGCGTCGTCTGGTGCAGGCAATGAACAGATTGGACAGCATGATCAAATCCTTACTCTATATTGGTAATCGCCGGCATTGCCGCAGACTTCGAGCGTGTTGGCATCCTTCACGCGCACGGCCAGGCCAACGTTGTTTTTCTCCGGTGTCGCATCAAAGAAGGTAGCGATCACTTCCGTTTGGCCCAGCCCATGGGCCAACTCGACCGGCGTTTCGGGATCGGTGATCGTGATTTTCCCAATGGCCGATGTAGTGAGCTGCACATCGTCGGGATTGTAGTCTTGCAACACGCACCAGCCGTTGCCACGCACGCCCAGCCAATAGACGCGGTTGTTTTCTTGTACCTCGCATGGCGTCACGCCGTCGATGCCGCCAGCATCAGCAGGGTCAACCGCAATTTTCAGGGTATTGGGCGTTGCGGCCTTCTTGTTATCGTTCTTGATCCCGACCACGAAGTTAGGGCCAACGTCCGCAACCTTCGGCAGCGTCAGATCCATATTGGCGGCTGCTGTATCGGCAACGAGCAGCTTGCCGTTGTCATCGGCTGTGATTGCCCGTCCGGCAGTCAGCTCCGCAGCGGCGTATGAGCTGCCGCCTGCTGTGCGCAGCAGCATCTCCCAACCGTCCGTCCCGTTGCAGACGATGATCGCCCACTCGCTGGGCTTCAACGGGATCGGTTCTGTACCGCCGTCGAGCTTCTCGCCGCTGGCCGGTACGACGGTCAGTGCGTTTGCGCCACTGGCTGCGTGCTTGACCACTACAATCCAATTTGGCATGGTAGCGGCTGCCGGCAGCGTGATCGCCACGGCTGCAGATGCGGTATCGGCCAGGAGCAGTTTGCCCCGATGCTCCGGAGCGACCGTCAGTGTGGCGTTAATCACTTGGGTGGGCCATTGGGCGATGCCAGTCCCGTTATCGAGATTGGCCGCGCCCAGCGCTCCACGAATCAGAATATCTGTATCGAAATAGTGCGGAAAACCGGCCATCTCTATTGTTTCCTTTCACGAATAGTCACGATGTACCTGCCGCCAGGCCGTGACGAAAATTGAACTTTATTGGTATCAATGAGCTTTATGCCCAGCGTGACGGTAATTAACGCCCTGACGTCGATGGCTGAAATATCCAGAAAGTTAGAATCCAGATTGTGCGTTACAACCGTGGAGCCTTCGGGATCGATATTGATATCGAACACACGTTCGAGGACTTCTGTGGTCGGCGGCTCCACTGCCTGCAGGGGGCCTTCATGCTCGGCCACGAGCCAACGGTTGTTATCTTCATCGGCCACGAGCAGCACCGATTCACCCTCTGCCCCAAGCGTGATGCTTGGTGCGGTCTGGTATTTGCCGGCCACGAGGCCGGTGATCTGTTTGCCCTGGCCGTCGATAGTAACCGGCATTGTGCCAGGCCCATGCATGACACGCACTGCTTTGCCATCGTCGCCGGCCACGATTGGTGGCAGTTGGACGGCGACTGGCCCACTGACGCTCGTCGGTGAGGCCACGTAAACTTTGCCGTAGTTGGCCACCGTGGGTGCGGCCACGTCGATCACCACATCCTTTTCATCAACCGGATCCGGCTGGTTGGGCGTTGCCGGTGTATCTGCCGCCCGATTGACGATGCGCGGCGCTGCCAGGCTGGTTGGCTCGAACGCAGCCCCGGTTGGTCGCCACACTCCCCATACTGGCGCAGCCCCCATTGACCAGACTTGCTGGCCGATTTGCTGCGGGTCTTGGCGCGTGCCGGCCGTATCCTCGCCCAGCCGTTTCAAGATGGCGTTTAGCGAGGTGAGAGCCTCTTTGGTGCTTTCACGCCGTGGCCCAAGCTGGCTTGTAGTACCAGTGATGTTACCAACGAGCAGGGTGGCCGTGTTGTATTGCACCAGCGACAGAAACTCGTCCAGCTTGCCAATGGGAATTTTGGCAATATCGGCATCGCTCACCTGGAGCGGCGTCTCCGGTGTGATCCCGATGGCTGAGAGAGCCTGGCGCATTGGCGCGGTCAAGTCGGCGTTTGTGCCATCGGTGGCCACCGACTTGCCAGCCAACAGCAAGTAAGCGCGTAGGGCGTTTACGGCTTCTTGCTCGATGGATGCTCTATTTACCATACTCATCCAGCCGCGCTTGCAGCTCAGGCTGTGTCTTCGGCCCAACGCCCGTGATCTTGGACACGTCGACTTTCATCAGCTCTCCGATGGTGGTGTAGCCAGCGGCGCGGATTGCCTGGATGCCTGGGAAGTCGTCAGGGATGGGAATGGTATCGAGCGTCACCACGCCAGTGGGCGACGTTGGAACCGTGGTCACCATGCGTGTGGTTGCATCTGTATTGCTCTCGCCACCGGGAGCCGGTGCGCTACCACCGCCGTCGCCGCCTGGCGGCTTGGGCAGCTTGCCAATCGCCTCGGTTACCTCTGGCGGTGGATCTTCGGTGCCATCCTTGTGTGGCGCATAGATATTGCCATCGAGAATATAGCCCACCTCAATCCCTGAGATCATCGGGAGGCTACCTGGTTTGACTAATTTGTTAGCCATCATTGCTCCTTATCTGAATCTGATCGTAAACAGAACACTACAACAACGGTGATTATTGGATGCCTAAAATGCTGACCATTGCCTCTGCGAATTGCACCACAGGAAGATGACACATATATCCCTCAGCTTCGACGCGCGGCGGCTTGTTGGTATACGCAAACAAGTTGATAACGCGGCCTGGGGTGGGCTGGCCGGTGGCTTTGCCAATGGCGTGATAGCCCACCTGTGTGCCACGCAACTCGAACGGGATCAGATCTTCGACGTTGGCATCGCCCATGTCTAGATCGTCGTCACGCTCGACGGTGGCCACAATCAGCATGGCGTTCTCAGGCAAGAAGCGGAACGAACCAGCCTGCGTGCGATACTGGAGGTCATACGTCTCGATTGGGGGCAGCCCGTCGTCAGAGAGCAGCGCATTGATATCCGACAGTGAAGCCCGCCCCGACGCCGTGGCGATGGTGCCGCCGTTCACCACGGTAATACCGCCGCGCATTTTGACCGTATTGTTTCGGGCCATGATATTGACAATGCGCCGACTCGTGATGATGCGCCCTGGCCGGTACCCTTTGTCAATGAGCGTCTGCACCGCGGTATGAATATCCTCGAAAATATCCGTGGTCGGGTCCGTCCATGCCTTGGCCGGCGATAGCCGGTGAAATGGCGGATTGGCATACTCGACGAGATCACGATAGTTGTCATCACCGACGCGCCACACCTTGCCGAAGAGCAGCGCTTCCCAGCGCTGGCGCTCGGCATTCTCCACAAGGGCCCGCAATACACGAACGTCCATCCAGCGGGTGGCCGCGCGGATTGCATTGTCAGATTGGTTGCTGTCCAGATAGCGCATCAGCGTTTCATACTGCTGTGCGCTCATATCGGCCCCAATATCCGAGTTGCCCAGCTCAACTTCAAACGAAGCGAAGAGATCATTACCACGCCGCTGCACACGACTGTAGCGAGTGCCATCAGCCGCGATAACGGTGCGGAAGCGAATGGCCTCCTCACGGTACATATTGACCATCACGGTGCGCTCTGGCATGAGCGTTGCGCCGAGATAGCTGCGGTCACGCGTGCCAAACTGCGCAGCGGAGTTGCGTGCCACGACCTCAGGCACGCCGGCTTCATTCATTTCATTTACAACTTCAACAATTGTTGGCATTACTAAGCTCCTCATAAACAGTGAACAGTTGGGTAGAAACGGTGGCCACGCCTATGGTTGGCCCTGCACTTTTGGCTCCACGCCCTTGATCGCCGTGAAGTTGGCCATGATGAACTCAATCTCTGCTGCGTTATCTTTCATGCGCTGCTCGTACATCCAAAGCCAGTTGTAATAGACCAGAAACGTCTTGGACGGAATGATCAGCTCGACGTCGTTATTGCGCATGAGGTCAGGGATCGGGAAGGCGATCATGTAAATCTCGGTGGTCTTTGGATCGCCACCGGCAAATGGCTTAAAGCCCTTTGGCGGCTCTGCATCTCGGTCAGCAAAAGCACGTTCAACCATAAGGCTGGCCGGGATCTGAATCCGTGGATTGGTGGCCGAAATCCCATATTCGGGCTTCGCTTTTAGGCCTTCCCACCAGGTCTTCCACTCTTCAAATTCCAGCTTGGCCCCACCAGGAATCAGCGCGGTGTGCGGAATGCCACCCGCCGCCCATACTGGATCGGTGATTTGTGCTTCTGGATAAGTAACTCGTGCCATCATCTGCTCCTTAGTGTGTTTGGGCCTGCTCGGATGTTCGCGCATAGGCCGATTGCAAATAACTCGCTGCGATACTGGTCGGCGTATCTTTCTGCTGTTGCTTGTTGCTACCAGCCGGCTGCTTTACGTAGCTCGTGCCATTGTTCTGCTGGCGGTTGTTGCCCTGGCCGTTGCCCTGGCCACCGTCGCCCTGGTTGTTCTGCTGGCTATAGTGACCAGGCTGGTTGGACACCACATCCCCCTCGCCGCCATCATTGCTTTGGTTGTTGCTCTGCGCGGCCTGCTTTGCGGACAAGGCCGGCAAGAACTCAGCCCACGAACGTTGGGCGTATTCGCTGGCGGTGAGCGTCTCCTTGTCGCCCTCGCGGACGGTGACGTATTGTTGGCCCTCTTCATCCATCTTCACTTCATAGACGCGCTTTGCGCCATCGAGCCGGTCGAGCTTGATGAGCACATCCGGATTCCAATTGGCGAGGCCGGCCACGTTGCGGAGCTGCGTATCACGCTCCATGCCGCTTACCTTGACGCGCAGCTGATCGCGCTCCTGCATGGCGGCTTTGACATCGGCCAGCGGAATATCAAGGCCGCGGAGATTCTTCCACGTCTCCACATCCTCGCCCACCAGAATCAAAGCCCCTTCAGGGATCTGGCGTTCACGCGCTGCCTTGAGCTGGGTCTTTAGCCGAGCGTTCTCAGCGAAGAGCACCTGGTTGGCCTGTGCGTCTCCGCCTTGCGATGCCACGAATGTGCGGAAGGCTGCGATCTCGTCGGCTGATAACTGAGGGCCACCGTTGTTTTGGTCGCCTTGGCCCCCGTTGCCACCACCGCCGCCACCGCCGCCGTCTTGTTGGTAGAGTAGCCACTCTCGTTGATTGCGAAACATACTGCCTCCTTATGAACTCGTTAATTGTCGTTGGGGTGATCCCCGCAGTTGCCGTCTTGCCCTTCCTGTTTGAGTGAGCCGTCTCCAGGCCGGCATATCGTAGCGGATGCGAGTTTGGCATCGACACCGACTGCCCCCCAAGCATACGCTGCCTGGATAAGGTGAATCCCGATCAATCAGATAAGGGCCATTGTTCTGTGCATCAAGGCATGGTCTACATGTAGATGGCTCGTCTACGCTTATGTAGTCGACCACGTACCCAGAACGCTCTCCGAACCCTTCTTCATTCCCTCGCCAGTGCATGCCCCAGCCGCTGTTACCATATAGCTTGCTGCGCGATGCCACGGCTCCGCTGCTCATTGCCACGCCGAGCAGTGCCAAAACAGCAACCTGGCCGGCGAAGCGATACAAATACGCGTACTGCTCGGTGATGGTTGGGCCAAGCGGTGCATTGGTGGCCACTGGCCGGCCAACGCCCGCAGCATACTGTTGTGCGGTGTAGGAGGTTATCTCTTCTTTCATTTGCTCGTGCCAGCGCAGGACGGTTAAGCCCCCATCCGTTACGTTGGTGCCCATGCGCTCCAGTTGCCGATCAAACTCCGTCCGGAGCGACTGGCGTAGTCGGCTGCGCTCTCGCTCAATCAGCCGGCTTTCTGGAACAGACGTGCGATTCAGCATCGCGAGGATTGCCGCAAATATCAATGCGTCGTCTACGCCCTCGAACAACAAGGCTTGAGCCGGTGGAAGCGGCAAATCTATGGGACTAATATCACCCACCTCGAAGCGCTCCACTATCTCCCTGGCTTGCTCTGCCGAGATGACCCCACGTGTCGTGAGGTCGAGCAAAAGACGCAGCAGTTCATCACGGTTCATCGTTGGCTTCTACGGCTCCTGAAAAAAAGAAATGCTCCAGCACAAAACAACAGCAATGAATTCTTTCGTGAGCTACTACGCTCACCAGCCTCTCGGCTGTAGCCCACTTCGTCAATGTTAGCTTGCGGTTTAGCGACAGCAACACTTCGCCTTACTCTCAGCGATGTTTAATCACTGTCCGCAGTGCTTCGGGCGAGTGGAGTACCCGAAGGTGCCTATTTCGCAACTAACGTAGCACCCAACGTGCTCAGACTAATCAGATGGAACTTGCTCTACCAGACTCAAGCTCCCCCGCTTTCAGCAGGGAGTTTCTGACTACCTGTGATACCAAAACGGCGATGCTCACCCCCATAGCAGCCAACCGGCCCCGATGCCCAACACGAACACCAGCACTACGCCGCCGATTAACAGCCAACGGCCAAATCCAAACAACGGCTTCAGATCCATCGGTGTAAACATCTCCATTTCTCCAACACGAATGCAAAGCGTCCTCTGCCGCGTGGCCCCCCTCTGCCCGCTGGCCGGCAGCTACCTTGTAGCCTGCCCCCCTTCCCTTTCACGGTGATTGGTGATCGGCCCAGGCCATCACAACCAAGACCACCAAGATCACCACGATAGCTCCAAACACGCGGATGCCTGCAACCAGCTCCTCCACGCTTCCCCTCCATCGTAACGCTTGGGGGCGCAGCGGCGCGGGAACAAGGGATCGAACCTCACGGCCATAACGTACCGGCTGCGCCCACTGCGCTCCCCGCAAATCACCAATATAACGACTAAATTGGTTACATCAACACATTTTTACTAACGACAACCACATTATTTTGGTGAATCATGAAAACCATCGCTTATATCCGAGTTAGCACCGAAAAACAAGACCATGACAGTCAGCGTCTCGCCGTTCTGGAATATGCCAATCAGCAAGGCATCCAAGTCGATGAGTTCATTGCCGTCGAAATCACGAGCCGCAAGAATCGGGAGGCCAGGCGCATCGACGAGCTGATTGCCGATCTCTCTGCCGGCGACATTGTGATCGTGACTGAGCTTTCCCGCCTTGGCCGCAATATGCTGGAAACGCTCAACATCATCTCCGACATCGACAAGAGCGGCGCAGTGCTCCATTTCGTCAAGCAACCAGAGCTTTCGACGGTTGGCCCGATGCGGGATCTCCTCTTGGGGATCTTCGCCTACTTTGCGCAGGCCGAGCGAGACTTTATATCAATGCGTACCAAGATGGGGCTGGCCAAAGCAAAAGCCAATGGCGCACATATTGGCCGGCCCAAAGGCGCAGGTAACCGCGAGCACCGGCTCGACGAGCATGCGCAGCAGATCCAAAGCTACGTCGCCAAGGGCCTGCCGGTCGCCTCGATCAAAATCCTGATCGACGAAAAGCTCGGCAAGGGCAATGCCGTGCCATACAACACATACCGCAACTTCATCAAAGATCGTCTGCCCACGCTGCCGGCTGCTGCGTAGTATCCTCGCCCTCGCCGGCCTGTTCCCAGCGCTTCAGCGCTTCCATCACCGTGAGCGTCGTCGGGTCCTGGTGCTGGTAGATACCCACGGTGGCATAGCTCACCAAGCGAATCGCAGCCCAATAGACCAATGGACGCGGCAACCACCAGGCCAGCCGCGTCCATACCCGCTCGGCCCACTTCTGTCTTCGTTCCATCATTGTCCAGTGCATGGCATCTCCTTGTTTTCATCGTCAACCAGCCAAGTCAGCATCGTTGGGGGGAAGAGTAGCTTCTGCAGCACGTTGTTTACCATTTGCTGCACATACTGCCGGCTGACGTGCATCTCTGCCGCAATCTCGTCATAGGTCTTGCCATCCCACTTGGCGCGGAACGCTTGCGGACGCCGGCCACCGGCCTTGTCGACTACGGTCCAAAATACTGCGTCGTTTTTCGGTTCGTTTGCCAGTGCCTCTATTTGGCGCACTGGCGTTGGGATCAAGAGTAAGTGATTCATCCGTTCTTCTCTGTTGGCCACGTCTGGCCCTTTCCTTAGATTGGCTGCTGTCGCCCATTGCGGCGTTCAACGGAGCGTTGTGGAGGTCGCCCGTTTGTTCTATCGGCCGCACTATTTAGCAGCCGATTAATTGCGTCTTCATTTGGAGCAGTCTCCCCTTCTTCTTCTGCCCTGGCTTCACGCTCGGTATTCAACCGCTCGCGCTCGGCCTCGGGATCGCTTAGGCCCATCCACGTCCAGCCGGTTTCGCTGCTAATCTGCCGCCTGTCCATTAGCTCGGAGATCACCCTCAGCTCGTCGGGTGTCATGCGGCCGGTGTCGATGTTGCAGTTGGCCACCACACGGAGATCAGCGAAAGCATCCGGCTCGTTGGCAAAGTTAGCCGCCATCGCCAGCACCGTCTCAATCAGCCAAACGTAGAGCCGGTTCAATGCCACCACAGTCTTGGCCACGTCCATCACGAAATCAGCAATGGCCTCCTTGCGTGATTCGCCACTGGCCGCGCCCTGGTCGGCCAGGAGATAGTGCAGCTGATGCGCCTCCTCTAGCATGGAAGCGTAGAGCAGCTCCTTGCTATCTTTGAAGGTGCTCACGTCCACCGGCTCCCGAAAGACCATCTGCGGCTGCGTTACTTCTTTGACCACCGAGCCATCTGCCCGCCGCTCTCTTTCATACTCGATACCAGCGAATTGGTTAATGCTGCCGGCCCCCACCTGTGTTGGCGCAGGCACAAAGCGTTTGCGGCCCGTCGCGGCGTCCTGTTCCCAAGTGCCAGGCAGTTGGCCATTCAAGAGCACCCGCTCAAGGAAGCCACCAAGCACCACGTTGCGGCTCATCATCGTGAGGCACATATTCAGCGACTTTTGTAACGAGCGCACCTGGGGCGATACCAGCACTGGCCGGCGCAGTTGATGCATGGTCAGCCGGCCCCGCAGGTCGAGCGTCGTTTCACTGTCCTCGTCTTCGCCCGTGACGCGGATGACGGTGCGCTTCTGATCGTCCAGGTAGACCAACTCTGCATAGCGGTTATCGACGCCCGTTGTGGAGATCAGCTGCTCTTCGTTCACGCTGGTTTCGACGTAGATGCCCATGCGCTGCATTGAGTTTGTATAGACGTAGATGCGCGCCGTGGTTACATCCGGCGTGTGTAGATAGATGCGGTCTAGGCTCTCTTCCAGCGTGCCGCGTGGCACAACGCTGTCGCCCTCTTCGGTTTCGGCCAGCGTCTCGCGTGGCACAAAGAGCCGAACGGTCGAGCGGCCGGCCATCAGCGCATTGGCCAGCGCGCGGGAAACGGGATCTTCGTCGTCGTCTTCATCGTCCATTGGGGTGAGCCGCTTTTCCAGCCAGGCTTTGATCAACGTTGTGGCCTCGCCAATGCGCTGCTTTTCGTCGTCGGTTGGCTCCTCACCGGTATCCAGTGGTCGGCGCACCGTGAACTTCCAGTGTGGATCGATGGCTGAAATATGCCGGTCGACCACCTCCTTGATGACATTCCGGCTCACGAACAGGCGTTCAATCTCCGAGCGTATCTGCGACGTCATGTCGGGATGCGTATCGGCATGCGGCCCCACCCAAAACTTACCGCTTCTGCCCCAATGGTCGCCATCGTACATTTGGCGATTCTCGCTGTAATCGTCGGTCTTAGCCCCAACCACAATCTGGCGTGCTTTATCAAATGTGACTTGCGAAAATATGCGATAGCTCATGCAAACGTCCTAAGTGAAATTGACGAGACTTGTGATTCCATCGGCTCCACGGCCACCTGCTTGGCGGCGATCAATGCCAACGCCCAGGCCCAAAACCAGTCAGCATGACCCTTCTCGTCACGCTCGGAATCAAAACGCAGCGTGTTGCCGGTGGCGATGCGCTTGATGCTGTGAATCTGGTACGACAGATCCCGATCTACCGGCAGCGGCGTCCTCTTCTGTTGGATCAGCTTCTTGGCCTCGGTGGCCAGCATGATCTTTGTCGGATTCGTGAACGCCATACTCACGGCCCGATCTGGAAAGAGCTTGATGGCGTTCTCTGCGAGCTGCATGCCCAGGCCGGTGCGATCAATAGCCAGGCGCACAATGGGCAATTGGTTCATGGCCGTGGCAATCATCTCGAACTGGTCGTCAAACTCCATGCCCTGCATGTGAATCGTCAGGCGCATTGGCCGCTCTCCGGTTTCGTGGTCAATGCCCACGAGCGTCAATACGGAGAGATCATGCCGTCGCCCAATATCCAGACCGGCAGCAAAGACCGGTTCCAGCTTGCCGGTGTCGACCAAGCGGCGCAGCTCGTCGATAGCAACCAGGCCGGCCAACTTGTCTTTGCCGCGGCAGATCACTTTGATGTGATCCAACTTGGCCTGCTGCGCGTCTTGGATCTCCTGGTAGGAGATCCAGGCCAAACTGCCATCGACAAAAATACAGCAATATTCCTGCTCGAAATCCTCCAGTACCATGTTCTGGAAGATTGTCTGGATGCGCTCGTTGCCAAAGACCTCGACCGCATCGAGCGTCATCATGCCAGGCGCCTGCAATCGGGCCTGCTCGACGTTCTTACAGAAGCTCTCCACTTCCCACCACGGTGTAGACTTACGCGCGAAGCCGGGATACCGCTGCATGCTTTGGGTGTAGACTTCCCAAAACTTGCCCTGCGCACCAAATGGGCTGCTGGCCATCCGCAACCGGCCACCCTTGCTGATGATGGGCAGCGTTGCCGTGTAAATCTTGTCGGCGTCTTGGACGTGCGCAAACTCATCGAGATAGACGTTGGCCCTGGCGCGGCCCCGAGGCGCTCTGGCCGGCAGACTGGTCAACCGTGCGCCGGTGGCCAGCTCCAAATTAAACGTGCTTTGGCGCACAAGTTTGGGCTTATCGAGAATCGTCAAATTTTCATAAACCGACGATGCGTAACGAATCTTCTCCTTCGCCTCTTCCAAATTGATGGAGACAAAGACGCTGTCCTGGTTATATAAAATGGCCTCGGCCATCGCTTCAGCAGCCGTCAGAAATGACCAGGCAATCTGCCGGCTTTTGTCCTCAATGCGAAAGGTGCTGTTGTCGGACAAATGCGCAATCTGGAAATGCTCCCACCGCGCACCTTCAACGCCGGATGCTGCTTGCAAATCGAGCGCGTTCATTAATAAAAATGTGCGCTCACTAAGCCTCATCTTCTCCCCATTCCAATACGTCACCGAACTTGGCCAGCGTCTCGACAACCTGGCCCTGCGTTCTTTGCCAGGCTTTACGCAAGCCCTCCATCGTGTAACCACCCTCCATGCGCATGGTGGGCAGATCGTCGTATTCTTCACGAAGACCGGCCTGCGCCTTGGTGATGCCATTGATGATCTCGTACCAGCCGGCTTCATCAGGATCGGCCGTGGCCAGCGCCTGCACCATCCGGTGGCGTAAGCTCCTGTATACGCGAATGCGCTCTCGCTTGTCTGCGTCGCGCTCTTCTTGTAGCTCCCTAGCCTTCAATAGCCGTTGGTATTCGTCATACAGCTCGGCTCGTTCACGCCATTGCCATTTGTTGCAGTTTTCATACCACGCGCCACTTGGGCGCTTCGGGCGCATTTTTGGGGGGGAGGCAGAATTGCTGCTTTTTGCTGCTTTTTGCTGCTTTTCAGCCTCATACGCCTGGTATGCAGCCTCCAAACTGCGATCTGGCCCCAAATCGCGAAAGATTACAAAGCGCTCGTACCACAAATTAGGCTCGTCTTGCTGCCTATCCCACGCATTTCCTTCGTATTCCAGCTCGGTTAGCTCGAAATCTGACATAAAAGTGACCTTCTCAGCGCGTTAAACCGGCGATTCTTCCAGCAAATTAGGCTGCTTTTTGGTCATTTGGTGCCATCTTTCAATGGCCAGAGCCACAAAAGCAGGGTTCCGTTCGGAGGCATAGCAACGCCGGGAGAGGCGTTCTGCAGCGATGATGTTGGTGCCGCTGCCGCTAAAAGGCTCGTAGCACAGCTCGCCTGGCCTCGTATGCTGCAAAATGGGAATCTCCCACAGCTTCGGCGGCTTCGATGTGGGGTGCAGCGTCTTCTCGCCTGGCGGCGTCGTGGGGATTTGCCACACGCTCGACGGGTAATCATCGGCCCGTCTAAATGGCTTCTTGCCCCGTATCCAGCCATAGAAGCACGGCTCGTGCTGCCACATGTACCAACTGCGCGTCAGCACCGGCCGGTCTTTCATCCAGATAATCTGCTGATGCACAAAGGCCCCATAGTCCTCCCACACATTCTCCAGCATGCGCTGATTACGGGAAGCGTGCCAGCAATACCACGCCGCGTTCTCGGTGATGGCGTGCGCCACAGCGATGTTGACAAAGCCATCGTATAGCCCGTCGTTCTCTTCCGCCGCGGCTTCATCCCAATCCCGATACTCTTCCGACCAATCTTTATTCTTGGTATCCGGCTCCTCTTCACCCCACTTGTGCGGGTGATTGGTGCCGTCGTAGTCGACGAGGTAAGGCGGGTCCGTCTCGAAGAGCACTGCCCGTTCGCCATTCATTAACTTGATGATCGTGGTGGCATCGGTGCAGTCGCCGCAGATGATGCGGTGATCACCCAACGCCCAAAGCTGGGCAAACTCCACGCCCCACTTCTGGCGCAGCGTCTCCAACTCGCCCACGTCTTCACCAGGGTCTTCGCCCACCGGATCCGGCTCTTTGTCATTGGCAATCGAGCGCAGCAGCCTGTCCAGGCTACCGCTGTCATAGCCAATGGCCTCCAGCAAGTCGACGTCCGTCTCCCTGGCCTCCTGCAGCAGGTTGGCCAGCGCCATCTCATCCGGATGCGATAGCCTGGCCAGCTCATTCGCTGCCGGCAGATAAGCCCTGGCCAAATACTCCGGATAGTCATCGGGCAGCACGTCGGCCCGCATGTGCGTCCAGCCCAGCTGCTTGGCCGAGCGATAGACGCCATTACCCGACAGCACCCACTTGCGCCAAACCACAATGCTCTCCGGCTGGCCAAACATCGAGAGCGACTTCATCAACGCTTCGATTTGCTCGTCTGGATGCACGTTGTAGTTATCGGGATGCTCTTCGTAATCGTCGAGCGCAATCATCTTGTTGGCGATGCGACTGGTTAGCTCCATCACATCAAGATCACCAGACTGCTCGAAGAGAACAGTCTCTTGCTCGGTTATTGCGGTCATTGTCATGGCATTTTCTCTAACGTTTCTCGAACGCCCATGCGCCCAATATAGGAATATTTATTACAGAACATAAGGATCACAAGAAGTATGTTAATGGCATTTGCCTGTACCTATAGGAAAGGAGTCAGCCCGTTGAATGTAGGAAGTATCGTTAGGGTCAAAGGCCAGCTTGCTGAAGTAACAGCCGTCCTTAGCCCACATCAACTTCGCATCAAGCTTGGCGATGAAGAGCGAAAGATCGCCACCCATCTTGTCGAGCTTGTCCATGATCCCTCTGACGTGCCGGAAGAGCCTGTCCAGGTAGAAGATGGTGATCCCGTCTTCTCATCCGAAGAGGCGACTGAATATCTCGAATACGGCTCCGTCGTCGGTCTGCGTGCGGCCATTGACCGTGGCCGGCTTCAGCCGGATGGCTTGATTGGCCGTGCATACTATTTCCGCAAGTCGACGCTCGACAGGTTCAAACACAAGCACCGCAACGAAGAGGCATTGACCATCAAAGAAGCGGCCGAGCTGTTCGGCATCAAAGAGCGGCGCTTGCAAACTTGGATTTACGAAACCGGCAAGTTGCGCAACGTTGGCAGTCGTGGCCGCGCCCACGTTTATAGTCGAGCCGACATCCAGTCGCTGGTTGATGCCGACGCTACCGCCGTCGCCTAGCACGCACCACCCTCGTCTTGATATACTGCGTCCGGCGACCATAGCCGTCGATGCGCCGCCATACTGCTCGACGGGTGCCCTCTGGGCGCGGCTCCACTGGATCGGGTGGCTCATCTGGCTTTTCGCCCTCGTATACCTTCCACTGGTCGGGCCCTTCCTGAATGCTCTTTAGCTCTTCGGGCGTCAGCGGCCGGTCATAAATCCGCACATCGCCCAACGCTCCCGAAAAATCCCCATCGCCTAGCATCCACGGCTCGTCGCTGGTTTTGGTCGTGTCCGTGTATTGGTGTACAAGCGTGCCATTCAAATAGACAGATACGCTGCCGTGGTCATAGGTCATGGCATACGCATACCACTCATCTGGCCCATACGAGAATGGCGTCAGATTCTCGTTGTGGACTTTCCCGCCCAACAGCGTGACGGGATAGGCTGCGACATCCTGCACCGCCATGCCCAGCCCGTCGCTATTGCCCCGATGCAGCACCAAGCCCCCTGGCTTATTGCCCTGCTTGAATAAGGTGAAGAGCGTAAATGTGTCGGCCTGGAGTGCTTTGCCCCCAAGCGTTACGCTGCCCTTCCCGGCAAAATCAAGGCCCTCGCCCCAGGGGGTGGTCGCTTTGGCCACCCCAGCCGGCAGCGCTGGAACATCCAGCTCGCCGGCCAGATCCTCGACCCCATCCGTATTCAGCGGAAAGCCCGCAGCCATTCCCGCGGCCGCGGTCGCATTCAAGTATGGTTCTGCCGGCTTGGGAGCCGGTGCAGACAGATCGAGTCGGGTAAATCCAGGTAGGGCCATCGGTCATCCGCTCACTTGGGCCAGGCGATCACACCGCCGACGCGTAAGATTTTGTCGTTACCGATCTGGCCAACGATGCGCAAGCCCTGCCGCCCATCGGGAATCACGCCAGTATCGAACTTCACCCATTGCCATTGATTTACCAATACGTCGACTTTCGTATTAGCCCCACTTACCCACGAGCCGCCGCTCGATCTCGTCAAATACGTAATGACCAATTGATCAGTCGGGTTGGCCGCAGTGCCTTGGATGGCAACATAAAAGCCCAATGACCATATATCTCTAATGAAGTCGGGCATTGGCCCGATACGTCGCGTCAAGCAGAACTGGCCATTGCTTGAACGGTAACCGGTGGTGGTTTTAACCAGGCCAGTAACGGGCATCCGATCTTGCACGATCTCGATGGTGCCTTTGGCGTAGTCGAAGTTGGTGATTGGCTCGTCGTGGAAATCTTCTGCGGCCTCTGCTGCCAGGGGATCACCGGCTTTATTCAGGCTCCAGCCCACCAGGCTCGTTACGCCAGGCATGATCTCACGGTTCAAAATGAGATCCCGTGAAAGCGGTATCTCGTGCGCCTGGGCAGCAATCTTCTCCTCGATCAGCTTCTCGGCATCTTCCGTTTTGATGTGGCCGGCCCCATCTATAAGCTGATTGACTTCGCTCTCATCCAGCCCCGCCTTGAAGTTGGACAGCTTCGCATCGATAAGCTCGTTGGTGCGGTCGTCGTGACCGTGGTCTGCGGCCGCATGGTTGGCCGCGGTGATTAGCTGATTGACTTCGCCCTCATCCAGCCCCGCTTTGAAGTTGGACAGCTTCTCATCGATAAGCTCGTTGGTGCGGTCGTCGTGGCCATGTTCGGCTGCGGCGTGATTGGCCTCGCCAATCAGCTCTTTGGTGCGGTCGTCATGGTCGTGATTGGTGTCCGCTGCTTCGGTGATGGAAAAGAAACGGGGGCTGGAAATAAGAAATCCAAACTCCCCTCGCCGGCCCGTGAACTGGCCATCAAAGCGCAACGTAATCTGGTCGCTTTCTCCCGACACTGTAAAACGCAAGCTCGACTGCACCCATGTTTCCAAATCGCTACTGCGATCAAACGGAATAGAGACCTGGCCAATATTCACGCTCTGGTCAAATACATTTAGCAGCGCAGTACCCTCTTTTGTATTACCGAGCAGTGGCCGCGCGTACCAGCGGATTTCATACGTGCCTGCCGGTAACGTCCGGTTAGGGCTGGTTAGCGTTCCCGTATTTCTTGCCCGCCATCCTGGCTGCGCCAATGGATCACCATCAATCGCCGGCCTGACCGCGGTCGCTTCTTGCGTCATCTCACTTTCAGACCAGCCGGCCCAGCCAGTGGAGCTGCTGTTCATCCCTTCAAATAGTGTTTCGCCTAATTTATCTGCCGGTGTCGTAACTACTACGCTCATGGTGCTCCCTTTCGTGATTTAACATATAGCCCGTAAATCCCTGTCCCTTTAGGGCTGGGATATAAGGGCTTTTCGCCACGAAGTGGCGTGACCTTTAGGTCGTCCAACTTCCCAAAACAGAACAATTGTGCTACAATCCACTTGCGACACAAGACCAATTCGAGTATACTGTTGATCAGCGCCCGCGCTGGATCGGTCTTGTGTCGCAACTCGACTCGATATCTAGCGAGGGCGTTTTCTATTGGGCCATGAAACTTCATAAAGCTTTCAAATTCCGCATCTATCCCGACGACGAGCAAAAAGCCGAACTCGCAATCCAATTTGGTTGTGTCCGCTTTGTCTACAACCACTATCGGGCAGTGAGAGAATGGTACTACTACGAGACGGGTACAGGCTTGACCTACTACGATTGCCAGAACGACTTGACCGACCAACTCAAGGTTGAATATCCCTGGCTCAAGACAGCCGACAGTCAAGCCTTGCAATGCGCAATCCGTGATCTCGATAAAGCCTATCAAAACTTTTTTGCCGGTCGAGCAGAGTACCCCAACTTCAAACGCAAGTTTGCGAAGCAGAGCATTCGTTACCCGCAACGCTTCAAGCTGGACGGCAACAAAATATACTTGCCCAAGGTTGGTTGGGTTAAGGTCATCCGCCATCGCCGCATTGAAGGCAAGATGAAGAACTGTACCGTGACGAAAACCAAGTCCGGTAAATATTTTGCATCGATTCAATGTGAGTTTGAACAGGACGATCCCACGCCTAGCCAAGAATCGGTCGGCATTGACTTGGGCATCAAGACCTTTGCTGTACTGAGTGATGGCACAGAGATTGCAAGCCCAAAACACTTGCGGAAGTCCGAACGGCTTTTGAAGATCCGCCAACGTCGCCTTTCCCGCAAGGTCAAGGGTAGCAACGGACGTAGAAAAGCACGTTTGCCGGTTGCGGTTCTGCACGAAAGGATCGCCAACCAACGCAAGGATTTTCACCACAAAGAAAGCCGCAAGATTGTCAACGCTTTTGGCTCTATCGGGATCGAATCGCTGAACATCCGCGGGATGATCAAGAATCACCACCTTGCCAAAAGCATCGCTGATTCTGGTTGGGGGCAATTCGGCGATTTCCTTGCCTATAAATCTGGCTGGAATGGTGGTCAAGTCGTCAAGCATGATCGGTGGTTTGCTTCCTCTAAAATCTGTCACTGTTGCGGCAAAAAGAATAAATCCTTGAAGCTATCAGATCGGGTATGGGTGTGTCTGCGTTGCAATGTAGTGCACGATAGAGATCTGAATGCTGCAATAAATCTAAAACCAACTACCGTGGGAGCCACGGAAAGTAACGCGGGTGGAGAAACGAGTAGTGTAGTAATGCGCTCGGCCCCCGAAAAGTTCAAGGCTATGCCCTTGAAGCCCAAGAGTTTCAACCTTGGGTAGCTCATATATTGCCCGGTACTACCAATGGATTTGCAATACGGATTTTGCCGCCAACTCCCAGCCGCCCAAAGATGCGGATGTGATTGGGCGGGCTACCGGCCAGCAATAGCCCCGACAACTCGATTTTTTGCCAGCTCGTTGTATTGGCTGGATCACCAAGCGTATTGATGCTGGCCGCGCTGTAATCGTTCTTATTGGAAAACACAAAGATCACGTCGCCATCCTCTTCCGGCAGCGGCTGTTCGAGCAATACCCATAACTCCATTTTGGAAAGCGGACGATCTGTCCCCAGCGAATCGCCTGGAAACGTCTTGGAAATAAGGAAGTCGCCGGTTGGCGGTGCAAAATAGACATCGTTGTAACTGCTGGCAGTTGGCCCGTCGACCGGTGATTCACCAAAGAAATGAAAGCTATCATTTGCCCCCATCGTGAGATCAAGCGGTGCGCTCTCCCAATAGCCGTCCGCGATTGCTGCCGGCAACTGTGGATCGTCCGGACGGTTGCGGTTCCAGGTGACAAAGCGGACGGGATCATCAAAGATGATAGGCGATAGCTCGGGGACGGGCTGTGCAAAGCGACTGATGGCGATATTGATGAGGTCGCGGATATCGTTGGCCCGCCATTGGCGCACGAGGTCGCCACCCTCCGTTGATAGCTTTTCATCGTCGGTGATGGTGGGGATCAGCTGCTGGATGCGCGGCGCTACAATGTATGCAAATTCATTGGTCATCCTGGCCGAGCTTTGGAAGTGGAGCGTGATCGGCCGCTCGTCGAGCACGTCAATGCTGATAACAATGTTCTTCCAGTCGCTCTCTTGGATGCGGCCCAAGGTGATCGTGTTCTCGGCCAGCACTTCATCGGCTAGGCTCGTATCCTCATTGGGCACCGATGCGTAGAGGCGCATCGTTCCCGCGGCATCGACCAACGCCGAGCCACCGGCCACGAACGCGGTCACCTGAAAACTACCAATGCCCAGCAGCCCATCGGGGATCGTAAAGACAGCACCGGCCACCGTCTGCGCATCGCCGTCGCCTTCCAGTCGGCTCTGCACCCACGTACTATCAAATGGCCCAAGCTCTGGTGCGTCAACAAAGTTGAAACGGCCAAAGTTAACCGTCCAATCGCTCCAAAAGGTGGTGTCTTTAAATACGCTGAGGTTGAGATTATCGCGTGGGAAGCTATACGCCTGTGCGCCAAAGGCTATCATATCGCGCACGTCGTTGGGCCGGAAGCTGCGCACGTCACGACCGTAGCCAGGTCGCATGCGCTTCTCATCTTGCAGCACCAAATCGGGCAGCTTGATTTCATCGCCACCCCCACTGTCAACCGGTTCGAGGATTGGCACGAGATCCGGCCAAAGCACAAAGAGCCGGTCGCCCGTTTTCATTTCGGCCTCGAGCGTCAGAATTACGCCACTCACACCCGTTTTAAATGGTGGTGTAATCAGCGTCTGCCAGCTTGCCGTCCGGTTGGCCGCGTCATAGCTGCCAGCCTGCTCTTTGCGCGTGACCTTCTCCGTCGATGATACCTGGACGTTGCACGTCACTTCCAGCCCTGGCACGGTGCTGGCCAGCGTGACTTGAAACTGGTAATTGCCCCCTGGTAACCGGCGCTCGGCGGTGTCAATCCTCAGTCGCACCGGCCCATCGGCCGTACACTCGAAAGCCGTCTGCACCCAGCTAATCTCGTATGGTCCCATCACCTTCTCATCGTCGCCCAGATTGATGCCTTTGAGCTTGCCGTCTTCCGGCGCGCTCCAACCGGCCAACGTATGCGGGTCGCGAATCATATTCATGGCCGCATCTGGCCGGCGTTGGGCATAGCGTTCGAGGAGGTAGAGAATCATATCGCGGACGTCGTCACGTGAGAGGGCACGGACAGACGGTTGGGCAGCGTTTTGCGCGCGGATATCCTCCAGGCTCAGGCGGCGCTGGATGACGTCGTTTACGTCGTAGACCGCAATGCGCGCGACGTGGACTGTATTCTGGACGCCGTCGAAGGGGACGGCCCCGACCAGCGTGATTTGAAGAAATAGCTTCTGCGCCTGGCCGATTTCTTGCTGCGTCAGCGCAAAATAGTGACGCCCCATGATCCAGCCCTCTTCGCCTGAGGCCAGTTCATTGATGCCCGTGGCGTTATCGGGATCGTCATCGAGCACAATGCCCAGGCCCGCGGAGGCGATGACCGGCAGATCGGATTTTAGCCAAGCTTCAAAGAGATAGGTGGCCCCAGCGTCGATGAACTGCTTATCGATGGGATAGTCCATCGTGATTTCGTAATCATCGTTGGTCACCTTGATCACGCCTGGCAGATCGTCTGGGCCCTTCTCGTTGGTGGCCTCGATCACTGCCTCGCCCAAATCCCAACCAGTCAATGGCTCTGGATCAGGCATCAAGCGCACGCCACGAACATCGCGGCGCAGTGCGTATTGGCGCATGTGCTGGAGCGTAATGAATTTATCCACTTCCAGAAAGTGCTGCGCCAGCTTGATGCTATCGGGATCGACCGTGCCACCGCCGCCCGTCTCGCGCACGCCCTGGCCAGGCATGGCAATCCACTCACCATTGCCCATCGTGCGGTTACCGCCAGAGATGAACGTGGCAAACTGCCCCGGCTCCAGCAACTGCTCTGGATCGTTTTTGCCGATGATCCTGCCGGCAAACTTCACGGTTACATTTTGTTGTGCGGCATTGAAAACAGAGAAGGTGTAGCCCAGAAAGCTATCATCACGGCTTGGCCCCAATACTTCACCGGCCACCGATGCATTGAAATAGAGGATGTGGTACGAATGCTGGCCCGTGAGCTGAAATGAGCCACGGGATACTGAGATCACTTCATTCATGCCCTTGTTGACGGTATTCGAGCCGTCGTCATTGATGAATAGAAATGAGTTCTCGCGGTTGCTAAGAAGTGGCAACGACATGAATGCGCTCCTGGTTGCATGGCAGACGCAACGCAAGAATGCATGAGGGGTAGACGCGAAAAAACGACGCATGCACTTGCATTGCGTCTGGTTTTCGCCTAACCGAAAATTATCATAACACAGTTTTTTTGCTTGTCAAGCCCCGCAAGCATAGCGACGCGGCGTTACAATGTGATTCTTCTTACGTATCATACGCCACATTCGAGGTATACTATCTATGCGAAACGAAGTAAAAAACGAGCTGTCGGCATGGGCTACCATACCACGTACCGACAGCTCAGTAACTCGCTAAGGAGTCACGCTGATGACAAGTATACCCCATGCGCCCGCGCTTACGCAAACGCGCATTCCGACATTGACCACGCTCGATGAGATGGTGGCCGATTCGGAGCTGAAATACCCAGCCCTCTTCTATAAGACACCAGCCAAACGGCGCAAAGAGCGCAGCCGTGCGTATGCAGCCGGCCAACTGGTCGAGCAGCGCAACGTAACGTTTTGGGGCGAGATGCCCATATCGCTGCGGCGGCTTTGGATCGTTGGCGATCACGAGGTCTATTTCGACGAAGGGCTTTGTACATGCCGCGACAATGGCAGCGCACCCCAGGCCGGCAAGTGGCGGCTCTGCAAGCATGTTTTGGCCGTTCGCTATTGGCTGCGCATGCGCAGCGAGTTGGTCGAGTTGCTTGGCCAGCACTTCAACGCCGCGCTAGAAGCTGGCATTGAAGAGATCACCCTCTTTCCACAAGTGTATTTCATCTATAACGAGCGGCGACACGGTGGTGTGCAGGAAAACGTTCTGCACGCCATGCGGATTGGCGCAACCAAGGTCGAGTTCCCGCTACCAATCAAATTTACGCTTGGGGACTTGACCGAGGTTCTGCTTTCCAGCCGGTGGCACGTAACTGGCCGCGTTGGCGGCGCTGGCTACGGCAGCCGCGAGCACTGGCAGCTTTCGCCAGGGTTGGCAACCGATCATCGGATGAATGATAAGGAAATAACTGGTGTTTGGAAGCTCGATTTCCAGAGCCAGGAAGCGGCTGCACGCAAGGGTCGCGAGCTCAAATTTGGCGCGCAATTTCAGGCGCATCTCAATGCACAAGATAAGGAGACATCATGAAGATCCAAGTAACGCAACAGACTGGCCCACGGCTGCGCACCATTTCCATGCTGTGGTACGGCAAAATCAAATGCGGCAAGACGACCGAAGCGGCCAAGCTGCCCAATGCGATCATCTTCTCGCTGGAGCCGGAAGGGACGGATTACATCGACAACCCAATATCCGTGGTCTACCCCGAGACGCTGGCCAGCTTGCAAGAGCACATCAATTGGGTGGCCAACCAGGAATACAAGACGGTGGTGCTTGATGGCTTCACGCACTTCATTGGCGCGGCGCTGCGTGATTACGCCGCCAGCAAGAGTCTAGACCCACGCCGCGCGGCCGCAGTGATTACACCCCAAGTGCGCCTGGCTGTCGAGCAGCTATTGCGCAGCGGCAAGAGCGTCATCGCCACCGGCCACCATCGGGTTGTGGACGTTATCGATCAGCTCGACGGCGGCAACGTCACCAAGCAGGAGATCCGGCCCGACCTAAACGACGCCCTCTTCACGCCCATCGTTGGTGGCTTCAGCCACATCAGCTACTGCTACCCGCTCGGCAGCGGCAAGAGCACCATGATCAATAAGCCATTCGAGACGGATAAGCTGCGCATTGTGGCCGGTTCCCGTGGCTCGATTCTACCCAATCGCTGCGAGCTAAGTGCCGCCGAAATCACCAAGCACTTGCAGAAGGCCCGCGACAAAAAGGCCGCGGCGGCAGATGCCAAATAACGGCCCAGATTGGCCCAAACTCCTATTTTTGGGCCAATCTATCCTATTTTCCAGTAAATAGTGTAAGTTAGTGATTAACGCTGCAATGTGGTAAAATGGGGCCTAATCATGCGATTGCCATGCGATTGCCATACGATTGGCAGACTAGAACTATGTTCAGAAACGCAAAATCTAGTAATTTCTATTACATTTGTTCATATATGCTCAAAATTCGCTAAATTCGCGCTATATATGGATTTTGGCCTTAAGCTGGCCCCAACGCGGCGCAACTTGCAGATTGTAGCAAGTTGCGGTATTTTTGGTGGAACCCGAAAACAGACGTTCTCATCGTCGGTGCTGATGAAAACGCCGTCTGTAGATTGCATAAAAAAAACGACGCCCCACTCCCTTTGATTTGGCGATCACCGAGTGAGGCGTCAGCACCTTGTTTGCAGATGCGCTTTGTTATGCTACCACTAAGCGGTATTTTGCACAAACGGCAATGATTACTATTCCGTAACCCTCTTAACCGTTGCTGCCGCTTTTTGAAAGCCACTGGCATGCGCTCTTGCTACCCACCTCGTGAAGGTGGACAGCAGGCGTAACGTCTGGTTTTCGCCTACCACTGTTTCTCCTGCTGTCCACCGTCGCCAATTGTACCATATCCATAACTCGCCAAAGTATCAAGTTATATTAGACTGTAATCAATGCTACGCATTAAACGCAGCGTTCTTGGTATGCTCACAATGCGGTAACGAGCAAGGAAGCCGCAAGCTGATTGTAACAACTTTCTAATATTCCATACTACACATTTGGAGACGACGATGCAACAAGAGCAATTTTCCCACGTTTTACGGGTATGCTTGGGCCAGTCCAAGTATACGCGGAACATCCCCGAGCGTTACCATTACCCCACTATCTTTTACCAGACGCATCCAGTCATGCGCCGGCCGTTGGCCACTGGCCTAAACTACCACTTCATTGGCGACGTTGGCGCAAGCGCATCGATTGGCCCTTGGCAACAATCCATTTTGGTGGCCATTGCCGAGCACCCCGCATATATACCACTTGGCGCTACCGTTTACATCATGCCCAACGATAACAACCACGCACAAGAGAATATCATGGTCGAGGTAACGCTCGGCTACGCCGCAGGCAATGAGCCGTTTGATACATATCTCTGCAGCGGCATGACTAACTACTCTGGCGAAGGCGGCAGGGCCTGGAGGACGGCGCAGGAATTCCTGGGGCTGCTGGCCGGCATTTATTCCGGCTTTTTCGTGGTGCGCCAAGTGCTGCCCCCTGGTTCGGTGGATCAGGTCTTGGCCTACATTGACGCTGAAGTGACACGCCAGGCCGATGAACGCCGCGCCGCTGAAGAGGAAGGTGCCTGATGGCACTGAAGCCCGCAGACGATATCCGCGTTATACGCTCATTTCTCGATGACTACAATTTGAAGGCCAAAGTAGTCGTCGAGCGGTGCTTCGTGGCCGATCAGTCGTTTGCGGTCTTTGCCCTCGATCTATTGCCAGGGGGCAAGATTGCAACGATCAGGAAGCTGATGCCGGAATTGTCCGAGCGTCTCAGCAATCTACGCATGGCCAAGACCCCGGCGCGGCTGCGCACGTTGCCGCTCGGTATTGAAGTGCCACACCCCGACCCCAAGCCCCTATTGCCGACAAGAGACGATCTGAACCAAGCAGAATACATGATGCTGCTTGCAAAAGGCTTCGGGTACGAAGGCGCAAAGAATCTCACCATCGATGTACGCGAAATGGAGCACGCACTGCTGGCCGGTACAACTGGCAGTGGCAAGAGCACGCTGCTGCGCCTTATGCTGGCCACACTCTGTTGGTCGACCAGCCCGCGCCATCTCGGTATGGTGCTGGTCGATCTGAAAAACGACGACTTGACCCCATTTCGTGAGCTGCCCCACGTCGTGGCCGCTGCCTACAAAAAGACGCAGGCCAACTATGTGCTGCGCATGGTCGATGCCGAGAAGAACCGGCGCATTGAAGAAGGCAGCGGCGGGAGCCCTTTGGGCGCGCAGCAACTGGTCGTGGTAATCGACGAGCTGGCCGAGCTGGCCACAGACAAAGAGGCGATGGCCATCCTCGCCAGTATCCTGGGAGTTGGCCGCAGCTTAGGTATCCATGTCATCGCCGCCACGCAGAAGCCCCTGGCCAGCGTGATTGGCTCCATCACCAAGGGCAACTTCACCATGCGTGTTGTGCTGCGTGTACTCTCTGCTGAAGATGCAAAGGTGGCCACCGGCCTCGCCGGAACCGGAGCCGAGTATCTGCCAGGCAATGGCGCAATGATCATGGTACACGGTGGCGAGGTCGAGCGCTTCCAGGTCTATTACATCGACGAGCTGAACGCAGCCACGCGCCGAGCCTACCACCAACGTTGGCCCAACGCTCTGCCCACCGCCCTGCCGGCACCCAGCTGCGAAGATGAAGAAGGCATTGTCATTGATGTCATGCCAAGCAGTATGCAACTGCCCCAATTCGTGGTGGCAAAGGAACAGAATCATGAATCACATCATCGTAATTGACGAGCGGCCTCAAATGGAGGTCACCGCCCTATTGGCCACATCCCTACTGCCGCAGTCGCTCATAGCACTGGCCGCAGCCGCAGAACCAACCGAAAACTTGCTGGTTGGCCAGAGCGGTGACCGCTGGATTGCGCTGGTCGCACCGCGCCGGCCAACGCCCCCAAGCGTTACGATAGAAAACAACGACGGTGGCCCCACCATCGTGGCCACCGTCGTCACTGAATATCGAGCAGAATCGTGACAGCCCCTAGAAACCAAAAGCCCGACTGTGGCAAGCAGTCGGGCCCTTGGCCGCTTTGGGCTGGCGTAATTTGCAATGTAAGCATTGAATACCCGTCAATCACCAAAAAGAAAGGCAATCAATGAACACTATTCTATCATCAAACGCCCCTCCTGTCAATCACCCACACGAGCGATCATACTTGCCACGCGCAAGCGCAGCACCGCGACCACCCGCGTCCGTGAAGCATGGCGGAACAGACGGGCTACGCTTGGCTATGCGAATGGAACAAGCGTTCCAGAGCGGGGGTGCGGCATGAGCAACTTCATCCCTAATAGCTACCAAACGCCAAACATGTATGTTGATCGCCTAATGCCTTTGCTCACGCCATCAGAATGGATGGTCTTGAGTTACATGGCGCGGCGAATCTTTGGTTTCCAGAAAGCATCTGATCAGATCAGCCTTTCGCAACTTGAGCATGGCATCAAAAGCAAAGCCACCGGCAAGCAGCTAGACTATGGCACTGGCCTTGGGCGCAGCACCATCATCACGGCATTGGCAGATCTTACCGAGTTTAACGTAATCATTCAAACGTCGCCAGCTGTCAAAGAACTGCAACAAGCCCCTGAATGGGCATTGCAGACAGATGACAAGAAGGTAGATTGGGAAGGGCTGCAACTTCGCAGGGACGCCAGCAAAGTCACGCGACGCCGCCAAACTCGAAAAGCTCGTAAAACCAAAGCAGAACAACAGGCTACAGATGGCAAAGAGGCTAGTCTGTTAGACAGACCAGCCCTAGTTAGTTCAACAGACCAGCCCCCCCCTAGTCTGTTAGACAGACCAGCCCTAGTTAGTTCAACAGACCAGCCCTCGTCTGTTAGACAGACCAGCCCTAGTCTGTTAGACAGACAAACAATAACCAGTAGAAATCCAGTAGAAATCCAGGGGGAAAACCAGATCATCATCGATCATGTATCTACCACCGGAAAAGAAGGATCGATTGATGATGATTTGGCCTCTACCCACGTTTCTGGTGGTTCAAGCCAGGCTTTAACAGCGGTTCCAGAAACGGAGTCTGCTGCCTCCCCTTCTGGCGCGGTGCCAGATTCGGGGAAAAGCGGGATCAGTTCGCATAGTGATAACAAGGCGTGCGGTAAAAGCACTGGCGGCGGGAGCGGAGCGACTGCCGCGGACACAGACCAGTTAGGACAGGCCGGTGGAATCTTGCGCGCCGGCCAGGGGGCGTTTACAGATGATGATTTGATTGATGATGATTGGGTTGGTGAGCCAGAATATGATTTGTTGGTTGCCAAGTTAAAGCAACGAATCGCCAATAAAACCGTCGATCACAGTGTACTGGGCTGGCTCTTTGGGACGTATGGCGCTGCCCCACTGGACAACGTGATCGACCGGATTCCCGAAGGCACCCGCATTGGCAGTTGGGCGAGCTACTTACCCAACGCGGTGGCGGCTGAAGCCAAGGCGCTGGCAAATGACGTCGAGCGCAAGCGGCTGATCGAGGAGGCCGGCGAGGATGGTGAGGAGGCGCGTCGGCGGCGCTACGCTCCCGACGAGTATGCCGATGTGATCATACACTGAGGGGGTGGCCATGACGATGCAAGAAACCATCCCCACCAAAGTGCAGCCAGGCCTCGAGCATTGGCGCGAGTCGGTCCCTGCCAGCATTGTCAGCTTTGCCAAGCGGCTCGGTGCAACGCATGCACTGGAGTCGCAGCGAATGCCAGGGGTTTGGCGCATATACAAGCTGCATCCTGGCGGCTTTCCGATGTATTGTGAATTCCTGCTGGTTGGTGGCCGAGTGCCAACCGATACAGCAACAGTTTTTGCACGCGGCATCCCCCGCATAGTAAAGATCCCCGACGCGGCGATCAAGCTCTAGGAAGAGATATCGACGATGAAGCAGGTAGAGCAGTTGACCCTTGTTGTAGCCCCGGTGAGTGTTGCCGATATCGAGCGCATCTTGGAGCAGTATCCCCTACTGCACAAGAATGGCCTGGGGTTACCCAGGGAAGGCACAGCCGAGCAGCGGCGGCTGAAGCTGAAGATTTGGCGCGCGGCGCTAAAGAGCAATGAAGGACTGGAGCGTATTGACGCGGCCCATGGGTGGGTAACCGAGTACATGCAGCCGATCAAGACGATCAACAGCATCCGGCCGGCCAACATTCTCCTAAACTTGGTCAAGGCGGATATTGGCGAGATTGGCATTGGCCACTTCATCGTTGCGGCGCTGGTGGCCGGTTACCGCATCAGCAACCGCACGCACTACTATCCCAAGTTCAACATGAGCGAGGCTGCAATCAAGCTGGTCTATCGCCGGCAGAAAGGAACCGGACATGGCGAATAAACTGAGCTATACAGAGTGGGAGGCCAAAGTGCTGGCCGCGCTGGATGATATGGAAGCGCTGGCCTATTGTGGCGGCAACAACGTCAAGGCCGAGCAAGTGCTGAAAGGCTGGTATGAGGCCGGCTTCAGCGCTGGCCGTGTGGCCAAGACGCTGAACGCCCGCTTGGCCGCGCACCAGGCGCACCCCATTGATCTCGATGAGCTGCGCACCCGCTTCTATCGCATGGTGGCAAGCGTGAGGGCCGAGCGCGAGGCCAGGGAGGGCGTCTTTCGCAACAAGCCCCAAAAGCGCGAATCCAAGTGCGCTGAAATGGACACGTTGCTGGATGACATCATTTGGATGAAAGAGCAGTTGAAGCCGTTTGCAGAGGCAAAGCCGGAGCAGCAGCCACTGTTGGACGTCCCCCCCACCAATGGAAAGGTAACCGCTTACTAATTATAATTGTATGTTTTATTACGTATTTTATGGGACATTCATAGTATGCTGGAGTTACGCATTTTTAACGACACCTTGAAAGGAAACGCCATGCAAGAAGAAACTTTTTATGCCGTCTCTTCGATAGCGGAAACGCTGAAGATCGCCTTTGGCATGCACGAGCAAGTGCGCATGGTCTTCAACCGAGCAGATAGCTGCTTGGGCGTTGGCCAGAGCGGAGAGCGGCACATCACCGTACTACACATCACCCCCCCACCGCTACTGCCCTACGATTTACCTAAAATGGGGGAGGGTTTGGGAGGGGGAAAAGAAAGCCCCTGGTTTTAACTATGGGCACCCAGAGATTCTCTCATGATTGTCAAGCCCCAATTTGATGAAAATTGGGATTCCAGTCAATTTGTTGCGAGAAAATAGTCCAAGCCCAAACGAGAAGTTTGCGAGCCGCGGCAACGAGTGCAACTTTTTTTGCTTTGCCCCGACTAACGAGGCGGTGATAAAAGGCTTTGAGTGGATTGTCGCCTCGGAGACTGCCTAACGCACCCATATAAAGGAGACGGCGCAGTTCACTGTCGCCCATTTTGGAGATACCGGGATGTTTATGCACACTTCCTCCACTATCGTAAGGTTGGGGGTCCAACCCAATAAAGGCAACCAAGCCACTCGCCTCGCCGGTACCGGTCGTCATGTTTTGCCATTGCAGGAGTTTGACGAGCAAAGGCAGGACCACTTTCGGGCCCACGCCGGGCAAAGCCAAAAGGCGCGTCATGTTCTGCTGCAAAACGTCATGCGCTTGACAAAGTTCATCAATGGCCTGTTGAATATTAGCCAACGCTTGCGTCAAGGCATCAATCACTTGCGCCAAACTTTCGGTCACCTGAGGTGCAAGTCCTGGGCGACCTGCCATCTCCGACAGACGCGTTTGCTCTTTCTGCAAAGCTTGTTCCAGATCTTGTCGCCGTTTGAGCAGACTATCCAGTTGCGAGACCTCGACCGCCAACTGTGGCCGGAGGGGCGGACGGCGCTCAACGCCATAATGGGCCAGAATCCGCGCATCGATGCGGTCTGTTTTCACGCGGTAGCCAACGCCTTTGGCCCATTCGCGCACACGCATCGGATTGGGCAGACTAACGCCCCATCCTTGCGCGTAGGCGTATGCCATCAACGCCGCTTCATAGCCGCCGGTTGCTTCCAAAATCAACTGAATTGTCGACAATTCCTCTTCTTTGCAGGCACGCAACAGCGTATCTTGCAACAACGCATAGCCGGTTTGATCATTGGCAAACTTACCCACTTCTGTTTCGACTGCCCCGACACGGTACGCAACCGCAAAGTCTTTTTTCGCAATATCTATGCCAACTATCAGAACACCTTTCATCGGCTTATCCTTTCTCTGTATCTTTCCGTTTTGCTGTCGGACAAGCTGCCAGAGGTTCCCTTACAACCTGGTATCCGAGCTCGTGGCTCTCCATTCTCTTCGTTTTCTCTGGCGGGTGCCTTTCGGGGTAAACGATTCTTCTCTGTTCAGGCTCTTTGTCCTTTGGGTACGGAACCGCAATCTGTGACACCACCCAGCTTTTCGACATCCCTTTTTTACACCCTTTGCAACTTTTTTGGCAAGAGACGATCCCTTATCTCTGGGCCGAACTTTTCTGTTCTAGGGTTCCCTCAGGCTTCGTCTCTTGCCTTTTCCCATGATACCAGGGTTCCCTCAGGCTTCGTCTCTTGCCTTTTCCCATGATACCAGGGTTCCCGATTTTCCCCCTCCCATCGGCGCTAGCCGGGAACGTAATTTCGGCGTAAACAAAACTCCCCAAAAGCGAACAACTGTGCTGCAATACACCTATGATAACGTACAAATTCAAGCTATACCAAAACGCCAATAATGATGTCTTAGAAAACCGGATCGACATTGCCGGTTGCATCTACAATCATTGTATCGCGCTCCATCGCCGGTACTATCGGATCTTTGGGAAAGGCTTGAATGTCAACCAGTTGCAAAAGCATATTACCAAGCTTAAAAAGCGACCGAAGTACGCTTTTTGGAACCTACTAGGCTCCCAGGCAATCCAAGACGTTGCCCAACGCATTGACAAAGCGTACAAACTTTTTTTTGGCAATCTAGGCAAGCGCAAGACCGCACCGCCGGGATTCAAGAAAGTAAAAAAGTATTCTAGCTTCACACTCAAGCAAGCCGGTTGGAAGCTCATAGGCTCAAACCGTATTGTTATCATGGGCAAAGTCTACAAGTTTAGCAAAAGCCGGAACATCATCGGCACCGTTAAAACGTTGACGATCAAACGCTCAAAAGCGGGCGAATTGTATGCGTACTTTGTAACCGATCTAGAAATTGAACCAAGTGGAACCAGGACGGGTAAAAGCACCGGTTTTGACTTTGGTCTAAAAACTTTCTTGACCGGTAGCGATGGGACTAGCATAAAATCACCCTTGTTTCTGCGTAAGATGCTCAACGAAAAAGCCAAGCTGCAAAAGCGGTTTAGCCGGTGCGTCAAAGGCTCAAGCAACCATCGGAGCCTAAAACGGCAACTTGCCAAGCTTGAGGAACGGATCGCCAATCAACGGCGTGACTGGTTTTTTAAGCTTGCGCATGAGTTAACCGACCGGTACGACTATCTTTTCTTTGAAACGCTCAACCTCGCCGGGATGAAACGGTTGTGGGGTAGAAAAGTTTCCGATCTGGCGTTTGCAACCTTCCGTGATATCTTGCAATGGGTGGCAAGCAAGAAAGGCAAAACGGTCGCCTTTGTAGACCGTTTCTACCCGTCCAGCAAGACGTGCCAATGTTGCGGGTACGTCAATAAAAAATTAGAACTTAGTGACCGGCGCTGGCGTTGTCCGTCATGCCAAACCGAGCATGATCGAGACGCCAACGCCGCGGTCAATATTCTTTGCGAGGGGACATCCTCGCTCGGTCTAGGGGACGTAAGACGACGGGTTCCCGTCGCTATCCCTGCTTGAAACCTCAGAATCCCCTGCCTTTAGGTATGGGGAGTATGTCAACACCCATCTATGTCATGCACGTCTACGGCTGTGTGAGCACGATGACCACGCCCTTTATCGACGAGTCGCAGATCCTGGCCGTCGAAACGGACTGGGAGGCCCAATACACGGCGCTTGGCGCGTACGAATCGCTGGAAGAGAAGTTTGCCATCCAGGCCGATGAGTGGGATGCCGGCAAGACGAACGGCGCGGTCACGAATACCGACAACATTCCGTTTTAGCATCGTAACGCTTGGGGCGCTACCACCTGCAAAACAGTCGCCCCCAGGCGTTACGATAGGAGAGATTTGCATGATCGACGCAACGCTTGAAATCACCGAGATAGTCGAAGAGCAGCCGGCCACGGAGGCCGGTGGCCAGGAGAGCCAGATCCGCAACATCTGCGCGGCGTGTGGCTCTCCGATACCGGCCACGAAAAAGGGCGCACCCAATCGGCGCAAGTTCTGCAACGATGCGTGCAAGCAGGCATTTCACCGAGAGCGCAAGGGCGCGGACATCTCGATCAGACGCAGTGGCCAGGCGCACCACCATCCGCGCCCAGAGGGCACCCGCAAGTTTTCACCGGACGCCATGTTGGACGAGACGCCGATCTGCGCACGGCCTGGCTGCGATATCCCGGTCAAGCGCGGCAAAACTATCAAATTCCTGATGTATTGCAGCGATAGCTGCAAAGATAAGATGAAGCGGAAGCGCAGAAAGGAGGGACGATTGATGAATGACGACGTAATCACCAAGGAAGATCTGCCCAACCGCGAACGGCTCACCGAGCTGGAAGGCATACTGCGCCAGGCGCAGGCCGACCAGGCCGCGGGCAAGCTGCCACCGGAGCGGCCCACGCCACCGGCCATCGCTGCCGGCCACAACCACGCTGAAGCCTTCAATCTGATGACATATACGTGCGACCAGTGCAACGGCCAGCACCGCGCATGGAATAGCCGCGATGGGGTGACGCCCTTTATCCTCATTGCCCGCTGTCCCATCTGCCAGGGAGATCTGACGCACCGCGTTTGGGGTCTAGACCAGTATGCGCCCGATCACGTCCCCGAGGTGGGGCAGCTGATCTTCATCGATATCCCGCCAGAGCTGAAGCCAGCGGCCGCACGCTTCAAGCATGCGCAGTTTGTGGCCGCTGGCTTCAGCGACGACATGCCGGACAATATACTGGAGCTGCTGGCAGAGGAATTTGAAGAGGGCGCACCCTGGATCATCCGGTGGGGCGCGTGAACGCCGAGCTAAAGGCCCGCATTGCCAACGCCGAGACCTGGCCGGCTGCGCTGCACGAGCTTGGGCAGCATGTGATCAATACGTGCATGCTCTTTGGCACGGAAGCCAGCACCGCGTTCAACGTAGCGGCGCTGCTCGTCGATGGCATCGAGCGAAGCTGGCAAGAGCCAAAGGAACGGGAGCCGCTCTCGCGTCGTGGCCGGCATAAGCGAACGAAAAATAGGGGGGAAAACATGCAAGACACCACAGGGTCAGAGAACGCCCGCTGGATGGAAGCGGCCCGCCAACTTGTGGCCGATTGGCAACAGGCTGGCACTAACAACGACGAGCCGTTGGCGCTGCTCGTCGCCAACGCCATGCGCATTGGGAATCGCATGGCGCACACACCCGAAGAGAAAGCCATCAAGCCCATCCGCGAAGTTTGGAACGCATGGTCTGTCGATGCCTATGACTTTGATGGCACGCAGTTGGAGCAGCCCCAGGCCCAACTCGGCCGACCGCAGGATTGGGGCCACCCGCGTTATACGCTCGTCGAGACCACATTCATTTGGGAATTGCCGGACTGCACTTGGATCAACCATTGCAATATCTGGACGGACATGAAGCTGCCGCAGCCGGCTGATTACGTGGAAGTGCTGGCCGGCCTGATCGTCCAGGTGCTTTACCCTGGCGCACCACCGCACTACGCAGGCACCGCGTATTTGGGGCCAGACGACGCATGGGACGATGAGTGGGGTTACATGCCGCCGATCGTCGACGAGAGCGCGGCCCATGAGTAATATTTATTGCATAGATGATTTCATCTATCGGGCCACCTGCAGCCGGCTCTACAATATGAGCGGCCGGCTGATAACCGACCTGGGCAGTTGCGATTACTACGGCAACAATCCCCATTCAAAGCGTGCGACGTCATATCTCTATTACCGGCCTCGGGTGGAAGAGTTGTGCATCAGCCGCCGCCAGGCATACGAGCAGGCCATTGGCATGCGACTGCGGCGCATGAATGATAGAGACGCCGACGACTATGATCAGGTGATGACGCAGATAGAAGCCGGTTTCACCATCGCGCCGGTGCTGCCCATCGGTTCGCTTGAGCTGATCTTTGCCCACATGCGCGGCGTGCGCAGTCGAATCGAACTTCGCATCCATGACCGCAAAACGAACTTTGAGGATTGGACGCCGGATCCGGCTGACCTCTTCCATTACGTGCTGTATGCCTGCACCAACTACAACGATCAGCTCAACGAGTTTTGGAACATGCCCGGCGCTGGCCTGGCGTTTCTGGCGCTGCGCGACGTGGCCACGCCGGTTGTACTGGAGCTGATGGAAGAGCTGGCCGCAGGCGGCGATTTCTCCCGTTGGCAAACTGCCACGTTTTTATGTTAAAATCATCCGATGGGCACCATGTTAGAGATGAACCTCCTCGGCCCCCCCATCGTGAGAGTAAGCGATGAACGCCCAGCCTTTACCATTGCAAAGGGCTGGGCGCTTTTGTATTACGTGGCTATAACCAACGTCACCCACTCGCGCGAACACTTGGCGCAGCTGCTTTGGCCCGAAACGAATACAGAGCAGGCGCTAAAGAATCTGCGTAATCTACTCACCCAAATGCGCCCCGACTTTGGCGCACACCTCACGATCACAAGAGCCACCGTCTCCTTCAATCGTCACGCCGTCCACTGGATCGACTGCGCCGAGCTAATTGCCGCGGTGAAGGCCAACAAGACCAGCGTCGACTTTATCGAGTTGAGCCAGGCCACGGCCCTCTACCGTGGCGAGTTTTTGCAAGGCTTCCATCTACGCGATGCCGCAGAGTATGAGCTGTGGCTCACAGAGCAACGCGAGGCCATGAAGCGACGGGTGGTAACCGGCCTCGACCGGCTCTGTAACTTCTCCATCAAACGCGGTGGCGACCAGATGGGCATCACGCTGGCCAATCGGCTCGTGGCGCTGGAACCGTACCGCGAAGCATCGCACCGGCTGCTGATGAATCTGCTGGCGCTGGCTGATGAGCGCAGCGCGGCCTTGGCGCAATTTGAAACCGCCCGTAATCTCCTATGGGATGCGTTTGGCGCGGAGCCAAGCCGCTCGACAGTTGCGCTCTACAATCAGATCCGCTTCGACACGACATCCGTCCCCGATTCGCCCACGCCACTGGAGCCTTTCCTGGCCCCCGATATGTCCAGAACGCCACTACAGACGCAGATCGGCCATGCGCTGCGGAGCGTCTCCTATCTTTACATCCAGGCCAATGGCTGGCCAATGGCGCGCACGTATATCGACCAGTGTTTTGAAATTGCCAAGCAGACCCAAGATACGGTGCTGCAAGCCTCGGCGCAGCGACTGCTTGGCCTGACCGCCTGGCTCGAAGGCGATGTCTACAGCGCTATCCAGTCCACGGAGATGGCGCTGATGCTCTGCAATGACAATGACGAGAAATACGGAATCATCGCCTGCACCAATAACCTCAGCCAGTTCTATGCCGGCTGCGGCGCGTTGGAGCGATCAGCCGAGCTGCTCGAAGTGCTCGATGATCTCTCTACGCTGCATGGCCGTGTCTTCACCAGTTGGTTCAGTGCTATCAATGCCAGCCATCGCGGCGATCACGATGCGTCCATTGGCCATGCCCGTGATGCGCTATCGCAGCTCGCCCAGCATGGCGAGTTCTTTGTCAAAGACCACGTGATCAATTGGCTGGGGCATGGCCTCGTCGGTCTTGGGAAATTGGACGCCGCTGAAGCGGCCTACAACGAAGGCCGCACCCGCTTCAGCGAACACAGCCGCGTTGCGCAAATGCTCGACAGTGTCGCCGGCCTGGCGCGCATCTATCTGATGCGCGGTGCGCTGCCCGTGGCCTCTGCCCACGTCAGCACGATCATGGATGCCATCGACGCCGACCCCGAGCACGCCCTGGACGGCTCGGATGATCGCATCCGCGTCTATGTCACCTGCTATAAAGTGCTGAAGGCCACCAGTGACAAACGTGCTGCCCCCCTCCTCTCCAAAGCGCAGACGTTCCTTCGCGCAATGGCCGACCGCATCCCTGATAAAACGCTCCGGACAGGCTACCTAAAAAACGTCCCTTCCCACGCCAATCTACAGACGCTTTCCTAAATCTGTGCTACGCTAATATGGATGTGATAACGGTTATGATCAATCTAGCTTGATGGTGTTGGCCCCATCAGAAACACGTCACAACACCGACACGTGGAGCATGGTGCAGAAGCTAGACCGTTACCTGCCGTCGCTTTGGTTGACAATACAAATGCCACTTTCCTTTGATCCCGGCGAGGGTAGCGAGTGGATGATCTGCTCTACGCCGTTTTCAACCCGAAATGCGGCCCAAATCGGGCGAAATCACCGTGAAGTCAACCCGACCGTAAAAATGGGAATGCGCCCTCACAAATCACAAAAGGTTGATCAGACTGTAGGGTATACCTTCACCGCCTACAAAACCGTCGGCCTGGAAATCTGCGGTCCAGGTACCGTTGATCAGGTAGCGAAACTGATATTGTTGTCCCTCAAATAATTCGACCGTGGCACGCCAAATACCATCCCGGGCTTGCGTGAGTGGGGTGGTGGTTTGGGACCAGTGATTAAAATTTCCGACGACATACACTCGATCTGCCCATAAAGAAGAAGGCAGTTCAAAGGTAACTTGCGTATGCTCAGGTCGAGAAGAAGGCATTTTGTGAATCATGGGGGAGCATGCTCCAGGGCCGTCTGTTATCAGCGCAGTGGAGTTGTGGCAATAGTCAATGAAAGAGGTAATGGGAAGCCAGCCACACCGAAGAGGGAGCTTATTGGAGATGACAATCTCCACTCCACCAAGCGCCTCTACGAATTGGTCTAAAGCGGTGATTCCGTTGATTGACTTAGCTCTTTCCATTGTATACCTTACTTTTGACCGTTACTATACGTAGTTTGGCGTAGTTTGGAAATTGATGAAGTTTGCTCACCTCATTCATATGCTGCTCTGATTGATCGTCAGATCCCAGAAGACAGTATTTTCCAGGCAATTAGCTCATTTTCAATGGCGTCCATCATTTTTTTCGATTCTGCCGAAGATATAGTCACCTGGTTCTGCCGAATCTGATTGCGTTGATTTCGGTATGTAACGATTGACCCAAAATCTACCCACGGCAAGCGTGTTCTACTGTTATCCATCAGATGGACCAAACGGTCGGATTTTGACAAAAACACCGTTTCATCGCGCAAGAGTTTGAGCGTATCCTCCAGTAGGAGACCAATCAAAAACGGGGGCTTGCGACACGGTAAGCCGTGTGAGTAGTTGTTACACAGGAGTAAATGATGTAACCCGGTCTTCTGCGACCGGTACCTTACCAGAGCATGCGTCGCTGGTAACGGCGGGGTGTGAAGCCTCTGGGACAATGTAGCCTCGTCCACCAGGGCGGCAACCGTGTTCGTGAGAACAGGTTGCGACTGCTAGCACCAAAGTGGTCAGGAGCTAAGGTCGAATGGTATGGTCAACATATGTGAATCGCTGATAAACGTCGTTATTTGAACAAGCGAAAGATGCTGACACGCTTGAACCAAAAGGTATGGAGTCAGGCACGGACGCTGCCCCTTCATCCGTCGCAGACGTAGCACTCCCGGCGAACAGGCGAGACCTAACCCATTTATTGCTACTTGCTCGGAACGTGTTAAGCCCGTAGTCCTCCCTTTGGGAAAGCGAGCCGTGAGGCAAGCGGATAGGGCTGCGGGTAAAGGAAGATGGAAAAAGCGAAAGCTACCCTGTAACGGGGTAGATAGAAGTTGCGTCGCCAGACAACATCACTTCGCACGAAAGTGAGCAGACTTCCATCTGGTGTCCCATCACGAGAACACGCGGTAATCCCCTTGATGAGGAATGCAGGATGACAGTCCTATGGCTGGGTGGACATCGGCCTGCCCCGAGTCCATCTCCGGAAAGCAAAGGTAACTGACGCGCCTTCAGGCAGAAGGTGGGGAGCCACATCATTATCGTGAAGGTTTCGTGAATACGAAACTGGGTCCTTCAATGGGCCTTTGGGAGGCTTGAGCGGCTTGCGCTGAAAGGTGCCCGAGCCGTTCTGAGGAGAGGGGGAAGTGGTAACGCTTCCCCCTTATCCGGCAAACCTGAGGAGGGAAATTGACTACCACTTTGCACCCAGCAAAACAACAGCTTGTTAAGCAGTGTTGGCTAGGAGTGTGCGATCATAAACTGCCCCCGATTTTGATTGGTCGCTCTGTACAAAATAATCGGTGATCTATTTCTTCGCAGTGATTTTTCTGCAAAAATGTTATGACCCGAAGTTAGAGGGCCGTGCAATATCTCATCCACCAATGTCGCCTACCTGCTAATATTGACGGGCGCAATTTTATTCTGCCGGCGTCGGTTGCAACGTATGTCTAGATGCACACATGGATGATGAAATCTGAAAACCTGCCATAGGGAGTGGCTATGGCAGGTTTTTTGTTTTTTATATGTGCTTTTTACAGAATAATTTTCGATTGGTTTTACTTATGAGAATAGAATTTCTCACAAGCTATATGGTATAATAATGGCGACTCAGCTTGCCATTACCTGAAGATAGTAAAAATCGGTGGCAAGCACAGAAATCACCATCCTCTATCAATCGCGGAAGTAGCAGATGCAAGAAATTGTACCCTTCCCTACTATTCACATCGAACAACCAACGACGGCAACCGCGTTGGCACCCGTCACCGGTATTCCAAGTGACCAGCACCCGGCGTTGGTCTACTTGGCAAGCTTAGGCGCGGGCAGTCGCCGCACCATGCGCCAAGCGCTCGATACCGTTGCCGACATTCTCACGGTTGGGCAGTGTGACCATCTCACCTTGCCGTGGGGTGCACTCCGCTTTCAGCATACCCAGGCCGTACGCGCTGTTTTACAAGAACGATATAGCGCGGCCACCGCCAACAAGATGTTGGCGGCGCTGAAACAGACACTCAAGTTTGCCTGGCAGTTGGGCTACATGAATGGTGAGGTGTATCAGCAGGCGGTGAGCTTCAAGCGCATCATTGGGGAGAAGCCAGCCGCGGCGGCTGGGCGGGCCTTGCGACCTGGAGAGTGGGCAGCGCTGCTGGAGGTGTGTATCACCGATGAGGGTCCGGCTGGGGTGCGCGATGCCGCGATGATTGCGGTCTTCATGATTGCCGGGTTGCGGCGCTTTGAAATGGCGGCGTTGAATTTGGCGGACTACAACCAGGGGGAACAGACACTGTTGATTCGGGGCAAGCGCAACAAGACGCGGTTGGTGCCAATTGAGGACACGGGGGCTATCGATGCGTTAGCGGATTGGTTGTATACACTATATATATATAGTGTATGGCAAGAAATGACGGGACCGTTGTTTACGCGCATCAAGAAGGGGAATGCCATCACGATCGACCGCCTCACTGACCAAGGAGTCTATCACATTCTGGATACCCGACGTCGGCAAGCGAAGGTTGCGCCATTTACACCACACGATTTACGCAGAACATTTGCCGGTGATCTGCTCGATGCCGGTGTCGATCTGTCCACGGTCCAAAAGTTGATGGGACACTCGAATGCGAATACAACGGCTGGGTATGATCGGCGGGGTGAACGGGCAAAACGAGAGGCGGTCAAAAAAATACATGTTCCCTACATGCGACGATTTGAGAGGAATGGCAGCTAACATCAGCCACCGAATACCTACTATCAAGAATTGAACATAGAAAAGTGGACATTATGCGACAGATCAACCATATGCAATAAAGAAAAATCGTGTGAAGGCAGTTGCAAAAATTCTGAGCGTGGCTGTACTTTGGGCTCTTACCGGCATAGTTGCAGGCTGGGGTCTACAAACATTTATTGGCGTCGAGGGCTGGCTCTTGTCGTGTGGCTCACTCAATGTGGCAATCGGCATGGCCTTACTGCAAATCACAACACTCAATGAGGATGGGCGGAATCTTTTCTATGAGGGTAGGAAACCGTATGAGGATTATCTCAATCTCGGTGTTATCTTCTTGTGGGGTTTCCGATTATCCTCGTCTTCCTAGGTATTCTGTGGTGGATTGTGGGTAAGTTTACGTCGTGATTGTCGGTCAAGGATCATCGCAACACCTACCAGACTCGTGGCCAAGCCGGTCACAAACCACGCCACATGCAAGGCGACGTGCCACCACGGCGCAGTCAGATTGAGATATGCCTGTCCTGAAATCTGCATGGTAATGGCCGTCACGACCCAAATGGCAGCCAGGATAAGCGTGAGAGTGAGTAAGACGATGAATCGTATCATGGCCCGATTCTACCATCAGGTGTTTGGGTGTGCAATTTGATCGATCCAATGTGTCCGTGCGAAAGGCAAAATAAAGAGATCACTAAACAACGGGGGAGAGTTTTTGCTCGTATGCCTTATGGGGATTGTCCTGTCAATTCGTGCTTGTCGATTCGGTATAACAACGTTGCACGGGTTAATCCAAGTAGCCGAGCAGCATATGCTTTGTTTCCTTGTGCCATCTCCAAAGCCTGCACGATTAAATCTTTTTCCAGGGCTTCTAGATCAATGCCGTCTGGCGGCAGCAAGAGTCTATCGCCTTGATGGCTATCGCTGGCAGATCCGTTAGCAATCAGATGTGATGGAAGATGTGAGACATCGATGGGATTATCACGTGCTAACAAGTGTGCCTGCTGCACAATCTGTTCGAGTTCAGCGACATTACCGGGCCACTCATACGCAGCAAGATGCTGTTTTACTTCTCGCTTCCACTCTACCTCTGGGGAAAAATGCGACAGTAGCAGGGCAAGATCATCTAGTCGTTGACGCAATGGTGGTAATCCGATGGTAATAGCCATCTCGATCAGCGAATGCCAAATCGCAGGCAGCGGTTGATCATATGTTAGGATTAGTCGCAAACCGAACGGTCGTTGTGGGGCGCGGACATAGGTCGATAGATGCGTAACTAACCGATTTAGTAGGACTTCCGGCAGCGCATCTGCATTTGCCAACAACAAAGATCCGCCCAAAGCCTGTTGCCAACGGCCCATATTCGTTACCTCCGCTGACTCTTGATGCTCAGTTTTATCAACATCAAGTAACTCCTGTTCTAGTAATGGTAATGGTAGGCAAGCACAGTCGATGCTAACTATCGACCGATCCCGCGTATACAGACAGTTCTCATGAATAAGATTGGCTAAATACCGTCGTCCGCTGCCGGCTTCGCCACGGATGAGGACGGTGTACTCTGTTTCAGCTGCTGTTTTCGCCAATGCCAGCGGACGACTTAATAACGGTGACGTGCCAATAAATGCATGGAATCCAGGTAGTGATGTTCTTACGTGTTGTTTAGGCTCTTGTTCATTCCGGCTCTGATCTGTCCGACCATCATTGTGTAAACAACGACTGATACGCAGGAGCACATCTTCGAGGTCGAAAGGTTTGCGCAAATAATCGGTGGCACCCAACTTCGTTGCTTCAACTGCTGTTGGAACAGTGGCATAGGCCGTGAGCAATAAGATTGGGACAGAAGCGCTGTGTTCCCGCAACTCACGCAGAACGCTGATGCCGTCCATACCAGGCATTTTCAAATCGAGCAACACAAGATCAACCGGCCGAGATGCAAAAAATTTTAGTGCATGGTCACCCCGACTAGATGTCACGACTTCATAGCCGGACTTTTCCAGCGCACGCTTGAGCACCCAACGCATGTTTTCTTCATCCTCAACAACTAAAATCGTGCGAGCCATAGCGTGTTATAATCCCCTGGGAATATCGATGAGAACCCTGGTGCCTACTTCCAATTCTGATACGACCTGAATCTGTCCATGATGATCATCGACAATACGTTGAACAACGCTTAGACCGAGGCCGATCCCTTTTTCCTTCGTCGAATAGAACGGATCAAAGATACGGGACAACTCGGCCGGCGAAATGCCGGGGCCATCGTCGATTACCTCCAACCGAATCAGCGACTGACGCTCAGATTCCTGATGCACTGCTATTGTAATGCTTCCCGATCCATTGAGTGACTGAATCGCATTTATACAAAGATTAACCAGCATTTTTTCGATTTGAACACAATCGATAATCACTGTAGTCATCACTGTGGGTAGTTCAAGCAATAACTTAATTCCCTTTGCCTCCACAAGTGGCCGCAGGCGCTTACCCGTTTTCCGAACCAGTTCACAGAGGTCAGCTTGTTCCAGTTGCGGGCCGGCATCCCCTGCATAGTTAAGCAATTCCTGTACAAGTTGTTCGATCCGATCTGACTCCTGGCGGATTACCGTCACTGCTTCTGTGCTCACCCCATCGTCTTCTAATTCCAATAGCTGTGCACAAGCGCGAATGATGCCCAAGGGATTGCGGATCTCGTGGGCTAACCCACCAGCTAATGTTCCCAATGAACTTAAACGTTCCGAACGCCGCAACGCTTCACCCTGTTTTTGAATTTGCTCTAGTGACAAGGCAAGTTTCGCTGCTGTTTGCGCTTGTTCTATTTGTGCGTGCTTTAGGCGGTCGATGGTAAGACCGGTGATCAGGGCCACCCCAAAAAAGACAAAAACGACAAGCAGGTCATTAAAGGCATCCAGTGTTTGAATATCCCAACGCAAAAGAATGTGTGGGATGAAGAGCAGAGTGGCTGCCAACGCGGCGAATAGGCCTCCCCAGTACCCAAATTGTAACGCACCGAAGACAATTGGCAGAAAGTAAAAATAGCGATAAACCGCATGAAGTTGGCTAATCCCTGGTGCAGTTGAATAGTGTAGATAACTAATGAGTAATAGTGCAATGGTAATTAGTAGCGGTGATAACAGATTATGCTGCAACCATTGCTGAAGCGTATCGGTGGATGGCACTGACAAATACTTATAGGCTTTCATGACGGTGCATCGTATCACAGAAATCAGGCAGAATACAAACTATTTGGCAGAATTCACTGGCCCGATTGATTATCCGCAAATCTGCGTAGCGACTCGCGCATTTGCGACACTGCTGTAGCATTTTCTGCACCATATCATGCAGTTAAGGTTCATTCTGCGCAATTTTGGCGATTTTCTTGAACTCTGCCGTTAACTCATATAGACTGACGGCCAAGAGTTGACTCTGAAGCAATGAGGAAAATGTGCATAGATTAGCTGCTGTGGACTGTCATTTGGACAGTTAGAAGGCTTCTACAATGACAATATATAGATATAGTAATGAACAAGCTCTCCTCAGTGAGAGCGACATAAATAGCAATCCTGAAGTAGATACTCCAAAAGGGCCAATACTACGTGCAGGTCACTGGCGCGGATTAATGATCGTAGCACTGGTATTAGGCATCGCTTGGATCAATCTGAGCCGGGTAGCAGCGAATGAACTATCTTACGACTTGGCGCAAGAAGCGCCCATGGTCGGGTTTCTGGCACCAGATTTTACGCTAACAACGACAGACAATGATCGTATCAAGCTTTCATCACTACGTGGCAAGCCCGTGGTTCTCAATTTTTGGGCGACTTGGTGTCCACCCTGCCGTGCAGAGATGCCGGCGTTGGAAGAGTTGTGGCAACGCTATGATCGTGGAGACGTTCTCGTGCTTGGTATCGATCAAGGTGAAAGTGCAGTGACGGTTGAGCGGTTTGCACGCGGTGTTGTTGGTACAACGTTCCCCCTATTGTTGGACACACAGCGGGAGATCGGTGCTGAATATGGCGTGCGTGCCCTACCCACGACTTTTTTTATCGATGCACAGGGCCGCATCCAGGAGATCAAGGTGGGTGGACCACTGAATGTGGCTACTTTGATGGGCGGTGTGGATGGGACTATTCAATAGATTGGTAGGTTGTCCATATGTTTCCTGTAATCAACCTTTTAGGGCGTCCGTTGCCGGTCGGAGCCATCTCAATCTTATTTGCCTTTTATCTTGGGTCTGAATTGGCAGAACGGGCATTGGGAAACGCCGCGCTTGATGCACAGCGCGTGACCTGGCGGAAAGCATTTGGTCAGGCCACATTGATTGCTCTGGTTGTCGGGCTTGTCGGTGCCCGACTAGGCTATGCAGCACGCTACTATCAACTATATGCAGAGTCGCCGGGGCTACTTTTGTCACTGCGTCCAGGAACGTTAGCCATTATGCCTGGCTTGTTTTTGGGTGGTGCATTTGCACTTTTTTACTTGTCAAGAAAGCAAATTCCATTGGCAAAGATTGCCGACGCTGTAGCCATTGGGGTGACGGGGGCTTTGGTAACCTTGTCAGTGGGTGACTTTTTTACCGGTAACGCTTATGGTACGCCGACGGATGTACCTTGGGGTGTTGAGCTATGGAATACAATGCGACACCCGGTGCAACTATACGATGCCATCGTACTGTTGATTGTGCTGGTTGTTCTGTGGTATTTGCATAAAAAAATCATGGATGGAGAGTTATTTTGGCGTTTTCTCATGCTCTATAGTTTGAGTCGCTTGTTCCTGGGGATGTTTTACGCAACCTCGGCGATCTGGGGACCAGGTGTCCGTATCAATCAAATTATCTCACTGGTAACCTTATTGGTCAGTCTCTTTGTCCTTTCGTTTTTTGCGCAACAGCGTGAAAGGACAGACGAGGAGTCATTGAAAAATCAAAAATACACTGTCATAACGGAGATGTAAATGGAACTATCAAACCCAAAGAAGCGTAAATTTTTCAAACCTTTGTTGGTCATTAGCTTGCTGATTCTGACGGCAGCAGTGATATTAAATGCCTGTGTCGTGCCAACGGTGATGCCGCCGGAAGACGCCACGGCGTCAGCCCAGGTAAGCAGCAACGTTGAAGCAACGGTGGAT
>ERZ795053.161-NODE-161-length-82729-cov-7.265041_pt1 | contig 82729 bp, 56 predicted proteins | sample MGYA00375137_ERZ795053 | MGnify/ENA primary metagenome ERZ795053 (study PRJEB30182, sample SAMN05720284) | activated sludge metagenome | isolation source: Anaerobic digester | place: Hong Kong | collected 2014-12-17 ...
CTAAACTGCCGTATGGGTAACTGTACCGGGGGTTCGAATCCCCCTCTCTCCGCAACGACAAATTACTCCCGCAGCCTGCCGCGGGATTTTTGTTTCCGGGAGGCCGAGCCAGGCTTGCCTGAGCGAGAGCTGCCGGAAACAAAAATCCCTGCTCGTCTCACGAGCAGGGAGTAATTTGTCGTTGCAGGGAGCCCCCACAGGGATCGCGAACGAAGTGAGCAATCAATGGTAAAACATGTACTCATCCTCCCCCGCCTACCTCTTTGCTTCAGCAGAGAGGGAGGAGCCAGTACCACAGGGATCGCGAACACAGTGAGCAATCACTGGAATTACATTTACTCATCCCTCCTGCCACCCTTATCTGCTGAAGAAGAGAAGGGAGTACTCTCAGAATGCGCCTGAGGCGCGCATAACTCAAATCCTACAGGGCTGGAAGTAATTTGTCGTTGCAGGATACTCTGCAGGGGATTACCTTAATTAATGCCTGAATTCATTTCATACTCTTGATCTCATCGTATTTATACCCGTACGCGTAGTCAAAGCTCTCAGAAAAAATAAATATCAGATTTTTCATTGCCAGTTCCTAAAAATGTAATAAATTCGCACCGTAATTTTTGAAATTCAGTCGATTAGAAATAAATCGAAAATCAATCAACAAAAAATTTAAAAGGGTTAAAAAATGAAAACAAAAATCTTTATTGGTATGGCTGCTGTTGCTTTTGCTGCTATACTTGCTGGTTGTGGTAAAACACCCCAGACTGAAATCGATGCAACCAATGCTGCCATTGAAGCTGCAAAAGCAGCCGAGGCCGATATCTATCTTCCTGCCGAGTTCGCAGCTCTCCAGGATAAGATGAATGCAGCCAACACAGCAGTTGAAGAACAGAAAGGCAAATTATTGAGGAAGTTTTCCACTGTGAAGGAAGACCTCGCTAATGTTACAGCAGAAGCAAACCAGCTTGCTGTCGATGTTGTCGCAAAAAAAGATGAAGTCAAAGCTCAGGCTCAGACACTTCTGAACGACATCAAGGCAGTTGTTGAGGAAAACGCTAAGCTTCTTCCAAAACTGCCAAGGGGTAAGGAGGGTGCAGCCGTTATTGAACAGATAAAAGCCGACCTGGGAACCGTTGACACGGCAGTAGCCGAAGCTCAGGGTCTTTTCGACAAAGGCGCATTCATGGATGCATACAACAAGATCAAAGCTGCCAGCGAAAAGGCAACCTCTCTTAATACCGAAATAAAAGAGGTCCTGACAAAAGCAAGGATCAGGTTCTGATATTAATAGCAGATTTACTGAATCTAATCCCCGGGTTCAACCCGGGGATTTTTTTCAATGATCAGGACTCTCAATGAACAAGATCTGGAAACATATTCTGCTTATAGGCTTAATCACCCTGTTTATAACTGCGACAGGCTTATTGTTGTTTTATCCTCTGCCGGATTCTCCTGTATCAGCAGTGGAGAATGCGCGGATAAAAATTTATGAAGCTCGTAGCCAGAATGCCGGTATCTATTCAGACTCCCTGTTCAGAGAGGCTCAGAAAATGTACGACTCAGCCATGCACAAATGGCAGAAGGAAAATGAAAAGTTCCTGTATTCACGAAGCTTTGACAGTGTCTCCTTATTAGCAAATATGGCTGCACAAAAAGCTGTTGAAGCTCTGACCGACTCAAAAAATAATACCTTAAGCCTAATAGCGGAAGCAGAGAAAAGGATCAGGGAGGTAAAGAAGACATCAGAAGCTCTGGTCCGGCGATTTTCAGATTATCCTCTTGCTCCCGGTATGCGGAAGAATATCTCGAGAGGAGAGATACTTATCTCAGAAGCCCGGCACGCCATGGAAAAAGGTTCTGTGGCCGAAGCCTGCAAAATGATAACAGAGGCCGGACAGCTGATTAATCCTGCTTACGAATATGCCGATGCAAACCTGAGAAACTGGTTCCGGTCATATAACCAGTGGAAAGAATGGGCTGATACAACAATAGAAATATCAAGGAATAACGGTGACTATTCAATCATCGTCGATAAGTATTCCAGGAAGGTAATTGTGTATCTTAAAGGTGAAGTTCGGTTCACATGCCGGGCCGAACTTGGTAAGAACTGGGTGGGGGACAAGAGGATGTTAGGCGACCATTCAACACCTGAAGGAATGTATCACATCGTTAAAAAGTTTGAAAGCGACAGTACTCAGTATTATAAGGCCCTCCTGCTGAATTATCCAAACAAGGAAGATTCAGTACTTTTCGAATCCTCTGTCAGAAGAGGCATACTGCCGCATTCAGCTTCACCGGGAGGATTGATTGAGATACATGGCAACGGTGGTAAAGGATCAGACTGGACAGCAGGCTGTATCGCCGTTACCAACAGGGAGATGGACACCCTCTTCAGTTTAGCAGGAATAGGTACTCCTGTTACAATTGTAGGGTCGATGAAGGAACTGAGGAGTGTAATGATCAGATAATATTTCATAATGGAGAATGAGAAACTTAATAATGAAGACCTCAGTCCCGTCAGAGTGAGATATAAAATTTTAAGGCCGGCCCTTATAGCTGCTATAGCTATATCAGTCCTGATATTCTTTCTGTATTTGGTTCCCTTTTTTCAAACACTTACACTCTCCGGCACTACAAAAACTATAAATTCCTTCACCCTGAAAAAAGACCCGGCTTACAGGAGACAGATAAACCTTCTGAAGAGGGATATTCAGCTTCTTTCTTCCAGATACGGAAGATACACTTCAGGGCAGGCTTACCTTGTCATAAATACCACTGACAACCTATTCTACCTGTATCGCAACCGGAAGCTTGTCCGTGAAGGTCACTGCAGCACCGGCAGTTTCAAGCTGCTGAAAACAGAAGAGGGCAGGAGCTGGATATTCAAAACGCCCAAGGGGAAATTTACGATCCTGGGAAAGACAACAAACCCTTCATGGAAAAAACCCGACTGGGCTTTCATTGAAGAAGGTCTTCCTGTACCGTCTGCTGATCATCATTCAAGGTTCGAATACGGAGTCCTCGGTGAATATGCACTTTCTCTGGGCGACGGCTATCTCATTCACGGCACTATCTACAAAAGGTTCCTGGGCATGCCCGTTACTCACGGGTGCGTCCGCATGAACGACGAAGACCTGGAAGCCGTCTTCTATACTCTGAACATAGGATCAAAAGTATATATATTCTGAATCTGTGAAAAAATGGACCCGGAAAATATGACCATACCAGATGTTCCCATTTCTGACCGCAAAAGGTACATTCCGGTCTTTGCAGGAGCCTTTCTTCTGTATTACATGATAATGATGCTTATTTCCCCGGTCAGAACCATTAATTCTCTAGACAGAGAATATGGATTCAGGCAGAATGAAAAGAATATTATCAATGATTCCATAGTCACAGATTCGACATATCTTTCATTATACAGGGAAAGGGCATTCCTGCAGGCAAGGATAGATATGGCAGCATCCGATTCACTATGTCTGTCATTGAACCTCCCTGATTCATCGGCAAACCTTGATATTGTGGGAGTGACTGTGAACAGTACAAAGATATCAGGGATGAAAGTATCTAAGATACTGAAGGACAGACAATCGTATGCGATAACCTCAATGCTGTCAAAACCTCTGACCATCGAAAATGCCTTTTCCTCAATTCCGCGTGAGCCTCTTATGATCAAAATGGCTCCCAGGGATACTTCTGAATACAAGCCTGACATTATCCCGGATACCGCCGATTATGAACCTGTAAATTTCATCCTCGAACTGAAGGAAGGTATTGTAATATACTTTTACCAGGACGAAAGGCTTAATCCCTTCGATGGCTTACGGTGTTTCTTTTTTGATCTCGGTTACAGATTTGTAAGAACGTGGCGGGATCTGAAAAATGTTGTGATCCTGAAAGTCCCGGAATATAATCCATATATTAAAATAAGACTTCCCCGCGAAGATGCGAAGATTCTTTACAGGGCGCTGCCCGAAAAAGGTCAGGTAGCTCTCCTAAGGTAGAATGTCCTGTTTATCAGGGAAATAGAATGCTTCCTTTCCCGGATAATAATAACGTTTCCGGGCAATCGCTTCAGGATATATGAAGTAATCGATATCGGCTTCTGCGCAAAGTTTCCCTTCACCGTCATATAGCGACGCTGCTATTAGGGCTTTTGTCTTTTCCCTGTTCAGCAGGCGGGCTTCCACCGTTATCTTCCCTTTGCTTATATGCACCGGCTTAAGGTACCTTACTGTCATGACCGATGTCACCCCCGTGGTTCCGGCCTTGAGGTAAATGCACCACGCACCTGCCTCGTCGAGGAGGGTTGCAATTATCCCTCCGTGCAGCACGTTGATATATCCCTGATATTCAGGCAAAGGATCCCATGAGGCATACAGTTTCTCATCGTCTTCACGGAAAGAGAGCTTCAAACCTGCATGATTATTGGGACCACAGCCGAAACACATGTTCTGATCTGCGTCAAAAGGGTTTTTTATATCTCTTATTTGCTTCATTGTAAAAAACTCCTGAAGAGCTTTAAGGCAATATCTATTACTGACCTGGCCTTAATGGCGGGCATATTGTTTACTGTCAGTGACTGATTACGGCAGTTTCTTCCGGGATATGTTTATGCCTGAAGAGGATGGCGAAGAGGATTGCCACAACGAGGGAATAAGCTGCAAAAGCGAACCAGATACCCTTCCAGTCGAAAGCTCCGCTGCCAAGTGTAAAATATTTATCAATCACCATACCACTTATCCTGCTTCCGAGGAAGGCCCCGAAGCCGTTGGTCATCATCATGAACAGGCCCTGGGCACTGGCCCGTATATTGGGTGTACACTGAGTCTCTACGAACAGTGAGCCTGAAATGTTGAAGAAATCAAAGGCCATTCCATAGATGATACATGAGAGGATGATCATCCACAGTCCTTCAGCCGGGTTACCCAGGCCAAACAGGCCGAAGCGGAGTATCCATGCCACCATACTCATCAGCATAACCTTTTTTATTCCGAACTTCTTGAGGAAGAAGGGTATGGTCAGAATAAAGAGTGTTTCGGAAATCTGTGATACTGACATAATTATTGCGGGGTATCTCACGGCAATAAGATCTTTGTATTCAGGTATATCTGCGAAATCGTGAAGGAAGGTGTCACCGTAGGCATTGGTAAGCTGAAGCGCAGCTCCCAGCAGCATAGCGAAGATGAAGAAGATGGCCATCTTGCTGCTTTTGAATAGTTTGAAGGCATTGAGACCAAGTTCTTCCGTAAGTTTTTTCTTGTGTCCCCTGCCCAGCGGCGGACATTTTGGGAGGGTAAAGGCATAAAGTCCGAGCAGGAGGGATGAGGCAGCAGCTACATAGAACTGCATGGGCGATGTCTCAAAGCCCAGCAGGCTGACCACCCACAGCGCCACGATAAAACCTATTGTCCCCCAGACCCTCACGGGCGGGTAATCCTTAATGATGTCCATGCCGCTGTTTTTCATCGAGCTGTATGCCACCGTGATAGCCAGGGCGATGGTAGGCATGTAAAACATCATCGTAAGCAGCAACACCCAGAAAAATGTGTCGGGATTGTTAATGGCCGGAAGAAGAGCAAGCATAAGTGCACCTGCAATATGAAATATCCCGTAAAGTCTTTCTGCATTGATCCACCTGTCGGCTATGATACCTGCTATGGCAGGCATGAACAGCGAAGCCAGCCCCATTGTTGAGAAGATAGCTCCGAAATCGGTCCCCGACCAGTTTTTATTTTGAAACCAGTATGCTCCGATGGTGAGCAGCCATGACCCCCAGATGAAGAACTGGAGGAAGTTCATGATGATAAGCCGGCCCTTGAGTCCCATAATTATGAGTATTCGTTGCTGTTTATCTGCGAATATAGCAAGCAAATATCAATTCCTGCGACTACGGGAGAAAATGTTGAAAAAAGAGGGCTTATTCGTTTTACGCATGATTGCTTTTGGTGGCTTCCTGCAACGACAAATTACTCCCTGCCCTGCAGGATATATTGTTATGTATTTAGTCATGAGCGCCTTAGGCGCATTCTGAGAGTACCCTCTTCTCTGCTTCAGTAGAGAAGGGGGGCAGGGGGGATGAGTACATGATAACAAGGTATTACTCCCTCACTTCGTTCGCTATCGCTGTGGTACAGGCTCCTCCCTCTTTGCTTCTGCAGAGAGGGAGGCGGGGGAGAGTGAGTACATGTTTTATCATGGGATTGCTCACTTCGTTCGCGATCCCTTTGGGAGGCTCCCTGCAACGACAAATTACTCCCTGCTCGTGAGACGAGCAGGGCTTTTTGTTTCCGGCAGTTCTCGCTCAGGCAAGCCTGGCTCGATCTCCCGGAAACAAAAATCCCGCGGCAGGCCGCGGGAGTAATTTGTCGTTGCGGAGAGAGGGGGATTCGAACCCCCGTTCCACCGATAGGCGGAAAACGGTTTTCGAGACCGCCGCATTCGACCACTCTGCCATCTCTCCCTTTTCAAAAACCATACGTTTTCGAGACCGCCGCTCCCGATAGCCATCGGGACGACCACGGCGTCTATCCCGAGTGACTCGGGACCATCTCTCCTTTATAAAAGACCATACGTTTTCGAGACCGCCGCTTCCGATAGCCATCGGGACGACCACAGTGTCTATATATCAAGACTGCAAATATAAACAAAAAAAAATCCTTTCGCATCAGCGCGAAATCACCAGCGACGATGCTCTAACCTGTCTCTTACCAGATACAATAACTATATAATACCCATTCTCAAGTTGCGAAACATCGAGCGTCACCGGACTTCCGGAAACCGAAAACTCCATGACGGCCTTACCCGATACATTTACCATTCTGACATACCAGGGGTCTCCGAAACCTGCAGGAACAGCGACTGTGACAATATCATCAGCCGGATTAGGCCATATCCTGATCTCCGCTGCTTCCTGTACAAATTCATCCGCAGCACTCGGACTGCCCCAAATCTGACCGGCATAGGAGGTGTTGTCAATGAAGGGATTCCGGTTTCCCTGGATAATGAAGACAGCTTCATTCCTGTCTCTTTCCTTCTGGCTCACAGGATCCGATTTATCCCATTGCAGCAACATGTTCATTGCCCATGGCTTCGGCTGAGCCCCGTCAACCATATCGCTTCCGGGCCATGACGAGTCTTCACCGTAATACCGTACCGCCATATAAAAATAGCTTCGTGCAAAATCACCCTTATAGGCATCAATGGGCTCGAATATAGTTTCTGAATATCCGGGGTAAGAAGAGGGACCCAGCCTGCTTCCGTTCGTCGAAGTCCAGGTAGCAGAAGAAGTTATCCCGAAAGGGTAATTACCCCTCTTGTTATTTACCCAGCCATCGGTGGGATACAGATGGAACAGATCGGTGTACATGGGTTCCACTTCCCCCCCGAACCAGCTCTTTGGAAATGAATGTTCACGGTTGTAACAGTCGCCTTCACTGTCATAATTACCACACTGGTTGGTTATGAAAATATATGAATACACAGGTGATCCACCCGGTATGTCGGAATACATGTCCCATACCGTTCCGTCACTTTTTTTGTCGGTCGCCTGGAAATGTGTCCACAGGTCGGTGTACGTCGCTGCAGTGTGATCATCAATGATGTCGTGAAGAGCCTGCTGAAGTGCAGTCCCGGTAAGTCCGGCTGCAGGATCGTAGTAGCCTGCAGGCTGACCTTGCAAAACAAGCACAAGCATTAATAATAATACTGTTATTCCGGTCCCTCTGCCCACCGAAAGATTAATGAAGGTGGCCGGCGAAGAATCTCTTCTTTTTATCCGGAGATTTTCAAGCATCTATTCTTCAGCAATAACCACATTATCAAGCTCCCAGGTTGATGTCTTTGACGGAACGCCTCCCGTATATACCCAGGCAACGGAAATAATGCTACCGTTATAGGCTGAGAGGTCTATTTTACCCGAAGACACAAAGTCGCTGTAATATGAAGGTGTCACCGGTGGCCGGTTGAAATCATGTTTTGTCCAGGTGCTCGTCCATGGTGTAGCCGAGCCTGAATAATCAGTCGACACGAACAGCTCAAGAGTGGCGCCGTTATCGTATCCGACAGCACTTTCGAAAGTCATATAAGGAGCTGTGGCTACCGACAGATCGATCTGGGGAGCTATCATCCACGAAATTACAGATGCCTGACCAGAACCATAAGCAGTGGTTTCAACAAAGGGACCTATGCTGCTCGTCTTGTAACTGAACCATGTCTTTGAGCCGGCCTGGGGATATGTCTTCCAGCCCGGAAGTGCAGAAACATCAGTATAATTTGTGGTAAGAGTATTGAAATTCTCTGACAGATATATCGTTGAAGGTACACCGCACAGGTCGCCTTCCATGTCGAGCTCCGACGGTTCACGGAGAAGGATCTGAAGCTTGTTGAAATAGGAGACAACTCCCTTCAGGGTTCCGTTACCTGAAGGCATCGTTTCTCCTGCAAATGAAGCTGCTGACCGGGTATAAACATCAGCTTCTGAAACGCAATCAGTTATTATTCTGGTACCGGAAAATGTACCTGGAGCTTTAAACTGAACACCCTGTATTTCAACATATTCTGCCTGGTGCTCGCCCTGCAGTATCTCAGCCAGCGTCACACTCACAGGAACAGGATTTACACCTGTGAGACTGATGACCTCCACCTGGTTTGCCAGGGGATTCATATCCACATCTCCGAACTGAAGGAGTCCGTTATAAAGAGTGAAACCTATACCCCTGCAATTGATCCTTACTTCCGAGTTCATTGAGAAACTGTTCGTTCCGGTGACGGCGAGGCATATTCCGGCCGTGCTGTCCTGCAGGTAGGCAATGAAATCAGGGACATTTCCCAGCTCCGGTGTCAGAGTTATTATTCCCTGAATATATACGCCCGTGTCGACCTGTGTTTTTCCGCTCCCGTACATATCCCGCAGTTGCTGTATGGTCATATATTCGATCACGGGCTCGGGCGGGGCTATCGGCTCCCTGTCACATGAGCCTGCAATCACCAGTGCACTTATCAGAACGACCTGTATGTAATATTTTATCTTCATGAGTTGCTTTTCCTTTATTTGGCTGTTGTGACTGTTATATTGTCAATTCTGTAGCTTGTGCTCTCGGTATCGCTTCCGGTATATCTGAAGGCGATGACACACGTTTTGCCGGCTTCAACAGGAAGACTGATGTTTCCGGAGGAAATGAATGTATGATCGGGATCACCCTGTATGGCCAGAGTACAGCTAACAGGAACCCATGTTGCCGTAAGCAGGTTGCGTCCGGTATAATTTGTTGAATAAAAAACTTCGAAGGGCTTGCTGCCTGTTGCATGTTCCCAGTAGGCTTTGGCCGTTTCAAACGAGAGGACCTTCTGTGTTGAAATTGTAACCGGCCTTGTTATAAGCCATGTTACCATCGAGGGGAGGTTTGAATTATACCCTGTGGCCTGGGCATATGTGTTCCCGGAGTAATATTTTGCCTGCCAGTTCCTGTCACCTTCCTGGGCAATATTCTGCCATCCGCTTATCAGCACTTCAGCATTATTAGCGAAGGATGAAAAATCCTGAGTGATGGTTTCAACGGGAGTGCCAAGATCGGGAACCCCCGGCATACACCTTTCATTAGTTAGTTTTACTTCCAAAAAATCCCTTATGATAAACTGGTAGTCGGAACTGAACCTCGTAATGATGCCGGTCATTGTGCCGTTTGTTTCAGGAATGATATTTCCGGCGAAGGAAGCATAACCGGATGTTCTGACTATGATCTTGCTGTTACTGCAGTCGGTCAGATCGCGGTTCAACGACTGAGGAGGATCTGATTCTATGTCCGCATAGGTCTGGTTCACCGCATTTCCTGCAAACTGAACGTCTTTGAGGGTGACCAGTTTGCCCAGGAACGCAAGGCTCTTTGCCTGGGCAATGGTGATGGTGTCGGGCCGTGTCGGATTGTTTACAGAGGTCTTCAATACCTGCCTGTCCATGTTCATCCCCGAAACCCTGATGTCTCCGTCTTCTTCGTGATAGGGCGTACTGCCCACCTGCCAGAAATCGCCGTAATCACCTATATAGCAGCCTTTAAGGTTCACTATTACCGAGTCGCCGATGTACAGGCCGCTTGTGGAATCAAATATCAGTCTTATGCCTCCCGAAGCATCCTGGACAAAAGCTTCCTTGTACAGGTTGCCGTCTTTTTTGTCACTTGCCGTTACAATGCCCCTGATTGCCCATTCTTCAGTTATCGCGACAGGTTGCCTTAAACTGTAATTGAGTGCCAGCTGGTCAGCATAAAGAGCCTTTACCTGCTCAACAGAGACAATGTTGTCCGGACTGAACAACACTACCGGCGGATCATCTTCGTTATTGAAATCACAACCGGAAAGCATTGCTGTCAGTAAAAATAACAGGGAAATATTTTTCAACATTTTCATTTATAGCTTTTTATTTTGTTCGTTTTTATAAGTATTCTACAGATATTTAACCCACCCTTTTAAACTTTAAACTACATCCTCACACTGAAATTAAGGAAGTAATTGAACCCGTTATAATAATACACCTTCGGATCGAAAAGATCAGGTCTGTCTGGATCGTACCTGTATTGCTCGAAACCTCCCGTGCCAAAGCTTTTATTGTTTAAAATATTACTGATGTTGGCGCTTAGGCTGATAAAGGTGTCTTTAATTCTCCATGATTTACCCAGGAAAATATCGAGAAGATATCCCGGTGCCTGTTTTTTCTGGATATCCCAGTACTGAAAATAGCCGGTTTCAGCATCTTTGGTGCGTGTCACAGGGTTGAAATCGAGGTATATGTTATCATAGTAGCTTCCCGTTATGCTTGCCCACCAGTATCTCGACGAGTTGTATTCGAGGCCCAGGGAAAAGGCAGTCTGAGGTGTTCCGCTTTGTCTGAAATATTTTATCCACACCTCTTCAATACGAAGAACCTCATTGTTATTGTCCTGGGTAATGGTGATATTCGGGTTATTAACCCACAGGTACTGTCCCAGGGCTGCAGCAGTGTTCAGGGTAAGGCCTGTCGTCAGAGTTACTTCCGCACCTATCTCCAGACCGTAATTTTCCTTGTCGATGTTCGTCATCGCGTAGTTGACAAGTGTCATAAGGTCGTCGTGGTAAAAAGTGGTTACCTCTGTCTGTTTCATGAATTTCGTATAATAGCCGGTGATCCGTCCGGTTATCCACGGAGCCCGGAGGACGTAGCTGGCATCTGCCGAAATAATAGTTTCCTCCTGAAGGTTGGGCGTGGCGGTGTTCCTCGTCCTGGGTGAAAGGAAGGAATTGCGGAACAATGGAGGGTTGGTTGCTATCAGTGTATTCAGCGTGATAAGGTGTCTTCCCGTGATCCTGTAATCACCTCCTGCCTTGACACCCCAGGTCATATAATCAAGCACTTCCGATTTACCAAGCGAATTATCGGGAAACAGTCCTTTCCTCATCAGGCCTTCTCTCCACATTGACGTGTACCTGACGTTTCCACTCAGGTAAACTGAGTAACGGTTGTGGCTGTACCTGCCTGTTCCCCAAAGTGTCCCGCCTCTCTGAAAAACATAATAGTTGTTGCCGATAATGTCACCTTCAACTGCAAGGTTGTCAGGGTTCTCAAGGTCATTCTGAAGGGCATCCCGGTTTGCCGGCTGATCGCTTTCGGCGAACTTGTCAATATCGAGCCAGAATTCACCGCCCAGGAGATCTTTTACAGTGTTGAAGTTATGCCCTCTGAAGATGTCGGCAAGTATACCACCGGTTACATTTAATCTTTCATTCAAATCCCAGGATGCCCTTGTGTTGAGCTGGAACTGAGAGATGTCGTTACGGCGGTCCTCGACAATATATTTGGATCTCAACCCTGTAACATTATTTCCGGGGATCCCTTCAGCATCTTCCATGTAGAAAAGGTTTTTGCGGTTGGCAAAATAGAAACCGTCCCAGTCGATATGGCTTACAGAGGGGTCATTGACCCAGGCTGTGGCTATTCTGAGTGAATCTTCCTGATCGGTATAGTATGAAGGAAGCTTCCGGTAATAGTCGGGGCGGGGGTCGAGGGGATCGTACCAGTTAAGTGCCGAGTAGCCGCTTTTTCCGAACCAGTAGCCAACGGTAGTCTGAACGTCCACTTTTTCACCCGGATTCCAGATATGTGCAAGTGTGAGCAGAGGTTTGTTATTGCTGCGAACCCTTGAGTTACGAACCTCTCCGTTCTGATAACCCCAGTAAGGGTTGTAGAAATTGTCATTCATCAGGTCGTAGATCTCCTGTGTGGTCCCGCCTGCTACGCCTCTTTCATATATGGCATTCAGGGCCGTGAAGTTAAGACTGTGACGGGGATTTAGTTTCTTCTCCACCGAAAGGAAAAATGAGTTTGCATCGTAGAAAGTCCCTTCTTCGTAGCCTCTTTCGCTCCAGCGTTTTGAATAGCTTCCGGTGATGGCCCAGTTGTTATCCATCAATCCGGTGGAATAAGTGAGCATAAGCCTGTTGCCGTATGTCCGGTTTGAAAGTGAATACACGGCTTTTATACCTGTCCTGTATTCCGAGGCTCTTGTATTTATTCGTGTTGCACCACCTACGGGTTCAAAAAGGAAGCCTATCGGCTCTGGTCCTGAGGTGACCATGGCGCTTCTCATGACATCGTTAAGGCCTCCCCAGTTGGACCAGTAAGGAGATCCAGACTCTATATCGTTCATTACGAAGCCGTTGAGACTGACGTTACTGTAGTTTGCATCATAACCTCTTACCCTGAACATAACCGGTCCGAAAGTATAGGCTGCGTTGCTGAGGAAAACATCAGCGCCGGCACTAAGGATACCCTGTACCGATTGTGTTTCAAATCCGTCATCTTCAATACCTTCACTGATATTTAAAGTGAAGAGATCCTGCCTTGATAATGCCGATGATCTCAGACCCGTCGTTCCGGCATCAGTTACTTCATCTGTTTTCACAACAACTTCAATTACAGCCTGATCAAAATCGGTGTTATTGATGTATAGTATATGTTCCCCTTCGGGAAGCGATAGCGAAAATGTACCATCACTTGTTGTGATCCCGACCACTCTTCCCGAGGCATTTGTTATTTCCGTGCCCGGAAGTCCCGTCTGTTTTTCGGTATCAATCACTTTTCCTATTACCGTACCCTGCTGGGAATATCCTGCTACAGAGAATATTGCCAGGGATAAAAATAAGATAATCAGTTTGTTGTATTTCATGAGCGGTGATAAAATTTCGCTGTAAATATACTACAAATCCTGTTTCCTCAGACTCATGGCATCATATTTGGTCGCAATGCTTTATATATTAACTTTACAGCTTTCAAAACGGACTGGATGAAGAAAATGCTGGTTATTGTGGTGATGGTCTTCCTGTCAGGACAGGCTAATTCACAGACTTACAGGGCTGGACTGATAGCTTTTTATAACCTCGAAAACCTTTTCGACACTATTAATAATGATAATGTTCTTGATGAAGAATTTACACCAGATGGACTAAACCGTTGGACAGGTGTCAAGTATCTGAAGAAGCTAGGCAATATGGCTGAGGCCATCTCACGAATAGGAGAAGATGATGGCTGGAAGGGAGGACCGGCGATACTGGGTGTCTCCGAAATTGAGAACCGGGGTGTGCTTGAGGATCTGATCCGCCATCCATTGCTCAGGGAAGCAGGTTATCAGATTGTTCATTATGACTCGCCTGACAGGAGGGGTGTTGATGTGGCGTTACTGTATCGTACTGCTTTTTTCAGGGTCACTGCTTCCGGCAGCAACGAGCTCAGAATATTCAACGAAAGTGGTGAGAGAGTTTTTACCCGCGACCAGCTAGTGGTTTCAGGGATTTTTGATGGGGAACCGATGCATTTCATAGTTAATCACTGGCCTTCACGCAGCGGAGGTGAACTGCTTACAAAGCCCAGGCGTAACGAAGCGGCAATGCTTACCCGTCATCTCGTCGACAGCCTTCTGGCAATTGATAAAGAAGCAAAGGTCTTTGTTATGGGAGACCTCAATGATGATCCGACCGACGAAAGCCTTCGTAAATATCTCCGGGCTGTTGGAAATCCTGAAAAAATGAATGAGGATGAAATGTTCAATTGCATGTATCCGCTTTTCAGAAAAGGGGTGGGATCATTGTATTACAGGGACGGTGTAAATCTTTTTGACCAGATTGTCATCACTCAGGCGCTCACAGGGAAAGATTATTCATCATATAAATTCTACCAGGCAAGGGTATTCAACAGTCAGTTTCTGGTTCAGAAAGACGGACAGTACAAAGGTTACCCTCTCCGGACGATGGTAGGCACAGTTTTTCAGGGCGGCTACAGCGATCATTTTCCTGTTTACGTGCTGATTGTCAGGGGACAGTAAAAGTGAAGGTGATCACTCCGCTGCAACAAGCTTTATTCCCACCGGCCGGTGATCGGAAATATAGTATGAGTATTCCGGATAACATGGTGCTGCCTTGTAAACCATCGTGGTGTCTAGATTGAAGAAGAGTTCATCGGTTATAAGAATATGGTCTATATGGCTTGGCCATGAGGGGTAGGACCACCACAGCTGACTCCCCGAAGCAATTTCCATATCGGCAAAACGGTAGTTTTCAGGATCGTTAATAAAATTGAGGAAAGGATTTTCATCAGCCCCGGTGCCGGTAATTTCGTCGTTGAGATCTCCAAGTATGATCACTGCATCATCGGCCCTGTCGTTATCGATGTAATCTTTCAGCAAAAGAGAAGCCATCCTCCTGCTTGTCTCATTTTCAAATCCTCCGCAGCATTTAAGATGGTTGTTGATGAGAATAAGGTCTAAGCCTGTATTTTTATGCATTATACTGATCTCAAAGGGGGGCCTCGGGAAATATTCGGAACCACTGAAGAGAAGCCTTGCCGAGCCCTGGGAAACTGATATCTCAGAGGTTTTCCAGATATAGGCAAGGTTCCAGTCGGAATTGTTAATAAGGTAGAAAAGGCCTGAATAACCTGGCATGAGGCTAATAAGCTGATTGAAGGAAGCTTCTGATGCCACCTCCTGAAGTGCATATATGTCGGCGTCGATGGTATTCAGAAGAGAGGCGACGGCTATTGCTGAAGAATATCCGTTCAGAGGGAATGTTTCAATGTTGAATGTTACAATATCAAGACTTGAACCTGAGCCCGGGTAAGGGATGCAGGGAACGAAGATATCTGATTCTCCCGGAGAGGGAGGCTCAGGTACCTGCCGGCATGCGGCTGCAGTCAGTAAGAACAGTATATATATTATTATACGTAGATCCTTCATGTATTGTTTCAAAAATTAACCGCAAAGGTCGCAAAGTTATTGTGTCTTTGCGCACTTTGCGGTCAATATTTTTAAGAAGTTAAATTGTCTGAAGCAGGTTTTACTGTTTAACAAACCTTCTGACCAGGGTCCCTTCTGTTGTATTTATCTTCAGGATGTAGGTTCCGCGTGTCAGTCCCGAAACAGGAATACCGACAACTTCATCGCTGGAGGTGTTGATGGTTTTGATCACCTTGCCTGCTATGTCGAGCACTTCCACCGACCTGAGTCCGGGAACATTGCTAAGGTTAAGCAGCGAGGAAGCCGGAACCGGGTAGACCTTTATGTCATCTCTCTGAAGGGCATTTTCTATACCTGTAACCACTGAAAGATCGTTCAGAGTACGGCTTGCTATCTCAACAGTTGTGTTGTATCTCATTGCAAGTCCTGTAACATCATAGTTGCCCATGGGTATTATTGAGCCCACTATATCGCTTTCGGGGGCTTCAAAGGTGAAGAATTTGATAGTGTTCACACCATCAGTAAGGTCGTAGGTCTTTTCGGAACCGAATGTTGCTGATCCGTCTGCAATGGGAAAGTTGACATTTACCAGCTTGACAAGTCTTGCTTCATATGGGTCGAAGCTGGCAGTAATTTCTGCTATTGTAACGGATGTAACAACAGGAGTGTTGCCGCTGGAAGCCACGGAAACAGTTGTTTTTGTGGGAACGATCTGATTCATTCCGTTATAGTATCCTAATTTACCTTCCAGGTTCTGGATGTTGTCACCAACAGCAAGAGGGGTTGTCAGTATTGCAGAAGCATCGTCGATCAGTAATCCTGCTCCCGAATCCTGGATATATTTCTGGTTCCTGTTGGCTGACGACCTGAGGAAGGTGACGGTTACTTCGGAGCTGATCTTGACGATATCGTTGATAATACATCTGTTCTTCAGGTCGGTGAGGCTTGTAGCCACGGCAATCAGCGTGAAATCTCCGCTTACAGAATTAACGGCTGCATTGGAGGCATCAGAGATCCTGATCTGGTACTGGGTTCCGTACAGCGCATCTCCCGGAATGATAAAATTCAATAACCCTGAGGCTGCCGGCATGGTTTCAACGAGTGTTTCCCATTTATATGTACGGTCAGAATCCACCACCCAGGCTTCTATTTTAACATTATCCACGTTTGCCGAAGTCCAGGTGATATCCACGTTCTGTCCTGCATAGTATGTCTCACCGCCGGCAGGAGCTGTTAGTGTAATTGTTGCTGCGGAAGCGGATACTGTGGTGAATGTGATATTTGAACCGGTGGTTTCGTTCCCGCTTAGGTCTTCAACGGCTCCCACAGCCAGGTAATAAAGCTGGGAGTTATCCAGTGAAGCCGAAGGCGTGATGGTTATTACCTTTTTTGAGTCATCAATTGTAGCGGAGAAAGGAACGTTATCGCCTGAAGCATCGGTCTTTTTAAATGTAACCAGACTTGCAAGATCGCTGTTCTCCAGTGCATTTCCGTCGGTTTTTCTTATGGCTTCATTGTAGGTAACAGTAGGAATTACACCTATGGCAACGTCGGTTGCTTCGTTTTCCGGATCAAAATCAGGGATTGGTGCCTGGGAATCTTCAATAATGAAAAGGTTGTCTATCCTGTTATTCCCTGAACTTGATGTTGCTCCTGTAACGGTAAGTTTCAGATAAACAGTAGCAGCATTGTTTATAGCTTCTATTGATGTAAGGTCAACAGTCTCAACTGACCATGTTGAAGTCTTATTGGCTGCATTAGTGGCGCATGCAGTATAAGAAATATTATCAGTACTCCATTCCCAGGAATGGGTGTCAAATCCAGTGGAAGTACCTCTCGTAGCAAGCAATACTTTAATTTTACTTAATGCCAGAGTCGAAAATTTAATAACAAGGCTTTTCCCGTTAGCCGTGTTATTGGCAAGAGCCAAGGCCATTCCGGATGCAGGTGTAGGTCTTGGATCATTCAGAGTAGTACCACTGAAGGCAGTTAGTTCCGGGCTTGTAGGAACTGATATCCATGAAGATGAACCATTAGTTCCATCAAGGTAGATGAACGAGTTGGATGTTGAACTGCCATAATCTGCCTGGATTACACTTGCTGTGGGCACTTCGCTTGTAGGTGCCAGTAAGCCATCAAATGACCACGAAGCTATAATTGTCTGTGCTGAAACATTGGAAAAAAAACCAGCCAGAACTATAAAAACTAAACTGAGTAGAGTTTTTTTCATATCGTATATGTTTTGGTTTAACGAAAATTAGCCTTACAAGTTCAGAAAATCCGGTCAGAATGACAAATATTGAAGCCATAATTAATTAACAAAATGTCATTGCCCATAATGATCAAAAATCCTACCTTTGCATTCCCTGATATGACAACCTAAGTAAAAACTAAAATAACAAGTCGTGAAAAACATTTTTAAATTATTCATTATTATTGCTTTAGCTGCAATGACACTATCATCATGCAATAAAGGGCCCGCGATCGACAAGACGAATCCCTTTGCCACCGAATTCGATACTCCGTTCGGAGTTCCTCCCTTCGAAAAAATCCATGCCAGCCACTATATGCCGGCCTTCGAAGCAGGTATGGAACAGGGAAGAAGGGACATAAAAAAAATACTGTCCAACCGTGAGAAACCCGATTTCGAAAATACCATCGAAGCACTCGACCGCAGCGGGGAAATGCTTCAAAGGGTCTCTTCAGTCTTCTTCGGACAGGCAAGTGCAAACACAAGCGACTCGCTTCAGCAGATCGAAGTCGAGATATCACCCAGGCTTACAGAATACGGTGATGAGATAAGACTTAACCCGGAACTTTTTGCCAGGATAAAATCAGTGTGGGAAAACCAGGCTGATTTCAATCTTAATGATGAACAGAAATATATCCTCGATAACCTCTACAAAGAACTTGTAAGGAACGGAGCCAACCTGGATCCGGAAGACCAGGAGAAGCTGAAGAAGATAAACCAGAGACTCTCTCTCCTGACAGTAAAGTACGACCAGAACGTATTGCAGGAAACCAACGACTATAAACTTATCGTCGGAAAGGATGATCTTAAAGGTCTGCCCGAAACCGTAATCACAGCTGCCGCCGATGCCGCCAAGGCAGCAGGACAGGAAGGCAAATGGCTGTTTTCAACACAGCGGCCAAGTATGTATCCTTTCATCACTTACTCTCCCGACAGGGATCTGAGGCGCACTCTATACAATGCTTACACCATGCGCGGAAACAATGGCAATGAATACGATAATAACGTGATTCTCGCAGAAATTGTAAAACTCCGTGCCGAAAGAGCTGAACTGCTCGGTTATAAAACCCATGCCCATCTGGTTCTGGAGCCGAGAATGGCCAAAACCCCCGCAAACGTATTCAATCTTCTAAACGGCCTTTTCGAAAAAGCCAATGCTGTGGCACGTAAGGAAGTTGCAGAGATGCAGGCCATCATCAACCGTGAGGGAGGAAACTTCAAACTTGAACCTTCAGACTGGTGGTACTACGCCGAAAAACTCAGAAAGCAGAAATATAATCTGGACGACACCGAGCTGAGACCTTATTTCAAATTCGAGAACGTGAGGGAAGGAGTCTTTGCATGTGCTACAAAACTATGGGGAATTACATTCACGCCCATCGCCAACTGCCCGCTTCCACACCCCGAAGCCTCCGCTTTTGAGGTAAAGGAATCCGACGACACACATATTGGTGTCCTGTATACCGACTATTTCCCGCGTGCAAGCAAAAGGCAGGGAGCATGGTGCGGAACCTACAGAAGCCACAGGATAGTAGATGGGAAGAGCATCAGACCGGTAGTCACGACGGTGGGTAACTTCACCAGGCCCACAGGCGACACTCCTTCATTGCTAAGCCTCGACGAGGTGGCAACCATCTTCCACGAATTCGGTCATGCCCTAGATAATCTCTTCAACAGAAATTCCTATAACAGAACCTATGTAGCCTGGGATTTCGTTGAACTTCCTTCACAGATAATGGAGCACTGGGCTCTGGAACCAGAAATGCTCAGTATCTATGCAAAACATTATCAGACAGGTGAGGTTATCCCTGAACACCTGGTCGACAAGATAATAAACAGCGGATACTTTAACCAGGGTTTCGCCAACACCGAGGTTTATGCAGCTTCATTGCTCGACATGGCTTTTCATACACTCGAAGCACCAGCTGAGATCGATATCCAGGATTTCGAAAAGGAGTTTACTGATAAATTAGGTCTTATCCCTGAAATTGTGCCGAGGTACAGGAGCACATATTTCACGCATATTACAGGTGGATACGATGCCGGATACTATGCATATACATGGGCTTCGGTTCTCGATAACGATGCTTTCGAGGCTTTTAAGGAGAAAGGTATATTCGACAGGGCAACAGCTGAATCCTTCCGCCGTAATATTCTGGAGAAGAACGGGATCATGGAGCCTATGCAGATGTACGTCAATTTCCGTGGCCGCGAACCTGTTATAGAACCTTTGCTTAAAAATAAGGGATTGCTGTAAAAATTACATAAAAGCACCCTCTGCCTCTTCAAGCGAAATACCGAGAGCTTGAAGGGCAACCTTGTTAAGCAGGTCCTTTTTGCCTGTGATGTGAAGTGTAAACTGTCTATGAGTCATCACTTCTCCGGGTTTCAGTGCTGCGGCAGGAGAGGAACTCTCAAGCTCGTAGAAGGGTCCCATCTGTGAACCGTCTTCCAGGGGACCGTCGTTGTATGAGTTGAGCGCATCGCCGGAATATGGTTCTTCCTGTAACTCCCATGCAGAGTTTACATAATCCTTGACTCCTTCAGGCAATCTGCATATCAGAAGTGTCAGGATATTGTTTGCAGAGTCGTAGCTTCCCATAATTCCTGTGGCCCTCAGCGGCGGGATCCCGATCTTGCCCCGGCTCTTTCCGTCGGCCCTGAAAAATATGTGGCTATCGGTGACCTTCAGCCTGTCGCCGGCAATACTGCCGAAGTAACTATCGTTTACCGGAGGTCCCATGATTCGCGCATCACCCTGATTATAGGGTATTACAACCACCACTGATGGTGAAGGAATAAACATTCCCAGCATCCATACCGAAAGAAGCCCCCCATCCCTTGTCCACGCACTTTCTCCGGTGTTTATCAGCCTGTTGACCGAACGGTATGCCACACTGCTGAGACCCGTCAGGTCAAGCCCTGTCTCGCTGATAATGCCATTCCTGGTCAGTAGTGTCACCTCTCTTTCAATCCTGAAGGTCAGACGGGTGCCACTGTAGTTTTCTGTTTCGGTTTCGTGAGAAAACAAAGCCGAAGTGTCGGTTCTCGCTGATACTTCAAATGGTTTGGTGTCGAGAAAATCAGGAGTCTGCCAGTTATCATAGATGAATTCTTCTCCTTTTTTGAAGAATATTGAAAACTGTCCTCCTTCCGGTCCGAGCCATAACCTTTCCTCCCCTCCAAATGCGTTGATATGAGGCTGAATCTCTCCGGAAGCAATGAGCCTGTGGTTTATCCACCCGTAGCTGAAGCCCGCATCCCCCTCCGCAGTACTTGTCATCACCCGTCCCTGCCATGAGGGAACAAGTGTAACAGCTGAATTACCCCGTTTCAGTTCGATGATCGCGACATGTTCGCTGAGAAAATCGCGATCGTATCCGTAAGAACCTGATTTGTTATTCGTCATGGATTCATGTTTTTGATTTTCCTTTTTGCCGCTTCCTGTGCATGAGATCAGGGAGACGAACAATATCAGCAACAAAGGTGTTGTTTTCATCTTCTGCTACAATTGGTTATGAACAGTATTTTGCTTTGCCTTTCTGCCACGGATCAGGTAGCTGTACCTTCTCCACCCGGGTATTGCTGTAAGTGAAGTGAACCTGACCATTGCTCTCAGTGGCCTGAAATACATTACATAATGCATTATCAGGTACACAAGATATGCAGCTGCGATCATCAGTCCGATGTTTAGCAGCTCTGATAATCCTTTCCACCACCATACTGATGGTGCAAGACCTGTAAGTCCGATTATGGTCTTAGCAAGCCATCCGTATGCTGCCGATGCCAGGAAGATCATGCCTGTTGCCATGCCATGGGCAGTCTCAACAGCCTGCTTCGGACAAAGGTTCATACATCTCATACAGCTTTCACAGGTCATTTTCCAGTATGGGCGGCCCCTGACCATGGTGATCGATTCCGTAGGACATTCTTCTATACAAATACCACAGTTATTGCAATTATCGTTCGCAACAAAGGTCTTGGCAAGGAAGAATCGGCCGACAATGTAGTATGCCACGGCAACAGGTGATAAAACCATGTCGACCGGCAGACTGTACAGTCCGCGGTAAATTTTCTTTCCTGACAGGATATCTGAGGCAAACTTCTTCACTTTCGGTTCCCAATGGGCGATGATGGATTCTATAACTCTTGTTTTCAATCCAGGGTGGACAGATATCCAGTTCGACGGAAGATCGACCGGACGAAATCCGATACACCTGTATCCTTTAAGCCTGAGCATCAGTGCAGGGACGATGAGTGCCAGGCCTGAAATCCCGGGTGTGAATAATTTATACATTTTCATCCCTGCCCTGGTGTTCGCCAGGAAAATTTCCCTTCCAGCACCACGTGGAAATCCTGCAATGAATTTCAGCATTATCGGTGCTGCGTTGAATCCGTGAGTGGGGTAAATAAAACCTGTCAGAGATCTTTCATCCGGTGCCGGCATGCTTATATTCTTCAATCTGTCGATTTGCCGGACTACTGTATTAAAGCCCCTTCTTTCAGCCTCTTCTGCTATCCAGTATGCTGTGAGACGGGCGTTGCCTGTGCCCGAGATATAATAAAGATACAAAGAGTCAGAATTTTTCACCTTAATTATAATAAACAGATATGCCGGGAATGATGATCATGATACTAAGATATTCATATTAGTCGTAAAATATACAATACCGTTATATTATGTCTCTGAGTGGATTAATTGTTTGCACTTTTTTTTCTGTTAACCCCAAACCATTATAATCATATTATTTTTGTATCTCTGCACACGTAATGGGAAAGATGAAACTTACAGGCATGAGCGCTGACGAGATCTCCGGTCTTATCGAGCCGGGCGGATTCACCCGCAGTCATGCCGTCAGAATATCCAACTCAATCTACAAGAAAGGTATCAGCGATCTTTCATTTTTTCCGGGAGTCCCCAGACACCTGAAGGAATATCTTCATGAGCGTTCAGAGTCAGGTATTTATGAACCTTTATCATCTTCAGCCTCTGCTGACAGCAGCATAAAATTCGTGTTCTCAAACAGCCGTAAGATGAAGTTTGAGACAGTGTTCATTCCTGAGAAAAAAAGAATAACAGTTTGTGTTTCAACACAATCGGGATGCCGTATGGGCTGTTCCTTCTGTGCAACAGGCAGATACGGCTTTCACGGAAACCTTGATGCAGGCGATATTGTGAATCAGGTTATCGTTTGTCAGCGTGTAAAACCAATAACCCATGTGGTCTTCATGGGAATGGGTGAGCCTCTCGATAACACTGAAAATGTTCTTAAAGCATGCCAATTACTTACTGCTGAGTGGGGCATGGCCATAAGCCCGAGGAGTATAACCGTTTCTACTGTAGGCATCATTCCCGGTCTGATCCGCTTTCTCGAAGGATCGTCATGCAACCTCGTTGTAAGCCTCTTTTCACCCTTCCCTGCAGAGAGGGCGAAGATGGTCCCTGCCGAAAAAAAATACCCTGTGCAGGAGATAATCAGAATAATGGCCGGCTTCCCTTTAGTAAAGAAAAGAAGGTTTAGTATCGCCTATGTGATGCTAAAAGGGATAAACGATACAAAGAAACACCTGGAGGAGATAATGAAAATCCTCAGTGGTACGGGTATAAGGGTTAATCTTCTTCCATACCACAAACTGCCCGGAGATGAATATGTATCTTCCGGTACAGGGGTCATGGACCTTTTCAGGCACGAACTGATGAAATCGGGCATCTCTGCATCTGTGAGGCGTTCGAGAGGAGCAGATATATCTGCTGCCTGCGGACTTCTTGCTTCAGGCCTGAGCCGGGAGGAAGTCATCTGAGATAATTTTCAGGTAAAACTTTTTTTAAACACGGAGGCTTTCTATATTTATCGTGAAAATTTGTCGGGACAAAGCTTCTGATAGTTTAACAACAGCAAATATTTAATTACTCCTGAAAGCTTTTTCTACTCATGTAAAGTACCAGGTATAAAACATTTATTATGAAAAGGATCCTTTTTATTCTCCCCGTTTTCTTCCTTTTTTTCACCGGATGCGATAAAAGTCCTAAGGAAGGAACAGAAAGTGTCCCTGCCATCATACCGGCTCCCCTGTCATTGACTCCGGGCAAAGGACACTTCAGATTTACTGACAGAACCATGATCATTATTCCTGCCGCCGACGGTGAAGCCCGACTTGCTGCAAGTCTTCTTGCCACACTCTCCGGCAATCCGACAGGAATAGTCCCGGAAATTGTTGAAGGAGATAAACCGAAACGGGGATCGGTATTCATGGCATACGACCGGCAGATAGCAAATGCTGAGGGATATGTCCTGGATATCACTTCAAAACATATAAAGATCACTGCCGGAACGGCAGCAGGCTTTTTCTATGCAGTCCAGTCGCTCAGACAGCTTATGCCTCCCGCAGTTGAGGAGGCGAGCATTGTGGACGGATTGGAAATTTCCGTACCCGCCTGCCTGATAACTGATGAGCCTGCATTCGGCTACCGGGGGATGCACCTCGACGTCGGACGTCACATGTTTCCCGTGGCCGCCATTAAGAAGTATATCGACATGCTGGCATTACATAAAATGAATACCTTCCACTGGCATCTGACAGAGGACCAGGGCTGGAGGATAGAGATAAAAAAATATCCCGCGCTGACAGAGACAGGAGCATACAGGAATGAAACTGTCATCGGTCATGCCGGAAGGCCACCGCTTAAATATGACGGCACCCGTTACGGAGGTTTTTACACGCAGGAAGAAGTTAAAGAAGTAGTTGCCTATGCAAAGGAAAGGTTCATAACCGTCATTCCTGAGATTGAAATGCCCGGACATGCCCTGGCGGCTCTTGCATCATATCCGGAATTGTCATGCACGGGCGGACCTTTTGAGGTAGGTGAAAAATGGGGAGTGTATGAAGATATATTCTGTGCCGGCAGGGAGGAAACATTCACATTCCTTCAGGATGTGCTCTCAGAGGTGATATCATTATTTCCGGGAACCTACATTCATATCGGCGGCGATGAAGCACCAAAGGCAAGATGGGAAAAATGCCGTCTTTGTCAGAAGAGGATAAGGGATGAAGGCCTTGCAGATGAACATGAACTGCAGAGTTATTTTATTCAGCGAATAGAAAAGTTTCTGCTGGCTAACGGAAAAAGACTCATCGGATGGGATGAAATACTCGAAGGAGGTCTTGCTCCTGAAGCTACGGTAATGTCGTGGAGAGGTATCAAAGGCGGGATAGCTGCAGCAAAAGAGAAGCATGATGTAATAATGACTCCCAACAGCCATGTTTATCTCGATTATTACCAGGCTGAACCTGCCGGAGAACCGCTTGCAATAGGCGGTTACCTGCCTCTGGAAAAAGTTTATTCATTCAACCCCCTGCCTGCTGAACTTACGCCCGAAGAGCAGAAACATATCCTGGGAGTACAGGGTAATGTCTGGACAGAATACATAGCCACTCCGGAGCACATGGAATATATGGCTTTCCCGAGGGCTTTTGCCATCGCCGAGACCGGATGGACGCCTGACAGGCTGAAGGACTTTGAGGATTTTCTCGCCCGCCTGGAAGTACAGAAGAAGCGGTATGATGTATTGAATTTAAATTATTTCAGGGGAGAATACAGGAACACCAGGGCTGCGGGCTCTAAGTGATCAGTATTAAATACCGGTGTTAACAAGCTGGAAGAGATGTTCATCCAGCCAGCCGTCGGCAGTGCGTATCCATTCCTTCTTTATGCCTGCCCTGACAAATCCGAGCTTGGTGAAGAGATCTATGCTTTCACAGTTGTTTGAGAGAATATTGCACCATACCTGGTGGAGCTGGAGTGTGTTGAAACAATATTTTATCAGACATTTCAGTGCCATGGTGGCATATCCTTTCTTCCTTTCCTTTTCATCGGCTATCAGAATGCCCAGGCCAGCTCTTTTGTGAAATGGATCAAAGTCAAATATATCTATGGTGCCAATGGTTTTTTTCACGGAAGCAAGGTCGATCATCAGACGTAACTGTCCGGTCTCATAGATATTCTTATGTGAATTCCTGATATATCTTTTCAGCGTGTATTTTGAAAACGGAACCACTGTATTGCTAATGATCCAGTAGGAATCATTGTTTTCCCATTCATAAAGCAATTCGAGATCCTCCGGCTCAATAGCCCTCAGGTTGATTTTGTCACATTTCATAAAAAGGCAGATATGGTTTTATTAATAGAAACCGGAGTCAGCTTTTACCTTGACACTTTTTTAACAAAAATGTCATCGGGATAACCTTTCCGTTTCAGTTCCTGCAGCAGGGCTTCAGCTTCTTCCCTCGAGGCGAACCTTCCCGTCGTATACCTGTAGAACCTGTCGTTTTCGTTGTACATGACCTTCATGTCGTCGATGTGCTTAAAGTAGCTGATATCTACAGGATTATATAGAGCCATTACCTGAACGGTATAATATAATATATCGGAGTCGATCACATCATCAAGATTGCTGACGACCATATCTTTTATCAGAATGCTGCTGTCGATTGCTTCAACAAATGGTATGTCTTCGAGGTTGATCTTTTCGTAAACAGCTATGAGCGAAGAGTCTCTTTCCAGAACTGCATCAAGGCTTATTATCATCTCCGTGCTCTCTTCTGCAAGAAGTGTGTCAGTTGTCTTTGTGAAATATCCTCCGGCCGACCAGATAACCTGCATCTTTCCTGGTGGTACGGTAACGGAGTAATATCCGGTAGAAATCACCGGAGTGGTTTTTCCGGCTGTCTCTCCGGTGTTCAGGTCAACAACTTTTACCTGGTAGTCAGATCCTTCAGTAAGAGGCGCATCGTTGAGTCCGAAGCTGCCGATGATCTCCCAAGTGTTGTTTACATCTGCTCCATCCAGACCCAGGTAAAAAATATCTCTTTTCTTGTAATCGGTCTTCATCGAATAGAAGGCATTTATCCCGTTATTCAACGGTTTAAAGAACCTGTCATCGTCGGTGGTGTTGATGGGGTATCCAAGGTTCACGGGTTTTCCCCAGCCTTCTGCCGTTTTCAGGGAGCGGAAATTATCATAGCCTCCCATATTGTTATGTCCTTCGGAAGAAAAATACAGTATTGAGTCGTTGGCAGTAATGAATGGATTCTCTTCATTGTACGGAGTATTGACAACCGGGCCGAGATTAACGGCAGGTCCCCATTCGCCCTGTGCATCTTTTTCGGAAATGTAAATGTCCAGACCACCTTCCCCGTCGTCGCGGTTACTTGTAAAGAAGAGTTTTTTGCCGTCGGCCGATACAGATGCATGCGACTCGTAAAATTTTGTATTTATATTTTTGTTCAGCCTCGTAATGGGTGTCCACTGGTCGTTGACATATTTCGAAACGTAAATGTTGCCGTCGAACATATCAGTTTTGTAGAGGTACAATTCTGTACCGTCATAATTCAGGGCGCAGGTTGAGCAATCCTCACCGGCATTAAGTTGTCCGGTTATCTCAACAGGGTTCTGCCATTTTCCCCTGATTCTTCTTGAAAAAAGGATAACATTGACAAGTCCCCTGCGTTCGGTGTAAACAATTGTGTTGCCGTCGAAGCTGACAGCGGGATTTTCGTTCATGGCTCCCAGTGTAAAACCTTCGCCGAGGAGCTTCCTGGTAAGGGCAACAGGGTTTTCGACCTGCATGATGGCATTGTTGCAGGCTTCTATCTGCTGGTTGACGAAATCGAGATTCTGCATTCCCTTTTTACCTGTTTCGGCTGCCAGGTTCTGGAAGGTTTTGAATGTGCTGAGGGCTTTTTCATAGTCGTTGTTGATCATGTAAGCCCTTGCAAGGTAAAACCATGCGTCGAGAGGTGCTCTTTTTTCCCTGAAGGAGCCGGGTTTGGCATCGTAGGCAGCATTTTTCACAGCTTCCTCCAGATAGGGAATGGCTTTTTCTTTTTCGTCGGGGATGTTAAGATAACAGGTCCCGATCTTATAGCTCAGGTTTAGGTTTTCGGGATTCTCAAGTAATATATAAAGCTGATTGGCAAGCTCGTATTCTTCATAAAGATAGTATGACTCAGCCTGGGCAAAGATCTCTTTCATCTCCCTGGCCGACTGTCCCGAAGCACTCAGGGTTAAGATCATGAAGACTGCAATCTGAAGCAGCTGCCTGAAAATTTTCCCTCCGAAATTATTCATCATAACAAATGTAATAAATTGTATAAATCCACTAAGGGAGGAACTATATATTAATTATTACTTTCCTGATTTGTCACGTCTTCTTTTTATCCAGAGGAAGAAGATGATTAGTAATCCTGCTCCGGCAATCAGCCATAAGTACCAGAACCTGCATCTTTTGCCGGTTTCGGTTACAGGTTGTTCGGTTACAGGTGCAGCATCTGGTTCTTGTTCCCGTGCAACAGTGTCCTGCTTAACAGGAAGGATCTCTGTAATATCCTTACGTTGGGGTACAGCTGTATAGGAAGGTTTTGCTGCACGACGGGCCGCGATGTGCTTTTCAACTGCCACAACCGATGTCGTTACATTGCCATACCTGTCGGTTATAACAAATTTCACAGAATCGATATCATCGCGATTTTTCATTCCGTAGATGAAGGGCGTATTGTCAACAGGGAATTGTTCTTCGGCCAGCACAGAATCGCCTGCAATGTGCATTACCTTTAAAACGGAACGTGGTTCGGTGTTGATGGTGTAAAACGTTGAATCGCCTGAGACCTTCGTTTCACCAACTTCCAGGGCAGCAATGAAATCGGTTTTCGGGAGGAGGATGGGTGATAAATCCCAGATATCGTTGCCGGCGTTCAGGGGCAGGTCTATCTCGCGGCTGTATCTTTCAATAAAGGGTGCCTCAATGACAAGTTCATTCTTCCCGTGAAGTGCGTCCAGTTTAAAATCGCCTGTAAGTGGATTGGTATAGGTAACTGACCCGTTCCCCGGGAAGGTGATACTTGAAGCGCTGATCCTAATACTGTCTTCCTCAGAAGCTTTCAGGTCCTCAACTTTTACATTACCCTTGACTGAAAAGGTGCGGGGGTTCCTGTCTGAGAATATTTCAAGATGGTATATGTCGGCAAGTCCGAACCCGTCGTCATCCATCATCGAATAATAAGCCTGGTATCCTTGGTTCACAGGGTAGAAGAAGAGGTCGTCGCCTGTGCTGTTGACAGGATAGCCGGCATTTTCAGGTGCCGACCACTCTCCATTGTCCAGAAGCCGCGAGGAAAAGATATCATAACCTCCCATGTTGTGATGCCCCTCGGAACTGAAATAAAGTGTCCTGTCGTCTTCGCTCAGGAAAGGAGTGTCCTCGTTGTAAACAGTATTTATCACAGGTCCAAGGTTCACAGCCGGCCCCCAGGCATCGGCACTGTCTCTTTCCGACATATAGATGTCGAGGCCTCCAAGGGAACCTTTCCTGTTGGAAGTGAAATAGATCTTTTTGCCGTCATGTGAGATAGTGCCGTGTGACTCCCAGTATTTTGTGTTGATGTTGTCGTTTAGTCGTATAATGTTGCCCCAACGATCGTCACCGATCTTTTTTGTGACATATATGTTTCCGTCATAGTCGGCACCCCGCCTGTAAATATAAAGCTCTTTCCCGTCGGCAGAGAGCGATGTTGCAAAGTTACCTTCTTCCTGACCCAGCCCGAGATCAGGGATGATGTTCAAAGGTTCACTCCAGCTTCCGTTTACTTTTTTTGAATACATAACAGCCTGCTGGAATGGAGTACGTTTGTTATACACCATCGACATCTGGTCCGACGCAACCACAGGGTTCAGGTCGGGATACTGGTCGTTGATGAGACTGCCCAGGTTCTGCTTCCGGATATATACGGGCGTTTTCATCAGTTCGATTGCATTATGGCACGATTCGATCTGTAGCTTCACGACCTCCGGGTTGTATACTTTTGTGTCGAGGTTTTTGTTGAAAAGCTCGTATGTCTCAATTGCCTTTTCAAGCTGGTTGTTGATCCTGTAGGCATTGGCCAGGTAGTAGTAGGCATCAAAGGGAGCACCGCTCTCCCTGAATCTGCCCTCGCGGTAACGCATATTTATGTTCTCAACGGCTTCTTCAAGGAAAGGAACGGCCTTTTCATTTTCACCGGCAATGTTACTGTAGCACTGTCCTATCCTGAATTTAAGGTTTGAATTGCCTGGATACGACTTTATAAGCTGAAGGTAAAGCGGAAGGGCATCTTCATATTCCTCAAAGAGAACAAATCCTTCAGCTTCGAAGAACTTCTTCCTGTTTTCAATCCTTCCCTGGGGATACGCTACATATGCCGCAAGAATCAGGAGCATTGCCAATAAAAGAAACCTCTTCATCTTTATTTGTCAGGTATATATGTCAATCCAAGATCCTGTGACTGAAATAAAATCCTATATATGACCGGCATTCCCCGGGGGAACAGGTTTTATCTTTTTCAGAATCTGATCTTAAGGGTACTAATATAGAAGAAATATTAATAAAAAGGGAAAAAAGAATCAACCCTTTTTAACTAAATGTCAACAAAAACATTATCTGTCCGTATCTGGCGGAATGAAAATCCGGTATCGTAAATATGGACTATTTTCAGAAATTATCGGGGGAGTAGTTTTCCAGTATCTCCTTTATCCTGTTCAGGAATTTGCCCGCCAGTGCCCCGTCAATTACCCGGTGGTCGTAGCTCAGCGACAGGATCATAATGTGGCGTATGGCTATCATGTCTCCGTCGGGAGTTTCAACCACTGCAGGCATCTTCCTTACAACGCCGGTACCAAGTATCGCAGCCTGTGGCTGGTTGATGATGGGTGTTCCCGACAGGTTGTTGTAGCTTCCGAAATTGGTAACTGTAAAGGTCCCTCCTGTGATCTCATCTGGTTTGAGCTTGTTTTTCCTTGCCCTGTCAGCAAGATCATTGACATTTTTTGCGATACCAGTCAGGCTTTTCTCGTTGGCGTTTTTTATAACAGGTACAATCAGGTTCCCGTCAGGAAGGGCTGTGGCCATCCCGATATTTATGTTCTTCTTGATAATGATGTTATTCCCGTCGACAGAAATGTTGAGCATCGGGAATTCATACAGGGCTCTTGCAGTAGCGTCGATGAAGACTGGCGTAAGTGTCAGCTTTTGTCCTTCAGCCGCAAGGAATTTATCCTTTACGGAGTTCCTCCAGTTCACCAGCCTGGTAACATCGGCATCTATGAAGGAGGTTACATGAGGGGATATCTTCTTGGACTGAACCATATGGTCGGCAATCAGACGTCTTACCCTGTCCATTTCAACTACCACATCGCCGTTCTGAAGATTAATCTTTTCCCTTGCAGCAGAAGCAGGTCCTTCAGTATGTTCTTCTTCAGAGATCTTTCTTTCTTTCTCTTTAGCCTTTTCTGCCTCTTTCACCTTTTCCGACAGGAAGTTCATAACATCATCTCTGGTTATCCTTCCATCCATTCCGGTACCACTGATTTTGTCAAGGTCAGAATAAGCAATATTTTCACGGGAAGCAATACTGCGTACCAGCGGGGACAGGAATTTACCCGAAGGGGTGCGGCTTTTCATCTCGCGCGAGGCCGTTTCCGCCTCCCTTATCTGATTCTTCTCTTCATTTATGGTCTCACGGACCCTCTCAACTTCCATGAGCACCTTTTTCTCCTCATCCGGATTGGCAAGGGCGTCATTTTCCATGACCGCAATTATCTCTCCCACCTTTACCACAGATCCTTCCCTGGCAATGATGGATACTATCCTGCCGTCGGAAGGTGAAGGGACCTCAGAGTCGACCTTATCGGTGGCGACGTCAACGAGCGGATCATCTTCAGAAACCATTGCTCCTTCAGCTACAAGCCATTTATTAATTGTTGCCTCTATAACTCCTTCTCCCATAGCCGGGAGCACTATATTCATTGTTGCCATTTCTGTTGCTGAGCTTTTGTATTTTTATATATCCGGGACAAGTAAATCTGGTGACCCGTGAAATTGTTTTGTTAATAATTATTTGCCGACAGAATAACAAAAAACTTGCGTAATTGTTCCCGACAGACGGTTAATATATTTGCTTCGTTGCCATTTACGGGCTGCTGATATTGTTTTAATGCCGGCTTCCTAAAAGATATTCTTCTCCGGTTGGCGCAATCCTGATGTTTACCCTGCTTTCCGAAATTGTCTGCATGGAGTCAATTATCACTGAAGTGCTCAGGTTGCGGCCTGAATAAACCACTTCACGGATGCGGTTTTCCCTGATGATCTCTGATAGTTGCGAAAGATGTCCCAGGACTTCACACGTCTTGTCATCGGGGCTGATGCTTATCCTTCCTGCAATTTTATTCCGCCTGCCTTTCGAGGTCAGCAGGGAGACCAGGCTGCCAAATACCTCCGTATCTGAAACGACAACTGTCCTGATCTTAAAAGCCAGAGGACTCTTTGCGATCACTCTGGCCGGAAACGAAACTGTAAGTATGAAGAGTCTTTTCAGGAGCGCAAGGCCGGCACTGAAAAATATTGCTGCATTTATTAAGAAAAGGAGACCGTCAGATATGCTGCCTGAAAAATGTTTCTTGACGAAAATTGCCATCGCGTGGTAGAAATGAACAACAGCTTTCAGGTGTTCTTTTCTTGTGCTCTCACCCTTAAAATGAATGATCTTAACTTCAGGATAATAGTAGTTTCTGTAGCCTGCTTTTTGTATCCTGTAGCTGTAGTCTATATCTTCTCCATACATAAAGAACTCTTCATCCAGCAGACCTGCTTTTTCCACAGCCTTCCTTCCAAGGAACATAAAAGCTCCCGGGATAATATCGACATTGCCTGTAGACCTGTCATCAAGATAGCCAAGATAGTACCTGTTGAAAATTGAGGAGCGAGGGAAGAGTTTCGAGAGTCCTGTCATCTTGAAGAAAGCAGTGGAAGGAGTGGGCAGGGCCCTCTTTGATTCAGGCAGGAACCTTCCCCTTCCGTTTATCATTCTCACTCCCGCTGCACCTGCATCCGGATGTTCTTCCATGAAAAGGATACACCGGGTCAGGCCTTCTTCTTCGATGATGGTGTCGGGATTAAGAAGGAGTATATACCGGCCGGATGCTATTCTGAGAGCCTGGTTGTTGGCCGACGAAAATCCCAGGTTCTTTTCGTTCACTATCAGTTTAACCCGCGGAAACATGGTTGCTACCATAGCTGCCGAACCGTCGGCAGAGTTATTGTCAACCACGAATATTTCGCAATCAGTATTTTCTGCTGCCCTGTAAACAGAGAGCAGACACTGTTCAAGAAAATCCCTGACATTATAACTGACAATGATTACGGATAGATCCATATAATCTTATTTTCCGTTTATCTCGCCTTCCAGGACCGATGCTAGCCGGCGGATTCCCTCTTCAATGTCTGTTTTATCCGAGAATGAAAAGTTGAGACGCAATGTGTTGTGGCCTGAGTTGTTGCAGAAGAACGAAGAGCCTGATACGAACGCAACATTATGTTCAACGGCCTTTTTGAATATCACCTCTGTGTCTATTCCATGAGGAAGTGTGACAAAAAGGAACAATCCACCCTGAGGCTCAGTCCATGTTACACCGGCCGGCATATACCTGCGAAGGCAATCTGTCATGAATCTGCATCTTTCCCCGTAAAGGGAGATAGTGCTTTTCAGATTCTTTTCAAGAAGTCCTTTTTCCATGTAGCAGGCAATGATCTTCTGAACGAATGCTGAAGTGCAAAGATCGGCAGTCTGTTTCGCCATAGCCAGTTTTTCGAGTAAAACAGGATTGCCTATCACCCATCCGACTCTGAATCCCGGAGAAAGGATTTTCGAGAAGGTGCACAGTGTCAGCACCCTTCCGGTTGTATCGATCTGGCACATCATCTTCTGTGTTTCGCCGCTGAACCTTATCTCGCGGTAAGGGCTGTCTTCCACGATCAGAAGATCATATTTCTCTGCGATTTCGATTATCCTAAGCCTTCTTGATTCCGGGACTGTCACTCCTGCAGGATTCTGAAAATCAGGGATTATATAAATAAACTTGAGTTTTTTCCCCAGGTCGCGGAGATGGATAATGGTCTCCTCAAGATGATCGGGCCGCATTCCTTCTTCATCGAGGGAAATGCCTTTCATCCTGGCGCCATAAACAGAGAAAGCATTCAGTCCGCCGAGATATGATGGCAGCCCGCAAAGGATATAATCGCCCGGATCGATGAATATTTTTGCAATGAGATCAAGGGCCTGCTGTGAGCCTGTGGTGATGATCAGATTCTCAATGTCAATGTTCAGTCCCTGCTGCCTGTGCCTTTCCACAAGAGCCCTTCTGAGCGAAAGATCGCCTTCGGTGGTGCCGTACTGAAGTGCATCGGCTCCATGAGTCTCAAGAACTTCCATGGTGATCTCCTTCAGGTCGTCGACAGGGAAGGTCTCGGGGGAGGGCAGGCCTCCGGCAAAAGAGATCATTTCAGGTTTCTGCAGAAGCTTAAGTATCTCGCGGATGGCCGATCGTTTCATATTCCTGGCCGCAGCGGAAAGGAATTTGTTTGCTGATCTTATCATTGCTGGTAAGGATTACGGTTATTAATTGCTCTTCCCAATGTTATCTCATCGGTATATTCCAGTTCATCGCCGATGGCAACACCCCTGGCAAGTGTTGTGATGGCAATATCATAGGAGGAAAGCCTTCTGTACAGATAATAATTGGTGGTATCGCCTTCCATCGTGGCACTTAATGCCAGAATCACCTCGCTGATCCCTCCCGACCTGACCCTGTCCTCCAGGGTGTCGATCTTCAGATCGGAAGGACCCACTCCGTCGACAGGCGAAATTATTCCTCCGAGTACATGATACAGGCCTTTAAACTGCCTTGTACTTTCTACGGCCATCACATCGGGGATGTTCTCCACCACGCAGATGAGAGTTCTGTCACGTTTTTCATCGCCGCAGAGACTGCAAATATCGGTGTCGGATATTGAGTTGCATATCTTACAGTATTTTATTTCGGAGTGAAGCCTGATAATGGTCTCCCCGAAGCGTTGTACCTCGGAAGGATTTCGCTTCAGCAGGTTCATCACAAGCCTGAAGGCACTTTTCCTTCCCACACCCGGCAAAGAAGCAAATTCATTCACCGCATTTTCGAGCAGCCGTGAAGGAAATTCTTTAGTAATCATAACAGATCATTTAGACAAAAATAATCCAATTATTGCTTCTTTTACCCTTAAGAAGGATTTTTCGGGTTGCTTTCTTTTTGCTATCCTTGTAACTTTATTTTCAGGATATGCAGCCTAAACTTATACTTGGTATCTTCCTTATTTATACAGCTCTTCTTTTTGCGGTGACCTGGATAACTGCAAGAAGGGCCGACAGCCATGCATTTTATATCGGTAACCGCAAATCACCGTGGTTCGTGGTTGCTTACGGGATGATAGGCGCTTCCCTTTCGGGTGTCACTTTTATGTCGGTGCCCGGTTGGGTGAGAGACACACAATTCAGCTATATGGTTGTCGTTTTCGGTTACCTTTTCGGCTATTTTGTCATTGCTCTCGTCCTTCTTCCGTTGTACTACAGACTTAAGCTGACGTCTATATATACATATCTTGAACAGAGGTTCGGCTTCTGGTCGTACAAGACAGGTGCCGGATTTTTCATTCTTTCGAGGACACTGGGAGCCTCTCTTCGCATGTTCCTCGTAATTAACGTGCTCCAGGTTTTTGTCTTCGATGCCTGGAACATCCCTTTCTGGGTCAATGCCCTTATCTTTATAATACTGATAATCCTTTATACACTGAAAGGGGGGATCAGGACGATAGTCTGGACCGACACCCTGCAGACGACCTTCATGCTTCTGGCGGTAGTGATGTCGATTTTCTACATAAGCAGGGAACTTGGTGAAAATGCCAACAGTCTTTTTACACAGATTGCCGACAGCAGGATCTCCAGGATGTTCATAACCGAATGGAACCATGAGCGCCACTTCCTGAAACAGTTCTTTTCAGGGATGTTCATTACGATAACCATGACCGGCCTCGACCAGGAAATGATGCAAAAGAATCTCAGCTGCCGGAACCTGAAGGAAGCTCAGAAAAATATGTTCACATTCAGCGGTATACTTGTGATTGTCAACCTCCTTTTCCTCGTCCTGGGTGCTTTTCTCACCATCTATTCAGTCAATAAAGGCATCAATGTTGCCATGTCGGATGATCTCTTCCCGTCGATAGCCCTGAATTATCTGGGACCGGTAGCAGGATTGGTTTTTCTCGTTGGACTGATCTCTGCGGCCTTCCCGAGTGCTGACGGGGCACTTACTTCTCTTACGACATCGGTGAGCATTGATTTTCTGGGTTTGCAGAAAAAGAAGGAGCTTTCTGAAAAGAGATCCACAAGGATCAGGTACTCGGTACACCTGTCGGTTGCCCTGGTGTTTTTTGTCAGTATACTGATTTTCAGCATCATGAACGACAGGGCAGTGATAGACAAGCTTTTTACGATAGCCGGCTACACTTACGGGCCATTGCTGGGTTTATACAGCTTCGGTCTTTTTACAAGGCGAAAGGTAAAGGATTCATTGACACCCTTGATTGCGGTACTGTCGCCGGTGATCTGTTTTTTCCTCAGCAGGTATTCCGTTCAGCTTTTCAACGGATACAAGTTTGGTTTTGAGCTTCTGCTGCTTAACGGTGCCATCACTTTTGCCGGGCTTCTGCTTTTCAGCAGACCGGGGAAGGATAAGTTATAGGATCCCGGCGTCATCATCCTGGGGCATGCATCAAACCTGAAACCGTAAGCCCTTAAGGGGCGTAATAAGATTCACCAGGGATCAGCTTCCGATGCGCTGTCTTCCAACGTTACGGGAAAAATCATCATTACCCTCTGTCTCTTCATCCCCGGGTTCCTCGACAGGTTCAGGTTTTATCTGAACCCTGATCTTTTTATAGGGTATGTTCCAGGTGAGAAAATAATTGATGGCGAAACTGAAAGAGCTTCCGCTTTCGCCGTAACCGGGGAAATAGATTGGGCTGACATGTTTATCGGCACCGGAGTAGATAAGCTTTCTTGCACTTACCATCCAGCCTATGCTGAAATTTTTGAACAGCTCAGCCCTGAAACCTCCTGAAGCTTCTATGAAATGACCCCATGCGCTTTGCCTGGGAACAGACGATGTTGTTGAACCCCAGTAGTTTTCATAGCTGAAGGAGGCCGTTTCGTAAGAAAACCTGCTTATCCCGTATCGTAATCCGAGTCCGGCCCAGTATCTGCCCTCAGCCATTTCAGGCCTGAGAAGGTTGAAATCCATCCCTGCCTTCAGAAAAGATCCTTTTGCTGAGAAGCTGTAGTTGTACTGGGAGTAGTGATAATCGGTGAACCCGGCACCGGCATATATCGATCTTACCTCGTTGAGGTCGAAGGAACAGTAAGCCTCCAGGTTTAGTATGTTTTTGTCGGTCAGATAGATAGCCGGACCGGCAATTTCAACACCGGCCCTTATCTTAAGCTGAATATCCACACTGTCGGTGGCTGCCGTAGCTTCGGGAGCTTCCACAGCTTCCTGTGCCGACAGTGGAGCCAGCATCATGATGCTAATAATATATACGAATATTTTCTTCAGCAAGGGTCGTAACGGTATTCTTTGTAACTGTTATTTTGTCGATGATATTTCCTGTAAACAGTGGATCTTCTATTGTATAGTAATAAGTATACCCGCATTCCTTCGATATCAGATGAGGGTAGGAATTGTAGGTGAAGGTTATTGTGTCGGTAACGCCGTTTATTTCGACCACGAAGCTGCATTCTGTTTCCGAAGCATCAAGAGGCAGAAGGGCCCGTTCAACTTTTTGCGACCTGTTGTATATCAGAGTTGTATCGTTTGCCCCGCCGTAAATGCTTAAACTGTCGGGACTTGCCATCAGCCCGGAAGTATCAGAGTAGAATGTTGATTTGACGAGAGCATTCGTCTCTTCAAAGCATGATCCGGGTGAACATGCCACGATACTGAAGATCATGACGACCGGTACCAGTATCATGGAATGGATATGTGATTTCTTTCCCGACATAGCCTGATTATAACGCTTCAAAAGTAAGAAAAATATGTTACCGGTTTACCGTCACCTCAACACGAAGGCGGATGTGAAGTCAGAGACAGTAGCGGCTGTATGGGGATCAGAACTTTGGTAATCCTTTCAGTATTTCCGTAATACCGTTCCTTATCCTGGAAAGAACTGTCAGATCCTTGTCGCCGCCGAAATATATTTCATTAATTATATCCCTGTAACGTTCGGTGAGGTAGTTTCTTCTCAGCTTGAGGGTCGGTGACAGTTCTCCCGTCTGGGGGCTCCATTCCTCTGTAACCAGCCGGAATCGTTTTATCTGTTCATGTTCGCCAAGTGATTTGTTCACTTCTTTCAGCTCCCTGCTGTACCTTTCGGTCACTTCGGGCAGTTCTGTGAGATCGCTGTTGTCGCGGTACTGGATATTGCGTTCGGCGCACCAGCCGTGAAGGAAGGTGAAGTTGGGAGATATGAGGGCGCTGGCGAACTTTTCATTTTCGCCGATGACCATTGCCTGCTCGATGAATATTGATTCCTTAAGCTTGTTCTCAAGAACCTGGGGTGCGATGTATTTCCCGGCGGAAAGCTTGAACATCTCTTTTTTCCTGTCGGTTATCCTGAGCCATTTTTCTTCTTCAAAAACACCGATATCGCCGGTATGGAACCAGCCTTCGCTGTCGATCACTTCGGCTGTAAGCTCGGGGGCCTTATAATAACCAATCATTACGTTGACTCCCCGGCAGAGTATCTCACCGTCGTCGGCAATCTTAACTTCGACATTTTCCAGCACCGGGCCCACTGTGCCGAATCTGATTTCAGGGATCCTGAATGGATTGACGGCAATTACAGGTGAGGTTTCTGTAAGTCCGTATCCCTGAATTACAGGCATACCTGCAGCCCAGAATATTCTCTCGAGTCGCGACTGGAGGGCGGCACCGCCTGAAACCATAACCTGCAGTTCTCCTCCAAGCGCTTCCTGCCACTTGCTGAATATCAGTTTCCTGGCCAGTCTCAGACGCAGCATGTAAAATGATGAGTTATTGTGAAGTCTGAACCTCAGACCAAGGCTCACGGCCCAGAAGAATATGGTCTTTTTCACCCATGAAAGGTCTTTTCCCTTTGCAAGAATGTTGTCGTATATTTTTTCGAGCAGACGTGGTACCGTGTTGAAGATATGTGGTTTCACTTCCTTTACGGCTTCCGACACCGTTCCCATGTTCTCTACATAGTACACGCTGATGCCCTTGTACTGGAAATGATAATTCATCATTCTTTCATACACATGGCAGAGGGGAAGGAAGCTCATGGCCCTGTCGCCATAGCCAAGATGGTGAGCCGTGGAGGTTGAGATTGCGTTCGATACCAGGTTTTTATGTGTCAGCATGACGCCCTTTGAGTTCCCTGTCGTTCCGGAAGTGTATATGATCGTAACCATGTCTTCCGGTTTGATGCTTTCCCTTATGGATGTAACCACGGGTGCATATTTCCCGGAGTTCTTCCTCCCTTCCTCTAGAACAGATGAGAATGGTCTGGCTCCTTCAACGGGGTCGAATGAGAAGATGTAATCTGTCAGCCCAAGTCTGTCGGCTGTGGATTTAACCTTGTTGAATATACCCTTGTTGCTGATTATAATCGCTTTCACCTCCGAGTGTTCAAGTATGTAGCTGTATTCTTCAGGGCTTATCGTAGGGTAAATGGGTACATGGATGATCCCGGCCTGGGCCAGTCCCATGTCAACAAAATTCCACTCAGGCTTGTTTCCGGTTATCGTGGCGATTTTGTCACCTCTTCCGAAACCCATAGCAAGGAGGCCGTAACTTACGGCATCAACATGTTCGCGGACCTCAGCCGTGGAGTATACTTTCCATACCTTGTCCTGCTTCCCCCCGTACATGTCGCTTCGCGGATATAAGGCGACATTGAGGTCGATAATATCAAAAGTCCGGGTAACTTCCATTTTTCAGAAAATTGATTTTTTGATGCAATTCCGATATAGTATATTAACAGTATATATATTTCATTAACAGTGAATTATACGTGATCATAAAATAATCAAAAAAAGGTTATAGGACAGATTCTTAAAATAACCTGATTCGAAAGGGGAAATGTCATTATGGATCACGATAATCTGAATGCAATTTAAGGTCAGTTATTCTTCAATCTGAGTATGTATTCTTTTGCCTTCCGAATGGCAGCCGGAATGCCACCGGGATTTTTGCCTCCGGCACTTGCGAGGAAAGGCTGACCGCCGCCGCCGCCGCTGATTTCCGGAGCAATTGCCTTAATTATCTCTACTGCATTTAGTTTCATGTTTTTAACAAGAATATCGCTGACCATCACGACGATATTTGCTTTGTCCCCGGATGCGGAACCTATTACCATAACACTGTTGCCGGACGATTTTCTGGCTTCGAATGCGATGGTTTTCAACATTTCCGCCGAATCGACATCAATCAGTCCCGACATAAATTTTATGTTTCCCAGGTCCTCGGCATTTCTTTCCAGTTCTCTGAGTTCTGAGCGTGCAGTAAGAAGCTGGTATTTTTCGATTGTTTTTCTCAGGGAGCTGTTCTCCGCAATTAGTTTTTCAACACCCTCCCTTATGTTTCCGGGAGTCTTGAGCAGTGCAGCCACATCGTCGGAGGCAGCCAGTTTGTCGTTAATATATTCGTAAGCACGGACCCCGGTGACTGCTTCTATCCTTCTTATCCCTGCAGCTATGGCTCCTTCCGAAACGATCTTTATCAGCCCTATGCCTGATGTCGATTCAATATGTGTTCCTCCGCACAATTCGACGGAGTCGCCGAAGCCTATCACCCTTACTGTTTCTCCGTACTTTTCACCGAAGAGGGCCATTGCTCCCATCTCTTTTGCCTTCTCCAGAGAGATGTTTTCGGTCACTTTTCTTGAAAGGTTCTGCATCACCAGCCTGTTTGCCGTCAACTCTACCAGTGAAAGCTCATCTCTGGATATCCTGTTAAAATGGCTGAAATCGAACCTCAGCCTTTCGGGTGTCACCAGTGATCCCTTTTGTTCAACGTGGCTTCCCAGGACCGACCTTAATGCATGATGCAGAAGATGGGTTGCAGTATGATTGGCTGCAGTCATCATCCTTTTTTCGCTATCTGCCACAGCCCTGAATTGGGCTTCGGGATTCACAGGAGCCTTTTCAGCGACATGGATAATAAGGTCATTTTCTTTAACGGTATCGCTGATCATTATCTTTTCCTTTTCCGAGATAAGATATCCCGAATCACCTGTCTGGCCTCCCGATTCGGCATAAAAAGGTGTCAGGTTCAGTACGATATGGCATACTTCTTTCCCTTTGACCTTTACGATCCGGTATTTACTTATCAGCACATCATCTTCCGTGTTTTCATAGCCTGTAAAGATCGTTCCTGGCGTTTCCCTCACTATTATCCAGTCGCCGGCGTCTATCACAGCTGTATCGCGTGATCTCTGTTTCTGTCCGGCCATTTCCTTTTCAAAGCCCTGCATGTCGAGTCTCATGCCATTTTCCTTGAGGATGAGCTGTGTAAGGTCGACAGGAAATCCGTAGGTGTCATAAAGCTCAAAAGCTATTTTCCCGGGGAAGAGGTCATTGTTTTTTTCCTTCATCTCAGCAATTATCTTTCCTGTCATCCTGAGCCCTTTGCCAAGGGTTTTCAGGAATGAAGACTCCTCTTCATGTATTATCCTTGAGATATGGTCTTCTGAATTTGCCAGTTCGGGGTAATTCCCGCCCATGCTTTTCACCAGGGCAGGTACAAGCCTGTAGATGAAGGGTTCTTCAGCTCCCAGGTAATTGTAGCCATATCTGATAGCCCTCCTCAGGATTCTTCGGATCACATATCCGGCTTTGTTGTTGGAAGGGATCTGTCCGTCGGCTACCGAAAATGCCACAGCCCTCAGGTGGTCGGCAACAACGCGCATTGCAATATCCGTCTGGGGCGATTCGCCGTATTTCTTTCCGGTTATTGATCCCAGTACACTAAAGAGAGATTGAAAAATATCGGTGTCGTAGTTCGATCTTTTACCCTGAACGATCATACAGAGCCTCTCGAATCCCATCCCTGTATCAACATGTTTTGCAGGAAGTGTTTCCAGTGAGCCGTCAGCTTTCCTGTTGTACTGTATGAAAACCAGGTTCCATATTTCTATTACCAGGGGATGGCCGGTGTTAATGAGTTCATGTCCAGGGATCATGGCTCTTTCCTTTTCTTCCCTTATGTCGACATGTATTTCGGAACAGGGTCCGCAGGGACCGGTGTCGCCCATCTCCCAGAAATTGTCCTTCTTTGATCCTTCCAGTATCCTGTTTTTCTGAGTGCCGAAGCACTTCTCCCATTGCATGAATGCTTCATCGTCGCGGGGAACATTTTCTTCAGGACTGCCTTCGAAGATGGTCGTATACAGCCGGTCCTGAGGAATTCCAAGTTTTTCAGTCAGGAATTCCCAGGCCCATTCGACAGCTTCTTTCTTAAAATAGTCGCCGAATGACCAGTTCCCAAGCATCTCGAACATTGTATGATGATAGGTGTCGTGGCCCACTTCTTCAAGGTCGTTATGTTTGCCTGAGACCCTCAGGCACTTTTGTGAATTAGCTGTTCTGAGGCTCTTTGGCTGCCTGTTACCCAGGAAGATATCCTTGAACTGGTTCATCCCGGCATTTGTGAACATAAGGGTTGGATCATTCTTTATCACCATGGGAGCAGATGCCACTATCTCATGTCCTTTCGAACGGAAAAATTCTAAAAATTGCTGCCTCAGTTCATTTGAATTCATCTGTAATTATCATTGAATTATGTTAATATCTCCTGAAATTGGCTTGTAAAATTAATTTATTTGATTTAGATTTGTCGGTTGCCTGAAATAAAAAGTTGAAAGATCAAGTCCGGATAATGGGGAAACGGAAATACTTTCTTGACCTTAACGACCTGCAATACAAGCAGGTAAGGCCTCCTTTGCGCAAACGTGTCATACGGTTTTTATTCTGGTTTACAGCTTCCCTGGCGTTATCACTTCTCTATATTTCAATCTACACCTCATTCTCAGGCTCTCCGAAAGTACATCTGCTAAGCCGTCATCTCGACGACATTAAGCTTAAATATCTCCTCGCCAACAGGGAACTTGACAGTTCAATGGAAGCAATCAACAGCCTTAAGCAGTCTGATGAGATAAGGTACCGTCCCGTCCTTTCTCTCGACAGCATCCCGGGTATGATAAGAAATCCCGGTTTTGGTGGTGTCGACAGGTTCACGAACCTGGATGGTTATATTTACTCTCCGCTCATTAAGTCGACAAGGATCAGGATTGAGGAGATGAAAAATATGACCAGTGTTCAGGATCATTCTTTCTCAAGCATTCTTGAAAGAGCTCAGGAATGGATGCATGAAATGGACCATCTGCCTGCAATATGCCCGGTTGATCCTTCTTTCAGACTCGGCGACGGTTTTAAATTCCGTGAGGTACACCCTGTTCTCGGAATCGGCAGGATGCACTATGGCCAGGATTTTTATGTTCCCTACGGAACGAATATCTATGCCACAGGCGACGGCAAGGTAGTTGAAGCAGGGTACAACAGTTATGGCTTCGGGAACTACGTGGTGATAGATCATGGATACGGGCTTCAGTCAATTTACGGCCATCTCAGTAAGATTCACGTGTCGAAGGGCGACATGGTCAAAAGAGGCCGTCTGATAGGTCTTAGCGGCAGTTCGGGCACATCGTCGGGCCCCCACCTGCATTACCAGATTAACAAATACGGATCACCCGTTAATGCCATTAACTTCTTCAATAACGACATCACCCGCGAGGAATTTAATGAAATGATCCAGGCCTTCAGCTCGGGTTCAAGCTTCAGATAACCCCTGACCGGTTGCTTAAAAGGATCGTTTTCTTATCTTTGCTGCATCATGCCAAAATCGAGATACAGATTTAATCCTGAGTCACTGAGCTTCGACAAGATACGGCTCGGCTACAAATCTGTCCTGCTCAGGGGGCTTGCCTATTTTACAGGATCTTTGCTGGTGGCTGTGGCATACTACATTATTTATGCTTCATTCTTTGACTCACCAAAGGAAAAGGCCCTGCAAAGGGAAATATCCCAGCTTACCCTTCAGTATGATATAATTCAGAAGGAGATGGAAGACCTGGGAACAGTAATAGGACAGCTTGAACAAAAGGATGATAATCTTTACAGGGCGATATTCGAGGCAGAACCAATACCTTCGACACAAAGGGAAAGCGGCGTGGGAGGTATCAACAGGTACAGGGACCTGGAAGGCTATTCCAATTCGGATATTGTGATCGAAACGACAAAAAAACTCGACCGGATCAAAAAGAAAATTGTTGTTCAGTCGAAATCGTATGATGATCTCTTTGACCTGGCGCGTACAAAGGAGGATATGCTGGTTTCAATACCTGCCATCATGCCAATCTCCAACAGGGACCTTACCCGGACGGCATCAGGTTTCGGACTCAGGATACACCCTATCTATAAGATCATTAAATTCCACGCAGGAATGGACTTCACCGCCCCGACAGGTTCAGAGATTTATGCCACCGGCAACGGAACGGTAGAGGCAGTCAACACCGCGTCAAGAGGATTCGGAAAACACATTATCATCGACCACGGCTACGGATACAAGTCTCTGTATGCCCACCTCGACGGTTTCAATGTAAGAAGAGGTCAGAAGGTAGAGAGAGGCGAGGTGATAGGTTTTGTAGGAAATACAGGCACCTCAGTGGCTCCGCACCTGCATTACGAAGTCAGACTTAACGGTAAAAGCATCGATCCTGTGAATTTTTATATGAATGACCTTAACGCCGAGGAATACGAGAGGATGATAGAGATAGTTTCGAAAACCGGCCAGTCTTTTGATTAGCCTTCCTGAACCTCCATGAGAATTAAGCAACTTTTTTTAATACTTTACCTTACTGCCGGTATTGAGCCTGCTCTGAACGCAAACCTTCATGCGGCAGATACAATCCCGGCAAACCGTGAAATTGCCGTAACCCTTGTCGGCGATATCATGCTTGGAACATCATTTCCCTCTACCCGCTTTCTTCCTCCCGGTGATGATCCCCTAAGACTTCTGGGAGACCTTGCCGACACTCTTGCCGCTTCGGATATTACATGTGGAAATCTTGAAGGATCATTCCTCGACGAAGGAGAACCTGCAAAAAAATGCCGCGACACGACTATATGCTATCTCTTCCGGATGCCAGAGCGTTATGCCGGAGCCCTGGCTGTCGCAGGATTTGATTTCCTGAGTCTGGCCAATAACCATTTCGGCGATTTCGGACCTCCCTCAAGAATAAGAACCATGGAGATACTGGATTCACTTGGTATCAGCTATGGTGGATTGCTTGAATATCCCTTATCATTTTCTTTACGTGATACCCTTCTGTATGGATTTTGCGCTTTTGCCCCTAATGCAGGCACTGTAAGTATTAATGATATTGAAGGTGCTGAAAAGATAGTGAAAGGACTGGCAGATACCTGCGATATTGTGGTAGTTTCTTTTCATGGTGGTGCTGAAGGTGCTGATTATCAGCACGTCAAAGCCGGAGACGAAATGTTTCATACCGAAAACAGGGGCGATGTGATTAAATTTTCCCACAGAATGATCGACGCCGGGGCAGACATTGTATACGGTCACGGGCCTCATGTGACAAGAGCTGTGGAAGTGTATAAGGAAAGGTTCATTGCCTACAGCCTTGGCAACTTCTGCACTTACGGCAGATTCAATCTGTCAGGACCAAACGGAATTGCCCCGGTAATAAGGATCAGCACTGACGTGAACGGAAAGTTCTTGTCGGGAAGGATAATACCCGTGTTCCAGTCTTACGGCGGCGGCGTGCGAAAAGATCCTGCCGGCAGGGTGATAAAAACCATAAGGGAACTGACTTCCTCAGATTTCCCCGATGCCGTTATCAATATTGATGACCTTGGAAAAATAACATATAAATAATGTCATGCCATACAAGGAGAAGCCTGTAGAAAAACTCTATTATTCAATCGGAGAAGTATCCAGAATGCTGGGTGTAGCAGTATCTACCGTCAGGTTCTGGGAGAATGAATTCGATATCCTGAAACCAATGAAGAACAGGAAGGGGAACAGGATGTTCACCCAGGGCGACGTTAAAAACCTTAAGATCATACATCAGCTGCTGAAGGTTGAAGGGATGACCATTCCCGGGGTGAAGAAAAGGCTGTCGGGCAAATGGGAAGAGACCGACTACAAATATGAGATAGGAGAGTCGCTTCAGAAGATAAGGGAAATGCTTACTGGGCTTCGTGATTCTATATGACCTCAGTTTCTTAATTGTTACTTTATGCAGCTAAAAGATCTTGCCTCATTTCTCGATACGGCTGTGCCGGTGTCATTCCAGGAGGGATATGACAATTCCGGCCTGCAGGTTGGCGATCCGATGAAGACTATCAGTTCAGGGCTTCTTAGTCTTGACGTTACGGAACAGGTCCTCGATGAAGCCATTGGATCAGCATGTGATGTAATTATCTCTCATCACCCCGTGATCTTCAACCCCCTTAAACAGATCTCCGGGAAAAACTCCGTTGAACGGGTAATTATGAAGGCGATAAGGAACGATGTGGCTGTCTATTCTGCACATACAAACCTCGACATCGTCGAAAACGGAGTAAGCCGTAAGCTGGCCGGAAAGATCGGACTTAAAAATGTAAAAGTACTTACACCTCTTAAACACAGGCTTTTAAAGCTTGTCACTTTTATCCCGGCTGACCACCTCGACAGGGTGAGAGATGCTGTCTTTGCCGCAGGTGCCGGTTTTATTGGTGCTTACGACCGGTGCGGATTTACAGTTGAAGGTTCAGGAAGTTTCAGAGCCGGAGAAGGAAGCAGACCCTTTGCAGGCGAAAAGGGCAGGACTCATTTTGAGAAAGAGATCCGTTTTGAAACGATTCTGTTTTCCTATATGAAGCGGGGAGTTGTAAAAGCCCTCCTTGAATCTCATCCCTATGAAGAGGTAGCGTTTGACCTGTATCCTCTGGAAAATGAAAATCTGAACGCAGGACTGGGTTGTGTGGGGAATTTACCTGAACCTGTGGATGAAAAATCCTTTCTCACGATGCTGAAGGAAAATTTAGGTTCCGGAAGTATCAGGTACTCAAATCTTACTGGTAAGAAAATATCTAAAGTGGCCCTCTGTGGTGGCTCGGGAGGACAACTCACAGGTGATGCCATTGCATCGGGAGCCGACGCATTCGTTACAGCAGACTTAAAATATCATAGTTTTTTTGAAGCTGAAAACCGTATTCTGCTTGTTGATGCCGGACATTATGAGACTGAAAAATTTTCCACAGAATTACTTTACGATCTTATTACCAAAAAATTCCCTAAATTTGCACTCCGGTTTTCAGAGATAAATACCAATCCGATAAATTACTTTTAATATGGAAAAAAGCAAAACGCACGAAGCCGAGATCTCTGTTGAGGAAAGACTTCGCGCACTATACAGCCTTCAGCTGGTTGATTCAGAGATAGATAAGATCAAGACACTCAGAGGAGAACTGCCTCTTGAGGTTCAGGACCTGGAGGATGACATTGCCGGACTGGAAACCAGGCTTGGCAATTTCAGGGAGGAGGTTCTCAACCTTGAAAAAAACGTCCAGAAGAAAAATCTTGAGATCTCGGAATCGGAAGCGCTGATAAAAAAATATGAAGAACAGCAGAAAAATGTAAGGAATAACAGGGAATTTGATTCACTTTCTAAGGAAATTGAATATCAGACTCTTGAAATAGAACTCTACAATAAGAAGATCAGAGAGTTCTCTGCCCAGATAGAAGAAAAGAAACAGCTCATAACGGAGTCGGAAGCCTTGCTCGCCGACAGACAATCTGACCTGGAGTCAAAAAAGGCAGAGCTGGAGGAAATAATCTCCGATACAAAGAAAGAGGAAGAGAACCTGTACAAGAAACTTGAAGAGGTTCAGGAGCTGATTGAGGAACGTCTTCTGACAGCATATAAAAGAATACGCTCCAACGCACGAAACGGTCTGGCAGTGGTTCCCGTACAACGTGATGCCTGCGGAGGATGCTTCAACCAGATCCCTCCCCAGAGACAGCTCGATATCAAATCGAGAAAGAAGATCATTGTTTGTGAATACTGCGGCCGTATTCTTGTTGACGACGAAATAGTAGGCGGTACCCGGATCTGAACCAGCGCCCCTGCAACAAAAGGCCTGCCATGCAAGCCTTTTAATATCATTTGATATGGCCAGTTCTGATTTTAAAAGGCTCATTTCAGCCGGAATACCTTCCGACCTTCCTCCTGCCAGGCCTTATGACAGGTTTGTTAGTCATGCACCGCGAAGAAGGGATGTTCTTGATGAACCCGGAAAGAAACTGGCTCTCAGGAATGCCCTCAGATATTTTCCCCCGCAATTTCACCGCACCCTGGCTCCCGAATTCGCTCAGGAACTCAGAGATCACGGAAGGATTTACATGTACCGTTTCCGTCCGCATTACGAAATGAAGGCGCGTAACATCAGAGAATATCCTTTCCGCTCGGAGAAGGCTGCTGCAATTATGCTCATGATCATGAACAACCTCGATCCCGAGGTTGCTCAGCATCCCCATGAACTGATAACTTACGGAGGTAACGGAGCTGTCTTCCAGAACTGGGCTCAGTACCTTCTTACGATGAAGTACCTCTCGGAGATGACCGATGAACAAACCCTGGTTATGTACTCAGGTCATCCGATGGGTCTTTTCCCGTCACATCATGATGCCCCGAGGGCTGTGGTAACTAACGGGATGATGATCCCAAACTATTCTTCCCGGGACGAATATGAAAAGTATAATGCCCTGGGTGTGACCCAGTACGGACAGATGACAGCCGGCTCATACATGTACATCGGCCCGCAGGGTATCGTCCACGGAACCACGATAACCATACTCAATGCTTCAAGGATTGTCGGAGATAACAAAAACGAAATGCTGTATGTTTCATCGGGCCTGGGGGGGATGTCGGGTGCCCAGCCAAAAGCTGCAAAGATAGCCGGAATAAGCTCGGTGACTGCAGAAGTGAACCCTAAGGCCATAGAGAAAAGGTATGCACAGGGATGGATCGATGAGGTTTATCCAGATATTGACAGCCTTGTGAGAAGGATCAGGGAGGTAAAAAGGAACAGGGAGATTGTGTCACTGGGATACCTTGGCAACATCGTTGAGGTATGGGAGAGATTTGCATCTGAAAACATCCACATTGATCTCGGTTCAGACCAGACTTCCCTTCATAATCCATGGGCAGGAGGATATTATCCTGCGGGACTGTCGTTTGAAGAAGCCGGGATAATGATGTCGGCAGATCCTGAAAATTTCAGGAAGCATGTACGGGAGTCACTTGTTCGTCAGGTTAATGCCATAAACATACACAACAAAAGGGGAACATATTTCTTCGATTACGGAAATGCATTTCTTCTTGAGGCATCACGTGCAGGCGCCGATATATTAAATTCTGACGGAGAGTTCAGGTATCCTTCATACGTTCAGGATATTATGGGGCCGCTCTGCTTCGATTACGGGTTCGGACCATTCCGCTGGGTTTGTTGTTCAAATGACAAAAGCGACCTGGAGACTACCGACAGGATAGCTCTTGAGACGCTCGAAAAACTCCGGAAAAAATCTCCCGACCGTATCGGTCAGCAGATGGATGATAATATTCACTGGATAAGGGAAGCAGAGAAGAACAACCTGGTAGTGGGTTCGCAGGCACGCATTCTGTATGCCGATGCCGATGGACGGAGAGAAATTGCTGATGCCTTCAACAGGGCAGTAGCCACAGGGGAGATAACTGCTCCGGTAGTAATAGGCAGAGATCATCATGATGTTTCGGGAACGGATTCTCCTTTCCGTGAAACATCAAACATTTATGACGGTTCTAAATTCACTGCCGATATGGCTGTTCATAACGTGATAGGAGATGCTTTCAGGGGGGCAACCTGGGTTTCTGTCCACAACGGTGGAGGAGTTGGCTGGGGTGAGGTCATTAACGGTGGCTTCGGCATGGTGCTCGATGGCAGTGACGACACTTCCCGCAAGCTCAGGATGATGCTTTACTGGGACGTAAATAACGGTATAGCCAGGAGAAGCTGGGCAAGAAATGAGGGAGCAATGTTCAGCCTGAAAAGGGAAATGGAAAGGAATCCTGATCTCAGGGTAACCTTTCCTAATTGTGTTGATGAATCAATAATCGACAGCGCCCTCTGACAGGGCATTGGGTTTCTCCGGTGTTCACCGGGAGGAAGTATCATATTTAATTTTACGGAAGCGGGAATTTTACACTGTCCTTTGTATCAGCACTGATGCGATGGCCACAATTCCTTCGCCCCGGCCTGTGAATCCCATCTTCTCTGTGGTGGTGGCCTTAACCGAAATATTCCCGGGTATTGTCTCAAGGATAGAGGATATGACAGTCTTCATCTCATTAATATAAGGTGCTATCCTGGGTTCCTCAAGACAGACTGTGGAGTCGACGTTAACCACCCTGAATCCTTTCTCTCTGATTATTGCCAGAGTCCTGGTTAACAGTATCCTGCTGTCGATATTTTTGAATTCGGGGCTGGTATCTGGAAAATGATGACCGATATCACCCATTCCCGAAGCACCCAGAAGGGCATCACAAATTGCGTGGAGAAGCACATCCCCGTCGGAATGTGCCACACACCCTTTATCGGAGGCAATATGAACGCCTCCCAGATATAGTTTAAGGCCTTTTTCGAGGCGGTGAAAGTCGATACCCTGTCCGATCCTGAGATCCATCAGCGCTTTGATGCATTCCTGAGGGCACTGCTGTCGAAAGACAATGAGAAGCGCAGGGTCCTTGCAAGTGGATGATTAAGGGCAACAGGCATCAGATAGGAAAAATCGATTGTGAAACCGCTCATCCTGAATCCGGCACCGGCAGTGAAGAACTGCCTGTTTCCCTTATATGTGTTCTCATGGAAATATCCGGCCCTGAGGGCAAATATGTTGTTATACCAGTATTCGGCTCCGTATGAATAGGTTATCTCCCGCAGTTCTTCCAGAAATCCGTCGGGGGCATCGGCAAACGATTTGAATAGAGCTTCAGGCACCGAGATATTCTGCTCTTCGGTGATTGTTGAATCGGGTGAAGGAACGAGCAGCTTGTTAAGGTCGATGGTAAGGGTAATTCTGTTGAAGCGGTCGAAATCGAGAGAAAGTGATGATCCCAGCTTGAGGTTCATCGGAATGAAATCGGAGTATGATTCGGTGTAGCTCATTTTGGATCCGATGTTGGATATGTTGAATCCGAAAGCAAACAGGGAGTTTTTGTCTAGCAGTGTCAGATCTTTATGGTAATATCCTGAGATATCGGCAGCTATCGACAGTCCGGGTTTGGTATCTTCTCCCTGGGCAGGGTAGCCGTGTGTCAGGTTTGAATAAATGAACCTGAAGGCAACACCTCCTGAGAAATTATCGGAGAAGAGCCTTGAGTAGCCCAGGTCGACTGCCCACTCGTTGGGATTCACTATAAGTTGTGTGGCACCTCCGTCGTCGGTGAACTCAATTTTTCCGTATGATGAATACATGAGACTTCCGCTCATCACCTGCTTGGTGTCGAACCTGTAGTATCCCGACAGGTAAGCAATATTTATGTCGGGGACCAGGTTCCTGAGCCAGGGTATGTAGGAAATACCGACTCCTCCTTTGCCGTCGATAAAGGCAAATTTCGCCGGGTTCCAATGCTGGCTGTAGATGTCGGGAGAAGTTGCAACTCCTGCATCGCCCATAGCACCGGCCCTTGAGTCGGGAGCTATGGTGAGCCATGGAACAACGGTCTGGATGGGATTGTAATCGGGTTCATCATTCTGGCTGAATGTCTTTGTGCCTGCTGAAAGGGCCACCAGAAGAACTAACAGTGCAATCGTCCTCTTTTTCATTATCATTCCTGTGATTCTATAAAGATACAAATATAAAACAAAATTTAACCTATGTTATTGTATTTTAGTCATAATATGATCATCCGTCCCGATGCTTCAGCTTTTTCTCCGTTACCGGTGCTTACCGATACCCTGTACAGGTAAATTCCCTTCTCAACCCTTGATCCTCTGCTGTTCTTTCCGTCCCATGTTACGGGGTAAAGCTGGTATCCTGATGCAAACCCTGTCGTTTCCAGTATTCTTACCAAACGTCCGGTCCCGTCAAATATTGCAATAGTGATCATCAGCATTTCGTCGGGCCGGTTGTGCCCGGCACTGATCTTTGTCGACTCTGTCGCAGGATTTGGATAATTGATGAGGTTTGTAAGGATGAAGCTGCCATCGGATTCGACCACGAAATGTATCAGCTCTTCCGAAGAGTTGTTGTAGTTATCCCATGCCTTAAGTCTGAGGGAATGATTTCCTTTGGCAAGACCGTTAATATTATAGAGGATACTTCCTCTGGTGTAGCTGTCGAAATCACTCTCGAAATAGTTGTTCAGAACCATGAAGGAATTCTGATTATTGTCGAGAACTGCTGTAATATCGTGTCCGATACCCGATCCTGTGGTGTTTATTCCTCCAGGGTCTTCCAGAATTGCATAGAGTGACGGATCAGCCCCGGTGATGCCTCCGTTCCTGAAAAGGGTGTCGTTCATGAAAAGACGAATAGCCGGTCCGGTGCTGTCTGTCACGATGGTATTGGCAAAGCCCCCTGCCACAATGTCGCTAAAGTACCCTCCTGATTCATTTTCAGGATCCCATGCATAATAGCTTATCCTGGCGTTACCGTATTTATAGTCAATATCTCTCGGGACGATAAAAGAGAATCTGAAGCGGCCTTTTTCAGCAATAGTTTTTCCGTTGAAAATTATGTTGTTATGCAGGTTGAACTTCATGGTTGTACCTCCGTCATTGGCCAGGGTTGTTACCTGCGAAGCTTTATCATAGACCGTTGTAACCAGCACCCCGTTAAAATCACCGGCTTCGATGCCCGCGTCATCCTCAATGTGCCCCGATATGGTTATTTTGGCCAGTGCTTTCAGACTGTCTATTCCTTCAGTAACAGCCACGCTGTTCACCGAATCGGTAACGATGTTTCCGTTCCGTGGATATGCAAGCCGGACTGCGGGATCACCAAGTAGCGAAAAATTCCTTTTGTTGGGTCCGCTGCCCGAGTTGTTCTTGGCTATCCTGATGATATCTCCCATCCGGAGGGGCTCACCTCCGGCACCGGAATCGAAGGCAGCATCATAGATATTCCTGTTAAGGAAATAATTCGGAGCCGAATAGACTATCCTGGTGGTCGACATAAGGGCTATAGCCCCTCCATCAGGATTCAGCAGTGCCATTTCTCCCGCTGAGGTCTTTCCTGTCATATCACCCGTGATGATATTCTTATCCATATCGTCGAATCTGCTGAACTCACAGGTGGCAGTGATAAAAAGCGGGAGTCTGGAACCATTTTTCCACCCGAGTATATCTTCGGTTCTCATTACTCTTTCGTGTGCCAGGCCTGTCTCACTTCCATGTCCGACATAGTTAAAGATAAGACAGCCATCGTTTATCCGGTCATTGATGGCATTTCTTGCCTCAGGATAGGACTGTCCGTTTGCCGAGGTGACCTGGCGGAAAGCATCGAGATATATCTTGTCGATGTTGAACTGGGGAACGCTGTCCTGAAGCAGTGATGCAAGCCCTTCTGCATCAAGCATATGGGCGTTTCCATCTTCGTCATCAGCACTTATGCAAATAATATTTTTCCAGTTGCCCTTACTGCCGTAAAGCATGTAGTCCCTTATTTTTCTTACCAGAATACCTGCCTGCACAGTGTCCGCAACCGGCAGTCTTCCGATACCTATGTCCTCTGTCCCTTCAGCTTCTCCTTCTCCGTCTTCGAGAAGACCGAAAAAATCATCAGATGTAAAAGATGAAACGACAATGTTTGAGATCTTCGACTGGTATGTGGGTATGAAACATGGATTACGCGGAGGTGGCGTTCTGTTCTCGTATGAGCCGTCGCCAAATAGAAGCAGGTAGCGAAGGGGCTTATTCGTGCCTTTTTGCCTCAGGAACTTATACCTGATAAAATTTCTTATTGCCGAAATGTCGGGTATGCCTCCGGAAAATTCATTGTATATCTCCCGTGGGGTTATCACCAGGGAAAGAAGTCCGCTGTTGCTGAAATGTATGTCTGCAAGCTCTTCGGCATGCTGTCTGAACAGAGGGTGGGTTACAATGATCATATCCACGGCTTCTGAGCCGTGAAGATCCTGGTTCGGCAGCTCTCCGGAAAGGAAGAGAGGTGACAGGTGATCGGAACCAGTGAAGAAAACAAATTTCCTGAGGGTGTCGGTCTCAGCGCGGAAGCTTATGTTTCCGCCTGTTTTCTGGTACATCATGATTCCGGGAAGTTCAGGATTTGTAACATCCCATATTACCGGATCGTGAGAAGGGCTGCTGAAGCTGAATTCCGTTATCTGTCCAGAGGCAACTGAACGGGAATCAGAATAGAATCTCGTTTGTCCCCTGTAAGCATTATCAATCCTGGCATGCAACTGAATAAAATCAAGCCAGCTTCTTGCTCCCGGTTCTCCGTTATTGAAAAATTTAAGTGAGAAGAGGGGTGATGATGAAAGAGGGTAAAAATAACCTGACGAATCTGTTATCTGTGCCCAGGTCCCCGTATAGTTTAGCATGTTCACATTCTGAACCTGGATGCTCTTCTGAAGTGTGGTCCCTTCATAAAACCTGAAAAGAGATGTTACCGGGGAGCGTGCCAGCACCCTTATCCTGTATTTCATCTTTTCGCCATCAGCAAGATCTTCAAAACCGGGGTTTATCTCCACTCCGCTCAGCGATGATACCGGTTCATACCATTCCCTTCCCGATTTTATAAGGTTTTCATTGTTAATTTCCCTCACAAATAGGGCATCCGATTCTGATGACCAGTAAGATACTGATCCTGAAGGATATTCAATTGGATTTATTGTCAGGCTGACTCCCTTTCCGGATGTCAGAAAATAGAAAGCCGTATCAGAATAATCATGTTTTTTAAAGATATAGTTCTGTGTATATGGATCATACTTCCACCTGTCGGGGCCCTGTCCGAAGAAAAGAATATAATCGCCGGTGTTAAAAACGCCGTCATTTCCTGTTTCCTTATAAATTGCAATCTGACTCAGGTCATCGGGAGCGCTGCCGTCGTTATAAAAAGAAAGCTGCCCTTTATTACATGCAAATATCTCAGGATCGGAAGGGTCTTCAAGGCCTGTTTCCTGCAGTGTTGAATAGTCGATGCGATAAATGCCGTCACGCAGCACAGCCATCCGGAACCATTTGCCCCCCGACAGCATGGAAGATGCTGCTGCCGGCTCACCGTCGGTCTGTGCTTTCAGGCATAAAACAGACGAAAGAATAAGAAATGCCGATATCTGCAATAATCTTGACATCTTTAGGGGCAAAGATAAAAATGAGTTTCAGTTTATACGTTAAATTTGATTCTTTGTGAAAGCGACCGGTTTTAAAAAATAATAACGGTGTAGCTGCGTTGATATTGCAGTGCTTTATGATGGCAAGGTTTCTGACACAATTGGTTCCGGCGTTTATGCTTCTTTCCGTAGCTGTTTACGGCCAGGAGGGGTTTAACTATCAGCAGACCATGATAGCCAATCCTGCTCTGACAGGAAGTGCCGGTAACGGTATGTTGAGGATGTCGTACATGAATCATTATCCTGGCAATGGCTATAATCTGCACTCAGTGTTCGTTTCGTACGATGGTTTTTTTCCTGTCCTTCACGGTGGTGCCGGATTTTACGTTTCCGATGAATATCCGGGCGGCATCATTACCAATATAAGAGGAGGATTTTCTTATTCATATTTTCTGAGAGCCTCACAGGACCTGTACATAAATGCCGGACTTTCAGCTTCCCTTTATCACAGGGGATATAATTTCAGCGGTACTGTTCTGCCCGACCAGATCGATCCTCTTCTGGGAGCTGTTTACCCGTCGTCAGAAGTCCTGGTGGCAGAAGGCCGCACCGTTTTCGATCTTGCTACCGGTTTCCTTTTTATATACAGGAATTTTTCAGGGGGTTTCTCTGTCAGACATCTTACCCGGCCCGATCCGTCAGACCAGGACGATCCCGGTGGTTCGCTCGGAAGAACATTTCTTGTTCATGCTTCGGCTGAAGTGAACACATCCGGAAAATTAAGATTTTTTCCTGTCATGACGGCTGAAAAAGGTAGCAATTTTTTCTTTGCAGGGGCCGGTGTTTCCGCAAGAAGGGAAAATCTTTCAGTGAATGCACTTGTTCTTACAGGAGACGACAGGAACATTGACCTGCAAACCGGGTTTTCGTTCGCCGCGGGTAACATCAGGATGTTTTACAGTTACAGGTTTAATATTTTTACCGGGGAGACGCTGATGCCTTTTTCTCTTCTTCATCATACAGGGCTGGTATTCAGTTTATACAATGTTGATAAAAGAAAACTAATCAAAACAATAAATTTCCCCGATTTGTAGTTATATTTGGTGATCAAATGGAGTTGGGATTTTTAAAATTTATTATATTTGAATATTCTAAAAGCTATAAATAATAGGAGTTATGTGTAAATTCAGGATTTTAGCGGTGGTGTTTATAACTTCACTTCTTCTTGGATCATGCAGTCTTTTCAAGAAAGGTGATCAGAATGTCTCTTCTACAACAGGATGGGCTTACAATGATCCCGACAACGGAGGATTTGAAGTTGCTGTGGGAGCTGAGCAGATGACCGGCCCGGGTCTGGTTCTGATCGAAGGAGGCAGGTTTACCATGGGGCAGGTTGCACAGGATGTTCTTTTTGACTGGAACAACAAGCCGAGAACCGTTACGGTCTCCTCATTCTACATGGATGAGACCGAGATCACCAATGTTGATTACCGTGAATATCTCTTCTGGCTGCGCCGTGTTTATGTGGATTATCCTGAAGTTTACAGAAGAGCACTCCCCGATACACTCGTATGGAGAAGCCCTATGGGTTTCAACGATCCCTATGTGCAGTACTATTTCCGTCACCCATCCTATAATAATTACCCCGTGGTGGGTGTCAGCTGGGTCAAGGCAAATGATTACTGCCTGTGGCGCAGCAACAGGGTGAACGAACAGCTGCTCATAGATGAAGGAGAACTTCTTCCCAATCCCAATCAGGTAAACCAGGATAATTTTGATACCGAAGCCTACCTGGCAGGTCAGTATGAAGGAGTTACGAACAAGCTGAGGGAAAGTCTCAACCCCAACCAGACTGAAAGGAGGACAAATTTCGAAGACGGGATACTTCTTCCAAATTACCGCCTTCCAACAGAAGCAGAATGGGAGTTTGCAGCTTATGCACTCAGGGGCACCACATTCGAGGAACGTATTTATGAAAGAAGAATATATCCGTGGGACGGCCACAATGTAAGAAATGCAGAGCCCAGGCACCGTGGTGAGATGATGGCAAACTTTGTAAGAGGCCGTGGCGACATGATGGGCGTGGCAGGAAGTCTGAACGACAACGCAAGTATTACCAGCGAAGTAAGATCATACTGGCCTAACGATTACGGACTTTATTGCATGGCCGGAAATGTTAACGAATGGGTTCAGGATGTATACCGCCCTCTTACATTCGAGGATGTTGATGAGTTTAATCCTTTCAGGGGTAATGTCTTTACCGACCTTCGGCGTGACGCCAACGGCAGGGTGGTGACAAAAAACAATCTCGGAAAGCTTTATGTGGATACAGTCAAGGCTGCCGACGTGTCAGACAGATACAATTATCAGAAGGGAGATTACAGGAATTATCGTGATGGCGATCAGAAATCATCCATCCTGAATGCAGAATGGGCCACCGAAGATGACCCCGACAACCTGAAAGGCTCATCACGTATGTATTATCAGGGTAGTGGCGGAGAAAATACCAGCACAGCCGATTTTGTCACGCTGATAAACGATAAAGCCAGGGTGTACAAGGGAGGATCATGGAAAGACAGGGCCTACTGGCTAAATCCTTCAACAAGGAGATTCCTCGATCAGGAGGAATCAAGAGACGATTTAGGTTTCCGCTGTGCAATGATAAGGGTTGGAAGTCCGGCAGGATTCTGACAGCGGACAAACGGGAAATATACGGGGCTGTCTCAAAACCCTTTATTTACCCCCTGCCCCCTGAAGGGGGTTCTGAAAAAGATTGTAAAATTTCCCTGTCGGGAGATTCAGGGGTAAAAAAAGAAACGAGTTCTGAGACAGCCCCTTTTATATAATAAAGGTACTACAGTCAATAATAAGAGTGTTCAGTCATGAAAACGGAACTGCTATATAGTCTGTTCAGAGAATCAACAGGGATCTCCACCGATTCAAGAAATGTTAAAAAAGGCGAGATATTCTTCGCTCTCTGGGGAGATAAATATAACGGAAACACCTTTGCAGCAGGTGCCCTGGCAAAGGGAGCCTCCTGGGCAGTGATCGACGATCCGGCATTCGAAACAGAGAAGACCATTCTCGTCGATGATACCCTCTTCGAACTTCAGGCACTTGCCTCTCACTACCGGAAGGAAATGAAAGCCGAAGTCCTGGCAATAACCGGAACAAACGGTAAAACGACTACTAAAGAGCTGATAGCAGCAATACTGGGCAAAAAATATAAGGTGCATTCCACACAGGGAAACCTTAATAACCATATCGGTGTCCCCCTTACCATCCTGTCAGCCCCCGAAGGAACGGAAATGATGGTCCTCGAAATGGGAGCAAACCATGTCGGTGAGGTACGAACACTCTGTCATATCGCCAAACCAGATTTCGGAATAATAACGAACATCAGCCCTGCCCATATAGAAGGATTCGGCTCCTTCGAAGGCGTTGTGAGGGCAAAGACCGAACTGTATGAACATCTCCGCAAAATAAACGGAGTAGCCCTTTATAATGATAATGACAATTTACTTTCCGAAAAAATTTTTAAACTGGTAAACCGTGCCGTGCCATTTTCAAATCCTTCTGGAATAAAACTCGAGTTAACCGCAATCCCTTCCGATTTAAACCTCAGGGTGAACGTGAAGTACAGGGAAACAACACGCACCATCAGCACAAGACTCTTCGGCGGGTATAACATTGAAAATCTGAGAGCTGCCATAGCCACCGGGCTCTTCTTCGGCGTCGACATGAATGATATTGCCGCAGAAGTGGAAAAATATGAGCCTGTGAACAACAGGTCGCAGGTTATGAAAACAAAGAAAAACACCGTGATCTGTGACTCATATAATGCCAATCCTTCAAGTATGAAAAAAGCCCTGGAATCATTTGCAGCACTTGAGGCTCAAAACAAGGTCTGTATCCTGGGCGACATGCTCGAGATGGGCGACAGGGGAGAAGAGGAACATACACGCATACACAGGATACTGACGGATCATAACCTGCTTAATGTCATGCTTGTAGGTCCTGTCTTCACCAGAGTTTCAGCAGGCTTCAGGTTCAAGACCTTCCATGATGTGAGCAGACTGAAAGAATATCTTAAGCTTAAGCCTCTGGAAGGTTGTCATATCCTTGTAAAAGGATCGAGAGGTATCATGCTTGAGCAGGTATACGAGATGCTTTGAAAAAAGCATTATGTTAAATGTCAGTTACTGAAACTGACATTTATCAGAAGAACCTCAGGACGGCTTCCTGAACGGACCCTCGGTCCCCATAATCCGAAACCTGACGAAACTATGAACTGGGAATTTCCTTTACGGAGATAACCGTAACTTACTTCGTACATTCTTTTGGTAATGAGATTAAGAGGCCAGAACTGTCCGTTATGGGTGTGCCCGGATAGCTGAAGGTCGACTCCCGCCTTCTCTGCTTCTTCAAGTTTAACGGGCTGGTGATCAAGAACGATCAGCGGCCGGCTGCGGTCCGCATTTTTCATTATTTCTTCCAGAGTAAGCCTTTCCGCTGAGTTATGCCACCTTGAATCCCTGTCAAGCCTTCCAAACAGCTGTATGCCTCCCGGAAGAACTTCCATCTCATCTTTCAGAACCCTTATTCCATGGCTTTCAATATATGGTATGGTACGTTCGGCTTTTCCAATGAATTCATGATTGCCGGTAATGGCAAATAATCCGTCGACACTCTCAGGAGGATCGAAATACTTAAGAAGATCGCCCCTCAGCACCGGTCCAATCTCACCATCAACAATGTCGCCAAGGAGAAAAACCGCCTCAGGCTTTAGCTCATGCATCATGGCAGAAAGCTTTCTTATGCTTCTTTTTCTGATTATACTGCCAAGGTGAATGTCAGAAACTGCCACTATCCTGAGATGGTCAACGCCATCTGTCTTTTTTCCGATTGTGACATTGTATTCCGTGACTTTCGGGCTCACGGCATTGATGAAACCTGCTGCAATCAGAACTACCGACAATGCCGTTGTTCCAATAAAGGACCATCTCCTGATTTCCGGAAGGGCTTCGCGGCCGATGACACCTGTGAGTTTCAGGATAAGAACCGTAATGTCGGTGAACAACAGGAAAAGGAAAGCATAGAGCATGAATGCAAGCCAGAACCCGCCTGCAATATTAAGTATATCCGAAAAAACAGATGAATGATTTGTTTCAAGGATCTTTCCAGTAACAAACATCGATGCAAGGAGGATGAAAGCAGTAAAATACAGTATCCTGTTTTCCCTTGCCCAGGATAAGGAATTATACCCCTTGATGAAAATGTACAGATTACCAAGAAAATATACCGTAAAAACTATACTGAAAAATATAAGGAACTGATGGTTTTTCATACGTGTACTAAATAAAATTCAGAGACTGCTGTATTTTTTTCGTTTCATGATATAAAACTCAAAAACAATGCTCTTGTTCAAAATCAGCTCCGGAAATTTATACCCGCCCATTTCACCGATCATTCTTCTTTTCTCCTGCAGCACCTTTATCTGTTTTCTTACTTCGTTATGAGCTTTCCAGACCGATCCGGCTGCTGAAGCCTGTCCCTTAAGGAGGAAGGACAAAGCTGCCACACCGTCAAGGAGCTTCCTGGTAAACACCGTTTTCCGTAATTTGTCATCCGGAAGATTTTTGTAGAGAAGATAGAGGCTGTTGCGGAAGTTCAGGAAAGTTTTAAATGGGGAACTATAGGGGAGGGCTCCTCCTCCCACGTGAAATACTTTTGACTGTGGGACAAAAGAGATGCTGTATCCCAGACGGTGAAACCGCCAGCAGAGATCTATCTCTTCCATGTGTGCAAAGAAGTCGGCATCAAAGCCGCCTGCTTTATGCCATGCTTCAGCACGTAATGCCATGCAGGCTCCTGATGACCAGAATATGTTTACGGGAGTATCATACTGACCCCTATCTGGTTCTGTGTTAGTGAAAATTCGTCCGCGGCAGAAGGGGTATCCGTATCTGTCGATGAAACCTCCCGCGGCTCCTGCATATTCAAAATGATCTTTTTCTTTCCAGGACAGTATCTTAGGCTGGCAGGAGGCAATGCCGGGATCAGAATCGAGAAAGCCGGTCAGGGGCTCCAGCCAGCCAGGAGTAACCTCGATATCGGAATTGAGAAGCACATAATATCTCGCATCTATTTGGCTGAGAGCAAGGTTGTAACCGCCAGCAAAACCGTGATTTTTGCCGAGTCTTAAAACCTTTACACTGCCTTTGAAGGATTCAAGATATTCACACGACCCGTCATCCGATCCGTTATCGGCAACATACACTTCAGTATCTGGTCCGGAGGAGTGTTCAATCACTTTCCCGAGGAACATTTCAAGGAATTCCTTCCCGTTCCAGTTCAATATTACAACTGCAGTCTTAATCATCCGGGGTCTCTCTCTTATGTTTCCAGCGGCGATGACTCCATACCCAGTATTCAGGCTTTTCCCTGATAATCTCTTCCAGCCTTCTTACGTGGGTTTCTGTAATCAGATGCTCCTGGATCCCCTTCGTATGTTCAAAGAGCAGCTCTGCTGAAAATGAATAATATCCCCTCCTGATTTTTTGTATGTTGATGAATATCAATGCCATGTCATATTTTGAGGCGATTTTTTCAGCTCCCAGGTATACCGGTGTGTCCTGGTTCAGAAATGATGTCCGGAATCTGATGTCATTTTTCGGGGGCGTCTGGTCTGTGAGAAAAGAATACAGGGATAACAGGTTTTTATTGCGGTTTTGCAGAACGTCGCGGACAACATGCTGCATTGGTGTCAGTGTCATTCCGTACTGTGAGCGGCAGTCGATCATAAACTGATCGAAGCTCTTATTGCTCAGGGGCTTATAAATTGAAACGAAATTATATTCTGCCCACAGGGGGAGGCTTGTAAGCCATTCCCAGTTACAGTAGTGCCCGAGTACTGCAACAACATCACGGCCTTCGCCAAGGAGCTTCTTAAGCAAACCGGGATTACTGAAAGAGATCCTTTTCATGATCTGCTTTTCCGACATATGAGTAAGCTTGAAGGTTTCAATAAACAGATCGCACAGGTGATGGTAGAATTTTTTTTCAACAGTGATAATTTCGTTCAGGGTCTTTTCGGGAAATGAGTTGGCAAGATTTGTTCTGACGACCTTTCGGCGGTACCCCGGGAAGTAATAGATCAGGGGGAAGATCAGATCGGAGAATAAGTAAAGCACTCTGAGAGGAAGGAGAGTAAAAATCCAGTTCAGACCATAAAAAATATAATAGCCTGTCTTGCCCATTTTCAGGACATAAATTTACTTACAATTTCCTGAAATTCGTTATAAACATTTTTGTTGGAGGCTATGATCTCACTTCCGTCCAGGTCTTTTTCCCGGCCTGAAAAATCGCTTACCCTGCCTCCTGCTTCGCGCACCAGCACTATTCCCGCTGCCACATCCCATATTTTAAGGTCGTATTCGTAGAAGGCCTCAAAACGGCCGCATGCAACATAGGCCATGTCTATTGATGCTGATCCCAGCCTTCTCATTCCGTGGGTGGTCCTGCAAAAAGCTGAAAGGCTTTTAATAAAACCTTCAAGCCTGCTGAAGTCGTTATAAGGGAAACCTGTTGCAATCAGGCTGTCGGACAATCTATTTGCTGATGATACTTTTATGGGTTTGTCGTTAAGCCAGGCTCCTCCATTCTTCCATGCCCTGAAAAGTTCTCCTCCGCCTGCATTGCATATTACGCCTGCCACAGGCTCGCCGTTATCTGTCAGGGCCACACTGATGGCATAAGGCTGCAATCCGTGAACAAAGTTCGTGGTCCCGTCAAGCGGATCAATTATCCAGCAATATCTTGCGCAGGTGCCTGATGATGTACCCTCTTCGGCGATAAATCCTGCTTCAGGAACAACAGGTCTCAGTTTTTCAACCAGCATCTCTTCAGACTTCTTGTCGACATAGGAAACAAAATCGTTCATGCCTTTCACTTCAGTCCGGCTAATATCGAAACCAAGGGCTTCCCTTTTGATGAAATCCTCAGTTTCCAGAACAGCCTTTGCTATTCCGTCGCAAACACTTCTCAGGTCGGTCATATTGTTAGAATTCAATAATATCAATACTCATTATTTCATCTCCCACAGGTTCCTTAAGCCTGACTTCCTTAATTTTACCGGGAAGAGAGGGATTCCAGGGATGCTCCACTCTTATGTAATTCCCGGTGTAACCACTTATCATTCCGTTAACCTTTTTTTTCTCGAATAGCACTTCGGCATTTTTTCCACTGTTCCTAAGGAGGAAGTCCTTATGCTTCCGGTGTGAAAGATCTATCAGTATTTTGCTTCTCTTTTCCTTTTCCTTATGACTGATTTTGCCGCTCATGGATGCAGCCCTGGTGCCGGGGCGCTCCGACCATGTGAAAACATGAAGATATGACAGGGGCATCTCTTCAAGAAAGGAAAGGGTTTCACTGAAATCTTTTTCAGTCTCGCCGGGAAACCCGACAATTACGTCGGCCCCGATACCGGCCATGGGTATCATCTCCCTTATTTTTATTACCCTGCCGGCAAAAAGCTCTCTTTTATATCGTCTTCCCATAAGAGCAAGGATCCTGTCGGAACCACTCTGAAGAGGGATATGAAAATGTGGAAGCAGCTTTCTGTTTTCCGTGCATAATTCAATAATTTCGTCGGTAAGCAGGTTGGGCTCAACGGATGAGATCCTGTATCTTTCTATACCTTCAACCTTAGTAAGCTCCTTTAGCAGGGTGGTGAAAGTTTCGCCCGTCGATTTTCCGAAATCACCGATGTTTACTCCTGTAAGCACTATTTCCTTTATGCCTTTTGCTGCGATTTCTTTTGCTTCGCCGACCAGTGTACTGACAGGGGGATTCCTGCTGCCTCCCCTTGCCAGGGCGACGGTACAGTAAGAACATCTGTAATCACATCCGTCCTGCACCTTAAGGAAGGCCCTTGTTCTGTCGCCTGCTGAAAGTGAATTGACGAATCCTGTCTTGTCTGACAGTTCGCATGAATGGATCTCGGGATGTTTTGTTTTTTCGTGATTTTCAATAAAACGGGCCACATCGAATTTTTCGGCTGTGCCGAGCACGAGGTCAACACCGGGAATTGCAGCAATTTCCAGGGGTCTCATCTGTGCGTAACAGCCAACAACTGCTATGAATGCACCGGGCGACTTACGGATGAATTTAGTTATAGCCTGCCTGCATTTTCTGTCAGCCGCTTCCGTCACCGTACATGTATTTATAATATAGATGTCGGCTTTGGAGCTGGCAGGCACTCTTTCAAACCTGTCTTCCGGAAATGATCCTGATAAAGCAGAAGTCTCTGTGAAATTAAGCTTGCAGCCGAGAGTATAGAATACAATTTTCTTTTTTTCCCGGTCATTCATTACCGTATGCGGCAGTGTTATTTTTTCTGTGTTACCACGACATTACGGAATTCAATGGCTTTTCCTTCGCTCTGCAGGCAGATGTGTCCGGCCGCAGGATCTACCTGTGTGCCTTTGTTCTGAAGTATACCATTTATATATACCGTTATGCTGTTTGCGGTACATGTAACCTCCATTTTGTTCCATTCTCCCGCTTCTTTCTCCGATGATTCTGCCATTTTCTTTATCACCCGTACCGATTTGTCGGTTCTCTCAGCCATATCGGCACCGTTCATGGTAACAAAATCACCGGCACTGCCAGCTTTAAGCTGAACCTCAACACATTTGGGCCATATTGTGTCAGGTTTCTGGGCATTGATAAACACGCCGCTGTTGGTTGCTTCAAGGGGCCATCTCCATTCAAGGGAAAGGACATAGTCGGAAAAGGCCTCTTTTGTTCTCATATAGCCGAATGGTTGTCCGGTGATATGGATGACTCCTTCTTTCACAAGGAAGACCCCGGAAGGATCAACAGACTGATCTCTCAGGAAAAAATCCCAGTTTTCCAGGTTCTTTCCGTTAAAAAGGTTCACCGTCACAGGTTCGCTGTCGACAGATTTTTCGCTTTTTCCTGTATTTGACTTGCACGAAAGGGCTGCTGCTATAATGATAATTACAGCCAGGGATAAAATGGATCTTGTTTTCATGTGGATACAATTATAATATTATTCAAATTTAAGCAGTTTAATGAGTATTTCCGGGTTTTTCGGGAGAGCGTGTACGATTTTTTTATGCCTGTCTCTGAGTTTGTCTCATGTGGGTTCCGGTTCTGTCTCTATAAAAGTTTACTTGCCAGTTCGGCCAGGAAGCTTCTTTCCCCCTTTACCAGGTTCACATGTGCAAAGACATCCTGGTTCTTCATTTTGTCTGAGAGGTAGCTGAGTCCGTTTGATGCGGTGTCGAGGTAAGGTGAGTCTATCTGCTCTATGTCTCCTGTAAATATCATTTTTGTTCCTTCCCCTGCACGGGTTATAATAGTCTTTATCTCATGAGGTGTAAGATTCTGGGCTTCATCTACTATGAAAAAGATACTCGAAAGACTTCTTCCCCTGATATAGGCCAACGGAGTGATAACCAGCTTTTCCTCTTTCATCATATCGTTTATCCTCATGAATTCAGGGCTCTGGTGACTGAATTTGTGTTTGATTACTGTCAGGTTATCGTAGAGCGGCTGCATGTAGGGGTCCATTTTTTCCTTTATGTCGCCCGGGAGAAATCCAAGATCCCGGTTTGCCAGCGGGACAATAGGTCTGGCAAGGAAGATCTGCTTGTACCTCTTATGTTGCGCAAGTGCGGCTGCCAGTGCAAGGAGTGTCTTACCGGTGCCTGCTTTGCCGGTGAGCGAGACAAGCTGAATTTCGGGATTTGTAAGTGCGTCGAGGGCGAATGTCTGCTCCGCGTTCCTGGGATCGATGCCGTAGGTGGTTTGCTTTATAACCCTGTTAAGCACCCGGTTAACCGGGTTGAAATGAGCCAGGGCACTGGCACCACTGTTCTTCATTATAAAAAACTGGTGACCTTTAAGATCTGCTTCAATCTTAAAATCGTCAGCTATCACTCCGTCAGGGAACTCATACAATTTGTTGATAAGATCATGGTCGACGCCTTCCATTACTGTAATTCCCTTATAAAGGTCGTCGATGTTTGCAACCTTGTCATTTTCATAGTCCTGTGCCTTGATGCCCAGTGACTTGGCCTTCATCCTGAGGTTTATGTCCTTGGTAATCAATACAACAGCCTTGTCCTTGTTGGTGGTGCAGACATAATCTGCAATTGCCAGTATTCTGTGGTCGGCATTTCTTTCAGGGAATGAAGCATTTACTTTCTCGGAAAAATCCCTTCCTGTTTCAATATGCAGATTGCCCAGGTTTTCTCCCAGAGGGATATTTGCTGTTAAAAGCATATCGCCTGAAAGCTTGTCGAGCTCCCTGGTGAATTCTCTTGCGTGAAAATTGATAAGATCGTTTCCTCTTTTAAACTTGTCTAGCTCTTCAAGAACTACTATCGGGATAATTACATCATTCTCCTCGAAATTGTAAATACACTTGTAATCATGAAGAAGAACATTAGTGTCAATAATGAAAAGCTTTTTGTTGTGCTTTTTTGCCATATTTTATTTTGTTAATAATCAGTAATTTACACTAACAGGGAAACGCTCTTTATCAGGAGGGTAAAATTAACTAAAAAATTGCCATAAATTGCCACCTGTTATTAAAGTTAGTTATTTTGTGGATAAATGAACCGGGCATATATGCAGCTTAAATCTGATAATTATGAAATACAGTGAGGCCATAGGATTTCTGTATGAGAGTCTTCCGGCTTATCATCGCATAGGGAAGGCTGCGTACAGGGACAACCTGGATAACACCCTTGCTCTTGATGATTATTTCGGACATCCTCACTTTAAATACAGGACTATTCATATAGCTGGCACAAATGGTAAAGGATCTGTATCACATCTTATTGCATCGGTACTTATGGAAGCCGGTTATTCAACCGGACTTTACACTTCACCGCATCTCAGGGATTTCAGGGAGAGGATACTCGTTAACGGGGAAATGATCTCAAAGAAGTCCGTAGCGGGTTTCGTAGAAAGGCACCGAAAGATAATTGATGAACTTAAGCCCTCATTCTTTGAAATGACTGCAGCAATGGCTTTTCATTATTTTGCCGTTATGAAAACTGATGTCGCTGTTATTGAAACAGGGATGGGAGGCCGCCTCGATTCAACTAATATCATAACTCCCGTGCTTTCGGTAATAACCAATACGGGACATGATCACATGGAATTTCTGGGCCGTACCCTTCCGGAGATTGCGTCAGAAAAAGCCGGTATAATAAAACCTGGAATTCCCGTAGTGATAGGTGAAACACAATCAGAGACTGAAGGGGTATTTGTTGCCCGTGCCGCAGCGAACAACGCAGAGATAAGTTTCGCTGATAAGAACTTCAGTTGCACACCCGGCCCCACTCCGGGATATTCCGAAAACAGGAAATTTATTGTTAAAGATTTAACGGAAGGTCGCTGTTATGAAGGGGAGATACCCCTTGGCGGTGATTATCAGAAAAAAAACCTACAGACTCTGTTTCAGGCAATGGGGATGCTTCGCCGCGAATTTACCATAAGTGACCAGGCCCTGCTAAGAGGAATTGCCCGGGTAGTCAAGAACACGCGTCTCCTCGGCCGTTGGCAGATACTTTCACGTGATCCTCTGGTTATTTGTGACACAGGTCATAATCCCGAAGGGATAAAATATGTAACGGATCAGCTGGCCAGGACGGAAGCAAAAGTCAGGCACATGGTAATAGGTTTTGTAAACGACAAGGACACTGATGCTGTACTGCCCCTTTTCCCACGTGACGCAAAATATTATTTTACCAGGGCCTCGATAGACAGGGCTATGGACGAGAAGGTGCTGATGGAAAGGGCGATGGAACATGGTCTTAAGGGAAGCTGCTGGCCCACAGTTGCAGAGGCTCTGGCTGCTGCCAGGGAGAATGCAGCCCCGTCGGACCTGATTTTCATCGGAGGCAGTACTTTCGTTGTTGCCGAAGTAATATAAATAAAGTAATTTAACAGGCACGGGACAGACTCACCCGGGAAGCAGAAAAAAATTAATTCTTTACTATACCAGGGTTATGAAAAGGACATTCGCAGTTATCATTTTATATGCTGTTACATTAATGCCGGTGGCAGCACAAAGTGGAAAGAAGATCACCATCATTCATACCAATGATCTCCATTCCAGGCTTGCCGGATATGCCCCGGAACTGGCCTATACACCACTTTCAGTCAATGACGATGCCACGGTGGGAGGTTTTTCCAGAATAGCATCAATAATTAACGGCGAAAAGAAAAAGGCTGCCGGTGTAAGCCTTGTCGTTGATGCAGGAGATTTTCTGATGGGTACATTGTTCCAGGCACTCGAGCCCTCAACGGGATTTCAGCTCCGGCTTATGAAGCGGATGGGATACGATGCCGTGTGCATTGGAAACCATGAATTCGATTTTGGTCCCGGTACTCTTGCAGAAATTATTAGTTCATCAAAAAACGCAGGCGAAATACCTCCACTTCTTCTTGGTAATGCCGTTTTCAGTGAAGAAGATACTGCCGACGATCAGCTCATGGAATTGTTTGACAATGGAACAATAAGCCGCAGTTTTATTCTTGAAAGGGACGGAATTAAGGTTGGATTCTTCTCACTTCTGGGAAAGGTTGCAGATGAAAATGCTGCCTTTGCACCCCCTGTGACATTCTCAAAACAGGTGAAAACAGCCAGGAAGCTTGCAGCCGGGTTAAGGAAGCAGGGCTGCGACATAGTTATTTGTCTTTCCCATTCGGGGGTCTCAAAAGGGAAGAAAGGTGAATGGGAGGGAGAAGATGTGTCTCTTGCCCTTAAGGTAAAAGATATTGATGTCGTTATAAGCGGACATACGCACACCCGCCTCGATAAGCCGTTAATGATAAAAGGAACGACTGTCGTTCAGACAGGAGAATACGGGAAAAACGTAGGAGTTCTGACGCTCGGACTAAATGAGGGGACCGTCTCAGTGGATGGCTATAGTCTTATTCCTGTCGACGACAGGGTGGAAGGAGATGAGCCGGTGAACGATTTGATAATGGAGCAGAAGGAGCTTGTGACAGAAAAAATCCTTGCTCCGGCAGGGATGGACTACGACAGACCTCTGGCTGAAGCGTCGTATGTGCTTGAGTGCGATGAACAGGGAGATGTGGCAGACAGTAATCTGGGTCCCCTGGTTGCCGATGCCATTCACAGCTATGTCAACAATCATGTTGCAGGAGGAACAGACATATCGATGGTCGCTGTGGGTGTGATACGCGACAGGATTATGCCTGGGCTGCAATCGGCTCCTGATATCTTCAGAATAATGTCGATGGGAAAAGGTGACGACGACATACCCGGATATCCGCTATCAAAGGTGTATGTTACAGGGCGTGAACTTAAAAGCATACTCGAGATACTTATGATGGCAGGCAGGTCAACCCCTTCAAATTATTGCTATTATTCGGGAATGAATGCTGAATATGACCCGGGTAAAGGGCTGCTCAGGAAGATACAGAAAATTACCATTCTGAAGAGTGACGGTACTCAAAAAGTTGTAGACTTCTCAAAAAAGAACAAAACTCTTTATGCCATTACCGCAAATTCATATATGCTTGAGTTTGTGGGGATAATAAAGAAGATGAGCAAGGGACTGATAAATGTTGTGCCTAAAGACGCCGGTGGCAGTCCGGTGACTGACATGAAGAAAATGGTGATGGACTTCGACAGCAGCAAAGACGGCATCCAGGAAGGAAAGGAATGGCTTGCCATCGTGGAGTTATTGTCGGGCATGAATGATATTAACAATAACGCGATCCCTGATATTGATGAAAGATACAGGATGCCTGTAAGAAGTCTTGTAGATATATCAGCAGGCGACCCTGACTAAGGGGCTTACCATTTGCTGTAGGGATTGTCCACGATTATCCTTTCTTTCCTGTCGGCAACATTAAAACCAATCTTCCAGATCGTTCTGGTGACAAGCTCCATTTTGTCAAAGTCGATTTTTTCAATTACGTCTCCGGGTGTGTGATAGTCGGTATGAAGTCCTGTGGTGAAGAACAGTACAGGGATGTCATTTTTTACAAAATTGTAATGGTCGCTCCTTGAGAACAGCTGAAGTGTGTGGTCTCTTCCGCTCAGAGAATAATCAAAATCAAGGATAGTCGACTCATCCTCCTCTTGTGCTATTCTGAGCAATTCGGCACTCTGATTGCCTGTGATCACGAATACCTCATGGGAGCCAGTCATGGGATTTTCTGCAGTAGTGTCAGCAACTCCTTTAAGCCTTCCGATCATGTCCATGTTCAGTGTGGCTACTGTTTTTCCGAGTGGGACAAGAGGGTTGTTTACGTAATGTTGAGAACCGTACAATCCAATTTCTTCTCCTGAAACCCAAAGAAACAGGAGTGATCGCTGAGGTTTCTTTTTCAGGCTGTTAAAGGCACTGGCAATGGACAGAAGGGCGGAACATCCGGAGGCATTATCGTCGGCGCCTGCATTAATTTTATCTCCGGCAGCTCCTATGTGGTCTGCATGAGCCATGAAGACGACATATTCATCCTTCAGGGCAGGATCACTTCCATCGATGACAGCAGCTATATTGTTAAGGGTTATTTCTTTCTTCAGCAAGCTTTCTGTTATGGTAACCTGTTTTTCTTGTATGGTGAAGCTGGCAGGTTTGAGTGAAGAGTCTATTTCTTTTTGAAGTTGTTCGAGCGTCCTGCCGCTTCCTTTCAGCAGCTCATCCGCAACGCTTCTGTCTGCCAGCAGTATTTTGGGCAGATTAGGCATCTGGATCGTCCGGGGCTTTTCACCCTTGAGGTTATAGGATGAATTAAGTTGCCCCGATAAGCCCGGGTATTTCTGGTCGATGGAAGTGAATCCTGATTTTGGATCCATTACGATCATCACAGCTCCGGCCCCTGTGAAAAGAAGGGGTGTAAGTTTTGCCTGAACACTCATGAACGAAGACCAGTCGACCCCCTCGAAAAGATATTTTTTCCCGTCATCAGTTGTTGGAGCCCCCCACATTACCAGTAAGATCTTTCCCTTTGCATCAATACCGGCAAAGTCATTGTATCCGTACCTGTCCTGCCGGAGCCCGTAACCTGCAAAAATGACTTCTCCGCTCACAGTGAAATCTGCAGGACCGGTAGGAAGTATCTGGTATAATGGTTTTCTGATTGTAACTGTTTCGCCATTGCTGCCGGTTATGCTTATCATTGTTTTTTCGGGATGCATAATGCTTTTTTCAATGACGTATGGCTGCAAAAAGCTGTTGCCTGATGCAGGCTTAAGTCCCATCAGCCGAGCCTGCGTGATGATATACTGCTGGGCAATCTCAAGTCCGGATTCACCGTTCTCCCTTCCCCGCAGAAGGGGAGATGCGAGAAAAGACATGTGACTTTCGAGATCACGTGCTGTTATATTTTGAATGCCGGAATCCTTCTTTTGGCTGATAGCAGAGCCTGTAAAAAAGGTTATGAGCAACAATGACAGAATAAGAAAATAATTGCTTTTCATGGGAGTTACTTAAAAAATTCAGAGAATAAATTTAGAAAAGATTTCATCACAGGATTCCCCTTTACTGTTTAAAGTCTGTCTTTTCTGACTTTTTTATTAAATTTGCCGCCTCATTTTAGCTGTGATGGTTAATATTTATTTCTGGATAGGATTTCATATACTCATCTTTCTTATTCTTGCACTCGACCTCGGAGTATTCAGCAGAAAAGAACATAAAGTGCCTCTCAAAGAGGCTTTAATCTGGGTGAGTGCATGGGTTGTCCTGGCTATTTTATTTAACGTATTTGTATATTATGAGTTTGGAAAGACAAAAGCCCTTGAATTCCTTACCGGTTATGTGATCGAATATTCTCTTAGCGTTGACAACATATTCGTATTCATCCTGATATTCACATATTTTGCCGTTCCTGAGAAATATCAGCACAAGATTTTGTTCTGGGGAATTCTGGGGGCTCTGATAATGAGAGGTATATTTATTTTCGCCGGTGTCGCGCTGATAAACAGGTTCCACTGGATAATCCTGATATTCGGAGCTTTTCTGGTGATCACTGGTATCAGGATGCTCTTTCAGAGTGAAACTCATGTGGATCCTGAGAAGAATCCTGTGGTAAGATTTGCACGACGGTTTATGCCTGTTACAAAAGAGCTCCATGGAAGCAGGCTTTTTGTCAGGGAGGGTGGAAAATTATTTGCCACACCCCTGTTTCTCGTTCTGCTGGTAATAGAGTCATCAGATCTGATCTTTGCAGTCGACAGCATACCTGCCGTTCTTGCAATAAGCCACGACAGATTCATAGTATACACGTCCAACATTTTTGCAATTCTCGGCCTGCGCTCATTATATTTTGCCGTTAACGGTATAATGGGATATTTCAGATACCTCAAGACAGGTCTGGCATTTGTACTGGCTTTTGTCGGATTCAAAATGCTGGCTTCATTTTTTCACTTCGAAATCCCGATTCTTCTTTCCCTCGGAGTCATTACAGGTATTCTTCTACTTTCGATTTTATTTTCGATAATCATCAGGAAGAATAAGGAATCCATCTAGGTTGATCATATATTTAAGGGAAATTGTTAATTTTACTTTTTCTGATAAAAATTGTGATCGCTTTAGCCTGTCGTTAACATCGGTCTGATGAATCTTAAACATCATAAACCTGGCACACCGTGGACTTTAATAATGCTTTTCGTCATTGTTTCGGCACTGAGCGTTTCGGCAGGTCTGTTTTATTACAGATATCTGAAACGGGAATCCCTCGAAAATACTGCGCAGGAACTATCAACTATTTCAGATCTTAAGGTAAGACAGATAGTCGACTGGAGAAGGGAAAGGATGGCCGACGGTAATTTCCTTCGTCAGAATATTACTCTTACAAGGAGGTTCAGAGAGTTTCTGGATGAGCCTGACAACAAAAGGATCCAGGATGATCTGCTTGCGACAATGAAGTCGCTTGTAGAGTACTACGATTACAGGAATGCTCTTTTTCTCGACGTAATGTGCAACGTACGCCTCTTCTATCCGGCAATGGATACGGTTATCGGAGATTTGCTGATGGAATCTCTGCCCGATTATCTGAATAATGGAGAGGTGGTTCTTACTGATCTGCATAAGGCTGACACGATCAGCTTTGTTCATCTCGACATGATAATTCCGCTGAAAATTCCGGGTGAATCTTCATGTTTTGGATTGATCGTCCTTAGAATTGATCCTGAAGAAGTTCTTTATCCTGTTATCCGGATCTGGCCGGTAGAAAGCAAATCGGCTGAGTCGCTGCTTTTCAGCCGGGAGGGTGAGGAGATAATTTACCTCAATGAGCTCAGGCATCTGGATAACAGGGAACTGGTATTCAAGCTTCCGTTCAATACACCCGGATTGCCTGCCGGCATGGCACTGCAGGGTGTCAGACAGACGACAAACGCAACCGATTACAGGGGAGTGCCGGTAATTGCAGCAATGAACAAAGTCCCTGAATCGCCGTGGTACATGGTCTCCAAAATCGATCGCAGCGAAATCTCTGAAGAGATGAAAAAGGAAGGCAGGATGATCTTTATGGTTATCACCCTGATTCTGCTGACAACCGGTCTGCTTGCCGGATTTCTTTGGAGGAACCAGCGGCTTCGATTTTACAAAAGCAGGTATGAGGCAGAGATTGAAAGACTTGCCCTTGTGAAACATTACGACTATATACTGAAATTTGCAAATGATATAATCCTTTTGTTCGACGGTAACTATCAGATCGTTGAAGCAAACGATAAAGCGCTTGAAACATACGGTTATTTACGCGATGAGATGACCGGTATGAGTGTAAAGGATCTTAAAGCCGGCAATACTCCCGGCAGCCTGGAGGATGATCTGAAGGAGCTGAATGATATCGCATATTCTATATTTGAAACTGTTCACAGGAAAAAAGACGGATCAGTATTTCCCATAGAGATCAGTGCCAGGCTGTTCGAAATAGAAGGAGTACCTTATTACCAGTCGATCAGCCGCGATATTTCGGAGAGAAAACAGACTGAAGAGATTCTCAGGGAAAGTGAGGAAAGATTCAGAAAACTCTTTGAGGAAAGTCCTGTCGGACTGGTGATGACCGGTAAGGACACTTCAATTATCAGAGCTAATCCTGGTTTCTGCAAGATGATCGGGTACACTGAGGAAGAACTTACCGGGATGACATTGAGAAATTTCACTCATCCTGATCACATTGGTGCCGATGAAGTTGGAGTGCTTCTTCTGGTTGCAAAAAAAACACCTGTTTATCATACGGAAAATAAATACATCAGGAAGAACGGTACCATTATCTGGGGATCAACAACCATAGTGGTAATACGTAACAGAATGGGAGAGGCACAGTTCTATTTTGCCATGATTGTCGACATAACTGCAAAAAAACTGGCTGAAGAGGAACTTGAAAAGTCAGTTTCTCTGCTTGAAGCCACGCTGGAATCAACAGCTGACGGCATACTGGTCGTCGATACAGAAAGCAGGATAGTCAGGTTTAACTCCAAGTTCGCCGATATGTGGCGGATACCTGACGAGATTCTTGAAAAAATGGATGACGATCTGGCTCTTAACTATGTCGTGGGACAACTGAAAGACCCGGAATCTTTTCTTATGAATATCAGGAAACTATATTTATCACCTGATCAGATAACCTCCGATATTATTGAATTCAAAGACGGAAGAGTATTCGACCGCTATTCTCAACCGCAGAAAATAGGGGGCAAGATCGTTGGAAGGGTTTGGAGCTTCCGGGATATTACAGATCGCGAAAAAGCCAGGGCCGAACTTGTTGCTGCAAGGGATAAGGCACAGGAAAGCGACAGGCTGAAGACTGCATTCCTTCATAATGTTTCGCATGAGATACGTACACCCATGAATGCCATCCTGGGATTTTCAAACCTGATAAATGATCCCGGTCTTTCTTCCGAAGAGAGAAGACAATTCACGGATGTAATCTGTCAGAGCGGAAATCAGCTTCTTTCAATAATTAATGATATCGTCGACCTTGCGAGCATCGAAAGCGGGCAGATGAAGGTTACAATAAAACAGATCAACATAAATACAACTCTCCGCCGCCTTGCAGAGCAGTTCAGCTACAGGGAGAAACCTCATGCGATAACACTGAGCCTGCAGACACCTCTGCCTCAGAAGGAGGCAGAGATAATGACTGATGGCACCAAGCTCATTCAGGTTGTGTCGAACCTGATCAATAATGCCTTCAAGTTCACAAAAAAAGGTAAGATTGTTTTTGGTTACCGTGTTGATGAAAGTATAGTCGAGTTCTTTGTAAAAGACACCGGCATAGGGATCCCCGAGGAACATCTTCCCAGGATTTTTGACAGGTTCTACCAGGTCGACAGCGCTGTATCAAGACAGTATGGAGGAACAGGGCTTGGACTGTCTATCTGCAGGGCCTATGTTGAACTGCTTGGTGGAAAGATATGGCTTGAGTCGGAACCGGGACGGGGGACAGTTTTTTACTTCACGATCCCCCTTGTCAGGGCAGATAAAAAGGAATAACCTGTTTCCCAGGGAAAAAAATAATAATAACGATATGTAGCTGAACAATCTCTTCTGCTGAATGTTTTAATAGACGGAATTAGTACTAATTTAACAACAATCAGCTATGAAAAGGACATCAGTTATTTTTATTATGATCTTTGCCACAGTTGCCTTATGGGGACAGAATGCAGGGATCACATCACAAATTTCCTCCCAGGAAGGAAATAACAGCAGAATCCCCCTGATAGGGGAGAAGGCTCCTGTTTTCACTACAGAGACCACAGCAGGGACATTCACCTTCCCTTATGACTACGGAGATAACTGGAAGATATTATTTGCCCATCCGCAGGATTTCACACCTGTATGTTCATCGGAACTTCTCGAGCTGGCAAACCTTCAGAAAGAATTTGATAAAATGGGTGTTCGCCTGTTCGTTGTCTCAACAGATCCGCTGAAGACACATGAACAGTGGAAGAAGGCTCTGGAAGCTATCGATTACAAGGGAAGGGAACGTACTAAGATCAGATTCCCTCTGGCGGAGGATCTTAATCGTGAAGTTTCAAGGAAATATGGCATGCTTCATGCCTCATCAAACTCTACCCGTTATGTCAGAGGTGTTTTTATCATAGACCCGGCGAATACTATCAGGGCTTTATATTTCTATCCGATGGAAGTGGGAAGGAGTACTGCAGAGATCGTCAGGACCGTTGCAGCTCTTCAGACCGTTGACCGTACTGCCATGATGACTCCGGCCGAATGGCTTCCCGGCGATGATGTTATTGTTCCTTATCTCCCTTCAAATGGGGAAGCAGGTGCTAATAAGATGCCGGAAGGCCATTACAGCCTTGCCTGGTTCATGATGTATAAAAAAGATACAAGATAAAATAGTCTGCAGTAAGGACTTTTTTTGTTGTTACATGCTTTTTACATGAGAGGGTGTCTCAAAAGGGCACCTTCTTTTTTTATATGTTCATTTCTTTTTGTTCGTCCAAAAAGAAACGAACCAAAGAAAAAGGGCGCCGGAAATGATAACTTCAGCCGTTTTTGGCAAAATGCCTCAGGCTTAACGCTCCCAAAAACGGCTGAAGTTCGCGCCATTTCCGGTATGCCATCGCACGTTATGCTCGAAATTAATGTTAATAAATGATGTAAAATACTGTTATGAAGAGGGATGCCCGGTGAGAGAAGTTTGTAATTAAAGTAAACGAAACAGGACAATAGAAATAAATCAAAGATTAAATCATTAGCGGTATTCTCCCGACTCTCCTTTCAGTTGGTTGAGATCACCGGTTTTAAAGCCGTATTTTAATACGGTGATGCAGATATTCTCTCCCCTTCTCCTTTTCCCGCCCTCCCGCACTCCCGCCCTCTCAAAAAGCGGGTGTGCCTCTCCGCCGATTGGCGCATCGGCCGTCCCTGGTCGCCAGTCCTGCAAATAAAAAGCACACACCGTGCTGGTACGGTTAATGGTCTTTTAAATTTATTTTTATAGTCAGAGTATGAATGTGAGAGTGGATACTGAGGCAAAAAAAACGAGAGTGATCGCCGGCGCTTTCACACGCCCCTGCTCTCACTCCCGCTCTTTTTTTGTGGGCGATGAGGGAGTCGAACCCCCGACCCTCTGCTTGTAAGGCAGATGCTCTGAACCAACTGAGCTAATCGCCCTCTGAAATTTGAGAGGACAAATATAATCTACATTTTCTTTTCTGCAAAAATTTTTTTAACGCACCATTATTACGGGTTACTAACATCGTGAAAGCTTACGTCTGCCATGAAAGGCTTCTTTAATGACAATAAGATTAAGAAGTTACGTGAAGCAACCATTCTTATCCTGAAATTGTCAATGTAATATGTTTAAAACACTTGAAAAATCTAACGTTACAAGTGTCTAAAAATTGTATATATTCGCTAATAATACCGATCTAACGATAAACACCTGCAGTCCATGGGCGATCACGATAACCTGCAGCAACCGTTTTTTCGGGTGTTTTAAAGAATTTTAGAACCACTGAACCTGATTCAATATGGAACGCAAAAATCCATTGGGGGTACATGCTTATGTTCCTTATCACTCCGCCGCTCAGTTTGTAAATATCCCTTCTAATCGCTTCTTCTGCTCAGGCAGACACGGAGCTTTTACAATATTCCTGCTCAGGAAAGGGATAAAAGAGTTACGAATATGGGCGCTATTGATCATCCTGATCTCTCTGATGTCGGGTTTCTCCTATCCGGCATACGGACAAACCACTTATGTGTCAGCGGTGTCGGGATACTGGAACGATGGCTCAACCTGGATAGGAGGTGTAGTCCCGGGTGTTAACGATAACGCTGTGATCACCTCCGGAACCACAGTCAGCCTCCAGGGATCCGACGCAACCATCCGCGACCTGAACATTGAAGCAGGAGCCGTTCTCAACGGTGAGAACAGAATCATGACAGTAAACGGCACTCTTGTCGTCGACGGAACCTATACATCCAAAAACGCAGCTGCCAAGGATTTTGAGTTTAACGGAAGCATTATTGAAGGAACCGGAAGCATTATTATCGACTTTGTAAACAGAGATTTCAAAATAAACGGCAACTCCACTATCAGCAATACCTCCCAGCTTATTTTCTACGGGAATGTTGTCATCGCTGCTGGAGCAACTGTGACCAATACAGGTACTGTTGAAATAACAGGAAACCTGACAGGAACCAATTCCGCCACCTCGGTGTGGACCAACTCAAATAACTCTGTATTAAAGATCGGAAACACCCTCCTGGCAACAGGCCGCCTTAATGCCTCAGCACCTGGCAACACCGTGGAATATTACAGTACCCTGGATCAGACTGTCAAAATCCCGGTAGCCTCCCTGTATAATAATCTCACCCTTCGTGGTTCCGGAAATAAAAACATCCCGGCAAATATTATAGCCGGAGGAAACCTGGGAATTTTTGGTTCTGCTATCCTGGCGAGCAACAATTTCAACATTGAGGTAAGAGGCAACTGGACCAACTATTCTGATTTCACTGAAGGCACCGGCGTGGTCTCTTTTACAGGTACCGGAAACCAGGATCTTATTAATCCGGCCGGTGAGTACTTCAGCAACTTTACGATTAACAAAACGGGTGGTGAGGTAATACTGAAGACAAATACTGTTGTGGGAAATATCTTTACGCTTTCCAACGGTGTTGTAAATGCTTCCTCCTTCAGGATAATTCTTGGGACCGGACTGGCATCCACAGGAACCCTTGCCTATACGGGCGGATACATAAAGGGGAAATTTGAAAAATGGATCAACAGCACGGGAACACACCTCTTCCCCGTAGGAGCTGACAGGATTCAGCAGATGCTGATCACACTGAACGGTTTCGACAGCGGAGGTACACTTATAGCTGAATTTATTCCATCAGATCCGGGAAATAACGGACTGAGTCTGGACGATGCCGGTACCATGATACATAACACCTTCGTTGAGGGTTACTGGGTACTGAACAGGGATAACGGCTTTACAATGGGCGGAATTTACAATTATGACCTTCAGCTGAGCGGCAACGGATTTACATCGTTTCCAATCGATGCCGACACAAGAATACTGACACGCTCCGATGCTTTTGATATCTGGGTTGCAGAAGGATCACATCTTGCTGCCGTAGGCCAGTCGGCGAGAAGATCAGGCGTTATAACAAATCCTGCCCATTATGCTCTTGGCGACAAAACTGTCTGTATCAGACCGGTCACCTCAGCCATAACCGGATCTTCCGATGTCTGTACAGGTCAGACTTCAGTGGTGTATTCTGTCGTGGATAACTCTCCAAACACCTATACATGGACCATTACCGGAGGTGTGCAGGTCTCCGGAGGAAACACAGCTACAATAACCGTCGACTGGGGGACCGCCGGCCTGGATAACGCCAGCGTAAAAATTGTTGAAACAAATTCATGCACTTCCGGAGCTCCGGTAACACTCCCGGTTTTCATACATTCAATACCCCCGGCATCAATTACAGGAAAAAAGATCGTTCCTGAGAATACCACCGGAATTCCATATTCTGTCACCGCCCGCCCGGGATATACATATACATGGACAATCACAGGAGGGACCCAGGCTTCAGGAGGAAATACGAACAGCATAACCGTCGACTGGGGGACTGTAGGAATGGGTTCTGTCGAAGTTGTTGCCGAACTGGCAGGATGCAGCCCTGCTCCTCCGGTTAAAATTGACGTCAGAAAATATGATGTGATCGAAAGCATTGCAACCGGCGACTGGGATTCGCCATCTACATGGGATTGCAACTGCATTCCACTTTCAACACAGAGCGTTCGGATACGTAACGGACATACAGTAAACCTTCATAATTCTAATTCCTTTGAGATCAACAACATGATCATCGACCTCGGAGGAACGCTCGATTATAACAGCCGGCCTTTCAAAGTTCACGGCGATTTCATCGTTAACGGCACCTATGCGGGAGGAAGCAACAGGGTGCTCACTCTCGACGGAATGGATAAGGAAATTGACGGTGTTGGCACTGTAATCGGGGGATTTACTGTCTCATCAGGAAACAAGGTAATCACTTCTACTGCTGTTTTCGATATCATCGCTGGAAATATAACCCTCGGTAATTCTGTCTATATTACAAATAATGGAAGAATTTACCTGAACGGTAACCTGTCAGGCTCATCGGCTTCATCAGTATGGGAAAATGCTCTGAATTCGGATCTTGAAGTAAGCGGATCCCTGCTTCTGAATGGCACACTCAGAGCCGGATCCCCGGGAAATACGATTTCCTACACAGGTACCGCACCCCAGACCGTGAAGACTCCTTTCAGCTCATTGTACCACAACCTTATTATCAACGGAGCTTCTGTGAAAAGCCTGTCAGGATCTATCGCGATCAATGGCGATATTACCATAAACGCATCAAATACCCTCGCCGTTACTGCCGGAAACTACGATATTAATATCAGGGGTAACTGGATCAACACCGGCGGAATATTCAGCCCCGGTGCAGGTACGGTCTTCTTTGACGGAACCGGCAGCCAGTATGTTACAGGAACAGAAACTTACTATAACCTGACCATGGCAAATCTCACAGGAGACCTTGTCATCAATAACGATATTGTTGTCGGAGGTACCCTGAATATGACGGGAAAGGATATAGTTACAGGAACGAATATTCTTCATGTCGGGACTGATGCCGCAAATACGGGAACGGTAACCCGTACCTCCGGGATATTGATAGGGAAGATTGAACGATGGGCAGGAACATTCGGTGATCTTCTTTTCCCTGTAGGATACACAGGATCCTATAATCCTGCCAATATCTACATTAACCTGTTAACCACCCCCGGATCAATACTTTGCGAATTCGTTCCCGCCGACCCGGGTTCTGCAGGCCTCCCACTCGTTGACGACTCAACTCCCATTTCCTATCATATGTCGGAAGGTTACTGGAATCTTCAGGCTAAAAACGGTTTTGATGCAGGAAATTATAATGTCAGCCTGGGAACCCAGAATTTTATCAGTTACCCTGTCAATATTAACACACGTGTGCTCAAAAGGACCGACGGAGGCAACTGGATATTTGACGGCACACATCAAACAGCATCGCCACCGACGATATACAGAAGCAACCTGACAGGAGGAATCTCGACTGTTTCAACCCAGTTTGGAGTCGGATTCGCCTGTGCTCCTGCAACAATTGCTTCCGTAATCACCAATGTTACCTGTTACGGAGACTCCGACGGTGCTATCGATATTACTGTAACTGATGCTGCATTACCTCTCAGCTTTGCCTGGACACCGGGAGGAGAAACGACAGAGGATCTTTCAGGATTGACAGCAGATTCTTATACAGTAACAGTTACAGACGCCAACGGTTGTGTGACATCATCAGGCTTCACTGTGCTTCAGCCTTCAGAGCTTGTAGTTACAGAAGCTGTCACCAATGTCAGCTGCGGAGGCACCGACGACGGAGCCATAAACATAACCGTAACGGGAGGCACAACTCCCTACTTCTATAGCTGGAGTACTGTTGACGGGAGCGGACTTGTTGCAACTGACGAGGATCAGACCGGTCTTACTGCCGGAACCTACACAGTTCTTGTTATCGATGTAAACGGCTGCCAGGTGATTAAAAATATTGTCGTACTGCAAAGCGAAATACCTGTTCCTACTCTCTCGGGACCAACACCTGTATGCCAGGGAGTGACCGGAAATATCTATACTACTGAAGCAGGTATGACAAACTATATCTGGACGGTGTCTCCGGGTGGCCAGATTACTTCCGGAGGGACATTCACCGACAACAGCGTCACGGTAACCTGGAATACGGCAGGATCACATACCGTAACCGTAAACTACACCAATTCATTCGGTTGTACAGGCATCCTGCCTGCAACTTTCAGCGTAAATGTTGATCCTCTTCCGGGACCAGCCGGAGCCATTTCAGGAACCTCCGCGGTATGTGTGGGAGAAACAGGGATAGCCTACAGCATTGCGGCTGTCGCCGATGCTACAGGCTATATCTGGAACTACACGGGAACAGGAGCAACACTGACAGGCGCTGCAAATAGTATTACTATAGACTTTAGTGCATCAGCAACATCCGGCGTACTTACCGTTTATGCATATAATGGCTGTGGCAACGGTACCATCAGTCCGGGTTATCCAATAACTGTTTCACCTCTGAACACCATAACACTTACCTCTGCTCCCGGAACAACCAACCAGTCAGTCTGTATCAACACACCGATAAATGTCATTACCTATGATGTAAGCGGAGCAACAGGCGCTACATTCAGCGATCTGCCTCCGGGAGTCTCCGGAATCCTTGCCGGCAACGTTGTAACTATAAGCGGATCACCACTCATACCAGGCACTTTTAACTATACCGTCACCCTTACAGGAGGCTGCGGAAATATATCAGCAGGAGGAACTATCGTTTCAATCCCTGATAATACCATTTCACTTACTTCAGCAGCTGGCACTGATGCACAAACAGTATGTGTGAATACACCGGTAACAGATATAGTCTATTCATTCACGGGTGCAACGGGCGCATCATTCTCAGGACTTCCTGATGGCATGACAGTAAGCAATGTGGGTAATGTAATTACCATCAAGGGATCACCCACTGTTCACGGAGTCTATTCCTATATGATCCAGCTTACAGGCGGTTGTGGAAATGTGTCAGCTACCGGTACAATTACAGTTACGCCAAATAATACGATCACACTTACATCGGCATCGGGAACAGACAACCAGGCTGTCTGCATCAACACGGCGATCATCGACATCACCTATGGCACCACAGGAGCTACGGGCGCCACGGTAAGTGGTTTACCAGACGGAGTCACAGGAATATGGGCTT
>ERZ795053.162-NODE-162-length-82518-cov-9.169264_pt1 | contig 82518 bp, 82 predicted proteins | sample MGYA00375137_ERZ795053 | MGnify/ENA primary metagenome ERZ795053 (study PRJEB30182, sample SAMN05720284) | activated sludge metagenome | isolation source: Anaerobic digester | place: Hong Kong | collected 2014-12-17 ...
ACACACTCTTTCCCTACACGACGCTCTTCCGATCTTACTGTCGTCGCCGCTGCCGGTGAGGATCGTGTCGTTGCCGCCACCGCCGTCGACGATGTTGTTGCCGCCCTCGTCGGTGATGACGTCGTTGCCGCCGTCGCCGTAGATCGTGTCGTTGCCGAGCCCGCCGACCATGCGGTCCCCGCCGTCGCCGCCGAACATCCGGTCGTTGCCGTCCTGGCCGTACATCCGGTCGTCGCCGATGCCGCCCAGCATGCGGTCGTTGCCGGTGCCGCCGTAGAGCAGGTCGTCGCCGCCGTCCCCATAGACGCGGTCGTTGCCGTCGCCGCCGTCGATGCGGTCGTTGCCGTCGTAGCCGATGATCTGGTCGTTGCCGCCGAGGCCGAAGATGCGGTCGTTGCCGGTGCCGCCGTTGACCCGGTCGTCGCCCGCACCCGCGTTGATGGTATCGTTGCCGGTGCCGCCGGAGATGCGGTCGTCGCCGTCGTAGCCGTAGATCGTGTCGGCGCCGCCGTAGCCGTAGATGATGTCCGCGAGGCTGGTGCCGCGCAGCACGTTGTTCAGATCGTTGCCTTTTATCAGTGCCATATCCAGCTCCTGTAGTTCATTCGTTCGGTGAAAGGGATTTCGAGTGCACGCGGACCTGCCTGCACCTCGTCGAGCTCAAGTTCGGTTGGGCTAGGACGCGACCTCCATGCTTGGCCGCGTCATGCCGCCGCCGCCCGGCCGGAAAGCTCGACCAGGATCGCGGAATAGACTAGGGCGGTCGCGACGAGAACGAAGACGTGCCACACGGTGTTGTGATGCGGCAGCCGCTCCCAGAGCAGGAACACCAAGCCGATCGAATAGAGCGTGCCGCCCACGAGGATCAGGGCGAGGCCGGCCGGGCTCAGCCCAGAAATCAGCGGCCCGCCGAAGAGCATGCCGGCCCATCCGATCACGAGATAGAGCACGAAGCTCGGGCGCTTCCACCGCGCCGGGCCGAAGAGGATCATCGAGGCCCCGGTCAGCGACGCCCCCCAGATCCCGGCCAGGAACGGCCCGGCATGGGTTCCGGTCAGCACCGCGAAGGGCGTGTAGGTGCCGGCGATCTTCATGTAGATCGCCGATTGGTCGAGCCGCCGGAGCAGATCCCCCCAGCCCGGCCGGGTCACCGTGTTGTAAATGGCCGAGCAGGCGAGCATCGCCACGAGGCTGATCGCGTAGATCGTCGTGGCGGTCACCGTGCCGAAATCGCCGAACCAGAGACAGGCCAGCACGACCAGCACCGGGGCCGCGATCAGCGCCGAGGCGAGGCCGGCGACGTGAACCACGGCGTCCGAGACCAGCTCGGTGCGCGTATAGACCATGGGTTCACGCTTCGGCAACATCGCCAGGACCACTCCGACAACTCCACACAAGTAATCCAGATCTAAACATACGCCAGTCGCGGCATCCCCGGGAAGCCGTTTAGTTACGCAATGGTTACCGTCTTCGGCGGTCGTCCGCCGGTTCAGCGGTTGGCGCCGGGCACCCAGAGCACGTCCGCCGCGCCGCCGTCATTGGCCAGCCGGCTCGCCACGAAGAGCCAGTCGGAGAGCCGGTTTAGGTATCGCACCGCCTCCGCATTGACGGCTTCCAGCGTCGCGAGCTCGACCACCAGCCGCTCGGCGCGGCGGCAGACCGTGCGGCAGAGATGCAGATGCGCCGCCAGGGCCGAGCCGCCGGGCAGCACGAAGCTGCGCAGCGGCTTCAGCCCGGCGTTCATCGCGTCGATCTCGGTCTCGAGGCGCGTCACCTGCGAGGCGACGACGCGCAGGCGCGGATGCGGCGCGGCCGCGTCGTTCTCCATGTCCGGCGTGCAGAGATCGGCGCCGAGATCGAAGAGGTCGTTCTGGATGCGCGCGAGCCCGGCTTCGAGATCCGCGTCCGCATGGAGCCGCGCGATCCCGAGCGTGGCATTGACCTCGTCCACGGTGCCGTAGGCGCCGACCCGGAGCGAATGCTTGGCGACCCGGACGCCGTTGCCCAGCGCGGTATCGCCCGAGTCGCCGGTCCGGGTATAGATACGGTTCAGCACGACCATGGGCTCAGCCTCGGCGCGAGAAATAGACGAAGACCACGATCAGGATCACCGCAATGAACTGCAGGAGAATGCGCAGCCGCATGATCTTGTTGGCATATTTGCGGTTGAACTCCCCGCCGCGGGCGAATGTCGCGACCCCGAAGACCAGAACCGCAAGCACCGCGAGACAGGCGATCCCCGCGAGGATGAAAAGCGGATCCCTTGTCAACATCCCGTTTCCCGAGCCTCCGGACGAGACCTAGCCGAATTGCGCGCGGATGCAAGGCCGTCCGGCCGGGCGGCCGGGGAGCTCCGGACGACTCGATAGCCCCGAGCGCGGGTGGGCGCGGTTAACCCATTCGCGCCACGGCGGTTTGCCGGGGCCCGGAACCGGTGCAGACTGCGCCCGGCGAGCGCCCGCGTCCCGGGGCGCCCCGCCTTCTGTCCGGGGGATGTGGAATGAGCCTGCCTGTGACCTGCCGCCTCGCCCTTCTGGCCTTCGCCGCGACCTGTTCCGCGACGGCGGGCGGTGCGGAGACGGTGCTCTCGGGGCGCTCGGCCCAGGCGCTGCGCTGCGCGGCCTATATCGGCATGGCCGGCCAGTACGGCTTTGCCGGCGGTGTGCTCTCCGCCTCGGACATGACGATGATGACCCGCTGGTCGGCGCAGGTGCTCGAGATCTGGGTGCCGCTGGCGCCGCAGCGCCGCCTCGACGCCTATCGGGCGGTGCTGCGCGAGATGGGCTCGCAGGGCAGCAGCTACGAGCTGATCGACCGCTACTCCGATTGGTGCGTCGCCGAATTCACCCCGCACGGCTCCTGACCCCGAACGGCGGGTTCCCCTACCGTCCCGCGCGGGGCCCGACGGTCGTCGCCGAAACCCGGATGCCCGCCGGCGTCGTCGCGATCACCACCGGCCCAGGACCGCATCGAGAAGCCGGGTCGGCAGCCCGCGCCGCAACCCGCTGGCGACGCGGGCGGGCAGGGTGACGCGGTAGCGCGGCCGCGGCTTTCGCGCCTCGATCGCATGGATCAGCCTTGCCGTGACCGCCGACGGTGGCAGCTCGAAACGGTCCCGCGCCGTGTCGGGCGCATGGAGCCGCCGGTGCATGGCGTCGGCGTAGAAATCCCGATGCACCGACCGCTCCCGGTCGATGTGGCGCTCGAAATGCGGGATGGCGTTGCGGCGGAAATTCGTCTTGATCGGGCCGGGCTCGATCAGGCTGACCTGGATGCCGGTGCCCGCCAGCTCTAGCCGAAGCGTGTCGGTGATGCCCTCGAGCGCGAACTTGCTCGCCACATAGGCGCCGCGCCAGCGCGCGGCGACGAAGCCGAGCACCGAGGAATTCATCACGATCCGCCCCGTGCCCCGCGCCCGCATCGCGGGGATGAGCCGGTTGGTCAGGTCGATCTGGCCGAAGAGGTTGGTTTCGAAGATCTCGCGCAGCGCGGCGCGCGGCAGGTCCTCCACTGCGCCGGGGCAGGCGAAGGCGCCGTTGTTGAAGACCGCGTCGATCCGGCCCCCGGTCAGGTCGTGGGCCTCCTGCACGGCGCCGGCGATGCTCGCCTCCGAGGCTAGGTCGAGCGGCAGGCTCTCGAGCCCCCTCTCGCGCAGCCATGAGCAATCTTCCGCCTGCCGGCAAGTTGCCAGCACGCGCCAGCCGCGCATATGCAAGGTTAGGGCTGCGTCCTGTCCGATGCCGGAGGAGCAACCGGTGATGAGAATGCACCTGCCTGTCATGCCTGCGCGCTACCCGGACGGCGCGCCCGCGTAAAGCGGAGAGATGCCGTGGAGCGAAGCCGAAGCGAACGTGACCGTTTCGTCACGCGAATCGACCGTCGCATGCGGTGGAACCACCGCTGCGCGCGGCTCGGCCGCCTGCTCGGCGCGACGGGCGGGCTCCAGGCCGCGGTCTATGACGCGACCTTCCGCAGCGACGCGGAGGCGGTGAGCTATTTCTATGCGCTCACCAACGACCACCTCCCGGACCTCGACCACCCCACCTGGCTGAACGAGAAGATCCGCTGGCAGTTCCTGCACCACCGCAACCCGCTGATGAGCCTCGCCGCCGACAAGATCGCGGTGCGGGAATACCTCCTGCACAAGCAAGCCCGGGTCGAGGCGCCCGCGATGATCGCGACCGGCGCGGCGCCAGACGACCTGCTCGCCGTCGACCTGCCCGCGCGCTTCGTGCTCAAGACCGCCCATGGCAGCGGCCAGATCCGGATCGTCGACGGCACCACGCCGGTCCCGCGGCTGGAGCTCGTGCGCCAGCTCGGCGCCTGGGCGGAATTCGACCAGTGGCGGCATACGGGCGAATTGCATTACCGCGACGTGCCGCACCGCTGGCTCGTGGAGGAATACGTGCCCGCGACCCGCGAGAAGCTGGAATTCAAGGTCTTCTGCTTTCACGGCGAGCCGGCCTTCATCTCGGTCATCACCGATCGCGACGGCGACGCCTATTCCCGGGTCATCTTCGACACCGACTGGCGGCGCGTGCCTTTCGGCAGCCGCGGCCGCGCCCATGACCCCCGGCCGGTCCCGCGGCCCGCCGACCTCGACCGCGTGCTGGCGCTCGCGCGGCTCCTCTCGGAGGATTTCCTGCATGTCCGGGTGGATTTCCTGAAGTTCGACGGAAGGCTGGTCTTCTCCGAGCTCACCTTCGCCAATCTCGCGGCGCGGATCCCCTTCGAGCCGGTCGAGATGAACGCGGAGCTGGGCGCGAAGATCGATCTCGGCCGGGCGGCGGAGGCGCTCGCCAATGGCCGGCGCATCGCGGCCGATCTCGGCTGGCCGCGCGTGGCCGAAGAGGCGCCAAGGGCCGCCTGATCGCCGCCGGTGCCTCGGCTCCGGAGAATCGGCCCCGTCGGAAAGAGTGTTGCTGGAAGGTTTCGCAAGGCCGATGATTCTTCGATAGGCGGAAATCCGCTCAACGCCTCGTGCCCCTTTGTTATCAATAGGGGTTTCGGCCGGGGTTGCGCTACGATGATCGCAATACAACAAGAGTGTTGCCGCGCCGGGCCCGTCCCGGCGGAGGCCGCACCGATCGAGGCAGGAACATAAGAGGGGTAGAGATGCCTAGATTCGATCAGGATCGGGAGCGATTCGTCAGCCGCATAGACCGCCGGCGCCGATGGGCGCATCGCCGCTACTGGCTGGAAAGCAAAATGCGCCAGCCGGCGAGGGGGATCCAGGCCGCCGTCTACGACGCGTCCTTCCGGTCCGACGCGGAAGCGGTCGCCTATTTCTACGCGGTCGCCAACGACCACATGCCGGATTTCATCGAGCCGGTCTGGATCAACGAGAAGATCCGCTGGCAATTCCTGCGCCACCGCAATCCCCTGATGAGCCTCGCCGCCGACAAGATCGCGGTGCGCGACTACGTGCGGTGGAAGGGGTCGGAGATCGAGCCTCCCGAGCTGATCGCCACCGGCAGCACGCCGGCCGATCTCGAGGAGGTGGAGTTTCCCGAGCAGTTCGTGATGAAATCCACCTACGGCAGCGGGCAGAACTACATCCACGAGGGCTGGAACGGCCCCGACCGCGACCGCCTCGTCGCGGTGCTCGAGGCCTGGAACAACTGGGACCAGTGGCGGCGCACGGGCGAGCTCCACTATCGCAGCGTGCCGAAGCGCTGGCTGATCGAGGAGCTGATCACGGCAAGGCGCGAGAGCCTCGAATTCAAGTTCGCCTGCATGCACGGCGAGCCGGTCTATGTCACCGTCATCGGCGCCCGGAAAGGCACGCGCTACGAGCGCGCCGTCTACGACCTCGACTGGCGGCGTCTCGACCTCGTCGCCGAGGGCGGCGGGGCCGTCGAGATGGGGCCGGTGCCGCGCCCGGCGGAATTCGAGACGATGGTGACCGAGGCCCGGCGGCTCTCGGAGGACTTCATGCATGTCCGGGTGGATTTCCTGAAGTTCGACGACCGGCTGGTCTTCTCGGAACTGACCTTCGCCAGCCTCGCGGCCTGCCATCCCTTCCGCCCGATCGAATACAACCGGGAGTTGGGGACGCTGATCAATCTCGACCGTGCCACGGAATATCTGGCGCGCGGCCGCAGGATCGCGAACCAGCTGGGATGGAAGGCGGCGGCCGCCTGACCGCCCCATCCCGATCTCGGGCGCGCGCAGCTACGCCCCGCGCGCCCGACGTCTCGACGCTGGACGGCGGTTGAGCGCCGCGCTACACCATATCTATGGCCGACACGACCGACAACGCCGACATGCCCGATGGCTCGGTGACCGCCGAGCCGCTCGCCCGGGCGCTGGGCGAGCGCTATCTCACCTATGCGCTCTCCACCATCATGCACCGCGCGCTGCCCGACGCCCGCGACGGGCTGAAGCCGGTGCATCGCCGGATTCTCTATGCCATGCGGGGCCTGCGGCTCGACCCGGGTTCCGCCTTCCGGAAATGCGCCAAGATCGTCGGCGAGGTGATGGGCAATTATCACCCGCATGGCGATCAGGCGATCTACGACGCCCTCGCCCGTCTCGCGCAGGATTTCAACGTCCGCTATCCGCTGGTCGACGGCCAGGGCAATTTCGGCAACATCGACGGCGACAACCCGGCCGCCCAGCGCTACACCGAGGCGCGGCTGACCGCCGCCGCCGCGGCGCTGCTCGAAGGGCTGACCGAGGACGCGGTCGATTTCCGCGACAATTACGACGGCTCGGAGCGCGAGCCGGTGGTGCTGCCGGCAGCCTTCCCGAACCTGCTCGCCAACGGCTCGAGCGGCATCGCCGTCGGCATGGCGACCAACATCCCGCCGCACAACATCGACGAGCTCTGCGCCGCCTGCCTGCATCTGATCAAGGCGCCGAACGCCCGCGACGAGACGCTGATGGACCATGTCCAGGGGCCGGATTTCCCCACCGGCGGCATCATCGTCGAGCCGCGGGCGGCGATCAAGGAGGCCTACCGCACCGGCAAGGGCGGCTTCCGGCTGCGCGCGCGCTGGGCGGTGGAGGATCTCGGCCGCGGCACCTGGCAGGTCGTCGTCACCGAGATCCCCTACCAGGTGCAGAAGGGCAAGCTGATCGAGCGCATCGCCGAGATCATCAACGCCAAGAAGGTGCCGCTGCTCGCCGACGTGCGCGACGAGAGCGCCGAGGACCTGCGCATCGTGCTGGAGCCGCGGGCGCGCACGGTCGACCCGGCGGTGATGATGGAGATGCTCTTCAAGTCGAGCGACCTCGAGACCCGCTTCGCGATGAACATGAACGTGCTGATCGACGGGCGCACGCCGCAGGTCTCGACGCTCAAGGAGGTGCTGCGCGCCTTCCTCGACCATCGTCGCGACGTGCTGCTGCGCCGCTCCCGCTTCCGGCTGGAGAAGATCGACGCCCGGCTGGAGGTGCTGGGCGGCCTGCTCGTCGCCTATCTCAACCTCGACCGGGTGATCGCGATCATCCGCTACGAGGACGAGCCGAAATCGGTGCTGATGGCGGAATTCTCGCTCACGGAGGTGCAGGCCGAGGCGATCCTGAACATGCGGCTCAGGAACCTGCGCAAGCTCGAGGAGATGGAGATCCGCGCCGAGCGCGACGCGCTCATCGCCGAGCGGGCGGAACTGGCGGCGCTGGTCGACTCCGAGGTTCTGCAATGGGGCCGCATCGCCCAGGAACTGCGCGAGGTCCGCAAGGCCTTCGGCAAGGAATCCCCCGGGGGCGCGCGGCGCACGGATTTCGCCGATGCGCCGGAGGTCGAGGAGGTCGCCTACGAGGCGATGATCGAGCGCGAGCCGATCACCGTGGTCTGCTCGGCCATGGGCTGGATCCGGGCGATGAAGGGGCATGTGGACCCCGCCGCCGAGCTGAAGTTCAAGGACGGTGACGGCCCGGCCTTCTTCCTGCATGCCGAGACCACCGACAAGCTGCTGATGTTCGCCTCGAACGGGCGCATGTACACGCTGAGCGCGGCGCAGCTTCCCGGCGGCCGCGGCATGGGCGAGCCGGTGCGGCTGATGGTCGACCTGCCGAACGAGGCGCAGGTGCTCACGCTCTTCGCGCATGTGCCGGGCGGGCGGCTGCTCGTCGCCTCGGAGGCGGGCGACGGCTTCGTGCTGCCGGAGGACGAGGCGGTGGCGCAGACCCGCGCCGGCAAGCAGGTGCTCAACCTCAAGGAGGGCGTGCGCGCGGTGGTCTGCCGTCCGGTGAGCGGCGACCATGTGGCGGTGGTGGGCAACAACCGCAAGCTCCTGGTCTTCCCGCGCGCCGACCTGCCGGAGATGGGCCGCGGCAAGGGCGTGCGGCTCCAGCGCTACAAGGACCGCGACGGGGCGCTGACCGACGCCATCACCTTCGACCTGCGCGACGGGCTGAGCTGGAAGGATCCCGCCGGCCGGACCCGCACCGTCACCGACCTCGCCGACTGGACCGGCGCACGGGCGAGCGCCGGCCGCATGGCCCCCCGCGGCTTCCCCCAGAGCAACCGCTTCGAGTGACCGCCCGACCGATGCCCCGGCCCGATCGGGCTGGAGGCCATCGGCTCGCGCGGAATGGCCGCCGATCTCACCCGATCGACGCCGCCAGATCGCTCGCCGACACGCCCTCGCGCAGGTCCCGCAGCCGGAGATAGACCACGGCCGAGAAGGCCGCCGCGACAAGATAGCCGAGCGCGGAAAGCATCACCTGCGCGGCCAGGCCCGTCAGCGGGCCGAATTCGGCGGAAAGAACCCCGATCGGGATGCCCACCGCCAGCAGCACTGTGAAGCCGACCGCCAGGAGCCCGACCAGCGGCCAGCGATAGCCGCGGGTCAGCACCTCCGCCCGTTCGATCCCCCGCCAGCCGGCATCCTCGAAGACCGTCGTCGCGCAATAGGGCAGGTAGCGCGCCGCGGCATAGAGGCCCGGGATCACCAGAAACACGGTCCCGATGCCGATCGCGATCGAGACCGCGAAGGTGAAGACCAGGAGCGGCAGGAACTGCCGCGCCGCCTGCCGGAGATATTGCCCGGTGGAATGGCGCCGCCCGATCGCCACGTCGATTGCCACGAGGCAGAGAAAGCCGGTGAGCAACGTGCCGAGGAGCAGGTCGGCCAGGGCCGCCCAGAGCAGGCCCGGCCCCAGCGTCGGCACCGGATCGGCGGGGGCGAGGCCCTCGGCGGCCAGGGCCGAGACGAGCGAGACCCCGAGAGCGGCGGGAAACATCCGCCCGAAGCCGTCGCCCGCCAGCCGGAGCGTCGCCGCGAGCAGGCCGCCGATGCCGAGGCCCCCCGGCGCGCCCCCGCTCACCCGAAGGCCTGCGGCTGCACTTCGCGCGCCATGTGGTCGAGCACCCCGTTGACGAATTTCGCCTCCTTGCCCTCGGGGTAGAAGGCCTTGGCCACGTCCACGTATTCGTTGATCGTGACCTTGGGCGGGGTGTCGGTGGCGACCAGTTCCGCGCCGGCCGCACGGAAGACCGCGCGCAGGGTTGGGTCGATCCGGTCGATCGGCCACCGCGCCACCAGCGCCCGGTCGACGGTCTGGTCGATGCGCGCCTGATGCGTCACCGCGGCGGCGAGAAGCGCGCGGAAATGCGGCAGGTCGGGCTCCGCGAAGGTCGCGCCGTCGATCTCGGCGCCGACCCGGTGGGTCTCGAACTCGCCGAGCACCGTCTCGAGCCCGGTATCCGCGGCCTCCATCTGGAAGAGCGCCTGCACCGCGTAGAACCGCGCCGCCGACCGCATGCGCCGAGCCTGGGCCGCGGTCGGCCGTGCCTTGGATGCCCCCGCCATTCAGGCGATCTCGCTGCCGTCGCCGCCGGCGACGCGGAAGCTGCCCTCCGGCAGGGGTTTCGGGGCGGGCGCGAAGCGCCGGGCGAGCGCGATCAGATGCAGGCAGGCCTCCGCCGCGCCGCCGCCCTTGTCCTGCCCGCCGGGCTCGGCGCGCACCGCCGCCTGCGCCGGGGTCTCGACCGTGAGGATGCCGTTGCCGATGCAGAGCCCGCGCAGCCCGAGCAGGGTGAGCCCGCGCGAGCTGTCGTTGCAGACCGTCTCGTAATGGGTCGTCTCGCCGCGGATCACGCAGCCGAGCGCGACATAGCCGTCGAATTCGCCCGACCGCGCGGCCAGCGCGATGGCGGTCGGGATCTCCAGCGCCCCGGGGACCTCGACGATCTCATGCGCCACCTCGGCCCGCGCCAGCGCCGCCGCGGCACCGGCGACCAGCGCATCGGCGATCGCGCGGTAGAAGGGCGCCACGACCAGGAGCACCCGGGTCGGGCGGGTGAAGCGCGGGGCCGGCAGCGAGCCGGTTTCGTCGCGACGCGCCATCTCAGCCCCCCGCCGCCGGGATCGGACGGGTGCCGAGGATCGCCAGGCCGTAGCCTTCGAGGCCGACGACCTTGGGGCTCGGCGAATTGGAGAGCAGCACGAGATCGTGGAGCCCGAGCGCGTTGAGGATCTGCGCGCCGACCCCGTATTGCCGCAGCTTGTTGGGGCTGACGTGATCGCCGGCATCGAGCTTCATCGACATGTCGCGCAGCAGCACCACGACCCCGCGGCCCTCGGCGGCGATGGCGAGCATCGCGTCGCGCAGCTGGTGGCTGCGGCCGGCATGGAGGCCGAGCATGTCCTCGAAGGGATTGGCCGCATGCATGCGCACGAGCACCGGCTCGGCGGAGTTGATGTCGCCCTTGGTCAGCACGATATGCTCGGCCCCTGCGGTCACGTCGGCAAAGACCCGCATCTGCCAGGTGCCGCCGTATTCGGAAGTCACCGAACGCACCGCCGTCTCGCGCACCAGATTGTCGTGGCGGCGGCGATAGGCGATGAGATCGGAGATCGTGCCGATCTTCAGCCCGTGGCGCTGGGCGAAGGCGACGAGATCCGGCAGGCGGGCCATGGAGCCGTCCTCGTTCATGATCTCGCAGATCACGCCCGAGGGGTTGAGCCCGGCGAGGCGGGCGATGTCGACCGCGGCCTCGGTATGCCCGGCGCGCACCAGCACGCCGCCGTCCCGCGCCCGCAGCGGAAAGATATGCCCGGGCGTCGCGATGTCCTGCGGCCCGGTGCGCGGATCGATGGCCACCGAGACGGTATGCGCCCGGTCATGGGCCGAGATGCCGGTGGTGACACCCTCGCGCGCCTCGATCGAGACGGTGAAGGCGGTTTCGTGGCGCGAGGAGTTCGAGGCGGCCATCAGCGGCAGGCCGAGCGCGTCGAGCCTCTCGCCCGGCAGGGTCAGGCAGATCAGCCCGCGCCCGTGGGTCGCCATGAAATTGACCGCGGTCGGCGTGCACATCTGCGCCGGGATCACCAGATCGCCCTCGTTCTCGCGGTCCTCGTGGTCGACGAGGATGAACATGCGGCCGTTGCGCGCGTCCTCGATGATCTCGTCCACCGCGGAGATCGCGTCGTGATAGCTCTCGTTGCCGTTCGCGTTGTCCATCATGCTGCCGCCATATGCTCGGCCAGCCGGGCGACGTAGCGCGCCAGCGTGTCGATCTCGAGATTGACCTCGTCGCCCGCCCGGATCTCGCCCCAGGTGGTGCAGGTGAGCGTATGGGGAATGAGATTGACCCCGAAGTCGCGCCCCTCGACCTCGTTGACCGTGAGCGAGGTGCCGTTCAGTGCCACCGATCCCTTGGGCGCGACGAACCGCGCCAGCGCCTCCGGCGCGCGGAAGGTCATGCGCGTGCTGTCGCCCTCGCGCCGGGCCGCGACCACTTCGGCCCGGCCGTCCACATGCCCCGAGACGATATGCCCGCCGAGCTCGTCCCCGAGCCGCAGCGCACGCTCGAGATTGATCCGCCGGCCCGCCGCCCAGGCCGTGCGCCCCGAGCGGATGTTGGTGCGCGCCACGGTCTCGGCGGAGACGTCGACGTCGAACCAGGCGCCGCCCCCGGCCGAGCCGCGGTCCACCACCGTCAGGCAGATGCCGTCGCAGGCGATCGAGGCGCCGATGGCGATGCCGCCGGGCTCGTAGCCGCAGCGGATGCGGGCGCGCAGGTCGCCGCGGTCTTCGAGCTCGGCGATCGTGCCGATGTCGGTGATGATCCCGGTGAACATCGCCTTCGCCCCCTGCGTCCCTCGGCCGCGTCCTAGCCCGGCCGGCCCGCATCGGCAAGTCTCCAACCGGCGGCTTTGCGACATGCGCGCCGCTTCGCGATGTTCGTTCTGGCCTCGGCGGGGATAAAACTGTAGGATTCCCTGCAAAAGCTGGAAAACAGCGGCAGATGAGGCAATCGATGCAGTCTGGGCTCAGGGCGATGGCGCATTGCGCGGCCGCGGTGCTGGTCGCCGCGGCATTGGCGGGCTGCACCCTGCCGCGATCGGGACCGACCGCCGGCGAGATCAAGGCGGCGGCGCGGGCGCCGGTCGGGGACATGCATATCGTCAACGTCACGCCGAGCATCGCCGCCGCCGCGCGCTCCTCCGAGACCCTGGCCTTCAGCGAGACCTTCGTGACCGCGCCACCGGTGTCCTCCGACACGATCCGGCCGGGCGACGCGCTCTCGGTGACGGTCTGGGAAAACGTCGATGCCGGGCTGCTCGCCGGCGTCGGCCAGAAGGTCACCGCGCTCGACCGCATCCAGGTCGACGAGAGCGGCCAGATCTACGTGCCCTATGCCGGCCGGCTCCAGGCCGCCGGCATGACCCCGGACGCGCTCCGGGCCGAGATCGTCGACAAGCTCGAATCGCAGACCCCCGACCCGCAGGTCGAGGTTGCGCGCGTGGCCGGCGACGGCGCGACGGTCAGCGTCATGGGCGGGGTGCGGGATCCGGGCGTCTATCCGATCGAGACCCCCACCCGGCGCCTCTCGGCGATGCTCGCCCATGCGGGCGGCGTGGTGCTGGTTCCGGACGTCGCGCAGATCCAGATGGAGCGCGGCGGCAAGACCGGGCGCATCTGGCTGCAGGACCTTTACGACAATCCCCGGCTCGACGTGGCGCTGCGCGCCGGCGACCGGATCATCGTCGAGGAGGACCGCCGCTCCTTCACCGCGCTCGGGGCGACCGAGAACCAGTCGCGGGTCAATTTCAACAAGCGCGACATGTCCGCGCTCGAAGCCATCGCCGCGGCGGGCGGGCTCAACGGCAATGCCGCCGATCCCACGGGGATCTTCGTCTTCCGCAGCGAGCCGTCGAGCATCGCCAACCGCATCCTCGGCCGCAGCGACCTGGTCGGCGAGCAGCAGGTGGCCTATGTGCTCGACCTCACGAAGCCGGACGGGCTCTTCTCCGCGCGCCAGTTCATCATCCGCAACAACGACACGGTCTATGTCACCGAGGCGCCCTTCGCCGCCTGGTCGCGGGTGCTCGGCACTGGTGCCACGGTGGTGAGCCTCGCCGGATCGGTGGCCGCGATCGCCAAGTAGCGCTGAGGCCCTCGCCGCGTACGCCTTGCAGGCGCCGGAGGCCCTTGCCCGATCGACCGGTGCCGATCGGGCCGCGAAACGGCACCCCCCCCTCGTCCCGCGGCTCGGGTCCGGGGCCGCAGCGTCGGTCATGCGGGAGGCTCGCCAGACGACATATCAATTCCCGTTATGTCTTCCATGAAAAACATTCGTTTGTGTGATAGCGCCCCGCACCCTATCTCCATGCCATCGCGCAACAGCCAGACGAACGGAGAGAACAATGGCCAACGTGCACTACGAGGAGACGCGGCCGGCCGGCGCACTGCCGCTTCGACCGACCCCGACCCTGGCGCTGCTGGCGCTCGGCATTCTGGCGCTGCTCTTCGCGGTGGCGACGGGCGAGCCCCCGGCCTCCGCCTACAAGGGCATCGCGAGCCAGGCGCCTTCGGCGCAGATGGTGATCGAGGACTGGCGCGGCAACAGCGCCCATCTCCCGGTGGGCAACTGACCGGCTCCGGGCCGGTCCCGACGGCGGCTGTGACGGCCGGCGGCTCCTAGCGCCGCCGCCAGCGGCTGCGCGTGTCGGGACCGATCCGCGCGGTCTCGATCAGCCGGAACCGCGGCGCGAGCTGCAGCGCCTCGATCTCCAGCGCCCCGACCGCCGCCACGGCATCGTCGCCGAGCACGATTCCCGCGGTATAGGTCACGATCTCGTCGACGAGATCGGCCTCGAGCAGCGCCGCCGCCAGCCGCCCGCCGCCCTCGCAGAGCAGCCGGGTGAGCCCGCGCTCCCCGAGCCGCTGCATCATCGCCGAGAGATCCAGCTGGCCGTCGGGCTCGAAGGGCACGTCGATGAGCACGGCGCCCTTCTCCTCCCAGGCCTTGATCCGCGCCGGCTCGGCCTCGGCATGGTGGCAGAGCCAGAGCGGGATCGCCGGCGCGGTCTCCGCGAGATAGCCGTCCCGCGGCACCATCAGGCCCCCGGTCACCACGATGCGCACGGGGCTGGCCGCGGCGAGGCCGATGTCGCGCACGTCGAGCTTCGGGTCGTCGTTGCGCACGGTGCCCGCGCCGACCAGCACGCCGTCGGACTGGGCGCGCATCAAATGCACCTCCGAGCGGGCGCGCGGCCCGGTGATCCAGCGGCTTTCGCCGGCGCCCGTGGCGATGCGGCCGTCGATCGAGGTGGCGAGCTTGAGCGTCACCAGCGGCCGCCCGGTGGCGATGCGCGTGAGAAAGCCGCGGTTGACGTCGAGTGCCTCGGTGGCGAGGCAGCCGACCTCGACCGCGATCCCCGCGGCGCGCAGGGCCTCCACGCCCTTTCCATCCACCCGCGGATCGGGATCCTCGATGCCGACGACCACCCGCGCGATTCCGGCGGCGATCAGCGCCTCGGTGCAGGGCGGCGTCCGGCCGGTATGGGCGCAGGGCTCGAGCGTCACATAGGCGGTGGCGCCCCGGGCGCGGGCGCCGGCGGCGGTCAGCGCCGCCACCTCCGCATGCGGCCGGCCGCCGTCGCCGGTCCAGCCGCGCCCGACCACCCGGCCCTCCGAGACCAGCACGCAGCCGACGGCCGGATTGGGCCAGACGCGGCCGAGCCCGCGCCGCGCAAGCCCGAGCGCAGTGCGCATCCAGGCCGCGTCTTCCTCGAGTGCCGTCACGGGCTCAGTCGTCGTCCGTCGAGACCGGGACGGGCCGCAGCTCCGAGACGAAATCCTCGAAATCGTCGGCGGCCTGGAAGTTCTTGTAGACGCTCGCGAAGCGCACGTAGGCCACCGTGTCGATGCGCGCGAGCGTCTCCATGACGATGGCGCCGATCGTGTCGGAGGGGATGTCGGTCTCGCCCATGGATTCCAGCCGCCGGACGATGCCGGAAATCATCTGGTCCAGCCGCTCGCTCTCGATCGGGCGCTTCTGCATGGCGATGCGGATCGAGCGCTCGAGCTTGTCGCGGTCGAAGGGCTCGCGCTTGCCGTTCTTCTTGATGACGACGAGGTCGCGCAGCTGCACCCGCTCGTAGGTGGTGAAGCGTCCGCCGCAGGCGGGGCAGAACCGCCGCCGCCGGATCGAGACATGATCCTCGGCCGGCCGCGAATCCTTCACCTGGGTGTCGATATTGCCGCAGAACGGACAGCGCATGCCGGGCTCCCGGAGTCGTGATCGCCGGCACTATAGGGCGGGGTCCACAGGTTGGGTAGATGTAACTTGGCCCCACAAGATCGCCGGCCGCCCACAAGGCTTGGGAGTGCGGGCCGCCCGCGGAGCCAGGCGCCGCGGGCGGCCCCCGGGCTCAACCGGCGCCGCCGTCGGCCTCGACGAGCTTGCGGAACCTGTCGGCGATGTCGGCATCGATCTCCCCGGCGTTCTGGAACATCAGATCGCCGCGGTCGCTGAAGAGCAGCGACAGGACCGGCAGCACCAGCGGCCGGCAGAGGCCCCGCGTCGCGGACATCCGCGCCTCGATGCTGCCCTTGGCGACCTTGAGCACGCATTTGGGGTTCTTGGCGTCCACCACGTCGAAGGCCTTGGTGGTCATGGTGAACCATTCCGTCGGCGGCTCCGCGGGCCCGCCGAGGGGCTGGCAGACGCAGCCCTCGGGGCAGGGCCTCCCGGTCGCCATGGCGGCGGCCTCGATCATCGCCTCGGCGCGGGTCTGGAGCCTGCCGACCTGCGCGGGCGAGCAGGCGTCGGTCCAGGTCGCTTCGTCGATCTTGGGCTTGCGCGTCTCGACCTTGACGATCTGGCAGGGCCTGCCGAGGCAGCCCGACACCGTCTGAAGCGGCAGGGGAGCAATGGCCATGGGACATATCCTTCAATCTGGTTGCGTTCCGCCGCGGGTAATGCACGTCCCGCGACAATCCGCTGTTCGCGCCCCTGGCCGTGAAGGATGCCTCCCGATGTGGTAACATGCCCGTGATGCGATTGACGGTGCCGGGAGGCGGGCCTTGGCGCAAAGCGTCCTGACCCAAGAAGAGCTGATCGAGCGCGCCGGGCGCGGCGACGAGGCCGCCTTCGAGGCGCTCTACCGCGAGACCGCGCCGCGGCTCTTCGCCATCGCCCTGCGCATGACCGGCCAGCATGCCGCCGCCGAGGACGTGCTGCACGAGGCCTATGTGGCGGTGTGGCGCTCGGCGGCGCGCTTCGATCCCCGGCGCGGCTCGGCCCGGGCCTGGCTCGGGACGATCCTGCGGCGCAAGGCCATTGACCGGCTGCGCGCCAGCCCCTGGCTGGAGCGCGCCGTCGACGCGGAGGCGCTGCCGGCGCCGGCGGCGGCGGTGGTGGAACGCTCCGACGAGGCGGCGCTGAGCCTGCGCCAGTGCCTCGAGCGGCTGGCGCCGGAGAGCTTCCGGGCGATCTGGCTCTGCGCGCTCTACGGTTTCAGCTACCGGGAGCTCAGCGACCGCCTCTCCGAGCCGGTGCCGACGCTGAAATCCCGCGTGCGCCGGGGCCTGCTGGCCTTGCGGAAGTGTCTGGACGGATGAACGACGAAGACGACATCGCCGCGGCCGAGGCCGCGCTGGGCCTCGCCGCGGGGAGCGGCGCCGCCGATGCGGCCGTGGCGGATTGGGAAAGGCGCCTCGCCGCCCTCGATCCCGGTGGCGCGGTGGCGCCGCCGCCGGGTCTCTGGCGCCGGATCGCCGCGACCGTCGCCGACGCCCGCGCCTCGCCCGGCACCCAGAGCCGCCGCAGCGGGCCGGAGGGCTGGGAGGTGATCGCTCCGGGGCTGGAGAAGCGCCTCCTGCATGTCGACCGCGCTGCCGGCACCCAGTCCTATTTCCTGCGCGTCGCGGCGGGGGCGGAGATCCCGCGCCACGCCCATGCGATGGACGAGCATTGCGTGCTGCTGGAGGGCGAGCTCGAGGTCGGCGGCGCGCGCTTCGGCCCCGGCGATTTCCAGCTCGGCCTCGCCGGCTTCGACCACGCCCCGATCCGCGCCGCCACCCCGGCCGTGGTCTTCATCCACGGCGAGCTCTGAGCGGCGCGACGCCGAGGGAGCGCATCCGGCAACAAGACCCCATCCGCCCGAATTCCAGGCGTGCCCGGCACCACCATCCCGCCCGGCGGGCACCGCCGGGCAGCGCCCGCCCCGCCCCGTCACGCCGAAGGCGTGCCTCCGGCACGACGCGGGCGCTCCGCACCCGCCCGGGCCGGGCGCTGCCCTCATCTGTAGCGGGGCGGTCGGAGCAAGAAAGAACGATCTCCAGACGCGCCCGCCCCCCGCGAAACGCCCGCGCCGATTGCAGTCACCGGTGCCAGCCTCTATACGGGATAGTGACCGGATTGGCGGCACATAGGGCCAGAACTTGAACGATTCACTTCCCGACGACGACGGAACCGGCGAGCCCCCGCGCCCCGGTCCGGCGATCGCCATCGAGACGGAGATGAAGACCTCCTATCTCGATTATGCGATGAGCGTGATCGTCTCCCGCGCGATTCCGGACCTGCGCGACGGGCTGAAGCCGGTGCATCGGCGCATCCTCTATGCCATGCACGAGGTCGGCAATACCCACGACAAGCCCTATCGCAAGTCCTCGCGCCCCGTCGCCGACACCATGGGCAAGTACCACCCCCATGGCGACGCGGCGATCTACGACGCGCTGGTGCGCATGGCGCAGGACTTCTCCATGTCGCTGCCGCTGCTCGACGGCCAGGGCAATTTCGGCTCCATGGACGGCGACAAGCCCGCGGCCTTCCGCTACACCGAGGTGCGGATGGCCAAGGCCGCGAGCTACCTGCTCGCCGACATCGACAAGGAAACCGTCGACTTCCAGCCGAACTACGACGGCAAGGACCTCGAGCCCACCGTCCTGCCGGCGCGCTTCCCGAACATGCTGGTCAACGGGGCAGGGGGCATCGCCGTCGGCATGGCGACGAACATCCCGCCGCACAACCTCGGCGAGGTGATCGACGCGACGCTGGCGCTGCTCGAGAACCCCGACCTGACCGTGGCCGACCTGATGGATTTCGTGCCCGCACCGGATTTCCCCACCGGCGGGCTGATCCTCGGGCGCTCCGGCGCGCGCAAGGCCTATCACGAGGGCCGCGGCTCGGTGATCATCCGGGCGCGGACCCGGATCGAGGAGGCGCGCGGCGGGCGGCTCGCCATCGTGGTCAGCGAGATCCCCTATCAGGTCAACAAGGCGACGATGATCGAGCGCATCGCCGAGCTCGCCCGGGACAAGAAGATCGAGGGCATCGCCCATGTCCAGGACGAGAGCGACCGCTTCGGCGTGCGCGTGGTCATCGAACTGCGCCGCGACGCGACGCCCGACGTGGTGCTGAACCAGCTCTTCCGCTTCACGCCGATGCAGACCTCCTTCGGCTGCAACATGCTGGCGCTGAACGGCGGCCGCCCCGAACAGCTCGACCTGCGCGGCTTTCTCAGCACCTTCATCGCCTTCCGCGAGGAGGTGGTGGCGCGGCGCACCGCCTTCGAGCTGCGCAAGGCGCGGGAGCGGGCGCATATCCTCTGCGGCCTCGCCGTGGCGGTCTCGAACGTCGACGAGGTGGTCGCGACCATCCGCGCCTCGGCCGATCCGGCGGAGGCGCGCGAGCGGCTGATGACGCGGGCCTGGCCTGCGGAGGAGATCGCGCCCTATATCTCGCTGATCGACGATCCCTCGCACCGGGTCCGGGAGGACGGCACCTATTTCCTCTCCGAGACCCAGGCCCGCGCCATCCTCGAGCTGCGGCTGCAGCGGCTGACGGCGCTCGGGGTGCAGGAGGTCACCGACGAGCTCGCGGAGCTCGCGGGCCGGATCACCGATTATCTCGACATCCTGCGCTCGCGCGCGCGGATCGTCGCGATCATCGCCGACGAGCTGCGCGAGGTGCGCGAGCTCTTCGCCGTGCCGCGGCGCTCGGAGATCGTCGAATGGGACGCCGATCTCGACGACGAGGACCTCATCGAGCGCGAGGACATGGTCGTCACGGTGACGCAGGGCGGCTACATCAAGCGCACCCAGCTGACCGAGTATCGCGCGCAGCGCCGCGGCGGCAAGGGCACGCAGGGCATGGCGACCAAGGACGAGGATTTCGTCACCACGCTCTTCGTCGCCAACACCCACACGCAGCTCCTGTTCTTCACCACCGACGGCATGGTCTACAAGCTCAAGACCTGGCGGCTGCCGCTCGGCGGTCGCAACGCCCGCGGCAAGGCGATCGTGAACATCCTGCCGATCGCGCCCGGCACCTCGATCGCGGCGATCATGCCGGTGGACGTGGCCGAGGAGGAATGGGCGAGCCTGCAGATCATGTTCGCGACCTCGCAGGGCGACGTGCGGCGCAACGCGCTCGACGATTTCACCTATGTGAAATCCAACGGCAAGATCGCGATGAAGCTCCCCGAGAACACGCGGCTGATCAACGCGCGGATCTGCTCGGAGGAGGACGACGTCATGCTGACCACGCGGGCGGGCAAGGCAATCCGCTTCGCGGTGCCCGACGTGCGCATCTTCAAGGGCCGCGATTCCACCGGCGTGCGCGGCATCCGCCTCGCCGCGGGCGACGAGGTCGTCTCCATGGCGATCATCCGGCATTTCGAGGCCTCGCCGGCGGAACGGGCCGCCTATCTCAAGATGCGCCGCGCGGTGGCGGGCGCCCTGGAGGACGAGGCCGCCGACGAGGCCGCGGAGGAGGAGGCCGAGGTCGAGAGCATCAGCCTCGGCCAGGAGCGCTATGTCGAGATGTCCGAGGCCGAGGATCTCCTGCTCACCATCACCGAGAACGGCGCGGGCAAGCTCTCGTCGAGCCACGACTACCCGCTGCGCGGCCGCGGCGGGCAGGGGGTGATGGCCATGGACAAGGGCCTGCGCGGCGGCGCGCTCGTGGCGCTCTTCCCGGTGGAGCCCGACGACCAGATCATGCTCGCCACCGATGCCGGCCAGTCGATCCGCTGCCCCGTCGCCGGCATCTCCTTCCGCTCGCGCGGCGCCGGCGGGGTGCGGGTCTTCAACACCGCCGCGGGCGAGCGCGTCGTCTCCGTCGCCCAGATCGCCGAGGCCACCGACGAGGAAGCCGGAGAATAGGGTTCATAGCCCGCCGGGGGCACCCGGCGGAACCGCCTTCTCTTCGCGGATTTGGCGGGAGACAAATCCGCGCGCGCCTGCCTGCCCCCCGGCAGGCGCGACAAGCGCGCCCGCCAGGCACGCGCGCGCGGATTGCCAACTGACGGTGCAACCTGACCCCCCTTCGGTTTCCGCGCTCGCGCGCTCCAACCGACGAACCGGCGCGAGGCAATGCCTCGCTATCGCCGGTTCGGGATACCCCTCGCCCCCGGATTTCGTATGACGCCGACCCGCGGCACACCGGCCGCTGTCCCCCGGCCCGATCGACCCGCGGCGATCGGGCCGCGCCGGCCCTGCCCGGGGGCCCGCGCGCAAACGCGCCGTCCAGGGCCGTCTCGTCCCGATCCTCAACCGGCGGTGAAGCTGCACCCCCCTCGCCCTGCGGCATGCGCCTCCGGGCGACCGGACCGGGCAAGGCGCCACCGGCGCCTCGCCGCTTCGGTCCGGGGGTATGCGGCGCGGGCCGCGCGGCGCGCGGCCTTCTCCCGAAACCCGGACCCGGAGGCCGCATCGCCCGGCCGAAAAGGCCGCGCCCTCACGAGGGAAAGCGGCGCCGCGTCCGGTTCGCGAAGGCCACCAGCGAGAGCATCACCGGCACCTCGACCAGCACGCCCACGACCGTGGCAAGCGCCGCGCCCGAGTTGAGCCCGAAGAGGCTGATCGCCACCGCGACCGCCAGCTCGAAGAAATTCGAGGTGCCGATCAGCGCGCAGGGGGCCGCGACCGCGAAGGGCAGGCGCCAGGCCCAGGCGACGGCATAGGTCAGCGCGAAGATGCCGTAGGACTGGAGCAGCAGCGGCACGGCGATCATCGCGATGACGAGCGGCTGGCGGAAGATCACCTGCCCCTGGAAGCCGAAGAGCAGGACGACGGTCGCCAGCAGCCCGATCATCGAGAGCGGCTTCACCCGCTCGGTGAAAGCACCGACCGCCGCCGCGCTCCCCAGCGCCCGCCGCGTCGCCATGCCCGCGGCCAGCGGGATCACGATATAGAGCGCGACCGAGAGGATCAGCGTCTCCCAGGGCACGGCGATGTCGGTCACCCCCAGGAGCAGCGCGACGATGGGGGCGAAGGCAAAGACCATGATCACGTCGTTCACCGAGACCTGCACCAGCGTATAGGCGGGATCGCCGCGGGTAAGCTGCGACCAGACGAAGACCATGGCGGTGCAGGGGGCGGCCCCGAGCAGGATCAGCCCGGCGATGTATTGCTGGGCCTCGGCCGGCGCGATCCAGGCCGCGAAGACATGCTCGAAGAAGAGCACCGCGAGCGCCGCCATGGTGAAGGGCTTCACCAGCCAGTTCACCGCGAGCGTCAGGATCAGCCCCTTCGGCCGGTCGCCGATATGGGCGAGGCTGGCGAAATCCACCGCCACCATCATCGGATAGACCATCGCCCAGATCAGCACCGCCACCACGAGATTGACCGAGGCGAGCTCGAGCGCGGCCAGCGCGCCGAAGGCGCCGGGGGCGAGATTGCCCAAGGTGAGCCCGGCGCCGATCGCCAGCGCGACCCAGAGCGAGAGCAAGCGCTCGAAGCCGCCGATGCCGGCGGGCGCCGCCGCCGCCTGGGTCACGGCAGCAGTTCCGCCACCGTCGCCGAGGGGCGGCAGAGCTTCACGCCCTTCGGCGAGACCACGATCGGGCGGTTGATCAGGATCGGATGCGCCATCATCGCGTCGATCAGCGCGGCATCGGTCAGGGCGGGATCGTCGAGCCCGAGCTCGGCGAAGGGCGTGCCCTGTCGGCGCAGGAGGTCGCGCACCGGGATGCCCATGGCGGCGATCAGCTCCTCGAGCGCCGCCCGGCTCGGCGGCGTCTCGAGATATTTCACCACCCGCGGCTCGATGCCCGCCGCGCGGATCGCCGCGAGCACGTTGCGCGAGGTGCCGCAGGCGGGGTTGTGGTAGATCACGAACTCCCCGGCCGCGCTCATGCCCGGACCCCGCGCCGGGGCAGGCCGCAATCCGCGCCCGCGCAGCAATTCTCGCCCAGATAGTCCATGAGATCCCCCATCCTGGTGAAATCGGCCGCATGGATCAGCATGCGCCCGCGGCGGCGGCAGGTCACGATCCCGGCCTGCCGCAAATGGCTGAGATGGAAGGAGAGCGTCGCCGCCGCCAGCCCGAGTTCGACCGCGATGCGCCCGACCGCCAGCCCCTCCGGCCCGGCCGCCACCAGGAGCCGGAAGACGTCGAGCCGGGTCTCCTGCGCGAGGGCCGAAAGCGCGGCGAGGGCGTCTGTCTTTTCCATGGTTCCAGAATGATCGAAACCAATCCCCGGCGCAAGCCGGAGGCCACCCCTCTTTTCAATCCGCCCCCGCTGGCATAGATCGCCCCCATGGACCCGATCCACATCATCGGCGGCGGCCTCGCGGGATCGGAAGCGGCCTGGCAGGCGGCCGAGGCGGGCGTGCCCGTGGTGCTGCACGAGATGCGGCCCGAAACCGCCACCTTCGCCCACCGCACCGACGGGCTGGCCGAACTCGTCTGCTCCAATTCCTTCCGCTCCGACGACGACGAGCAGAACGCCGTGGGGCTCCTGCACTGGGAGATGCGCAAGGCCGGCGGGCTCGTGATCGCTGCGGCCGATGCCCATGCCCTGCCGGCGGGCGGCGCGCTCGCCGTCGACCGCGAGCCCTTCAGCCGCACGATCACCGCGCGCCTCGCGGCGCATCCGCGCGTCACCATCGACCGCGGCGAGATCGCCGGCCTGCCGCCAGCCGACTGGTCGAGCGTCATCGTCGCCACCGGCCCGCTGACCAGCCCCGCGCTCGCCGCGGCGATCCGCGCGCTCACCGACGAAAGCGCGCTCGCCTTCTTCGACGCCATCGCGCCCATCGTGCATTTCGAGAGCATCGACATGGGCAAGGCCTGGTTCCAGTCGCGCTACGACAAGGGCGAGACCGAGGCCGACCGCACCGCCTATCTCAACTGCCCGATGGACCGCGAGGAATACGAGGCCTTCGTCGACGCGCTCAACGCCGCCGAGAAGACCGAGTTCAAGGACTGGGAACGCGACACGCCCTATTTCGAGGGCTGCCTGCCGATCGAGGTCATGGCCGCGCGCGGCCGCGAGACCCTGCGCTTCGGCCCGCTCAAGCCCGTGGGCCTGACCAACCCGCATGCGCCCGCCACCAAGCCCTACGCCGTCGTCCAGCTCCGCCGCGACAACGCGCTCGGCACGCTCTTCAACATCGTCGGCTTCCAGACCAAGATGAAATACGGGGCGCAGACGGAAGTCTTCCGCATGATCCCCGGCCTCGAGAACGCCGCCTTCGCGCGGCTCGGGGGCATCCACCGCAACACCTTCCTCAATTCCCCGCGCCTGCTCGACGACGCGATGCGCCTGCACGCCGACCCCCGCCTGCGCTTCGCCGGCCAGATCACCGGCGTGGAAGGCTATGTCGAGAGCGCCGCCATGGGCCTTCTGGCGGGGCGCATGGCCGCCGCCGAACGCCTCGGCCGCCCCCTCGCGCCGCCGCCGCCCACCACCGCCATGGGCGCGCTCGTCACCCACATCACCGGCGGCGCCGACGCGAAGACCTTCCAGCCGATGAACGTCAACTTCGGCCTCTTCCCGCCGCTGGAAGAGGCCCGCGGCGGCCGCCGCGGCCGGCGCGATCGCTACAAGGGCTACACCGACCGCGCGAAGGCCGATTTCGCGGCGTGGCTGGAACCGGCGCGCGTGCCCGCCTGAGGCGCCGCCGCCGCCCGCCCCGGTCGCGCGCGGGGGGCCCCCTCAGGCCCCGGCGGGCTCCGACTCGCGCTCGCGCGGGCCGACGTTGCGCATGCGGATCATCCGCCGCACCGCCGAGGCACTGGACTGCGGGTCGATCCGGAACGCCGGCGTGCGCTGCGAGCCGACCAGGATGTCGGCCTTGGTGATCGGCGAGTTGGTCAGGAGCCCGACCTGCGCCGCCACCACCGCCGCCTGGGCGACCGTCTTGGTGCGGAACAGGCTGCAGATCGACCGCTCGAGGGTGATGTAGGAGCCGTAGAGATAATTGCGCGCCCTGAGCTCGGCCTCGTTCGTCCCCATCGCCACCGCCCGCAGGATCGACAGCTGGTCGTCGGTCGGCGTGAAGCTGGTGGGCCGCTCGTCGGACGCGAGCAGCGAAAACGCCTCCGTAAGGCTGAAGCCCACCGAGAGCAGGTCCGATTCGTAGTGGTGGATCGTGTCGCGCAGCCCCTCGCGATCGTCGGCGGCGCTGACCGAGATGGCGATCCTGTCGCCGCGCTCGGTGATGATCGGCAGCGTGTAGCCGGCGGGGCCGACCCCGTGCGCCCGCGCGTCCTGGCAGAACGCCCGCACCGCGGGGTTCGAGATGTCGAGATCCTCCCAGAAGAAGGCGTCCTCGCAGGTCAGGCTGTGCCGGTAGACCGGATCGACGCTGGTGTACCGGCGGTCGACGTAGCGCGAAACCCATTCCTCGGAATAGGTGGTCAGCGCCCGCGTCGAGAAGCTCGAGGTCGGCGTCTCCCGGATCACGTGCAGCGTGCAGTGGGTCACGCCGATCGCCTGGGCGAACTCCTTGAGCAGGTCGACGAGGTCGGGAAAGGTCCGCGCCTCCAGAAGCGCGTTCGCCACCCGCTCCGACACCGGACTGCGCAGGATGTCCATGTCGTCGAGCTCGAGCGACGCCAGCAGGCGGCCGAGATCGGACGCGAGGTGGTTCTGGCCCGAACGCGCCAGACAATCGATCGCCTCATAGAGCGACGCCTGAACCCAGCCAATCATAACAGACACTCACGAAACTGGTCACACTTACACCGGGCAAATTTGCAGCGACTGGTGAATGAAGTGTGAAGATCCGTCCGGTCCCGGAGGCTGCAACGACCGGCGGAACGCGGAGTCCATGGCGGGGCCGACGAAGAAGCCGGTCCGCGCCCCGATTTGTCGACGGACAGATCGGGGAAGCATAGACGGCGAGGTCGCGCGCAACGGAACGAGCCGGCGCCGCTTGGGTGGCGCGGGAGGCGCTCCCTGGTTCCGGTAGCCTCTCAGGTCACATCACCGGGGGCGATGCGACGTCCTTCCAGCCGCTGACCGTCAACTTCGGCCTCTTCCCGCCGCTGGACGAAGCCCGCGGCGGCCGCCGCGAGAGCTACAAAGGGTATACGGACCGCGCGAAGGTGGATTGTGCAGCGTGGGTGGACCCGGAAAGGGTCACTGCTTGATGTGGCAGGAGTGCCAATTCCGTTGTCCCTATTTCGCTGGCGGTCTTTGTCACTACTAATTAATCGCTTCAGACAACGAGGGGGCACTTAGCGAGAGAGGACCAAAGTCCTGCGGAATTGACTCAGAATATAGGGCTCTGATAATTTCCACATCCCTCGGAATGGGCACGTTTCTCCTGCGAAGTTTTCCAATCGTACGATCTATCTCTTTCCCAAAACTCTCAGCCCATTCAGCGCTCAAGCGTGCCATCTCTCTGCCCAGGAAGCAGTAGGCCCGAAGAGCCGTAGTGTACTGCTTCTTTTCGAGAGCGCTGGATATTGCTGCCTCATAAAGCAGCAGTCCTTCATTGAAGGAGCCAGAGCGGAACTTAATTAGCCCCTCGGTGGCCTTCTGCGTCACTGTTAGTTGAGGCTCGAACATCGTCTTCGACCGATTGATAAAATCTTGAGCTCTTGAGGTGTTCCCCATGTATGCATGGATCACGGCTAGATTGTTTAGGAGTACTGGGTCGTGGGGGTTGGATTTGTGAACGGCCATCGCAAGCGCAAGGCCACGATCAAGAGAGGTTGATCGAACAGAAGCAACAAACGCACCAAATATCCCAGGACGGGTACTGAACGGTTCGATAAGATGCCAAGATTCACATGCTTCCAGCGCTGTGTCCCACTGGTTATTCCAGTAGGCCTTATGTGCTGATGCTTCAAAGGCATCCTGAGAACTACCGATCAGTTCATCGGGCTCAAAAACTGCAGTTTCACGTCCGACAAATTCGATTTGGGCAATCGCATTTTCTGTTGGTGACATGGCACCGACCCGGAGCATCTCCAAACCCTGCTTACGAGACCCGCCGATAAGCTCAAATGTGCCGATCTGACTGGCAAGTTCAGAAATCGAGCGGGACGAGAAACGGCCGCTACGCACCAGCTCCTTGGCCGATTTCCATCCTGATGGTGGGGTGCCCGCGACGGCCTCAGTGGCCATTTCTGCAGCCTTTAGCCAAGGGTCTAACTTCGTTCTCGCTGACCCTCGCAGTATGGAGAGTGCTCTGTCAGGCTTTCCCTCGTGACACCAGAACCGAGCGGCCGCGCGGAGCACATAGCGGTGATCGGGTAGGACACGTAGGGCACGCTTAAGCAAGCCCTCCGCCTTGTGGTGCTGTCCGAGATTCAAATGGAGAAGGGCAGTCTCCGCGGCAATTAGCCCGTCTCTTGGATTTAGCAGAAGCAAGTGCTTTCTGAAGGCAATTTCTGATCTAAGCTCGTTCACACTAAGAAGCGTCGGCAAAATGCGTTCTTCCACTCGGCCATGGACAATCGCTTCTGCAAATGCCGCCATCGCAGGAGCGGCTAACGTATTGGATAAAACAGCAATTGCGGCTGAAAGGACGGCTGGCTCGTCCCTTTCACCTAATGCAATTGCCGATGTCAGCAACTCTTCTGCGTGCAAGACGTCGTTAGTTTTGAGCCAAGATGTTCTTTCGACGTAGAAGTCTTTAAGGAGGGACCGTCTCATTCTGTCAGCATCGTGCGTTAGTGGTTCTAAGGCGACGCTCGACCGGACGGAATCAAACTCTCCAGAAAACTGGGCCTGCTTCAATGTCCGCCAACGAGGCACGACATGACGCTGTTCAGAAGTCTTGCCCTCAATCATGGGATCATTCGATTAGCTACGGTTCTGGGCAGCAACTTTTGAAAGACGATCGAACAGCGATACATATCTTTCCAATGAATGAGAATTTCGTGATCCGGCGCGCATCAAGGGGTGACCACGAAGCTCGTGGTCTGGGTTGCACAGCTCCGAAGCCGCCTTGACGAGCTCCCGGCTGACCGGGCTGTCACGGAGGTCAAACTCCAGATCAAGGAGTAACTTCGAAAAGCACGTCTGAAGGAGCGGTACGATGGGCCTATAACCTCCGTTCCATGCCCCACCGAACAGGACAGGCTTTTGGGGCACTTGCAGCTCATTAAGAAGGAGCTGAGTAGTGCCGAACCCTCTTACGAAGAAGAAGATCATGCTTCCTAGCATCCAGAGATCACACCGCAACCGACGATCCTGAGCTTGAGGGTTGATGTAGCCATACAAGATTTCGGGAGGTGCGTATTTTTGATCCCCAGCAAATGGGAGAAGTTCGTGCGGAGATGGATGACCTTCCCAAGTGCACCTGCCGAGGTCCGAAACCTTGAAGACTTCATCGCCTCCAAAGCTCAATAGATTGGACGGCTTGAGATCTTGATGCGTAATCCCCCGCTTGTGGAGTTGCGAAAGCCCGACTGTTGCATGGTGCATAGCGCGGAGCCACCAAGCAAGCCGGACCTTACCGGACTTCTTTTGGATGCGTCTTCTGACATCTCCGTCGGCAAGTTCGAAAATGAGATAGGGAGCCTTGTCTTGTAGGTTCGGGCCGACTGAGATTTGACCGCTGTCGATCGCCACTACTACCCGATCCATGCTAGAATCTGCGCAGATCTTGAGTACACTAGCTTCAAATGTGTGCGCCGCGGAAATCATCTGCAACTCAGCCAACACATCCACAGCGGTCATTGCTCGCGTAAGATCAATTGCTTTCAGGAAAGCACGCCGCCCATTCTTCTCCACAACATACGGAACTGAGAAATTCCCTCCAGTGCCGTTGTAATGGTCAATGCTATCTCCAGATCTAGGATCCCAACCCACTGGCTCCAGTATCACCCACCCACTTTCGAGGGTCTGGCCAAGGAGACGCCAAGCTCCCGCTCGTTCCTCAATTCCCATGCCGGCCTTCTAAGTTTTGTGCTTGAGCAAATGTGGAAGCGCATATCTAGCACAACTTAGGCCAGCTCGTCGACTCAGGTTCCTCCTTTCCTTCAATCTCCCCTCACCCCTCCTTCCGCTTCGGCGCCGCCTTCCCCCAGATTTCCTCGCCGTGGCGGTTCCGGTCGCCCCGGCTCAGCACCTCCTTGGAGATCAGCGCCAGCATGTAGGTCCTGAGCACCGCGTTGATCCGGCCGTGGTAGCCGGCGCCGAGGCCCCGGAACCAGCGCGCCACGTCCTCGTCGAGGGCCACCGTCACCTTCTTCTTGCGCGGCCGCACCGGGGCCGTGGTCTCGAGCCGGCCCCAGTCGGCGGGGATCAGCGCGCGGCGCAGCTTCATGTCGCGCCAGTCCTGCGCCTGCTTCTCGAGCTCGATCATCAGCTCCACATGGGCCCGCTCCTGGGCGATCGTGCGCATCCGGTCTTCCACCGCCTGCGTCTCCTGTGCTGTCTCGGGAATGCCGCCATCCTGCCCGAGAACCGTTAAGATGCCGCTCAAGATGGCAAGCCGGTTTCCAGCCCGGTTCCACCCGGCTTCCAGCCGCCGCAACCCCTTGATACCGAAGGGAGAACCCGCCCCGCTTGCGGTGGCCCCCCGGCCGCCCTATCTGACGCGCATGAACTACGTCCTCGCCCTCTTGCTGCCGCCGCTCGCGATCCTGATCGCCGGCCGGCCGATCGTCGCGATCGTCACCTTCCTGATCTGGATCCCGGCGATCGTCTTCTCCGGCGGGCTCACCCATCCGATGTTCATCCTGCTCGCCTGGATCCTGATCTACGAATCGGGCGAGGCGCGGCGGGCGCGGATCGGGCGCGGGCGCGGCGACGGCTGACCGCGCCATCTTGTCCCGGCTCGTCACACGCTTCGCGCCGTCGCCGACCGGGCGGCTGCATCTCGGCCATGCCTTCTCGGCGCTAACCGCCTGGAATATAGCCGAAAACGCCGGCGGCACGTTCGAGCTGCGCATCGAGGACATCGACACCGGCCGGTCGCGGCCCGAGTTCGAGGCGGCGATCCTCGAGGATCTGGCCTGGCTCGGGTTGCGCTGGCCGAAGCCGCTCTGGCGGCAATCCGCGCGGCTGGCGGCCTATGCCACGGCGCTCGAGCGGCTGAAGGTGACGGGGCTCGTCTATCCCTGCACCTGCAGCCGGCGCGACATCACCGCCGCGCTCTCGGCGCCGCAGGAGGGGGCGGCGGATTTCGACGGCCCGGTCTATCCCGGCACCTGCCGCGGCCGCCGCGACGCGCCGCCCGGCGCCGCCTGGCGCCTCGACCTCGCCGCCGCCATCGCCCGCCTCGGCGGCCCCCAGGCCCTCGCCCAACTCGTCATCCGCGAAACCGGCCCCGTCGCCCCAGGCGTGCACGCGCTCGACGCCGAAGCCCTGATCGCCGAGGTGGGGGACGTGGTGCTGGCGAGGAAGGACATCGGCACATCCTACCATCTGGCAGTGGTCGTCGACGACGCGGCTCAGGGGGTCAGCCATGTGGTGCGTGGGGCGGATCTGATGCCGGCGACGCCGCTGCACCGGCTGTTACAGGCGCTCTTCGGCTATCCGGTGCCGGTCTGGCACCACCACCGGCTGATCCGCGACGAGAGCGGCCGGCGCCTCGCCAAGCGCGATCAGGCGCGCGCGCTGGCCACGCTGAGGGACGAAGGGGCGACCCCCGCGGACATCCGGGCGATGCTGGGGCTGCGGGCGGCCCCGGTTCGGGCGTGAACCTTTGCCGAGGTGGTCATTCCAGGGGGTCTGACAGGATCGCCTCCGCGCCGTCGCGCAGCCCGGTGTAGAAGCAACTGCGTCGGTTGGTGTGGCAGGCGGGGCCCGTCTGGTCGACGATCAGGAGCAGGCAGTCCCGGTCGCAGTCGATGCGCAGTTCCACGAGCTTCTGGACATGGCCCGAGGTCGCGCCCTTGCGCCACATCTCGCCGCGCGAGCGGGACCAGTAGGTGACGTCTCCGGTGGCCAGCGTCTCGGCGAGGCTCCCGGCGTTCATCCAGGCCAGCATCAGCACTGTCCCGTCACGGTCCTGGGCGATGGCGGGGATCAGTCCGCGCGCGTCGAAGGCGAGGCTCGCGATGTCGAAGCCCTGCATGTCACGCCTCCCTTTCCGACCGCTGCGATTCGGCCTATCTATGGGGGGTTGTGGGCGGATGCAAAGGGATCGGGGATGAGCGGCGACACGGATCTTATCAAGCTCTATTCGCAGCGCATCCTGGCGCTCGCGGCCGACATGCCCCATGCGGAGCGGCTGACCGCGCCGCAGGTGACGGCGCGCAAGCGCTCCCCGCTCTGCGGGTCGACCGTGACCGTGGATCTCGACCTGCAGGACGGGCGCATCGTGGCCTTCGGGCAGGACGTGAAGGCCTGCGCGCTCGGCCAGGCCTCGGCGGCGGTGCTGGGCCGGCAGGTGATCGGCCTCAGCCGGAGCGAGGTGGCGCGGGCGCGTGACCAGCTCCACGCCATGCTCAAGTCCGGCGGGCCGGTGCCCGAGCCGCCCTTCGAGGATCTCGAGGTCCTGCTGCCGGCGCGCGACTACAAGAACCGCCATGCCTCGATCCTGCTCGCCTTCGACGCGACGCTCGCGGCCTGCGACGAGGCTTTGGCCGCCGCCTGACGCTGCCGGCCCCGCATGCAGGGCCGGCGATACCGCGTCCGTCTGCCGGTGCCTATCCCAGCAGGGCCAGCCATTCCTCTTCGGTGAGGATGGCGATGCCGAGCGCACGCGCGGCCTTCTCCTTGGAGCCGGCGCCCGGCCCCGCGACGACGTAGTCGGTCTTGGCCGAGACCGAGCCGGAGACCTTGGCGCCGAGCGATTCGGCGCGGGCCTTGGCCTCGGCGCGGGTCATGCGCTCGAGGCTGCCGGTGAAGACGACCGTCTTGCCGGCGATGGCGGAGCCCGAGGTGGCCGGGGCCTCGACATCCTCGATCTCGAGTTCCGCGACCAGCCGGTCGAGGGCGGCGCGGTTGGCCGGCTCGTGGAAGAAGTCGACGAGGCTGGCGGCCATGACCGGGCCGACCCCGTCGATGGCGTTGAGTTCGTCCCATTCCGGGCCTTCGTGGGCGCGGGCGGCCTCCATCGCCGCCGCGAATCGCGACCAGGATTCGTAGGTGCGGGCGATCAGCCGCGCCGCGCTCTCGCCGACATGGCGGATGCCGAGGCCGAAGATCAGTCGGTTGAGCGGGATGCGGCGGCGCTCGGCGATGGCGCGGAAGAGGTTGCGGCTGGATTTCTCGCCCCATCCCTCGCGGCTGCGAAGCGCCTCGCCGTGGCGGGCCTCGAGCGCGAAGATGTCGGCCGGCTCGCGAATCCAGCCCTCGTTGAAGAAGGCTTCCACCTGCTTGGCACCGAGGCCCTCGATGTCGAAGGCCCCGCGGGAGACGAAATGACGGAGCTTCTCCACCGCCTGGGCCGGGCAGATCAGGTTGCCGGTGCAGCGGTGCACTGCCTCGCCCTCTTCGCGGATGACGTCGGAGCCGCAGACCGGGCAGGTGGTCGGAAAGACGTAGGAGACGGCGTCGGCCGGGCGGCGGCTGAGGTCGACGTCCTCGATCTTGGGGATGACGTCGCCGGCGCGGTAGACCGTCACCCAGTCGCCGACCCGGATGTCGCGGCCCTCGCGGATCGGGTTGCCGCGCGAGTCGCGCCCGGCGATGTAGTCGGCATTGTGCAGGGTGGCGTTGGAGACGACGACGCCGCCGACGGTCACGGGGACGAGGCGGGCGACCGGGGCCAGCGCGCCGGTGCGGCCCACCTGGATCTCGATCGCCTCGATCTCCGTGGTGGCGCGTTCGGCAGAGAACTTGTGGGCGACGGCCCAGCGCGGGGTGGTGGAGCGAAAGCCGAGCCGGGCCTGCAGGTCGAGCCGGTCGACCTTGTAGACCACGCCGTCGATGTCGTAGCCGAGGCGGGCGCGCATGGATTCGATGGCGCGGTAGCGGTCGATGAGCGCGTCTGTGGTCTCGCAGACGGCCATGAGGGGATTGGTGGCGAAGCCGAGCGCGCCGAGGCGCGCGATGGCGCCCGACTGGGTCACCGCCAGGGGTTCGCTCACGTCGCCCCAGGCATAGGCGAAGAAATGCAGCGGACGGGCGGCGGTGACGGCGGCGTCGAGCTGGCGCAGCGATCCGGCGGCGGCGTTGCGCGGGTTGGCAAAGGTCTTGCTGCCCGCGGCATCCTGGCGGGCGTTGAGGGAGGCGAAATCGGCATGGGTCATGTAGACCTCGCCCCGCACCTCCAGCAGGTCGGGCGCACCCGAGAGCGTCTGCGGGATCTCGGCGATGGTGCGGGCATTGGCGGTGACGTTCTCGCCGGTCTCGCCGTCGCCGCGGGTCGCGGCCACCACGAGACGGCCCGCCTCGTAGCGCAGGCTGAGCGAGAGGCCGTCGATCTTCGGCTCGGCGGTGAAGGCGAGTGCATCCTCGGGGGCGAGGTTCAGGAAACGGCGCACCCGCTCGGCGAAATCGACGATCTCCGACTCGGCGAAGGCATTGTCGAGGCTGAGCATCGGGCGGGCGTGGCGGACCTTGGCGAAACCTTCCGAAGGCGCGGCGCCGACCCGGCCGGAGGGGCTGTCGGGGCGCCGGAGTTCGGGGAAGCGGGCCTCGATCGCCGCGTTGCGGCGCTTGAGCGCATCGTATTCGGCATCGGTGATCACCGGGGCGTCGGCCTGGTGATAGGCGCGGTCGGCGTCGGCGATCGCGCGCGCGAGTTCCGCCAGTTCCTGTTCTGCCGCCTCTGCGGTCAGCTCTTCGACGGCCGGGCGTGTGGACACGACGGGGCACCTCCCACGGCATCCGATAGCCGGGGACCGCCGCTTCGTCCAGCGGGCGCGGTCACGGCCGGGTGTTGTGGCGTGGTCTCGGGCCGGGGAGGCTGGGCCGGGCGAACTCCCGGCCGGCGCTCAAAAAGAAGCGCAGCCGGTGAGGAGGAGGAACCGGCCGCGCCGCTGGAGATGGGTCTACTCGATACGCAACAGGTGCCGACGGGGGTTCGCCTCAGGCCCCGACAGCCAGTTTGCGCTTCGCTTCGGCGCTTGCGGGATCGCGGAGAACATAGCCGCGGCCCCATACTGTCTCGATGTAGTTCTCGCCCCCGGTGGCCTCGGACAGCTTCTTGCGCAACTTACAAATGAACACGTCGATGATCTTCAACTCGGGCTCGTCCATGCCGCCGTAGAGGTGGTTGAGGAACATCTCCTTGGTCAGGGTCGTGCCCTTGCGCAGGCTGAGAAGTTCCAGCATCTGGTATTCCTTGCCGGTCAGGTGCACCGGCGTGCCGTCGACCTCGACAGTCTTCGCGTCGAGGTTGACGCTGAATTTCCCGGTCGAGATCACCGATTGGGCGTGGCCCTTGGAGCGGCGTACGATGGCGTGGATGCGCGCGATCAGCTCCTGGCGGTGGAACGGCTTGGTCATGTAGTCGTCGGCGCCGAATCCGAAGCCCTTGAGCTTGTTCTCGGTGTCGTCGGCTCCCGAGAGGATCAGGATCGGCGTCTCGACCTTGGCGAGGCGCAGCTGGCGCAGGACGTCGTGGCCGTTCATGTCCGGCAGGTTCAGGTCGAGCAGGATCAGGTCGTAGTCGTAGAGCTTGGCGAGATCGATTCCCTCTTCGCCCAGATCCGTCGCGTAGACGTTCAGGTTGGCGTTCTGGAGCATCATCTCGATGCTCTTGGAAGTTGTGGGATCGTCCTCGACCAGCAGGATACGCATGGGCTGCTCTCCGTCCTATCAACCGGCTCTCGCCTGCACCGAGCCAATTAACCGCGGATTGGTTAACGACTGATTACGATAAGCCCACCGTACCGGCTCGCCTTAAAGTTGTCTATACTTTTGTATCGCCGTGACGCGCAAAGCCGCGGCGCCATGCCGGCGGACGGCGCTGCGCCAGAGGTCGAGTTCCTCGTCGGAGAGGCGGTACATCTCGCAGGCCTCCTTCGATTCGATCAGGCCGTGATCGACGGCGGCCACCACCGTCGCCTTCCGGCGTGCCACCCAGCGCTGCGTGTTGGCGGGCGGAAGATCCGATCGCGTCAACTTGCTGCCGTCAGGCAATACGACGTAAACAGGACCTTTCTCGCGGCGAATATACATGTTCAGCTCCCTAACTCGCTACTGACCCGTGCGAATACTTAGTGAACACGTCTTAAGTGCCAGTGAACCAAGCCCTTGAGCTTGCAGAGGATTTTACTATATTGCCCGAAAATTCACCGGGAACCGACGTCATGATTCCGCTGCCATTCTCGACGGGGCTCAACAGCCTCGGCCTGCCGCGTCCGCCGGCCGAGACCCGCGTGCTGGTGGCCATGTCCGGCGGCGTCGACAGCTCGGTCGTGGCGGCCATGCTCGCGGACGAGGGCTACGAGGTGGTTGGCGTCACCCTGCAACTCTACGACCACGGGGCGGCGCTGGCGAAGAAGGGCGCCTGCTGCGCGGGACGCGACATCCACGACGCGCGGCGCGTGGCCGAGGCCATGGGATTTCCGCATTACGTTCTCGATTACGAGAACCGGTTTCGCGAGAGCGTCATCGACGAATTCGCCGATGCCTATCTGGCGGGCGCGACGCCGGTGCCCTGCATTCGCTGCAACGAGCGGGTGAAGTTCCGCGATCTGCTGGAGACCGCGCGGGATCTCGGGGCGGATTGCATGGCGACCGGGCATTACATCCGGCGCATGGCGGGCCCGCGCGGCCCCGAGTTGCACCGGGCGGCCGATCCGGCGCGCGACCAGAGCTATTTCCTGTTCTCCACCACGCGCGACCAGCTCGAGTATCTGCGCTTTCCGCTCGGCGGGCTCGCCTCGAAGGCCGAGACCCGGGCGCTGGCGGCGCGCTACGGCCTGGCCGTGGCCGAAAAGCCCGACAGCCAGGACATCTGCTTCGTGCCGAACGGCTCCTATGCGGCGGTGATCGAGAAGCTGCGCCCCGGCGCCGCCGAGCCCGGCGAGATCATGCATCTCGACGGGCGGGTGCTCGGGCGCCACGACGGCGTTATCCGCTACACGGTTGGACAGCGGCGCGGCCTCGGGATCGGCGGCGGCGAGCCGCTCTTCGTGGTGCGGCTCGATGCCGACGCGCGGCGGGTGATCGTCGGCCCGCGGGAGGCGCTGGCGAGCCGGCAGGTGGCGGTCGCGGAGATCAACTGGCTTGGCGACGGCGGGTTCGAGGACGCGCCCGCGGGCGGCTGGCAGGTCGCGGTGAAAGTGCGCTCGACCAGGCCTCCAGTGCCGGCGCGGCTGCATCCGCGCGGGCCGGGACGCGCCGAGGTGGAGCTTCTCGCCCCGGAGGAAGGCGTTGCGCCGGGACAGGCCTGCGTCTTCTATGCGCCGGAGGGAAGTCGGGTTCTCGGCGGCGGCTGGATCGTTCCGGCGCGCTGAGTGTGGGAGGCGCCGCGGGCGATGGCATCCGCCGACGCGTCGGCCTATTCTGTGCCCGGCATCGATCATCAGGGGGACACCAGCATGGGCAAGACGCAATCGACGGTTGATCCGGAGGGACTGCGCGAGTTTTCGGTGGTCTTCACCGACCGCTCGCTCAACCACATGTCCCGGAAGTTCCAGGACGTGATGCGGGACATCTCGGAGATGCTCTGCGAGGTCTATTCGGCGGAAGCCGCGGTGATCGTGCCCGGCGGCGGTTCCTATGCGATGGAGGCGGTCGCCCGGCAATTCGCGACCGGCGCGCGGGTGATGGTGATCCGGAACGGCTGGTTCTCCTATCGCTGGACGCAGATCTTCGAGGCCGGCAGCATTCCGGCCTCCGAGACCGTGCTCAAGGCCCGGCGCATCGCGGATTCCCACGAGGCGCCCTTCGCGCCGGCACCGATCGCGGAGGTAGTGGCGGCGATCCGGGCGGAGAAGCCGGACGTGGTCTTCGCCGCCCATGTGGAGACGGCCTCCGGCATCATGCTGCCGGACGACTACGTGCGGGCCGTGGCCGATGCCGTGCACGAGGTCGGCGGGATCTTCGTGCTCGACTGCATCGCTTCAGGGGCGATCTGGGTGGACATGGCGGCGCTGGACGTCGACGTACTGATCAGCGCCCCGCAGAAGGGCTGGAGTTCGTCGCCCTCGGGCGGGCTGGTGATGCTGCGGTCGCGTGGGCTTGCGCGGCTGGCCGAGACGAAGAGCACCAGCTTCGTCTGCGACCTGCGCAAGTGGCACGACATCATGCGCGCCTATCTTGGCGGCGGGCACGCCTATCACGCGACCATGCCGACAGATGCGCTGACGGTGTTCCGCGACCGGATGGCCGAGACGAAGGCCTTCGGTTTCGACGAGGCCCGCGCCGCGCAGGAGGCCATGGGCGCGAAGGTGCGGGCGACGCTTGCGGCGCGCGGCGTGAAGAGCGTGGCGGCGCCGGGCTTCGAGGCGCCGAGCGTGGTGGTGAGCTATACCGACGATCCGGACATCCAGAACGGCGCGCGCTTCGCGGCGCAGGGCGTGCAGATTGCCGCAGGCGTGCCCCTGCAATGCGACGAGCCGGCGGACTACCGGACCTTCCGCCTAGGGCTCTTCGGCCTCGACAAGCTGCGCGACGTGGACGGCACCGTGGCCGATCTGGGCCGGACGCTCGATGTGGTGCTCCGGCGCGGATGGAACGCCGGTGCGGAGGTCGCGGAAGGCGGGCGGGCGTGAGCCTCGAGGCGATCCTCGGCCGCATCGACGCGGATCAGGGCGCGGCGCTGGAGCGGCTCTTCGCGCTCCTGCGCATCCCGAGCGTCTCGACGGATCCCGCCTATGCGGCGGATTGCCTTTCGGCGGCCGACTGGCTGGTGCGGGATCTGGCGTCCATGGGGTTCGACGCTGCGCGGCGGGACACGCCCGGCCATCCGATGGTGGTGGCCCATGGCGGCGCGGGTGCGCGGCATTTCCTCTTCTATGGCCATTACGACGTGCAGCCGGCCGATCCGCTGGAGCTCTGGAAGAGCCCGCCCTTCGAGCCGGTCCTGCGCGAGACGCCCTGCGGCGAGGTCATCTCGGCGCGGGGAGCGGACGACGACAAGGGCCAGCTGATGACCTTCCTCGAGGCGCTGCGCGCCTGGAAGGCGGTGACGGGGCAGCTGCCCTGCCGGCTGACGGTGCTCCTGGAGGGCGAGGAGGAAAGCGGCTCGCCCTCGCTAGTGCCGTTTCTGAAGGCGAACGCCGAAGAATTGCGCGCGGAGCTGGCGCTGGTCTGCGACACTGGCATGTGGGATGCGGAGACCCCGGCGATCACCACGATGCTGCGCGGCATGGCCGGCGTGGAGATCACGGTGCAGGGAGCGGACCGCGACCTGCATTCCGGCCAATACGGCGGGCCCGCAATCAACCCGATCCGGGTGCTCGCGCGGATCCTCGCGGGGTTGCACGACGATGCGGGCCGGATCACGCTGCCGGGATTCTACGAGGGCGTCCATGACCTGCCGGCGGAGCTCGCCGCGCAATGGGAGGGGCTCGGCTTCGATGCAGGCGCCTTCCTCGGCGCGGTGGGGCTGAGCGTGCCGGCGGGCGAGGCGGGCTACAGCGCGCTCGTGCAGAAATGGGCGCGGCCGACCTGCGAGATCAACGGCATCTGGGGTGGCTATACCGGCGAGGGCTTCAAGACGGTGCTGCCGGCCGAGGCCCATGCGAAGCTGACCTTCCGTCTGGTGGGCGACCAGAATCCCGAGCGGATCATGGCGAGCCTCGAGGCGTATGTGCGCGCGGGCCTGCCGCCCGATTGCAAGGTGCGGTTCCGCCACAAGACGCCGTCGAGGGCGACGGTGCTGCCTTCCGGGTCGGAGGATTTCGCGCGCGCCCGCGCAGCGCTTTCGGGCGAGTGGCCAAAGCCCGCGGTCTTCGCCGGCTCGGGCGGCTCGATCCCGGTGGTGGGGCATTTCCAGCGGATCCTCGGCATGGACGCGCTGATGATCGGCTTCGGCCAGGCTGATGACGCGATCCATTCGCCGAACGAGAAATACGATCTCGCGAGCTTCCGGAAAGGCGCGCGGAGCTGGGCGCGGGTGCTGGCCGCGCTCACGGAGCCCGAGGGAGAGGCAAAGGGGAGTGGCGCATGAGCTTCGAGGGAAAGACCGCGATCGTGACGGGCGGCGGGCGCGACATCGGTCTCGGATGCGTGCGGCGCCTCGCGGCGGAGGGAGCGCGGGTCGCGGTGAACTATTTCGCCAGTGCAGCGGGCGCCGAGGCGGCGGTGGCGGCGATCCGGTCGGCGGGCGGCGCGGCGATCGCCGTGCAGGGCGACATGAAGGATCCGGCGGACGTGGCGCGGCTGGTCGCCGAGACCCAGGCGGCCTTCGGGCCGGAGATCCATGTGCTGATGCATGTCACCGGCGGCATCGTGGCGCGAAAGCGCATCGAGGAGATGGATGCGGCGCATTTCGCCGAAGTGATGGATCTCAACGTCGGCTCGCTCTTCAACGTGGTCAAGGCCGTGGCGCCGCACATGCCCGAGGGTGGCGCCATCGTCACCTTCGCCAGCCAGGCCGGCCGGGACGGCGGCGGGCCGGGGGCAGTGGCCTATGGTGCCTCCAAGGGCGCGGTGATGGCCATGACGCGGGGGCTCGCCAAGGAATTCGGGCCGCGCATCCGGGTCAACGCGCTCTGCCCCGGCCTGATCGACACCGATTTCCACAACATCCATACCAAGCCGGAGTCGCGGGCGGCGGTCGCGAAGGCGAGCCCGGTGCGGCGGGAGGGCACGATCGAGGATACCGCGGCGCTGGCGGCGTTCCTCGCCTCCGACGATGCGGGCTTCATCACCGGCGCCTGCGTCGACATCAACGGCGGGATGTTGTTCTCCTGAGGCCGGTGTTTCGCGAAGGGGCCCACCGCCTTCCCGGGATCGTTCGTCCCCGGCGGCCGTCAGCGCTCGCGTTTCGAGCGCCAGCCGCCGCGGCGGCGGGGCGTGGCGGCGGTCGGTTCGAGGCCCTCGCGCAGCACGGCTGTCATGGGATGGTCGGGATGGGCCGGGCCGTAATGGGCAAGCAGGGCGGCGATCTCCTCGCGTCCGGAGCCGTCGGGCCGGCCGAGCGCCCAGTCGAAGAAGATCGTCCGGCAGTCCGGTGCGCCGATATCCATCCGGTAGGCCTCGCGGATCAGGCCCCTGGGGTCGATGTCGAGGTCATCCGCGGGCATAGGCCGCTTTCCCTGGCTCGGTCTCCGGCCCGGGCCGCGCCCGCCCGCCGATGGATAGGCTCTCCTGCGTCATCGCTCCGCTTCCCCCGCCCAGCGATCCTGCCTAGGTGGCGGCGCGGGAGCCGTCAAGCGGCCGCCGCGGCGCGGGCCGCCTCCTCGAAGAGGAGGGCGTGGCGGCGCGCAAGCCGCTCCGGGTCGGTGTCGTAGCCGCCGCCGAGCACCGCCGCCAGCGGCAGGCCGCGGGCCTGCGCCCAGCCGAGGACGCGGGCGTCGCGGGCGCGCAGCCCCTCGAATCTCAGCGCGAGGCGGCCGAGGCTGTCCTCGGCATAGGGATCGACGCCGGCATTGTAGAAGACGAGGCCCGGGCGGAAGCCCGAGATCTGGCGCAGCGCGTGGTCGAGCATCTCCAGGTAGGCTGCGTCGCCGAGGCGGTCGGGCAGGGCGAGGTCGAGCGAGGAGCGGGCCTTGCGCGCGGGATAGTTGCGTTCCGCGTGCAGCGAGAGGGTGAGCACCTCCGGCCGACCCTCGAAGATCCGCGCGGTGCCGTCGCCCTGGTGCACGTCGCAATCGATGATGAGCACGCGGGCCACCCGGCGCTCGTCGAGGAGCGCCCGGGCGGCGATGGCCACGTCGTTGAAGACGCAATAGCCCGCGCCGCCCGAGGGGCCGGCGTGATGCGAGCCGCCGGCCATGTTGAGTGCGAGCCCGTGCTCGAGCGCGAGGCGGCCAGCAAGCAGGGTGCCGGCGGCGGAGAGGAAGGCGCGGCGTGCGACGGCCGGGGTGCCGGGCAGGCCGATGCGGCGCTGCTCCTCGGGCGAAAGCCGGCAGGTCGCCACGCGCTCGACATAGTCGGGGGCATGGACCGCGGCGGCGAGGGCGTGCGGGAGCGGGCCCGGGGCGAGATAGCCGCCGGTTGCGGGCAGAAGCCCGCGCGCGATCAGGGTGCGGCGCAGGTAGCCGTATTTCGACATCGGGAAGGGATGCCGCGGGCGGAGCGGTGCGACGTAGTCGGGGTGGTAGACGATGGGCGGGGTCATGGGCCTGCGAGCCGGGCCTCGATGATCGCGGCGGCGGCGGCGGCCTCCGCGGCGAGGCTCTCGCGGAGGCAGTCGAGATCCTCCGCCCCGGCGGTGGCGAGCACGAGGCGCACCAGCCCCTCGCCGCCCTCGGCAGGGTCGATGGTATGGTCGCTGGCGAGCCTTCCGACCTGCTGCAGCGCCGCGAGCTGGGCCAGGGCCGCGGCGAGGCGAGCGCCGTCCTCCGCCCCGAGCCAGCCGAGCTTGGTCAGCCGGTCCAGCATGCGGCCCGGCCGGCGCAGGCCGGAGAGGTTGTGGACCAGGGCACCGGCCTGGGCGAGCAGTTCGATGTCCATCATCCGGCCGGGGCCGAGCTTGGTCTCCCAGGGATCGGCGGCCTCGGCCTCGCGCGCCTCGGCGAGGCGGCGACGCATGTCTCGGGCGTCGGCGAGGACCTTCCGCGCGTCATGCGGCGCCTCGATAACCGCGGCGATTGCCGCCGAAACCCGCCCGGCGAGCGGCTCGGGCCCGGCGACCACCCTGGCGCGGGTCAGGGCGAGATGCTCCCAGGTCCAGGCCTCCTCGGCCTGATAGCGCCGGAAGCCGGCCAGCGAGGTGGCGACGGGGCCCTGGCGGCCGGAGGGGCGCAGGCGCATGTCGACCTTGTAGAGCACGCCTTCGGGCATCGGCGCGCTGAGCGCAGCGATCAGCGCCTGGGTGAGCCGGGCGTAGTAGGCGGTGACGGCGAGCGGGCGCTTGCCGATGGAGCTTTCGGCGCCTTCGGCGTCGTAGATGACGATCAGGTCGAGGTCCGAGGAGGCGGTCATCTCGCGGCTGCCGAGCTTGCCGAGCGCGACCACTGCTGCGCCGGCGCCGGGCGGGGAGCCGTGGCGGCCGGCGAAATCCTCGACGACGCGGGGCAGGATGGCCTGGAGCACGGCATCGGCGACGGCGGAATAGGCCACCGCGGATTCGTCGGCATCGGCGATGCCGCGCAGCAGGTGCACGCCGATGCGGAAATGCCGCTCCTTGGTCCAGACGCGGGCGAGGTCGAGCGCGGCCTGGTAGTCGGGCGCGCCGTCGAGCAGGCCGGCGAGCTCGGCGCGCAGCACGTCCGTGCCGTGCAGCGGGCCGAAGAAGTCGGAGCTGATGACCGCGTCGAAGACGCCGGCGTTGTGGCCGAGGTGGCGCGCGAGCTCGGGCGTGGTGGCGCAGATGTCCACCAGGAGGTCGAGGAGTTGCGGATTGGCGTCGAGCAGCGAGAAGATCTGCACACCGGCGGGCAGGCCGGAGAGGAAGGTGCCAAGCGATTGCAGCGCCCCGTCGGCGTCGACGGCGCGGGCCATGCGGCGCAGGAGCTCGGGCTGGAGGCGGCGGAAGATCGCACGCGCCCGCTCGCTGCGGAAGGCCGGCAGGCGCCGCCAGTCGCGCATCATCGCCTCGGCGCGATCGGGATCGGTGAAGATCGCGCCGATCTCGGGCACCGGCGCGCCGCGGTCCTCCTCCTGCTGGAAGAACGGCTCGGTCAGGGCGTGCACCCGCTCCAGCCTGTCGCGCAGTTCCGCGATCAGGCGGTCGGGCTCGGTGTCGCAGAAGTCGGCGAGCCGCGCCATGCCCTCCGCGTCGGCTGGCATCCTGTGGGTCTGGGCGTCGTCGAGCATTTGCAGGCGGTGCTCGAGCGTGCGGTGGGCGACGTAGTCGGCCGTCAGATCGCCGGCGGTGCGGTCGTCGACCCAACCCCTGCCGGCGAGTGCCGCCAGGGCGGGAAGGGTCTGGCGCTGGCGCAGGCCGGGGTCGCGGCCGCCGGTGATGAGCTGCCGGGTCTGGGTGAAGAACTCGATCTCGCGGATGCCACCCTTGCCGAGCTTGAGGTCGTGGCCGGGGATGACGAGCGGGCCGGCGAGGCCCTTGTGGCTGCGGATGCGGAGCCGCATGTCGTGGGCGTCCTGGATCGCCGCGTAATCGAGGTGGCGGCGCCAGACGAAGGGGCGGAGGCGGTCGAGAAATGCCTCTCCGGCGGGGATGGCGCCGGCGCAGGGGCGCGCCTTGATATAGGCGGCGCGTTCCCAGGTCCGGCCGAGGCTCTCGTAGTAGCGCTCGGCCGGTTCGGTGGCGATGCAGACCGGGGTGACGGAAGGGTCGGGGCGCAGGCGTAGGTCGGTGCGGAAGACATAGCCCTCGGCCGTGACCTCGGAGAGCAGCTTCACCAGGCGCTGGGTGACGCGGATGAAGCCGCGGCGCAGTTCGGCGTAATCGTCCGGATCGTGGCGGGATTCGTCGAAAAGCACGATCAGGTCGATGTCGGAGGAATAGTTGAGCTCGCCCGCGCCCATCTTGCCCATGGCGAGCACGAACATGCCGGCGGCGTCGGAGATGTCCGCCTCGGTGACGCCGGGCAGCTTGCCGCGGGCGATCTCGGCGGCGACCAGCGCGCGCAAGCCCGCCTGGACCGCCCGGTCGGCGAGGCGGGTGAGCGCGCCGGTGACTTCGCCGAGCTCCCAGACGCCGCCGAGATCGGCCAGCGCCACGAGCAGGGCCGCGCGCCGCTTGGCGACCCGCAGGCGGGCCGGGAGCGCGGCGAGGTCCTCGCCGCCGGCCTCCTCCAGGATAGCCGCGAGGCTCGCCTCGGGCGGGGCGGCGAGGGCTTCGCGCAGCCACTCCGCCTCGCGCTCCATCAGCCCGGCAAGATAGGGCGAGCAGCCCGCGGTGCCGGTCAGGAGCGCCCGGACCGTGGCGGGTAGGTCGGCGAAGCGTGCAGCGATCGGCGGCACCTGGGCGGGATCGTGCGGCCGCGGCGCGCGGGCGACGCGGTCGGCGAGACTCCTGCTGTCCAGCGCGGTCGTCATCGGCCCTCGTAGCGGGCGGGGCGCTTCTCGAGGAAGGCCATGACACCCTCCTGGAAGTCGCGGGTCCGGCTGGCCTCGCCCTGGAGCCGGGCCTCTAGGTCGAGCTGTTCGGCGAGCGAATTGCCGAAGCTCGCGCGGAGCGCCTCCTTGATGAGCCGGTAGCTCACGCTCGGCCCCCGAGCGAGCTGGGCGGCGCGCGACTGCACGGTGGCGGCGAAGGTGTCGTCAGGCACCGCTTCCCAGATCATGCCCCAGGCGTCGGCCTGAGCGGCGGTGATGCGCTCGGCGAAAAGCGCTGCCCCCATTGCCTTGGCAAAGCCCACCTGGCGCGGCAGCCAGTAGGTTCCCCCGGCGTCGGGGATGAGGCCGATGCGGGCGAAGGCCTGGACGAAGACCGCTGATTGCGCCGCGATCACCACGTCCGCGGCCAGCGCGAGGCTGGCGCCGGCGCCGGCCGCCGCGCCGTTGACCGCGGCGATGGTCGGCAGCGGGCAGTCGTAGACCGCGCGCAGCATCGGCTCGTATTCCTCGCGGAGCGTGCGCTCGATATCGCGGTCGAGCGCGGTGGTGCGGTCGCCGAGGTCCTGGCCTGAGCAGAAGGCGCGGCCCTCGCCGGTCAGCACGATCACCCGCGCCGCGGCAGGCGCATGGGTGAAGGCATGGGTGATCTCGAGCCGCATCTGCGCATTGAGCCCGTTCATCACCTCGGGCCGGTTGAGCGCGATGGTCACGACGCCGGCGTCGAGGGAATGGAGGATCGTCTCGTAGCGCATCGGCGGCTCCGCGGCTGAGGTCAGCGTGACACTAGCGGCGGGCGCGCCGGCGGGAAACCCGCCGCGTCATTCGTTCGTCAGCGCCTCGAGCCGCGCGCGTTCCTCCGGCGTGAGCGGCGGGCGCGGCGGCGCGGGGGCGGTCGACCGGCGCCGGACATAGGCGAAGGCGAGGCCGGCACCGAGCAGGAGGAAGAGCGGGCCGGAGAGCCAGAGCACGGCGTTGCGCCAGGTGAAGGGCGGGCGAAAGAGCACGAACTCGCCGTAGCGGTCGGTGACGAAGGCGAGCACCTCGGCATCGCTGTCGCCTTCGGTGAGGCGTTCGCGCACCAGGAGGCGCAGGTCGCGGGCGATCTCGGCGTTGGAATCGTCGATCGATTCGGCCTGGCAGACCACGCAGCGCAGCTCGGCGGTGATCGCGCGGGCGCGGGCCTCGAGCCCGGGGTCGGTGAGGATCTCGTCGGGCTGCACGGCCGGGGCCGCCAGCGGCGCGACGCTCAGTGCGAGCGCGAGGGCGAAGGCTCGGGGACCAGGCATGGCGCTATTCCGCCGGGGTTGCGGCGGCGGCGGCGCGCTGGGCGCGGCGGGCCGGGGCGCCGACGCGGTAGCGCCGGTCGGTCAGGCTGGTGGCGCCGCCGGCGGCCATGATCAGCGCGCCGATCCAGATCCAGTTGGCGAAGGGCTTGACATAGGTCCGCACCGCCCAGCCGCCGTCCTCCTGCGGGTCGCCGAGCGCGACATAGAGGTCGCGGGTCAGGCCGCGGTCGATGGCGGCTTCCGTGGTCGGCATGCGCTGGACCGGGTAGAAGCGCTTCTCGGGGTGCAGCGTGCCGATCTCCGCGCCGTCGCGCAGGATGGCGATGGTCGCGGTGTCGGCGGAGTAGTTCGCGCCCGTGCTGTGCTCCACGCCGTCGAGCCGCAGCACGTAGCCCGCGACGGGGAAGCTGTCGCCGGGCTTCATGGCGCGGATGTCCTCGCTCGCCCAGGCGGTGATGCAGGCGATGCCGAAGATCGAGACGCCGAGCCCGGCATGGGCGATGGCCTTGCCCCAATCCGCCCGGGGTAGGTTCAGCGCCCGGCGCAGGCTCTCGGCGGGCGCGGCGCGGGAGAGGCGGATGCGCGAGGCGATGTCGGCGAAGGCGCCCAGCACCAGCCAGGCGGCTAGGGTGATGCCGACGGGCGCGAGCATCGCCCCTCCGGTCTGCAGCGACCACGCCAGCGCCCCGAGCGCCACCGAGAGCGCGAGCACGCCCCAGAGCGGCGACATGGCGCGTGCGAGGCTGCCGCGCTTCCAGGGCAGGATCGAGAAGGGCGGCAGGATCACCGCCAGCGCCACGATGAAGGGCGTGAAGGCGAGGTCGAAGAAGGGCGGGCCGACCGAGACCTTGCGGCCCGCGAGCATCTCCGCGAGCAGCGGCCAGATGGTGCCGAAGAAGACGACGAGCGTGGCCACCACGAGGAGCAGGTTGTTGACCACGAGCCCGCTCTCGCGGCTTACCACCGAGAAGACCGCGCCCGAGCGCAGCACCGGCGCGCGCCAGGCGTAGAGCGTGAGCGAGCCGCCGATGAAGGCGCCGAGGATCATCAGGAGGAACACGCCGCGCTCGGGGTCGCTGGCGAAGGCATGGACCGAGGTGATGACGCCCGAGCGCACCACGAAGGCGCCGATGAGCGAGAAGGAGAAGGCGAGGATCGCGAGCAGGATCGTCCAGGACTTCAGCGCGTCGCGCTTCTCCACCACGATCGCCGAATGCAGTAGCGCGGTCGAGAGGAGCCAGGGCATGAAGCTCACGTTCTCCACAGGGTCCCAGAACCACCAGCCGCCCCAGCCGAGTTCGTAATAGGCCCAGAACGAGCCCATGGCGATGCCGATGGTCAGGAACATCCAGGCGAGCAGCGTCCAGGGCCGCACCCAGCGCGCCCAGGCGGCATCGACCCGGCCTTCGATCAGCGCGGCGATGGCGAAGGAATAGGCCATCGAGAGCCCGACATAGCCGAGATAGAGGAAGGGCGGGTGGAAGGCGAGCCCGGGGTCCTGCAGCAGCGGGTTGAGATCGTTGCCGTCGAAGGGCGGGTCGACGAGCCGCGCGAAGGGGTTGGAGGTGAGCAGGATGAAGCCGAGGAAGGCTGCCGCGATGGTGGCCTGGACCGCGAGCACGCGGGCGCGCAGGCCGGGCGGCAGGTTGCCGCCCCAGAAGGCGACCATGGCGCCGAAGAGAGTCAGGATCAGCACCCAGAGCAGCATCGAGCCCTCGTGATTGCCCCAGGTTCCGGCGACCTTGTAGATCATCGGCTTCAGCGAATGCGAATTGTCCGCGACCAGCCGCACCGAGAAGTCGGAGACGACGAAGGCATGCATGAGCGCAAGGAAGGCCGCCAGCGTCAGGGCGAATTGCACGCCCGCCGCCGGGACCGCGACGCGCATCCAGTCGGCCCAGCCACGCGCCGCCCCGACCATAGGCACGACCGCCTGGAGCAGGGCCACGAGCAGGGCCAGGATGAGGGCGAAATGCCCAAGTTCGACGATCATTGCTCCCTCCGTTTCGCCCTCGGGACTATGGGACGAAAGCGGTCCCCGTGCAAACGGGTCCGGCGGCCGGCGTGCTTGCTTCGCGGCCCGGACGCGTTCACAAGAATGGCATCGGCGGCGCGCGGGAGCATTCGCGGAACGGCGCGGCGGGGAGCGGCCGGATGCGACAGGGTCGGACGAAGCTCATGCCTCGGATCGCGGGTAGTGCGGGCCGTGCTTTCGCCTTCTACGGGATCGCGCTGGGGCTCGCCGTGGCGGCCGCGCTCTCGGCACCGCTGACCGGCGAGGCGAGTCCGCTCCTGACCATGTTCACGCCGGCGCTCGCGGTGGCGGTCACGCTCGGCTTCCTCGCGCCGGAGGGCGGTTTCCGCGCCGCGCTCGCCGGGCTCGGCCTCGACCGCGCCGGGCTCCGGGCCTGGCCGGTCGCGATCGCCGTGCCGGCGCTGATCTTCGGCGTCGGTCTCGCCCTGATGGCGCTTGCGGGCCTGACGCAGGTGGCGATCCCGGCCGCAACGGCGCCCTTCGGCCTTGTGCTGCTCAAGGTCGCGACCGGGTTCGTGGCCCAGATGCTGTTCTCGCTGGCCGAGGAGGTGGGCTGGCGGGGATACATGCTGCCCAGGATGGGCGGTTTCCGCATCCTTCCGGCGATGCTGCTGGTCGGCTTCCTGCACGGGGTCTGGCATCTGCCGCTGATGCTGGCCACGGATTTCTACCATCCCGGCGGCGATGCGCGGCTCGTCGTGCCGATGTTCCTTCTCACCTTGACGCTCGCAGGGGTGTTCTACGGCTTCCTGCGGCTCTGGACGGGGAGTATCTGGCCGGTGGCCCTGGCCCATGCCGCGACCAATACCGTCTGGGACTTGATCGGCAAGTTCTCGCAGGCGCGCTCTGCGCTGGCGGTCGAGTACGTCGGCGGCGAGAGCGGTTTCGTGATGATCGGCGGCCTGATCGTCGTGGCGCTGGTGATCCGGCGCGCGATGCCGCGGCTCGATTCGGGGTTCTGAAGCGGCGGGCCGCGCCCTCAGGGGCGGGCGAGCCGGCCCGCGCCCCACCAGATCAGCGCGACGCCGAGGATCGAGGCGTAGCCGTCGAGCGCGTAGTGCCAGCCGAAATAGACCGATCCGAAGAGGATCGATGCGGCGAAGATTGCGCCGATCGGCGCGAGCTGCGGGTTCAGTGCGCGCAGGAAGAGCGCGTTCAGCGTCGCGATCGCCACATGGATGCTCGGCATCGCCGAGATGCCCGAGCCGAAGACGGCGGTGTCGGAGCGATAGGAAGCGTAGAGATAGTCGGAGGCCGCCAGCATTGCTGCGCCGGGCCGGGTGGCGGCCAGGCAGGTGGCGAGGTCGGCGAAGCGCGCGCCCCCCTGCATCCGGTCGAAAAAGATCGGCCCGGCCGAGGCGCCGGCGATGCGGCCGAGGGTTCCGAGCAGGATGAGCGTGCCCGCCAGGGCGATCAGGTAGCGGATACGCAGCCTGTCGCGGGTCAGGAAGGCGGCGAAGAGGACGAAGCCGAAGAATTGTGCGAACCAGACCGGCCCGTAGAGAAAGCCGAGCAGCCCGGCCGCACCGGGGGGAGTGACGGCGTGTGTCCAGCGCCACGGCGGGCCGAAATGCAGCGCCTCGTCGAGATCGGCCAGCGGCGGGTCGGCGAAGAACGGCACCCAGGCCGGCAGGTGATGCTTGAAGGTCGAGAAGGCGGTGACGCCGAGGCAGAAGACCAGGAGCGTCATGGCGGCGCCGAGGCCGCGCCGCTGCAGGATATCGCGGATGTAGCCGAGCGGTGCCGCTGGGCGGGCGAGCACCGCAGCGGCGCTCAGGCCAGCGATCGTCATGGGCGGCAGGACGTAGAAATGCGACACGGCATATTGGTGTGCGAGCACCGCGAAGTCGTGCCGCGAATAGAGCAGCGCGGTCAGGGCATACGCCATGCAGGCCAGCGCGAGCCGCAGTTCCGCGTCGGGCCTGTCGAGCGGGATGGAATCTCGTGTCACGCGCCGCCCTTCGGCTCCGAACCGGGAATCGGAGCCGCTTCTAGCGCCTTGGGATTGCCAAGGCCCTAATGCCGGCGGCCTTCGCCGCTGGCCTCATTCCCGCGCGCGGCGTCGGGTTCAGGCGCCGAGGCGGCGCCATTCCTCGACGGCGGCGTTGAAATCCGGATCCTCCGCGCGCGCTTCCGTGACAGCCGGTTTCGTCTCCGGCGCCAGCAGCGGCATGGCGAGGGCGGTTGCAGGCGGGGCAGGGTCCGCGGACTTGACCGCGGCGGTGGCGGCGCGCGCCAAGGTGACGGCGGTCCGCGTGCGCTGGTGGTGCAGTTCCCGCGCCCCGAAATAGAAGGAGACGATCGCGCCCAGGAGCCACCAGAGCGGCTCGGGCACCAGGCCGAGGCCCTGCATGCGCGTGGAGAAGCCGGCCGGCTCGGCCATGGCATAGGCGAAGAGGCCGAGCGTGCCGAGCGCGAGCATTGGCCGCGGCAGGCGGTTCAGCCCGTTGACGAAACGGTCGAACCAGAGCGCGCCGGCCGAGGCGAACTCGCCCTCGAACTGGCTGACGGCGCCGGCGATCTGCGCCGCGGCGGCGGCGTCGCGTTCGGCGCGGTTGCCGACGATGACCTCGGCGACGCCGCCGACCGCCTCGCCGATCTGTTTCGCGGCGCCGCCCATGCCGAAGATCTGTCCAATCAGCCCCATGATGCCACCCTCGCCTCGTGCTCTGCCCTGGTGAAGCGGAAGCGCTCCACGATGAATTCCTCGGCGCGGATGATCCAGCCGCCCTTGCCGCCGTCCCGGCGGCGCGCGTATTTCCGGCTCGCCGGGCGCATGTCGCCGATGCGGTAGTAGTAGTTCCGCCGGGCGATGCCGTAGGCGTCCACAAGGTGATCCGGCGCCAGTGCCATGGCCCGGGCCGCGGCGCGCGCGGTGAGCGGGCCGATGGCGCCGTCGTCCTTGACGGCGATGCCGAAGGCCGCGAGCAGCCGCTGCAGGATGCGGATCGCGTTGTTGCCGGCGTTCACCTGCATGTCGAAGACGCTGGCGTGCAGCGGCGCCGGCAACAGGTCGATCCTGGGCTCACGGAAATAGTGGCGCACGTAGATCTCCGCGGCCTTATCCGGCGTCAGGCCGCGCACGTCCACGGTGTCGACGATGCCGTCGCCGTTCAGATCCATGCCCAGGCGGCGCATGGTATGGATGGTCACGCCGTGATTGGTCGCGCCGCCCGGATCGTCGGGGTCGTTCACGAACCCCCCTTCGCGGCGCACGATGTCCGCCGCGATGCTCTCGACCGAGTGCATGTCAGCCAACTCCTATCGATCTGGTGAAGACCGGCGGAGACTGGCACAATTGCGCTAAAATTTGATTGACCGGCGGGGCGGCGTGACGGCCGGCCCCACCCGGGGTGCTAGCTGCCCGGCTCCGGGTCGACGCCGCCGCCGTAGCGGAACACGCCCTGTTCCTTGAGCGCGTCGGCGACCTCCTTGGGCATGTAGCTCTCGTCGTGGCGGGCGAGGACCTCGGTGGCCACGAAGGTTCCGTTCTCCATGCGCCCGGTGGCGATCACCCCCTGACCTTCGCGGAAAAGGTCGGGCAGGATGCCGGAATAGACCACTGGCTGGCTCGCGCCGCCGTCGGTGACCGTGAAGCTGATCTCCTCGCCGGCCCCGCGCAGCACGCTGCCCTCCTCGACGAGGCCGCCGAGGCGGAAGCGTTCGCCTTCGCGGGGGGGATGTTCCGTCATCTGGCTGGGGCTGCGGAAGAATTCAATGCCGTCGCGCAGGCCGTAGCCCATGAGCGCGGTGGCGGCGGCGAGTAGGACCGCCCCCCCGGCGATCAGCCGGATGCGCCGCCGCTTCTTCAATCCCATCGCCATGTCGCCCCCATCTCCGACCGGGCGAGGATCCGGGCGTTTTCCTCCCGCACCGTCCGATCGAGCGCCGCATTGACTTCCGCGCCGTATATAATCGTCGCCCCGGTGAGATAGAAGAACATCAGCGTGATGATCACCCCGGCCAGCGTGCCGTAGGTCACGGTATAGGTCGGCGTGAAGCTGAGATAGATGGTGAAGCCGCTGGCCAGGAGCACCCAGAGAACGGTGGTCGTCAGCGCGCCGGGCCAGAGATGCGTGCCGCGCATGCTGCGCCCCGGCAGGGTGCGGTGCATCACCAGGATGAAGCTCAGGAAGACCACGATGCCAAAGCCGTAGGTGATGTAGCCCGCGGCGGGCGGGATCGGCACCAGCGCGACGCTGCGCAGCAGATGCAGGAGGATCGGGCTGAAGATGATCGAGACGCCGAGCAGGACCGCCACCATGGCGCCGAGGAACACCAGCGAGATCGCGAGCGCCCGGTTCTGGAAGAAGTTGCGCGGATCGTTCACCGCATAGGCGCGGTCGAAGGCGAGGCGGAAGGCCTCCACCGCGTTCGAGGCGACCCAGATCGCGAAGAGCGCCGAGAGAGTGAGCACCTCGCCGCTCTGCTTGTTGAGCACCTCGCTGACGACCGGCTCGAGCGTCAGGGCCACGTGCTGCGGGGCGATCTCGAAGAGGGCGTCGATGACGCGGTCGGATTCGCTCGGGCCGAGCAGGATGCCAGTCAGCGTGGCGCAGAAGATCAGGAAGGGAAACAGCGACAGGAGCCCGGAGAAGGCGATGTAGCCGGCCATCGGCGAGCCGTCGTTGCGATTGAACCCGTCGAAGGCCGTCCAGAGGATCCCGAAGAGGCGCCTCGGACCCGTCACGGGAAGAGCGGCGCAGCCATCAGCCCGGCCGTCTCCGGCAGGCCGAGCATGAGGTTGGCGTTCTGCAGGGCTTGTCCCGAGGAGCCCTTGGCGAGATTGTCGAGGGTCGAGAAGACCATGGCGCGGCCGGGCCGGCGGTCGGCGATCACGCCAAGATGCACGAAGTTCGAGCCGCGCACGTGCCGGGTCGCCGGGGCCTCGCCGAGGGGGAGGACCACGACGAAGGGCTCGGCCTTGTAGGCCGAGGCCAGCGCCGCGTGGATCGCTTCGGCCTCGCCGCGGAGGTATATCGTGGCGAGGATGCCGCGGTTCTGCGGCAGGAGGTGCGGCGTGAAGGTCACCGTGACGGGGCGGCCAGCGACGCGGCTGAATTCTTGGTCGAACTCCGCGAGATGGCGATGCTTCGCGACGTTGTAGGCATGGTAGCCCTCGGAGACCTCCGAATGCAGCATGCCCTCCTTGGCGCCGCGCCCCGCGCCGGAGACGCCGGTGGCGAGGTCGATGATGATCTCGTCGGGGTCGATCACGCCGGCACGCAGCAGCGGCAGGATGCCGTAGATCCCGGTCGCCGCGTTGCAGCCGGTGCCGGCCACCAGCCGCGCCGAGCGGATCTCGTCGCGGTAGAACTCGGTCAGCCCGTAGACCGCTTCGGCCTGGAGGTCGAGTGCCCGGTGCTCGTGGCCGTACCAGCGGGCGTAGACCTCCGGGTCGCGCAGTCGGAAATCGGCGGAGAGGTCGACGATCTTGAGGCTCCGCGGCAGGCTAGCGATCACCTCCTGGCTCGTGGCGTGGGGCAGGGCGCAGAAGACGAGGTCGATCGCGGAGAAATCCACCTCCCCGATCGGCTGGAGCGGCGGCAGGTCGAGGTGGCGCAGATGCGGGAAGACTTCGCCCATGCTCATGCCCGCCTTGCGGTCGGCCGAGAGCGCGGCGATGCGCAGGGAGGGATGCGTCGCGATCAGGCGGACGAGTTCCGCGCCCGTGTAGCCGCTGGCGCCGAGGATGGCGATGTCGAAGACCTGCTGCATCTTCCGGCCCTCCCGCCCCGGTCGGGCGCAGGTTTAGGCGAAAGCCCCGGCGGGATCAATCGGCCGGGATCGCGTTCCTGCCCGGGGTCGCGGGCCGTCAGATGCCGTGGAATGGCAGGGGATGGCCGGTGAAGATCTCGGCGCGCTCGCCGATCGCCCCGGGATCGCCGGAGGTGAGGTAGCGCACCTGCCCGCTGCCGCCGCGGAAGCGGCGATGGCGGTCGAGGTAGTCGGCGAGGCTGGCGGCCGTCAGCTCCGGCTGCGAAACCAGCGTGGTCTCCGGCGGCAGGGCCGCGCGGAAATGGCTTTCGACCAGCGGGTAATGCGTGCAGCCCAGCACCGCCGATTGCGGCCGGGGCAGGCGTGCGAGAAGCTGGGCCACATGCGATTCGACGAGGCCCGCGGCGGCGTCCATGTCGCCGGCCTCGATCGCCTCGACGAGGCCGGCGCAGGCCTGCGGCACCACGGTGACGTCGCGGGCGCGGAAGCGCAACTCGCGCGGGAAGGCCCCCGAGATCACCGTCGCCGGCGTCGCGAAGAGCGCGACATCGTGCAGGCCGGTATGGGTCGGGACAGAATTGTCACCCCAGTCGCGCCGGGTGAGATGCTCGATGATCGGGACGAAGACGCCGAGCACGCGGTGCTGCGCCGCGTCGAGCCAATCGACCTGGAGATCGTGCAGCGCCACGGCCGAGGCGGTGTTGCAGGCGAGGATCACCAGCCGGCATCCCTCGTCGAAGAGCCGCTGCACGCCGGCGACGGTGAGTCTGTAGACCTCGCCCGGGGATTTCACGCCGTAGGGGGCATGGGCGTTATCGCCGAAATAGATGAAATCCTGCTCGGGCAGGCGGCGACGGAAGGCCTCAAGCACCGTCAGGCCGCCGAGCCCGCTGTCGAAGACCCCGATCGGGCCGCAGGGACACGCATCCGGTTCCATGCCGGCCGAAGGCAGCTCAAGGTCGCGCATGGAGACCTCTCCCGGCGGCAACTGGGCATGGCCGAAGGGCCGGGTGGGAGAGGGGGTGACGAGGCTGGGACATCTGACAGGACCGCCGGACAAGTACAAGCACGTTAACTCTTTTTCCTGCCGCGAATTCTAGCATCTCGCGGTTCTCCGGAACAGGGGGCGAATGCGGGCGGCGGCGCGTTTCCGGCGGCAGTGGCGCCGTTGCGACACCGGCTCTTTGCGGCTCGCCGGTGCGGCACGGGATCACGTTCGCGATCATCGCATTCGGGGCGGCTGGACCGCCGCCAAGCAAGAGCCCACATCGCTTTCGGTGCGAGGAGACCGGTCCCCGGCCTTGGCAGCTCCTACGGGAGTCGAACCCGTCTTTCCAGATTGAGAATCTGGCGTCCTAACCGATAGACGAAGGAGCCATGGCCTTGCCGGACCCGCACCCTAGCACGGAACCGTGGTACACCCTACGGGAGTCGAACCCGTCTTTTCAGATTGAAAATCTGACGTCCTAACCGATAGACGAAGGGTGCATCGCGGCGCTATGTATCGTCGCGTTCCCGGCGGATCAAGCCGCAATATCGCCGGTTCAGGACGCGTCCGCGGCATCCTCCACATGCAGTTTCGCGCGCAGGCGCCCGGCCCATTCGTCCCGCTCCAGCCGCCCCGCGACGTGGACCGGCGCGTCGCGGCGTGCCAGGAGGCGCGGACCTAGCTCGCCCGCGAAGGCGCGGAAGGCGATGGCCTCGGCCCGGGCACCGGCCTCGTCGGCGAGGGTCAGCGCAAGATGGTTCTCGCCGACCCGCCTGGTCCGGACGATCCGGCTTCGCGCCATGGCGAGGCGAGGGGCCGGGGCACCGGCCCCGAAAGGGCCGGCGGCGGCGATGCGCTCGGCGAGTTCGACCGTCGCGCCGCCCGGTCCGATCACGCCGTCGAGCGCGAGGCTGGCGGTTGTGGACGAATCGGCGCCGGCGGCGGCGAGCAGTTCGGCGAGCCGCGTCATGGCCGGCTCGAGGCTTTCCCGCGCCAGGCTTATGCCCGCTGCCATCCGATGCCCGCCGCCGCGCGCGATCAGCCCCTCCCGCGCCAACCGGGCGACGGCAGCGCCGAGATCGGCCCCGGCGACCGACCGGCCCGAGCCCTTGCCGTCGGCGCCGTCGAAGCCGATCACCACCGCCGGGCGGGAGAATTTCTCCTTGAGCCGGGCCGCGACGATGCCGACCACGCCGGGATGCCAGCCCTCGCCCGCCGCCCAGACCAGCGCTGCGCCGCCGCGCGCTTCCGCCTGGGCCTCGGCCGCCGCGAGCACGCCCGCCTCGATCTCGCGCCGCTCGGCGTTCAGCCGGTCGAGCTTCTGGGCGAGTGCGGCGGCCTCGTCCGGGTCGTCGGTCGCGAGCAGCCGCGCGCCGAGATCGGCCGCGCCGATCCGCCCGCCGGCGTTGATACGTGGCCCGAGCAGGAAGCCTAGCGCGAAGGCATCCGGCGCGCCTGCCATGCCCGCGGCCGCGGCGAGCGCCGCAATGCCGGGACGGCCGCGCGCTCGCATCACCGTCAGGCCCTGGCGGACGAAGGCGCGGTTGAGCCCGAGGAGCGGCGCGACATCGGCGACGGTGGCGAGCGCCACGAGATCAAGCAGGCCGAGCAGGTCGGGACCCTCGCCGCCCTCACGCCGCATCAGCCGGTTCACCGCTACGAGAAAGAGAAAGGTCACGCCCGCGGCGCAGAGATGGCCGAGCGCGCCGTCCTCGTCCTGGCGGTTGGGATTGACCACCGCGAGCGCCGGCGGCAGCGTCTCGCCGCCGAGATGGTGGTCGAGCACGATCACGTCGCAGCCCGCCGCGGCGATGGGCTCGTGGCTGAGCGTTCCGCAATCGACGCAAACGATCAGGTCGTGACCGGCCCCGAGGCTGCGCATGGCGGGCACGTTCGGGCCATAGCCCTCCTCGATTCGATCGGGGACGTAGAGCGTGGCGGTCCGGCCGAGCGCGCGCAGCCAGGTCAGCAGCAGCGCCGCGCTCGCACCGCCGTCCACATCGTAATCGGCGAAGATCGCGATGCGCTCCTCCCGCCGCACCGCGGCGAGTAAACGCTCCGAAGCGCGGTCCATGTCGCGCAGCCGCGAGGGGTCGGGCATCAGCTCGCGCAGCGAAGGCGCGAGAAAGCCCGCGGCCTCGCCGGGCGCCACGCCGAGGCGGGCGAGAATGCGGCCGACGATCTCGGGCTGTCCGGTGGCCTGGGCGATGGCAGCGCCGAGCCGCTCGGTCTCTGGCGCCGGCCCGGTCCAGCGCCGCGCGCCGTAGGAGCGCGTCACGTCGAGAAAGGCGGGCGGCGAATCCATCCCCCCTGATGCCGCGATCCGCCCCCGCGCGCCAGATCGGAAATTCGGATGCACGCAGGCGCGACCGCATAAATTGACACATGTCAATGGATCGATGGTTCGGCGGGCGTACCATCGCCCCCGGGTCGGGACACAAGACCCGAGCGGAGGAGACCTCATCGATGAAGAGCATGCTGATGACGATGCCGGTCGTGTTCGCCCTCGCAAGCGCCGCGGTGGCGCAGGACCCGGGCGAGGAATTCGCCGCCGGACGCGAAGAATATCTCGCGGCCTGCGCGGCCTGCCACGGCGAGAACGCCGACGGCAACGGCCCGATTGCCACCATGTTCAAGGAACGCGTGCCGGATCTGCGCAAGATCGCCGCGGGGAACGACGGGGTGTTTCCGACACTCGAGATCTTCCAGATCATCGACGGGCGAACCGGGATCCGCGGGCACGGAGCACCGATGCCCTTGTTCGGGAAGCGCTACAAGGCAGAGCTCGAGGACGAGATAGGGCCCTACGGCGCCGAACAGGTTGTCCGCGCCCGGGTTCTCGAACTGGTCCTCTATTTGCAGTCGATCCAGGAATAGGCCGTGCGACCTGTCCGGTTCGGCCCGAGGTCGCTTCAGCGCGCGGGCGGGTCGGTGATGTCCCCGGTCCATTCGTGGCGGCCTGTCCCGCGCGGCGGGGTCTCGCCCAGCGTGAGCAATTGCCTGAGCTTGCGGCCGCCGGACCAGAGGCCGAAGCCGGCCGCCGCGAGCCAGACCGCCATCATCAGCATGGCCAGCGGCTCCCCGCCGGCCACTGCCGCGCCGAGCCCGAAGACCACGATCAGGATGCCGGCGCACCAGAAGACGAGCCACACGATCATGAAGCCGATCGCGACCTTCTCGCTGCGGGGCCGGACGCGCGGCATCGCCGGCTACTGGTTGCGCTGGCGGTAGAGCAGTCGGCGGACCGAGCCGGATTTCGAGCGCATCAGGATCGTCTCGGTTTCGAGCCAGTCTCCGTCGCGCCGCGCACCCTTGACGATCGAGCCGTCGGTGACGCCGGTGGCAGCGAAGATGACGTCCTGGGTCACCATGTCGTCGCGCCTGTAGATGCGGTCGTGATCGTCGATGCCGGCCTTGCGGGCGCGGGAGCGTTCGTCGTCGTTGCGGAAGATCAGCCGCCCCCACATCTGGCCGCCCATGCATTTCAGCGCGGCGGCGGCGAGCACGCCCTCCGGGGCGCCGCCCGAGCCCATGTACATGTCGATGCCGGTCTTGGCGGCCTCGGCGCAGTGGATGACGCCGGCGACGTCGCCGTCGGTGATCAGCCGGATGCGCGCCCCGGTGGCACGGATCTCGGCGATCAGATCCTGGTGGCGCGGGCGCTCCAGGACGCAGACCATGACGCCTTCGGGCCGCGAGCCCTTGGCCTTGGCGAGGGTCTCGATGCGCTCGGTGGGATTCATGTCGAGCGATACCAGATCCGTCGGATAGCCCGGGCCGATGGCGAGCTTGTCCATGTAGACGTCGGGGGCGTGCAGCATCGAGCCGCGCGGACCCATGGCGATGACCGCCAGCGCGTTGGGCATGTCCTTGGCGGTCAGCGTCGTGCCTTCGAGCGGGTCGAGGGCGATGTCGACGGCTGGACCGTTGCCGGAGCCGACCTCCTCGCCGATGTAGAGCATCGGCGCCTCGTCGCGCTCGCCCTCGCCGATCACCACGACGCCCTGGATGTCGAGCAGGTTCAGCTGCCGCCGCATCGCGTCCACCGCGGCCTGGTCGGCGGATTTCTCGTCGCCGCAGCCGATGAGCTTGGCCGCGGCTATGGCCGCCTGTTCGGAAACTCGCGCAAGGCCGAGGGACAGCATGCGGTCGGCGAAGATCTGGGCGTCGGACATCGGGTCGGCCTCTCTGCGGATTTCGGGCGTATGCGGGGCGCGTGCGCCCCCGTATCTAGGCGAACGTCGGCGCGAGGGGCAAGGAGGATGGTGGTGTCGAGGAAGAACCTCCGGGCCCATGGCGCTTGCCTTGAAAGGCATCGGTCCATACCATTGTCGCAGAACCCGGAGCCAGCCGGGCCCTCGCTCACAAGCAAAAAACGGGAGGAAAGTCATGAACAGCATCACGTGGAGAGCCGTGCTCGGCCTGACGGCCGCCGCCGGCATGGCGGTGACCGCGGCGGCGGCGGACATGGAATGGCGGGGCTGGAACATCCACCCCGACGGCTATCCCAACACGGTGGGCATGGCCAAGTTCGCCGAACTCGTGGCCGAGAAGACCGACGGCCGCATCTCGCTCGAGATGTACAATTCCGGTACCCTCGGCAGCCAGCCCGACGCCATCGAGCAGGTGCGCATCGGTGCGCTCGAGGTCGGCAACTTCAATCTCGGACCCATCGGGCCGATCGCCCCGGCCGCCAACGTCGTGTCGCTGCCGTTCATCTTCAAGGACGAGGACCATATGCACCGGGTCCTCGACGGCGAGGGCGGCAAGGCGATTGCCGAGGGCATGGCCGAGCAGGGGCTCGTGGTCCTGGCCTGGTACGACGCAGGTGCGCGGTCGTTCTACAATACCAAGAAGCCGATCGCGACCCCGGCCGATGTGGAGGGGATGAAGGTCCGCGTGATGAACAACGACCTATATTCCGGCATGATCGAGCAGCTCGGCGGCAATCCTTCGCCAATGGCCTTCGCCGAAGTCTACCAGTCGCTGAAGACCGGGGTCGTCGACGGCGCCGAGAACAACTGGCCGTCCTACGAATCCACCGGTCATTTCGAGGTCGCCGGCTACTACTCGCTGTCGGAGCACCTGATCATTCCGGAATGCGTCTGCATCAACGCCGACGTCTACAACTCGCTTTCCGAGGAGGATCAGGCGGCGGTGCGCGCGGCGGCCGAAGAATCCGCCGTGCTGCAGCGCCAGCTCTGGGCCGAGCGGTCCGAGGCCAGCAAGGAGAAGGTGATCGCGGCCGGGGTCGAGTTCAACGAGATACCGGACAAGGCGCCGTTCCAGGAAGCGATGAAGCCGGTCTACGACGCCTATCTGGCCGGGAATCCCGACCTCAAGCCGCTGGTCGAGCTGATCCAGAACACCGACTGACGGGAAATCGGGCCGGGCCGCCATGCCCGGCCCGGACGCTCTTGCCCGTCGGACCGCGACGGTTCTCGATTGCGACCACGTGTCTGGCCCCGGGATGACCCGCAATGAGCATCGATCCTCCGCGCCGGAACTTCTCCTGGTTCGACCGGCTGCTCGACATGGTGAGCTGGACCTGCAAGCTGCTGGCAGGTGTCGCGCTGGTGTCGCTGACATTCATGTTCGGCTGGCTGGTCTGGGGGCGCTACGTGCTCAACGCCACGCCGACCTGGGTCGAGCAGGTGTCGCTGCTCCTGATGGTGGTGATCACCTTCCTCGGCGCCGCCGTCGGCATCCACGAGAACACGCATCTGGGGGTCTCGTATTTCCGCGAGCTCTGCCCCGAACCGGTCAGGCGCGCCTTCCTGGCGGTCTCCCATCTGTCGCTGGCAGGCTTCGGGCTGGTGCTGATGGTCACGGGCTATCAGTTGACCCTGTTCAAATGGGGCTCCCAGATCCCGCTCATCCATCTTCCCGAGGGACTGCGCGCCCTTCCGTCGTGCATCGGTGGCGGGCTGATCTGTCTCTTTTCCGTGGGGCATCTGTCGAAGATGGCGCGCGGGATTGAGCAGGACAGCCTGCTCGTGGAATAGCCGTCAACGCCGGAGGGTTCGATGGGCCTGCTGTTGCTGCTCGCGCTGTTCGGAGCCGGTGTCGTCATCGGCGTGCCGGTGGCCTTCGCGCTCGGAATCGCCGCCTTCGCCGCCTTCTGGTACGAGGGCCTGCCGATCCTCGTCGCCACGCAGCGCATCATCTCCGGGGTGTCGATCTTCTCGCTCCTGGCGATCCCGTTCTTCATCTTCGCGGGCGAGCTGATGTTCCACGGGGGCATCGCCATCCGGCTGGTGCGCTTCGCCTCCTCGGCGGTGGGCAGCATCCGCGGGGGGCTCGGGATCGTCAACGTCTTCTCCTCGATGCTCTTCGGCGGCATCTCCGGCTCGGCAGTGGCCGATATCTCGGCCCTGGGTTCCATCCTGATCCCGGTCATGAAGGAGAAGGGCTATGACGACGATTATTCGGTCAACGTGACGGTGACGTCCTCGCTGGCGGGGATCCTGATTCCACCGAGCCACAACATGATCCTCTTCGCCGTGGCCGCGGGCGGGGGCATCTCGATCTCGTCGCTGTTCCTGGCCGGGGTGGTGCCCGGCGTGCTCATGTGCCTGTGCCTGGCCGGCGCGGCCTATATCGTCGCGATCCGGCGCGGCTATACCGCCGAGGTCTTTCCGGGGTTCCGGGCGCTGGGCTGGCATTTCCTGGCGGCGCTGCCGGGCCTCTTCACCGCCGTCATCATCGTCGGCGGGGTGCTTTCGGGGATCTTCACGGTGACCGAATCCGGGGCCTTCGGGGCGATCTACGCGCTGCTCGTCACGCTTTTGGTCTATCGGGCGCTGAACTGGGAGAATTTCCGCCTCGCCGTGGTGCGGTCGGTACGGACCACCTCGATGGTGTTGGTGCTCGTCGCCTGCGCGGCGGCATTCGCCTATATGCTGACCTACTACAAGGTGCCGACGCGGATGATCGAGTTCCTCCTCGGGATCTCGGAGAACCCGGTGGCGATCCTGCTGATGATCAACGGGATGCTGCTGGTCCTGGGCATGATCATGGACATGGCGGCGCTGATCCTGATCTGCACGCCGATCTTCCTTCCGGTGACCGCGCAGCTCGGCATGAGCCCGCTGCAGTTCGGCATGATCCTGATGATGAACCTCGGGCTGGGGCTCTGCACGCCGCCGGTGGGGGCGTGCCTCTTCGTGGGTTGCGCGATCGGCAAGGTGCCGATCGAGAAGGCGGTGAAGACGATCTGGCCGTTCTACCTGGCGATTCTGGTGGCGCTGATCCTGACGACCTTCGTTCCCGCGATCTCGCTCACGCTTCCGCTCTGGCTTGCGGGCTGAGGTCGCGCTGCATCAAGACGACATCGACCCAGCGCCCGAACTTGAAGCCGACGGCCTCCAGGGTGCCGACCATGCGGAAGCCGGCGCGCGCGTGCAGCGCGATCGAGCCCGCGTTGCCGCTGTCGCCGATGACGGCGATCATGTGCCGGTAGCCGAGGCACGCGGTCTCGTCGAGGAGCGCGCCGAGCAGCGCGCGGCCGATGCCGCCGCGCCGGGCCTCGGGGTCGATGTAGATCGCGTCCTCCAGCGTGAAGCGATAGGCAGACCGGGTGTGATAGGGATGGGCGTAGCAATAGCCGAGCACGCGGCCGTTCCGCTCCGCGACCAGCCAGGGCAGTCCGAGGTCGATCACCGCCGCGCGCCGGCGGGCCATTTCGGCGGTGTCGGGGGGGGCCTCCTCGAAGGAGCCGAGTCCGGTCAGCACATTCTTCGCGTAGATCGCCTGGATGGCGGCGAGGTCGCCGGGCCCGGAGGCCCGCACGTCGATGCCGTCGGGCGGGTGCTCAGACATCCTCGATGCGGATCGCCACCGGCTCCGCGCGGCAGACGTCGAGCGCCGCGATCTCGGCCAGCGCGCCGTCGAGCGCCGCGCGCCCGGTGCGATGGGTCACGATGAGAACCGGGGCCTCGGCACCGGCATGTTCGACCTGGCGCATGCGGTTGATCGAGATACCGCTGCGGCCCAGGGCCGCCGCGACCCCGGCGAGCGTTCCGGGCGCGTCCGCAAGCAGGAAGCGAAGGTAATAGGCGGCTTCGTTCTCGTCGCTGGCGCGGCGCGGTGCGGCGAGCTCCGCCGCCGGGCGCCCGAAGACCGGCATGACGAGGCCGCGGGCCACGTCGATCACGTCGCCAAGGATCGCCGAGGCAGTCGGGCCGGCGCCGGCGCCGGGACCGCTCATCACGATCTGGCCCGAGAAGTCGCCTTCGAGAACCACCATGTTGCTCACCCCTTCGAGCTGGCCGATGGTCGAGGTCGTGGGCACGAGGCAGGGCTGCATCCGGGCCTCGATGCCCGACGGCAACTGCCGCGCGACGCCGAGCAGCTTGATCCGGTAGCCCATGTCGGCGGCATGCTCGATGTCTGCGAGGCTCATGCGCTCGATGCCTTCGAGCACGATGCCGTCGAAATCCACGCGGCTCCCGAAGGCGGCCGCGGCGAGCAGGGCGAGCTTCTGGGCGGCATCGGCGCCGCCGACGTCGAAGCTCGGATCGGCTTCGGCGTAGCCGAGGCGCTGGGCATCGGCCAGCACCTCGGAGAAGGGCGAGTCGGTCGCCTCCATCCGGGTCAGGATGTAGTTGCAGGTGCCGTTGAGTACCCCCATCACCCGGGTGATCGCATTGCCGGCGAGGCCCTCGGTCAGCGCCTTGACGACCGGAATGCCGCCGGCCACCGCGGCCTCGAAGCGCAGGGCCACGCCCGCGGCCTCGGCCGCTTCGGCCAGCACCTGGCCATGGCGGGCGAGCAGCGCCTTGTTGGCCGTCACCACATGCTTGCCGCCGGCGAGCGCGGCCTGGACCGTGGCCTTGGCCGGCCCGTTCTCGCCGCCCATGACCTCGACCACCAGATCGACGTCCGCGCGGCGGGCGAGGGCCACGGGATCGTCTTCCCAGGCATAGGGCGAGATGTCGACGCCGCGGTCGCGGCTCCGGGAACGCGCGGAGATCGCCGCGATCTCCACCCTGCGCCCGGCCCGTGCCGCGATCAGCGGCCCGTTCGTGGCGAGCATCCGGACGACGCCGGCGCCGACGGTGCCGAGCCCGGCGATGGCGATACGGAGCGGTTCGGGCATTCTGGTCTCCGGGCTTCGGCGGAATGGCGCACCGTCCTAGGCGAGCGTCGGGCGGTCCGCAATCGGCAAGTGGGCACGGCCGGGGTTCAGGCGGCGGCTTCCTCGGCGTGGTACTTGGCGAGAAGCGCCTCGGCATTGGCCATCACCCGCTTCACGCCACGGGCGGCCTGGCGGATGCGGTGCTCGTTCTCTACGAGGCCGAGGCGGACATAGCCTTCGCCGTATTCGCCGAAGCCGATGCCGGGGGCGACGGCCACCTCGGCCTCGCGCAGCAGGATCTTGGAATAACCCATCGAGCCAATCGACTGGAAAGGCTCGGGAACCGGCGCCCAGGCGAACATGGTCGCGGGCGGGGAAGGAATGCTCCAGCCCGCGCGGCCCATGGCGTCGACGAGCACGTCGCGGCGGGATTTGTAGATGCCGCGGATCTCGGCGATGCAATCGTCCGGCCCGTTGAGCGCCGCGGCGGCGGCGACCTGGACCGGGGTGAAGGCGCCGTAGTCGAGATAGGACTTGATGCGGGTCAGCGCCTCGATAAGCCGCTGGTTGCCAACGGCAAATCCCATGCGCCAGCCCGGCATGGCATAGGTCTTCGAGAGCGACGTGAATTCCACGGCCACGTCGCGTGCGCCTTCGACCTGGAGGATGGAAGGCGGCGGATTGCCGTCGAAATAGATCTCGGCATAGGCGAGATCGGAGAGCACCCACAGGTGATGTTTCTTCGCGAAAGCGATGAGATCGTGGTAGAAATCAAGGTCGCAGATCTGCGCGGTCGGGTTCGAGGGGAAGGAGACGACTAGCGCCACGGGTTTGGGCACCGAATGGATCACCGCGCGATTGAGGGCACGCAGGTATTCGGCGGGATTGAACTTTCCGTCGTGGAGCGCCGGGACGTGGCGGAGCGTGCCGCCGGCGATCATGAAGCCGTAGGGATGGATCGGGTAGGAGGGGTTCGGCACCAGCATCACGTCGCCGGGCGCGGTGATCGCCATGGCGAGGTTCGCGAGTCCTTCCTTGGAGCCGAGGGTGGCGATGACCTCGGTCTCGGGGTCGAGCGTCACCCCGAAGCGGCGAGCATAGTAGCCGGCCTGGGCGCGGCGCAGGCCCGGGATACCCTTGGAGGCGGAATAGCGGTGGGTGCGGGGCTTGCGGACGGTTTCCACGAGCTTTTCGACGATATGGCTCGGGGTCGACATGTCGGGATTGCCCATCCCGAAATCGATGATGTCCATGCCTTCCGCCCGGTATTTCGCCTTGAGGCGGTTCACCTCGGCGAAGACGTAGGGCGGCAGGCGCTTGATGCGGTAGAAGTCTTCGGACATGGACGTGGCCCGGGCTGACGGTGATCTGGAGGTGGTTACACCCGGCCGGAAGGTCCGGCAACAGCCCTTCGGGCAAGTCCTGCCTTTGCCCGGAAGGCCCGGCGGGCGCCGATGCACGCGCGGCAAGCGCGAAGCACGCGCAATCCGTGCAACTGCCATGCATGCCGATCCCGGCGGGCGGCCCGGTCCCGAAAGCTCTAGCGGTCTATTAAGGCCGCGCGGCTATTTCTTGGCGGAATGGGCGGATTCGCCCGCTGCGCCGCTGCGGCCGCGCAGGAGGCGCTTGACCGGATACCATACGAAGCCGGCCAGCAGAAGGAAGAAGGCGCCGATCAGCGCAACCAGCGACCCGATGGCACTCAGCCCGGCGCCCGGCCCGATATAGGCCGCCGCCGGCATCGGCAACAGAAAGGCGAGCAGTCCGAGCGCGGCGGCGCACGTAGTAATCGATCGCATGTCAAATCCCCACCATACCCCGAACCGGCAATGCCGGAACGGCGGTAACCTTAACGGAGCGCGCGCGGCAAGGAAACCCCCGTCCGAGGATCAGCCAGGGTTACCGCATTTGGCAGTCATGCTTTCTTCTGCGTCCGTCACGCAGCAAGATGAGCGCAGCGCCCTCGCCGTGACCGTCCGGAACTCGGGCGGAGGAGGTCCCAATTGCGATCGGCGTCGATGGTCAGCCGCTGACGGCCGGGCAGGCTGAAGCGAGCCGCTCGAAAAAGGCCGCATCCATCTCCGGCGGCAGGAGATCGACCTCGGTGAGCACCCCGCGCATTCCGTCGCTGACGGAATTGGTCAGCTGCCAGGCGAGCCGGCCGTCGGGGCCGAGCTCGAGCGCCTGCCCCTGCCAGGTCACGGTGACGAGCGTATTGCCGTTCGGCAGGCGTTGCTGCTTACCCATGATATTGGTGAAATAGTCCGGGCTCTCGGGCAGGATCTCGTGCACCATGCCGCTCGGCGCCTCGATTTCCAGCATGCGGCTCCGGTTTTGCCCCTTGATGAGCACGCTGCCGTCGGTGTTGCGGTTGTCGAAGACCGTGATCCGGTCGCCGGAGACGAAATCGGCGTCATGCTGGCGCAGGACATGGCCGGTGGATACGAATTTCACCGAGAGATCAGAAGGATCGATCACCAGGATCGTGTTGATGTTGCGCAGGGACACCAGAATGTCGCCGGGACGGAAGAAGCCCGCCGGCATCGAGGCCGGGAATTCCTCCACGTCGTTGACATGCAGGATGTCGCCGGAGACCGGCGTCGTGCGGTTCTCGGTGGCGGACATGTGCAGGAGGCCGAGCAGGTCGTTCTGCTCGAGAATGTCCACGAGGGAGGCCTCGAACAGGATCTCTCCGTCGGGCGAGATCTTCTGGATCGTGAGGTCCCGGATCCCAGGATAGATCTCCTCGGTGACGCCGGGCGCCCCGGCGACCTCCCGCTCGGCCGCAACCCAGACGTTGCCGTCCTCGGTCAGCGCTACGGAATGATGCGCGAAGTTCGGCAGCTTCCAGCGGACCCCGCCGCAGGGGTCGAGGCGCACGGTGCTGAGATGTTCGAAGTTGACGACAAGGTCGCCGTCGGGGGTGACCGCGGCGCCATGCACCAGCACGCCGGGGGGCGATTGCGGCTTGCGATTGTCGGGCAAGTAGCTGTCGTCCGGCCAGATCTCGAACCAGTCGGGCCGCCATTCGTGGATCACCTTGCCGTCGCGGTCCATGACCCGGGCGAAATTGACCAGTTCGTCGTCCATGCCGACCGCGAAGATCAGGCCGTCGGCGACCGGCGGCGCGTCGGGGCCGACGGCATAGGTCGGCGCATCGGGGAGGGCGATCGTCTCGTGGCGTTCGAACGCTTCTTCCTCCAGCGCGGAGACCTGGCTTACGGCGGCGCGCAGCTGCGGATAGGGAAAATACCCCCGTTTCGTCGCGACGATGCCCCAGAGCACGCCGAGCGCGACGAGCGAGGCGAGGAAAAGCGCGAAGGAAGCGCGGCCCGCCATTCTGTCCTCCTCAGTCCCGGTTTCGATTCCGCCCGCCTCGGGACGTGCGGAGGGCATAGCGTTGCATTCGGCGCTCCGGCGCAAGGCCGGAGCTCAAGTCTGGTTAACCATCAAGGAGGAAGCGACCAGCCTGCCGTGCAGCGCCTCGGCCTCGGCGGCGAGCGTCGGGTCGGCGCCGTGGTCGCCCGCGCGCGGCGCCACCTCGCGGAAGGCGGCGGCCATGGCGGACAGTTCGGGTCCCGGCTCGACGCCGATCGCCGCGCAGAGCCGCGTCACGCCCCTCGCCCCGGAGCCGGCGAGCGCCTCGTGCGAGACGAGGATGATGCTTGGGTCTGCCGCGACATGGTTGAAGGCGGCGATCCAATAGGCGAGCCAGTAGTCGATGTCGCGCGGGTCGAGGCCCCTCGCGCGCTCGGCGAAGCCGGGAAAGGCGATCGGCCGGTGTAGCGCGCCGAATTCGAGATGGCCGATGTCCGCCATGTAGCGCCGCACGAAGGGCTCGCGGCCGTGCTGGTCGAGGAAGTTGAGATGCTGGCGCAGGAGCGAGGCGGCGTGTTCCAGGGGCGAACGGACCGGCACGACGATGCGCGCGTCCGGAAAGGCCTGCGCGATCAGCGGCAGGCGCGCGATATTGGCGTTGTTCTTGGAGATGTAGCGGCCCTGCGCCGCATTCTTGCCGCAGCGCAGCGCGACGATCTTGCGCATGTGCCGCGCGAGGAAGGCCTCGCCCTCGGCGTTGCGGTCGGTCGCCTGCCAGAGCACGATGCCGTCATCCTTGTAGTGCCCGGGCCAGAAGGTCTTCCAGACCACCTCCTCGAAGGCTTCCGGGCTGTCGTAGCCGATGTGCATCCCGTCGCCGTGGGCGCGCTCGCGCAGGGCGGCGGATTTGCGGAACGATCCGCTCAGCCGCGACCAGAGCAGCGGCGCCATCACGAAGGGCATGTCGCGGTAGGTATGGGTCGCGAGCATTGGGGATTTCGCGAGCGCGGTCAGCAGCACGGTGGTGCCGGCGCGCGGCAGCGAGGTCACGAAGATCGGGCGGTCGAGGGCGACGCCGGCGATGTCGCGGGCGAACATGCCGTCTTCCATGTCCGCGGCGGCGAGCTGGACCGCGGGGCGCGCGAAGGCGAGCCGATGCACCAGCCGGTCGAGGCGGGAATAATCCTCCGCGCCACTCATCGCCGGCGCACCACCAGCCAGGCGGCGATCATCACCGCCGAGGCACCGAGGATCACGTCCCAGCGCAGCAGGAACGCCGTGGTCGCGCCCGCATCGACGAGGCCCATGGCGTCGGCGAGCAGGATCGGCACGAAGGAGACGGCAAGGGCGGCGGCGCTGCGGAGCGCGATCGAGGCGAAGCTGCCGAGCAGCGAGAGGCCCGCCTTCTGCGCCGCTTTCTCCCGGGCGAGGTCGTCGAGCGCAGGGTTGCGCATCGCGCCGGTGGCGCTGCGGGCCGTGGCGATCGCGCGGCTCGCTGCGGGAAGGACGCCGGCAAGGTGAAAGCCGAGCAGGAAGGCGGCCACCGCCAGGCTTGCAACCAAGAACACCATCGTCCCGAATACTCGTTTCCGGCCCCGCGGCGGCACGCGCGCGCATGCGCCTGTGTGGCAGGTAATGGTCCCGTGGCCCTCTGTCCAGTCTCGCGGCCTCGATGCGGCGGGCGGTCGCCGATCGAGGCGCTCAGGCTCTTGCCGCGGGCAGGGTCCGGCGGGACAGCACGAAGGCGATGCAGGCGCAGCCCGCGATGATCAGCACCATCGGCAGCGCGGTGCCGTCGAAGACCGCGCTGGTCAGCGCGATCATCACCGCGCCGAGCACCATCTGGAGCGTGCCGCCGAGCGCGGAGGCGATGCCGGCGATGGGCCCGTGCTCCTCGAGTGCCAGGATCATCGCCGTGGGGATGACGAGGCCCAGATTGGCGAAGGTGAGAAACAGCATCGCCATGAGCACCGGCAGGCTGTCGACGCCGGCCAGCACGATCGCCACATGGACGAGCGCAAAGCCGGCATAGCCCGCAACGGCCGCGCGGATCACCGCCGGGATGCCGTGGATCGCCCCGAGTCGGGCGGCGAATTGCGAGGCGGTGAAGAAGCCGATGGCGTTGAAGGAAAAGGCGAGGCTGAAGCCGGTGGGGCTGAGGCCGAAATGCCCGATGTAGAGGAAGGAGGAGCTGGAGAGGAAGGAGAAGAAGCTCGCCATGCCGAGGCCGCCGATGGCGGTCAGGCCGAGGAAGGTCGGATCGGTAAGCAGGGTGCGGAAGCCCCGGCCCATGTCCGCGAGGCTCACGACCCTGCGGCGCTCGGGGGTGTGGGTCTCGGGCAGGACCTTCCAGACCAGGGCGAGGGCGACCACGGCCGTCGCGCCGATCGCCACGAAGACCGCGCGCCAGCCCCAGAGCAGGATCAGCCCGCTGCCGAGTAGGGGCGCGAGCATCGGCCCGATGCTGATGACGAGCATCACCAGCGCCATCATCCGGGTCGCCTCGATGCCGCGGTAGCGGTCTCGGATGATGGCGCGGGGAATGACCATGACCGCCGAGCCGCCGATGCCCTGTGTTGCGCGAAAGAAGATCAGCGCGCCGATGGAGGGCGCGAGCACGCAGCCCACCGAGGCGAGCACGAAGAGCGTGAGCCCGAAGAAGAGCGGCCCGCGCCGCCCCACCATGTCCGAGACCGGGCCGTAGACGAGCTGGCAGACCCCGAAGGCGACGAAATAGACCATCAGCGTCATCTGGGTCGCGCCGATGCTGGCGCCGAGATCGGCGGCGATGGTCGGCATGGCCGGCAGGTACATGTCGATGGCGAAGGGGCCGACCGCGCCGAGCAGGCCGAGCATGATGGCGGTCCGGACGAATCCTGGCGTCATCGGCCGGGCTCCGCCGCAGCGGCGGCTTCGAGGCGTGCGCGTTCGTCGGGCTCGATCACCGGCGCGGAAAGCGCTCCGGCGCGGGCCTGGAGCGCGGCAGCGCGGGCCGCGAGTTCCTCGGCGCCGGCTTCGAGATCTTCCGCCTCGCCGCCGCCGCTCTCGAAGGCCTCGCCGAAGCGGGCATTGGGCACCAGCTCCGGTGGCGGGGCGTCGCGCACGGCCTCGGAGGGGGAATATGCCGCTTCGGGCGGCGCGCAGCCGCCTGCGCCGGCGGCGAGCGCCAGGACGGTGGCGAGGACCGGGCGGAGCGGCCTGGACGGCATGAAATTCCTCGGGGTCGGGCGTGTGGCGCACGGCGGGCGGCCCGCCCTTGCTAGCCGGTCGGGTTTCCGGCGGCAAGCGGCCGGGCCGCGTCGGGAGGCGGTCGGTGTCGGCGACATGGCCGTTGCACGCCATGCCGGCCGGAGTGGACCGGGCGGCAGCGGATCCCGCGCCCGCCGCCCGGGGATTAACCGGTGGCGCGCGGCATTGGCCGGCGATAGACTTGCGCATCCGGGCCATCCCTGGGGAGGGAACATTGAACGACGAAACCACGAGCGAAGAGAAGAGCCTGGCCGAGCAGGGCCAGCACATGGCCCACAACATGGCCGAGGTCGTCGACATCTCGTCGCAGATCTGGCAGCGCTTCCTCGCCGCGCAGCTCGAGGATGGGCCGCCCAAGCACGCCGATCCGATGCATACCTGGCCTGCCTTCACCGAGCTCTATCGCACCATGCTCGACAATCCCAAGGAGCTCGCAGACAAGACGCTGGAGTTCTGGGCTCAGCAGACTGCGCTCTGGCAAGCCTCGATGCTCAAATGGATGGGGGCGAAGGACACGCCCGCGCCCAACCTTCCGCACATGAAGCCGGCCGACAAGCGCTTCGCGCATCGCGAATGGTCGGAGAACGCGGTCTTCGACTATCTCAAGCAATCCTACCTGCTGACCTCGGGCTGGATCCAGGACACCGTGGCCTCGGTTGGCGACATGGATCCCAAGGACCGCAGGAAGGCGACCTTCTACACGCGGCAATTCGTCGAGGCGATGAACCCGGCGAATTTCTTCGCGCTGAATCCGGAAGTGCTTGAGGCCACCGCCGCCGAGAAGGGCGACAACCTGGTGCGCGGGCTGAAGATGATGCTCGCCGACCTCGAACGCGGCAAGGGCAAGCTCCTGATCCGGCAGACCGACATGGACGCCTTCGAGGTCGGGCGGAACATGGCGGTCAGCCCCGGCGCGGTGATCTGGCAGAACCGCATCTGCCAGTTGATCCAGTATTCGCCGCTGACCGAGACGGTTTATTCCAAGCCGGTGCTCTTCGTGCCGCCCTGGATCAACAAGTACTACGTGCTCGATCTCAATCCGAGGAAGAGCATGGTCAAGTGGCTGGTCGAGCAGGGCCATACCGTCTTCATGATCTCCTGGGTCAATCCCGACGAGCGCAACGCCGGCGAGACCTGGGAGAGCTACATGTTCGAGGGCGCCTCGGCGGCCATCGACAAGGCGCTCGAGGAGACCGGCCAGAAGAGCCTGCATCTCGCCTCCTATTGCATCGGCGGCACGCTCTCCGGGAGCATGCTCGCCTGGATGAGCCGGCACAACGAGAAGCGCATCGCCTCGGCGACCTTCTTCACCGGCCAGCTCGATTTCGAGGATGCCGGCGAATTGCAGGTGATGATCGACGAGCAGATCCTGGGCGTCGTCGAGGAGGAGATGGATCAGGGCTACATGCCAGCCAGCAAGATGGCCGATGCCTTCAACATGCTGCGCGCCAACGACCTGATCTGGGGCTACATGGTCAACAACTACATGTTGGGCAAGGACCCGTTCCCCTTCGACCTTCTCTACTGGAACGCGGATTCGACGGCGATGCCTGCGAAGGTGCACAAGCGCTATCTCGACCAGTTCTACGTCCAAAACGCCCTGATAAAGGGCAAGTTCGAGGTGCGCGGCGAGCCCGTCAGCCTCGGCGACATCTCTCTGCCGGTCTATCACGTGGCGACCAGGGAGGATCACATCGCGCCGGCGCATTCGGTCTATCGCGGGGCGCGGGCGATGACCAAGGCAGACGTGCGCTTCATTCTCGCCGGCTCGGGGCATATCGCCGGGGTGGTGAACCCGCCGGCGCTGGGCAAGTACCAGTTCTGGACGAACCCCGACCTGACGCAGCCGACGCTGGAGGACTGGCTCGCCGGTGCCGAGGAGACGGCGGGAAGCTGGTGGCCCGACTGGGATGCCTGGCTTGTAAAACGCTCGGGCCGGCGCATCAAGGCGCGCGAGCCGGGGGCGACGCTCGGGGTGATCGAGCCCGCCCCGGGGGCCTATGTGAAGCTGCGCTTCGACAAGCGCTGAAGGCGGCCGTGGCCCCCGGAGGGGCCACGGTTTGCACTGCCCGGCAGCGGGATCGCCGTCAGTCGAAGGACTGGCGGTCGTCCCGGCGGCTCTCGCGGTTGATCTTCATCACGTAGAGGTCGTTCAGCGTAAGCCCGCTCGCCTCGACCGGGGTCAGGCCCGATCCGGCGACGAGCTGACTGTAGGCGGCGGTGTCGGTCGCCGGCAGCGACCGGCCGATCATCACCACCACGCGTTCGTCGCGCGGGGCGTTGCGGCTGGCCTTGATCGCCGCGATCTCGGCGAGGCTCAGCCCCTCGGCCTCCGCGCGTGTCAGGCCGGCGGCGCGGATGAGCTGGGCGTGCCGGCCGGGATCCACCATGACCGGGTCGGCTCTCTCGAATACGCGCTGCTGCTGGTCGCGCCCGGATTCGCGGTTGATCTTGGCGACGTAGATTTCGGTGAGGCTCATGCCGCTCGCCTCGGCGGCGGTGAGGCCGGCGCCGGTGGCGAGCTGCGACTGCGCTGGCGCGATCGTGGGGGCGAGGCCCAGCAGGAAGGCGGCGGCGAGCGAGGTTGCGAAAGCACTGCGTTTCATTTCGACTTCCTTCTTCGTCGGCATCTCTCGATGCGGGTTGATGATCGGCCCTGGGGCCGGCAAGCATGGGAGGCACGGAATTCAGGGGCGCCACGCGGTCTGTGCGTTTCGGCGCCTCGTGCGGACCCCTCGGGGGGCCACCGCATGGGGGGAAAGCTAGGCTGGCCGCGTCATCCCTCCGTGAAAGCGGCGCAAAAGCCGCCGGAAGCCCGCGTGAAATCCGCCGCGCAGGCGCCTTGACGCGATCCGCCGGGCCGGAGAGACTCGCGGCGTCCCGGCATAATAAAAGGAGCGCTGCCCCATGACGTTGCAGGAGGCCGTGCTCAGCGTGCTCTCGAACTATGCCACCTTTTCGGGGCGCGCCGCGCGGTCGGAGTTCTGGTGGTGGGCGCTGGCGGCGCTGATCGCGATGCTGGCCGCGGGGCTTCTCGACGGGCTGCTCCTGCCGGCCGCAGTGGAGCAGGGCTACAAGCCGGTCTCGACGCTGCTGGCGCTCGCGATCGTCCTACCGAACCTCGCGGTGACCGTGCGGCGGCTCCACGACACCGACCGCACCGGCTGGTGGGTGCTGCTCGGCCTCGTGCCGGTGATCGGGCTGCTCGTGCTGCTTTGGTTCTACATCCAGAATGGTAGCGAGGGCGCCAACCGCTACGGCTGAAGCGGCGGCTCAGGGTTCGAGCGTGATGCCGTTCTGCCGCCCGACGAAGCTCACCAGATGCGGCACGTAATCCTCCGGCCCGTCGCCGCCGGTCGCATGGGCCATGGCGAAGCTGTTCTTGGCGGCATTGCCGAGCGGGTTCGCGACGCCTGCGGCATTGGCCATGCTCTCGAGATATTTCAGGTCCTTCAGCGCGTTGCTCAGGGTGAACTTGTGCGCCTCGCGGTTGCCCTCGACGATGTAGCCCATGAAGGTCTGGTAGAAGCCGCAATCCATGCGGCTGCCGCGGATCACGCTGTCGAAGCGCCTGGGGTCGAGGCCGACCTTGGCGCCGAGGGCGAGCGCCTCGGCATAGATCGCGGCATAGCCGAGCGAGAGGAAATTGTTGAGCAGCTTCATGCGGTGCCCGTCGCCCGGGCCGCCGACATGCCGGATGGTCGCCGCCCAGGTCTCGATCACGGGGCGGATGCGCGCGAAGGTCGCCTCGTCGGCCCCGACCATCGCCGAAAGCTCGCCCGACTCGGCCTGGACCGGCGTGCCGCCGAGCGGCGCGTCGGCCATGGCGATGCCGCGCGCCGCCAGCCGCGCCGCCAGGGCCTGGGTCGAGACCGGGTCGGCGGTGGAGCAATCCACGACCACCGCACCCGCCTTCAGCCCGCCGAGCAGGCCCTCGACCGTGGCCTCCACCTGCGGCGAGCCCGGCAGGCAGAGAAAGATCATGCTGGCGCGCGCGCCCAGTTCGGCGAGGTCCCCCGCCTCGACGGCGCCGCGGCCGAGCAGATCCTCGACCTGGGCGCGGCTGCGATGGGCGATGACGGCGAGATCGTAGCCGCCCTTCAGGATGTTTGCGGCGATGCCGTGGCCCATGAGCCCCGCGCCGACGAATCCGATGGTTTCCCTGGTCATGGGCCGTCCTCCCCTTTTGTCAGCAAATATCCGAGGAAATCCGCGGCCGGTCCACCCGGTACCGGGCCGCGGCGCCTGCGACCGGCGCTCAGGGCTTCGCCACAAAGGCGGCGAAGGCCTCCGCCCAGTCTGGGTGCCAGCGAGAAAGCGCCGGGCGATTCTCTATGACGTCGCCGGCGGCCCAGGCGATGCGCTTCTCGTCGAGGCCGCGCGGCACGTCGTTGTCGGGGCAGAGGATGTAGAAATCCCCCGCCTCGAGACGCGCCAGCATGAAATCGACGGTCTGCTCGGGCGTCCAGGCGCCGGCGGGCTTCTCGTCGCGGTCGCCGCGGGTGAGCTCGGTGAAGACGAAGCCGGGGATCAGCAGATGCGCGGTGACCGCGCTGCCGGGCGTGTTGCGCAGCTCATGGGCCAGCGCCTCGGTAAAGGCCTTCACCCCGGCCTTGGTGACGTTGTAAGCGGGATCGCCCGGTGGCGTGGTGATGCCCTGTTTCGAGCCGGTATTGATCACCAGGCCGGGCCTGCCACGGGCGATCATGCCGGGCAGGAAGACGCGGCTGCCGTGGATCACGCCCCATAGGTTCACGGCGAAGACCCGCTCCCAGTTCTCCACCGGGCCGAAGATCGCGCTGCCGGGCTGGATGCCGGCGTTGTTCATCAGCACGTCGGTGCCGCCGAAGCGATCGGCGACCGCCGTCTCAAGCCGGTCGAGATCCTCGGCGCGCGCGACGCTCGCCTCGACCGCCATCACCGCCGGGGCGCCGCGCGGCGAGGCTTCCGCGATGCGGTCCGCCGCTTGCGCAAGCCGCTCGGGCCCGAGATCGGCGATCACCACGTTGAGCCCAGCCTGCGCGAAGCGCAAAGCCGCGGCCAGTCCGATGCCCGCCGCGCCGCCGGTGACGACGGCGGTGGCCTCCGGTTGAAGGGCGGGATGGGTCATGGCGGTGCTCCCTCGGGCGGCCCGTCGCGCCGAGGGCCGCGCCCCATGCCTCGCGCGAATTGCCGCGCGGTGCAAGCGCCGCGAAACGGACCGGCCCTTTGGCCGGGTCGTGGTGTTCCCCCATGCCTGTTGGCATGGGGCCCCGTTCTGCCCGATAGGGTTTCTGCCTGAATGAAAGCCCTGGCGAGCCGCGCTTAGAGGCCGGGGTAGACCGGGAAGCGGCGGCAGAAGGCCATGGCGCGGGCCTTGACGGCGGCTTCGGTCGCCGCATTGCCCTCGGGTCCGTGGGCGGCGAGGCCATCGATGACCTCCACGATCAGCTCGCCGATCTCGCGGAACTCGGCGCCGCCGAAGCCCCGGGTGGTGCCCGCCGGCGTGCCGAGGCGGATGCCGGAGGTTACCGTCGGCTTCTCCGGATCGAAGGGAATGCCGTTCTTGTTGCAGGTGATATGCGCGCGGCCGAGCGCCTTTTCGGTCTCGGCGCCGGTCACGCGCTTGGGACGGAGGTCGACCAGCATCAGGTGCGTGTCGGTCCCGCCGGTGACGATGTCGAGGCCGCCCTTGAGCAGCGTCTCGGCCAGTGTCGCGGCATTGGCGACCACGCGCGCCTGATACTCGGCGAATTCGGGGCGCAGTGCCTCACCGAAGGTCACCGCCTTGGCGGCGATGACATGCATCAGCGGTCCGCCCTGGAGCCCGGGGAAGATCGCGGAATTGAACTTCTTCGCGAGCTCGGAGTCGTTGGTCAGGATCAGCCCGCCGCGCGGGCCGCGCAGGGTCTTGTGGGTGGTCGAGGTGGCGACATGGGCGTGCGGGAAGGGGCTCGGATGCTGACCGCCCGCGACGAGCCCCGCGATATGGGCCATGTCGACCTGGAGATAGGCGCCCACGCTGTCGGCGATCTCGCGGAAACGGGCGAAATCGATCCGGCGCGGGATCGCCGAGCCGCCGGCGATGATGAGCTTCGGGCGGTGGCGCTCGGCCAGTTCGGCGACCTGGTCGTAGTCGATGGCCTGGTCCTGGCGCCGCACGCCGTAATGCACCGCGTTGAACCATTTGCCCGAGACGTTCGGCCTCGCCCCGTGGGTGAGATGGCCGCCGGCTGAGAGATCCATGGCGAGGAAGGTGTCGCCGGGCGCCATCAGCGCCATGAACACCGCCTGGTTGGCCTGGCTGCCGGAATGCGGCTGGACGTTGGCGAAGGCGGTGCCGAAGAGGCGGCAGACCCGCTCGATGGCGAGGTTCTCGGCCACGTCGGCGAACTGGCAGCCGCCATAGTAGCGCCGGCCCGGATAGCCTTCGGCATATTTGTTGGTCATCACCGAGCCCTGGGCCTCGAGCACGGCACGGCTGACGATGTTTTCCGAGGCGATCAGCTCGATCTCGTCGCGCTGGCGAGTCAGCTCGCCGGTGATGGCAGCCTGGAGCTCCGGGTCGCGGGAGGCGAGATCCTCGGAGAAGAAGCCGGGCTCGGGGCGGGTGTCGTTCACGGTGCGGAGATCCTCTGCTCGGGGCCGTCGCTGCGCCGCCTGATAGCGCGAATGGCACAGGCGCGGAACCCCGGAAAGCGACACATCGCGCAACGATCCGGCCCGCCGGGCTTGAGTTCGCGCGGGACGCGCGCGAGACTGGCGGGCGAGCCGCAGCGGCGCGGGATCGGGACGGGATCGGGACGTGGGCCTGGAGAAGATCCATTTCGTGGCGAGCCCGGTCGCGCTCGCCCAGGAGGCGATGGCTCGGCTGGTCCGCCGCCACGGCCAGGCCCCGCTCGGCGAAGCCGAGGTGATCGTGGTGCTGGGCGGCGACGGGCTGATGCTCCAGACCCTGCACGGCACTGACAAGAACGGGCTGCCGGTCTATGGCATGAACCGCGGCACCGTCGGCTTCCTGATGAACGAATATGCCGAGGAGGGGCTGGTGGAGCGGCTGGGCGCGGCCGAGTCGGCGGTGATCAACCCGCTGCGGATGCGCGCGACACGGGCGGACGGCGCGGTCGTGGAGGCGCTGGCGATCAACGAGATCTCGCTGATCCGCGCCGGGCCGCAGGCGGCGAAGCTGCGCATCCTCGTGGACGGCCGCGAGCGCATGGCCGAACTGGTGGCCGACGGCGCGCTTCTGGCGACGCCGGCGGGCTCGACCGCCTACAATTATTCCGCCCATGGCCCGATCCTGCCCATCGGCGCGGAGGTGCTGGCCTTGACGCCGATGTCGGCCTTCCGGCCGCGGCGCTGGCGCGGGGCGCTCCTGCCCAAGGAGGCGCATGTCACCTTCGAGGTGCGCGAGCCGGAGAAGCGTCCGGTGGCGGCGGCGGCCGACAGCGCGGAGGTGCGCGACGTGATCCATATCGTCGTCGCGAGCGAGCCGGCGATCGCCCACCGGCTGCTCTTCGATCCGGGCCACGGGCTGGAGGAGCGGCTGATCCGCGAACAATTCGTCTGAGGCCGATTCGGGCGGGCTTGCGTGCGGCGCGCGGCTGGGGCAGGTCTCGGCGCGCGGGGTCAACGGAGAGATGGATGGCCGTCACGGCGCGAAAGCAGGCGATGTTCTGGGGGATCGGCTTCCTCCTGCTCGCGCTGACGCTCTGGGCGCTGGGCTCCACGCTGGTGCCCTTCATGCTGGGCGCGGCCATCGCCTATCTGCTCGACCCGCTGGCGGATCGGCTGGAGCGGCTCGGCCTCGGCCGGGTGGCGGCGACGGCGATCATCGCGCTGCTGGTGGTGTTCGGCTTCGTGCTGACCATGGGGCTCGTCGTGCCGGCGCTGATCGACCAGGGCCAGCAGCTGGTCGCCGCGGTGCCGAAATGGATCGCCTGGATGCAGGAGATGCTGGCCCGGCGCTTCCCGAGTGGCGACGACCAGGAGGCGCTCCTCCGCCGGGGGCTGACCACGCTGCAGGAGCATTTCAAGGAGATCGGGCCGGGGGTGATCAATTCCGTGCTGGCCTCCTCCATGGCGGTGGTCGATTTCGTGCTGCTCATGGTAGTGGCGCCCGTCGTCGCCTTCTACCTGCTGCTCGACTGGGACCGGATGCTGGCCACGCTGGACGGCTGGCTGCCGCGCGAGCATGCGCCGACCATTCGCGCCATCATGCGCGACATCGACCGGACGCTGGCGGGCTTCGTGCGCGGCCAGCTGTCGGTCTGCCTGATCCAGGGCACCTTCTACGCCGTGGCCCTGACTCTGATCGGCCTGCCCTTCGGCTTCCTCGTGGGCATGCTGGCAGGGCTGCTGGCCTTCATCCCCTATGTGGGGGCGCTGGTGGGCGGGGTGCTCTCGATGGCGATCGCGATCTTCAGCTTCTGGGAGCAGCCGCTCTGGATTTTCGTCACCGCGGGCATCTTCGCCTTCGGTCAGTTCGTCGAGGGCAACGTGCTGACGCCCAAGCTGGTCGGCAAGTCGGTGGGGCTGCATCCGGTGCTGCTGATCCTCGCGCTGGCGGTCTTCGGCAGGCTCTTCGGTTTCGCCGGCATGCTGGTGGCGGTGCCGGTGGCCGCCTCGCTGGGCGTGCTCGGACGCTTCGCGGTCGGCCGGTACCTCGAAAGCCCGCTCTACACCGGCAGGCGGCCGCCCGGGGTCGGCTGAGCATGGCGGGGAGCGGGCAGCTGGTGCTCGATCTGCCCGCGCGACCGGCGCTCGGCCGGGCGGATTTCTTCGTGTCGCCGGCCAATGCGCTGGCGCTGGCGCAGGTCGATGCCTGGCCGGACTGGCCGGCGCGGCGACTCGCCGTGGTGGGACCGGCCGGCGCCGGCAAGACGCATCTGGTGCATGTCTGGGCGGCCCGGTCGGGGGCGCAGGTGCTCGCGGCCGCGGATCTGGGCGCGATCGACCCGGCCGCGGCCCCCGCGGAGGCCGCGCTGGCGGTGGAGGACGCCGACCGGTTGGGGGCGCTGCCGGGGGTGGCGCGGCGGGCGGCGGAGGAGGCGCTCTTCCATCTCTGCAACCGCCTCGCGCTCTCGGGAAGCCTGATGCTGACCGGGCGCAGCGCGCCGGCGCTCTGGCCGGTGGCGCTGCCCGATCTCGCGAGCCGCCTGCGCACCGCCGGCGTGGCTCGGCTCGACTCCCCCGACGACGCGCTGCTCTCCGCACTCCTGGTCAAGCTATTCGCCGACCGGCAGATCGCGGTGGGGCCGGATCTGATCCGCTACCTGCTCGGGCGGATCGAGCGCTCCTTCGCCGCCGCCGAGGCGGCGGTCGTGGCGCTCGACCGGGCGGGCCTCGCGCAGAAGCGCCCGATCACCCTCCGGCTGGCGGCGGAGGTGCTGTCCGGGGACGCAGACTGAGCTTCCGGCGGCGCCCGTTCTGGCCTAGAAATATCCAGCAATCGACACGACATGGATGCGCGACAGGCGAGCCGGCGGGAGGCGGTGCTATGCCCGACACGATGACGACCCCGCAGGTCAACGCGGACTTCCTGAACTCGCAGGCCGGACCGGGGCGCGAGATGCCCGAGGTTGAGATCGACGGGCCGAACCGCTTCATCAACCGCGAGCTCAGCTGGCTCGCCTTCAACTGGCGCGTGATGGCGGAGGCCGAGAACCCGGCGGTGCCGCTGCTGGAACGGCTGCGCTTTCTGGCGATCTCAGGCGCCAATCTCGACGAGTTCTATACGGTCCGCGTCGCCGGCCTGCGGGGCATGGTGCGCGCCGGGGTGATGAGCGCCAGCTCCGACGGCCTGGCACCTCCGGAGCAGCTGCGCCGAATCGAGGCCGATGCGCGGGCGCTGATGGCCCGGCAGCAGGAGGCCTGGAAGGAGTTGCGCGGACTGATGAAGGCCGAGGGCATCGAGGTGCTCGGCCCTTCGGAGCTGCGCGCCGCGGACCGCAGGCTGATCGAGCCGTTCTTCTTCGAGCAGGTCTTCCCGATCCTGACGCCGCTGGCGGTCGACCCGGCGCATCCCTTCCCCTTCATCGCCTCGGGCGGCTTCGCCATGGGGCTCAAGCTCAGGCGCGAGACCGACGGGGAGGTGCTTGAGGCGCTGCTGCCGGTGCCCGCCCAGGTGCAGCGCTTCGTGACGCTGCCGGGCGGGTCGAAGGGGCAGATCCGGCTCCTGCCGCTCGAGGGGCTCTTGGAGGTCTTCGTGACGCGGCTCTTCCCCGGTTATTCCATGCTGGGGCTCTGCGCCTTCCGCATCCTGCGGGACAGCGACCTGGAAGTCGAGGAAGAGGCCGAGGATCTGGTGCGCGAGTTCGAAACCGCGCTCAAGCGCCGGCGCCGCGGCGAGGTGATGCGGCTGAAGATGACAGCCGACGCACCGCCCGATCTGCGCGAGACGATCGTGCAGGCGCTCGGCGTCGAGCAGCACGAGGTGGTGGAGATCCCCGGCATCATCGGCATCGCCTCGCTCTCGGAGCTCTGCCGGATCGACCGCCCGGATCTGCTCTGGCAGCCTTTTTCGCCCCGGGTTCCCGAGCGGGTGCAGGATTTCGAGGGCGACATCTTCGCCGCCATCCGCCAGAAGGACATGCTGCTGCACCATCCCTACGAGACCTTCGATGTAGTGGTGCGCTTCGTGCAGCAGGCCGCGCGCGACCCGGACGTGGTGGCAATCAAGCAGACCCTCTACCGAACCAGCCGCGACAGCCCGATCGTCGCGGCGCTCTGCGAGGCGGCGGAGGACGGCAAGTCGGTGACGGCGCTGGTGGAGATCAAGGCGCGCTTCGACGAGGCCGCCAACATCCGCCAGTCCCGCCAGCTGGAGCGCGCGGGCGCGCAGGTGGTCTACGGCTTCATCGACTGGAAGACCCATGCCAAGCTGAGCCTGGTGGTGCGGCGCGAGGGGGGCGAGCTGGTGACCTACAGCCATCTCGGCACCGGCAACTACCACCCGGGCACGGCGGGGATCTACACCGACCTCTCGCTCTTCACCTGCGACCGGGTGATGGGCCGCGACGTGGGCCAGGTCTTCAACTACGTCACCGGCTACATCAAGCCGGAGAACCTGGAGAAGGTCGCGATCTCCCCGCACATGATCAAGCCGCGCATCCTCGAGGGCCTGGAGGCCGAGATCGCCCATGCGAAGGCCGGGCGGCCGGCGCAGGTCTGGGTGAAGGTCAATTCGATCACCGAGCCTGAGGTGATCGACGCGCTCTACGTGGCGAGCCGGGCTGGGGTGAAGATCGACATGGTGGTGCGCGGCATCTGTTCGCTCAGGCCCGGCGTGGCGGGGCTCTCCGACAACATCCGCGTCAAGTCGATCATCGGGCGGTTCCTCGAGCACAGCCGGATCGTCGCCTTCGGCAACGGCTACGGCCTGCCCTCGACCGAGGCGCGGGTCTATATCTCCTCGGCCGACTGGATGGAGCGCAACCTCAACCGCCGCATCGAGAGCCTCGTGGAGATCACCAATCCCACGGTGCATGCCCAGATCATGGACCAGATCATGGCGGCCAACATGCACGACCAGGCCCAGAGCTGGGTCGCTCAGCCGGACGGGCGATTCGAGCGCCACGAGGCCGAGCCGGGGGCGGCGCTCTTCAACTGCCACAAGTTCTTCATGCAGAATCCCTCGCTCTCGGGACGCGGGCGGGCGGGAGCGCAGGACGTGGCGCCGCTGGTCAACGCCCACGATTGACGCGGCAACCCGGGGCTGCGAAGGCTGGCGCGGCGGAACCTGCGGGGAGAGCCATGCGGACAGGGACGCACGCGCAAGCCGAGGGGAGCGGGTCGGTCGCGGCGGAGACCGACAAGGCCCGCCTTCGCCGGATCGGGGTGATCGACGTCGGGTCGAACTCGGTGCGGCTGGTGGTCTTCGACGGCATGGCGCGCAGCCCGGCCTATTTCTACAACGAGAAGGTGCTCTGCGGGCTCGGGGCCGGCCTCGGCAGCACCGGGCGGCTGAGCCCAAAGGGCTGGCGCAGCGCGCTGGCCGCGCTGCATCGCTATGCCGCGCTGGCCGGGCGCATGGAGCTCTCGGGCATGATCGCGGTGGCGACGGCGGCGGTGCGCGAGGCGCGGGACGGGCCGGATTTCTGCGCGCAGGTCGAGCGCGAGACCGGGCTGCAGCTGCATGTGGCCAGCGGCAGCGAGGAGGCGCAGCTCTCGGCGAAGGGCGTGCTCCTGGGATGGCCGGCAGCCGAGGGCCTGGTCTGCGACATGGGCGGCTCCTCGATGGAACTCGCCCATGTCTCGGGTGGCCAGGTCCATGACCGCGCCACGGCGCCGCTGGGACCGCTGAAGCTCGCCGAGATCGCCGACGGGGAGAAACGCGCCCGCTTCGTGCGCAAGCAGGTCAAGGCGCTGCGCCGGGCGGTGGCGGGCGAGCCTCGGCGGCTCTTTCTCGTGGGCGGCTCCTGGCGGGCGATCGCGCGGCTCGACATGGAGCGACGGGGCTATCCGCTGAAGGTGCTGCACGGCTACGAGCCGCCGGCCGCGCAGTTGCTCGAGACCCTCGCCTGGATCCGCGCCCGCGATCCGGCGGAGCTCTCCGCCCTGACCGGGACCTCGATGGCGCGGCTTTCGCTGGTGCCGCTGGCGACGCTGGCGCTCGAGGAGCTGATCGCGCGCATCGAGCCGGGGCGGATCGCGGTTTCCGCTTATGGGCTGCGCGAGGGCCTGCTCTACCGGCAGATGCCCGAGGCGGTCCGCCGGCTCGATCCGCTGATCGAGGCCTGCCGGCACATGGAGGCGGCCGCCTCCCGCATGCCGGGATTCGGCGACACGCTCTTCGACTGGCTGGGGGCGCTCTATGCCGGGCGGAGCCCGGCGGAGCTGCGGCTGGTCCATGCCGCCTGCCTGCTGCACGACGCGAACTGGCGGGCGCATCCGGATTACCGGGCGGAGCTCTGCTTCGATTCCGTGACCCGCGGCAATGTGGGCGGCATCGACCACCCCGACCGGGTGTTCCTCGGCCTGGCGCTCCTGAACCGCTACAAGGCGACCGCGCCGGATACGACGGCGACGCTCTTCCGGGGGATCCTGCCGGAGACGCGCGCCGCGGAAGCCGTGATCCTCGGCCGGGCGATGCGGCTCGGGGCGATGCTCTCGGGATCCGCGACCGGGGTGCTGGAGCATGCCACGCTCGAGCCCGGCGACGGCAGGCTGACCCTGACCCTGCGCGGCCCGGCGCGGGAATTCGCCGGGGAGGTCGTCGAGCGGCGGCTCCAATCCCTGGCATCGCGTCTCGACGCCACGGGCGTGATGATCTGCGCCGAATAGGGCGTCCCCATGGGGACGGATTTCAACTTATTGTTTTATATGAGAAAAAGAGTTAACGGTTTCGCTCCTTGTTGCCGGCACGATAGGCGGGCCGAGCGGGCGGGGACGGGATGATACCAGCGACCCTCGCCGCCGGCTCTCATTGCTCCCGCGGCCGGGGTGTTCCAGCCCGATCGACCCGCGGCGATCGGGCCGCGGCGGCCCTGCCGGGGGCCGGCGCGCTT
>ERZ795053.164-NODE-164-length-82115-cov-7.802644_pt1 | contig 82115 bp, 69 predicted proteins | sample MGYA00375137_ERZ795053 | MGnify/ENA primary metagenome ERZ795053 (study PRJEB30182, sample SAMN05720284) | activated sludge metagenome | isolation source: Anaerobic digester | place: Hong Kong | collected 2014-12-17 ...
AGACCGTTATTGAAAGTTGTTTTATCCTCACTTACCAAACCTAAAATCTGATAATATCTTTTGCCAATATAAATTGAAGTATTATCTGCAAGCCTTCCTAAAAATCCAAAAAAATCATCTGTGCCCTTTGATGCATCGTACGCGTCTTTTTGTATGAGTATCTGATATTGATTTGAGAATTGATTTTCACTTCCCCAAATGGATGATTTTAATATTTCAAACGGCACACGTAATACTGCAAAAGATCCCAGTATAAAAAGCAACTTCTTATACTCTTTTATCACCACAAAAAACAACAACACGGCAAGAATTGCACCAATTGAAATATTTTTCGTTAGCGTAAGCAAAAACAAAATAGCTCCTGCCCAAAAATAATTCTTGTCAAATCCTTTATAAGCTGTGTTTATTGTTCGGACTATAAACAGGAAAAACATTGCCTGAAGCATACAGAAAAAAGCCTCAGTATAAGTCTGACTTGCATAATACTGAAAGTAACTATTAGTTGCAGTGAAGAGCAATACACCAAATAAAATAGTAAATGGCACTGTTTTTCTGAATGCCAGATAAAGTACAAAAAGCTGAATTAGATTAAACAGTATTGAAAGGGATTTTAACAACGGAACATTAATTCCCCAAATGGAGACAGGTACACTCAGCAACATGGGATAGAGAGGTGCTTTTGTATTGTAATAACTGCTCGCATCTCTTGAAAACTTAAATGCCCCTTCAATATAATCTGAGTCGTCATTACCTTCACTCATCTTTACATCAAACATCAAAAACGACAACAACAGTGTCAGAGCTAAAGTGACAAAAAGAAAAACTCTTTCATGTTGGGAGATATAATCTTCCAACCTCGAAAGCCAGTCTTTTTCTTCTTGTCGAACAGGTTTCTTTGGAGGTATTGTTTTTTTCTTTAACTCTTTTGCCATATTTTAATTATGCAAATTTCTTAGCATCGGCTAAAAATTTCTCCAGACCTATGTCGGTAAGTGGATGTTTAAGCAGGTCGGTGATGGCGCTTAGAGGGCATGTAGCAACATCGGCACCAAGCTTTGCACAGTTGATGATGTGCATGGCATGACGTATGCTTGCTGCAAGAATCTGCGTTTTGAAATTGTAGTTGTCATAAATCTCTCTGATTTCGGCAATCAGTTGCAAACCATCAGTGCTCACATCGTCAAGTCTTCCAATAAATGGTGAAACATAGGAAGCACCTGCTTTGGCAGCAAGTAATGCCTGCCCGGGCGAAAACACCAGCGTACAGTTGGTGCGTATGCCTTTAGACGTAAAATAATGTATGGCTTTCACTCCGTCCTTTATCATCGGAACTTTCACAACAATTTGTTTATGCAGTTTGGCAAGTTCTTCGCCTTCTGCCACAATGCCTTTAAAATCTGTAGCAATAACTTCTGCACTCACATCCCCAGAAACAATGTTGCAGATGTCCACATAATGCTGCATAACTGCATCGCGTCCTTTAATTCCTTCTTTGGCCATCAGTGTGGGGTTGGTAGTCACGCCATCCAGTACACCCAGTTCATTAGCTTCCTTTATTTGTGCAAGGTTTGCTGTATCAATAAAAAATTTCATCTGTTTAAATTAATTCGTTTGTCTGATTTTATTTTTCGCTGTCAATGGCGCTGCACAGGTTTCCAAAAATTTCTTCGATGGAGCCAACTCCAATTATTCCTTTAAATTTATTCTGTGCTTTGTAATACTCGGCAACAGCTGCTGTTTTGCTGTTATATTCATCAATTCTTTTTTTGATAATATCGGTATTTCGGTCATCTGCTCTGCCTGAATCTTTTCCTCTTAGCAACAATCGTTTGGTAAGTTCTTCCTCACTCACTTCAAGCGCCAGCATCAGTGTAATAGTAGTATTTCTTTTTGCAAGCAGTGCATCCAGCGCTTCGGCCTGTGCTTTGGTTCGCGGGAATCCGTCAAAGATAAATCCTTTGGCTTCAGAGTTAGCATCTAATTTTGAATTTATCATTCCTATCACTACTTCATCGGGGACTAGTATTCCCTGGTCCATCAGCTTTTTTGCTTCCATACCCAGTGCCGTTTGTGCTGCAATTTCGCTTCTGAGAATATCGCCTGTGCTCAGATGTACCAGTTGATAGTAATGAATAAGTTTTTCGGACTGAGTTCCTTTGCCTGCACCCGGAGGGCCAAATAAAACAAGGTTGAGCATTCTTTAAAATTGTTGATCAGTAAAAAAATATTTCAAGTTAACGAAGGTAGTGTTTTTAGAGAAAAAAACTTTCATCCCGGCTCTGTTAACTTTTTTTAAGTACATAAATATCCTGAAGATTTCGTCCGTAGCCATCGTAATCAAGCCCGTAACCAACCACAAATTCAGGGTCAATTTCAAATCCGCAGTAATCAACTTTTACCGGTTTTTGAAGTGCTGCAGGCTTAAACAACAGCGTAACAAGTTTTACCGAGGCAGGCTGATGTTGTGATAGTTCTTTCATCAGAAATGTAAGTGTTTCACCGGTGTCAACAATATCTTCAATAAGAATAATATGCCGCCCTTTCAGGTTCCCTGATAATCCTACAACCTGTTTCATGGTGCCGGTGGAAGTGGTTCCGCTGTACGATGAAACGCGGATGAAAGAAACTTCGCAGGGAGTTTCTATATTTCGGAACAAATCAGCCATGAACAGAAAAGCACCGTTGAGCACACCAATAAAAACCGGATTCTTGTTCTTATATTCAGCATTGAGTTGCGATGCAATTTCTTTTACGCGGTTTTCAATCTGCTTCCGCGAAATCATCACTTCAAAATTTTTGTCTAATATGGTAACTTCCTGCATAAGCCTTTTTGGGAGCCGCTAAAGTAGGAGTTTTTTAGTTGTGCCCCTTATTAAATTTTAGTACCGATAATTAAAACACGTAAGCTACTTTTGTGTTATATTTTCTGAAGTTTATGCATCATCTTAAAACAAATACCATTCTCGGAATATTGGGCGGAGGCCAACTTGGCAAAATGCTTCTGCAAAAGGCTGCCGATTTCAATATGAATACACACGTACTCGACCCTGACGAAAATGCTCCATGCAGGCATTTGTGTAAAGTGTTTAATCATGGCGATTTCAGAGATTATGATGCGGTAATGGCATTTGGAAATGAATGTGATATTCTGACCATTGAAATTGAAAATGTAAATATTGAAGCATTATATGAACTGGAAAAACTGGGTAAAAAAGTTTTACCTCAGCCACATATAATTGCAATGGCGCAGGACAAAGGAAAGCAGAAACAGTTTTATGCAGAACATCAGTTGCCCACTGCTCCTTTTTATATGGTGAATAATAAAGAACAAATTAAAAAGGACCGTTTTCCCATAGTGCAAAAACTTTGCAAAGGCGGATATGATGGCAAAGGCGTGAAAATACTGCGCTCCGAAAATGATTTGGCAGATGCATTCAACGAGCCAAGTGTTATTGAAAATTGTATTGACATTGACAAAGAAATTGCAGTGATAACTGCACGTAATGCCGATGGCCGGATAAAAACTTTTCCTGTTGTGGAAATGCTTTTCAACAAAGAAGCCAATCTGGTTGAGTTGCTCTTCAGTCCTTCTGCACTTTCAGATATTCAGCAGCAGCGCGCTGTTGAAATAGCAGAGAATTTAATTAAAGACCTTGGCATGGTAGGATTGCTTGCCGTAGAAATGTTTGTTACCAAAACAGGCGAAATTCTGATTAATGAAATTGCTCCTCGTCCTCACAACAGTGGACATCATACCATTGAAGCCAATGCAGTTTCGCAATTCGAGCAACATCTGCGTGCTATTTATAATCTTCCTCTTGCCGATACTTCTGTGCGTTCGGCTGCTGCCATGATCAACCTTCTTGGCGAAAAAAATTATACCGGTGATGCTATTTATGAGGGACTGGATAAAGCTTTGCAAGCAGGTCATGTGCATATACATTTATATGGCAAAAAAACCACACGTCCTTTTCGCAAAATGGGTCATGCCACCATTACGGCACCTACAGTAGAAGAAGCCATAAGCCTGGCACGTCAGGTGCAACAAGTGCTTAAAATTATCAGTTGAAATAAAGTGTGCGGTTGCCTAATTCCTGACCGGTAATGGCTTTGTACTGTTGAAGCAATTCCTGATGCACTGCTGAGTCGGCTTCATGCCCTTCAATGAACAGAGCATCGGTGCTAAGTTTAACAGTTGCAAGATTATTTTCAATAAGCCCTTTCTTTTTCAAAGTAGAAAACAGATACTCCACAAATTTGCGGCTTGCTGTATTTTCTTTGTCAACGCCCATTTTGCTCATCGCTCCTTTGGCCTCGGCAATTACATCATCATATTGCGACCATTCACTTTCGTTCAGTTCGTTGTTGTTAAGCATTACTTTATCTACCTGGCCTCCTCTGAAAAACACTTTAAATTGTCCTTCATCGTTTTGTATGTTCACGGTTTGATTTTCTACAATATAACCGGAGGATTTTTTCTCTACGTGAGTGATTTTATTTTTCAGCGGTGCCGGTTCAGCAGCTTTTTCATTAGCTGAAGGTGCTGCTGTTTCTTCTGCTGCAGAAGTTACATTTTCATCAGCATGTTCAGCTGCTGAGGGTTGTTCAGCAGCAGGAATGGTTGTTTCATTCACAGGTGTTGTGCTCTCTTGCTGTGGCTGAGTTGTGGTTTCTACAGCATTGTTGTTAAGCACAAGATAGGCTCCTCCTCCCAAAACCAAAGCAGCAAAAACAGCAAGGATGGCATATTTCCATTGTAGTGATTGCTTAGCCGAAGTTTTGATTTCTGAAGCCTTTATGTTAAACTGTTCGCTGGCTTCTTCAAAAGTAACCATTGGCTCAGTGTTTCTGGCTGAGTCAAAAAGTTGATCTAACTTGTTATTCTCCATGGTGATAAATTACTGCAATTATACAATTTGTTCTTCTAATATTTTCTTTAGCGCTTCACGTGCTCTTGAAACGCGGCTTTTCACTGCAGAGAGGCTGTCGCCCTGAATCTGCTGTATTTCATTTAATGTCAAACCTGATATTTCAAATAACACGATGGCTTCTTTTTGTTTCAATGGCAACTGATCCAGTGCACGGTACAAATCTTTCACTTCCAGCTTTACTTCGGCTCCTGCACTTTCGTCCATCACCTGCTCGCTTTGCTCGGTATCATACACATGGCTCATCTTCTTTTTTCTGTCCTGCATGCGGTAAACCAACCGGCTGGCAACCGTAAACAGATAACTCAGCAAAGCTTCGTGATGACGGATGGTTTCAAATTTCTGATAAGCTATCAGCATCGTCTCACTCACAATATCCTTTACGTCTTCACGGTTATAAACCATGGTTTGTACAAACCGTACAAGCCTGTCGTGTAAAGGTTTGTATGCCTCTGTGAAAACTTTCTGTTTTCCTGTTACTTGTTCCGCAGCAGACATTCTTTCAGTTATTCAGTAAGAGCAACTTAGGTGCATAAAGTTGCAGATGATTGTTTTTTATTTTCAGGAAGTAAATTTAAGAATAATTTTACAGCCTGAAATCTAATGACATGCAGGCTTTATCAACAACAAATTTCAATTTCAAAGGTCAGACTGCTTTTTACAAAGGCAAGGTCAGGGACGTATATACCATTGAAGATAAATGGCTTGTAATGGTGGTCACTGACCGCGTTTCGGCATTTGATGTGGTATTGCCCAGAGCTATTCCATACAAAGGTGCAGTGCTTAATCAGATTGCTGCTCATTTTATGGAAGCCACATCACACATTGTGCCCAACTGGATAGTGGCAGTGCCTGATGAACAGGTAACTATAGGGATTCCATGCGACCCGCTGAAAGTTGAAATGGTGATAAGAGGTTATCTGTCGGGGCATGCATGGCGCGAATACCGTAGTGGCAAGCGTATGCTGTGCGGTGTAAAATTCCCCGAAGGGCTGCATGAAAGCGACCCTCTGCCCTCGCCCATCATCACACCAACTACCAAGGCTTCGCAAGGACATGATCAGGATATCAGCAAGGACGAAATCATTAAGCAAAACATTGTACCGGAAACCATCTATGAGAAGGTGGAGCATTACACGCATCAACTCTATAAAAAAGGATCGGAAATGGCTGCTGCCCGCGGATTGATCTTGGTTGACACCAAATATGAATTCGGAATGCACAACGGCAAGGTGTATCTGATTGATGAAATACACACGCCCGACTCATCACGTTATTTTTATGCTGATGGATATGAGCAGAGACAGCAAAACAAAGAACCGCAGAAACAACTTTCGAAAGAATTTTTGAGACAATGGTTAATTGAAAATAATTTTCAGGGCTTACCCGGACAATCCGTTCCTGTGATGACTGATGAAGTAGTACAGATGGTTTCAGAAAGATACATTGAACTATTTGAACATATCACAGGAAAACATTTCAGCAAAACCGAACCGGCAAATATCGAACAACGAATTTTTGAAAATATTAACCGTGCTCTGGAAAATCTTTCATCAAAATAATGTTTTGTTTTAATCCGGTTGAGGAGAATTGCATCCTGTTCTGTATTCTGCTTCTAAGTTAAATCAAAATGAAGGTGATTTTACACCTCAAGCACCTGAAAAGAAGGTGATGTGCATGGAATAAATTATTCAGTCCGGCAGGAGTAAACGCTACCTGCACAGTTGAATAACAATAAATTGAAAATTGTTATTTAGGTAACCTCCACACGCGCCACTCCATTTACTGATTAGAATCACCTGAAGCCAATAATCTGCGGTAGTTTTATTCACTACTTTCGCCTGCTGTATTTTATCCCCCCATCAAATTGAAAAATCACTCTCCTCATAGTTTTCATATTCCTGTATTAGGATTAAGTTTCAGCGTTGACACTCCTTCCAAAGTAGCCCGTTACGGCATTTCTTCCGTTATGTCTATAATGGATGACGGACTTCTTGAAAACTTACGCGCTTTTTATTGCCATCAGCATAAGTTCCCGTTTCATCATATCACAAAAAAAGAATACGACTCACGAGCAAAACGAATCACTGCTTATCTCAACACCATCAAACGAATCGTAGATAAACAGTTTGGTGAATTGCAGCAAATGGAATTTAAAGAAGGTACAGATCTCTGGAAGTATTTTGAATTACTTCCTGATAATTCAGCTTTGAAAATTTCGTTTGAACGCATGTGTGCTGAACAAGATGTTGCAGCAAAAGAGCAAATGCAAAATCACTTACGCAAACAAATAACACCCGGAAGTATTGATGTAAATATCATGGCAAAAGTGGACAACCCTACTTACAATCATAAGGGTGAGCCTATGCCTGATGAATTTTCTGATGCATTGAGTGCTTTGCGTGGTTATGCACTAAGCGATTTAGAGTCTTCCATTATTTTTTCGGCAGGATATAATCCCAGGCTTTACAGTTATATCGAGCATTTTGAAGATTTCTATCCCGACAATGATGTCCTGAAAAAGAAAATCATTTTAAAAGTGAGTGATTACCGTTCAGCATTGGTTCAGGGAAAAATTCTTGCAAAAAAAGGACTTTGGGTTTCTGATTTCAGAATAGAATCAGGCCTGAATTGTGGAGGCCATGCTTTTGCCACTGACGGACTTTTGCTGGGTCCAATCCTGGAAGAATTCAGAAAAAACAAAAAATCTTTGCATGCCGAACTTTTTGAAATGTGCAATCAGGCACTGAAAGCTAAAGGAAGAAAAGAATTTTCTGCAATGCCTGTTCAGAGGATAACTGCTCAGGGTGGCGTGGGGAATAACGATGAACATCAGTTTCTTTTGTCGTATTTTGAACTGGATGGCGTAGGCTGGGGTAGCCCGTTCCTGTTGGTGCCCGAAGCAACCAATGTTGATGATGAAACACTTCAAAAACTGGCAACTGCAGTAAAGGAAGATTATTACTTAAGTTATGCATCACCATTGGGAGTGCCATTTAATAACTTCAGGAAAAGCAGTGGCGAAGCACAACGCAAAGAGCGTATTGTCAAAAACCGACCGGGAAGTCCCTGTTATAAAAAACTGCTGTCGAGCAATACGGAATTTACCGAAAAAATAATCTGTACCTCATCGCGTCAATACCAAAATTTGAAAATAAAACAGATAAAATCACTCTCTGTTTCTGATGCCGAAAAACAACAGCTCATAGACCAGATTGAAGAAAAAGACTGCCTGTGCGAAGGGCTTACTTCTTCTGTTCTTCTTAAAAATAAAATTCCGGTACCGCATAACATCAATGCAGTAACCATTTGCCCGGGTCCCAATCTGGCTTATTTTTCAGGAGTACATACGCTAAAAGAAATGATTGGCCATATCTATGGCAGGATTAATCTGAATAATAAACTGGAGCGACCCAATATGTTTATTAATGAACTGCAGTTATACATAGATTATCTGCAACGTCAGATAACTGAATTTGGCGACTCCATCAGCGAAAAGCAGAAGAAATATATAGATAAATTCAAGTCGAACCTGCAGTCAGGCATTGATTATTATAAAAACCTCCTGCCTCGATTTACAAATTTTTCATTCAACGCTTTACAATTGAACTTACTGGAGATGCAACTCGCAAATACCGGTATTTTCGAGGAAGTTTAATGCTGTTGCGCGTGTATGCACCTGAATTAAGTTGTCAACGATTTTGAGTCCGTGATTGTGTATGAGACAAGCAAGTTTTTCACTTACTTTGAAACTTTAATTCCAATCTTCAATGAAGTCTTTGCTAAAAAGCTTATATCATCATCTTCCTTTCAAGAAACAGTTGTTTTCAGTCATCAGACCTTTGCATCTGCCTGAAAATATTTATCGTCATTTACATTTCAAAGGAGTAATTAATGTGAAAGTGGATGAACATTCTTCATTCAAAACCATGCATTACGGCTATCAGGTAGAGAATGAAATTTTTTGGTCGGGACTGACAGGCAACTGGGAAAAAGAATCCTTGAAAATGTGGATTACATTATGCCGTCACAGTAAATGCATTCTCGACATTGGCGCCAACACAGGAATATATTCACTAATTGCAAAATCAATAAACAGCAACAACACCATTGTAGCTATTGAACCTGTGACTCGTGTTTTTAAGAAACTGCAACATAACATGGCGTTAAATAATTATAATGTATTATGCCTTGATGTAGCCGCGTCAGACAAAGATGGGGAAGCTATTATTTATGATACGGATGATGAACATACATATTCAGTAACCGTAAACGAAGACAGGAGTTTACCGGGAGTGGTTACCAAGCCTGTAACCATCAAAACAGCTCGATTGGATACATTGATTGAAAAACACCATATTCCAAAAGTGGATTTGATGAAAATAGATGTAGAGACACATGAACCGCAGGTGCTCGAAGGTTATAAAAAATATTTAAAAGAACATCAGCCCACCATGCTGATAGAAATACTGAATGATGAAGTAGCACAACATGTGGAAAATATTCTGAACGAATGTACCTCAGGTTATATCTACTTCAACATTGATGAACGCGGAGGCATCCGCAAAACTGAACACCTTTCGCGTAGTGACTATTTTAATTTTCTGATTTGTAAAAAACCGGTTGCCGACATGCTGAAATTACCAATGGCATAAGATGAAATTGAATGGTTAAGTTAACCTTTAAAAATTAGCATTTCAACAAAATTATATTGGTAACTTTTTAATGAAGAAAACTGAATTCATTTTATATCACATATTTTTTTTCTTTTTTTGATTTTGAAATACTTAATAAAAAACAAAATGATAAAACATCTCACATCCCTGCTGATAGTTGCAGCAATTGCCGGAACAGCATCGGCACAAAAAATCAAAATTCAGGAAGGAAGCCTGAAAGACCTTAAAGGCCAAACCAAGATGAATGTGGTTTACGATTACAGCGATATGCGTGTTGGAAAATTTGCCAAAGAAGAAGATTATATTGCTAAAAAAACTTCAGAATATAACGCCAAAGAACCCGGCCGCGGTGATGACTGGGCTAAGAAATGGCAAGGTGACCGTCAGAGTCGTTTTGAACCAAATTTTGTAGAACTGTTTAATAAAAAATCAGATCTTCAGATTGGCAATTTTGCAGATGCAAAATATACCATGAAGGTGCACACTACATTTACTGAACCTGGATTTAATGTATATGTAACCCGTAAAAATGCTTCCATCAATCTGGAAGTTACAGTATATGAAACTGCCAATCCGGATAAACCAATTTGCAAAATTACAGGTATGGGATTCCCGGGACGTACCTTTGGCGGATACGATTATGATACAGGAACTCGTATTTCAGAAGCGTATGCCAAAGCAGGAAAGGACCTGAGTGGGTTCTTTGCCAAAAACATGAAGAAGTAAAAGCACTTAACAATGTAAAAAAGCTGCCTCAAAAGGGCAGCTTTTTTTATTCTTTTTCTCCTACTCATTAATTGAACTCCTTCAATCAATAGGTAAAAGCTTTTTAAATTTCTTTTTTAAGTTTTTCAATGACAGTTGCCACAGCAGGACATATAAGAGAATTGCGATAAGTCAAATCCATAATCTGATAAATGTTTTTACGGACAGTATGCGGATACTCTCGGCATGCCTGCGGCCTGATGGAATAGATAGAGCAGTGATTATCATCAAGCAGAAAAGGGCATGGCGATTTTTTCAAAACATAATGTCCGTCCTCATCGAGATGCAGGTATTTTTCAACCAATTCTCCGGGTTTGATATGTAAATGTTGTGCAATACGACCAATATCCACATCGCGAAAAATAGGGCTGGTGGTTTTGCAACAATTGGCACAATCGAGACAACTGTGTTTTTCAAAAAAAACATTCGTTTCATGCTCAAACTTTTTATCGAGAGAAGCGTTTTTCTGCTGTCCTGCTTTTTTCAGAAACAGTTTGTTTTCTTTTCGCTTACTTTGTGCTGTCGCAAGTATTTTCTTCAGTTCATCATTCATCACGACACAAAATAAATGAATATAACAATCAGCATTCGGCAGATTCAATTAAAAATAATATGAGTAAAAAAATTATCAATTCTAAAAATGCACCTGCACCTATCGGACCTTACAGTCAGGCTGTGCAAACAGGTAATCTTCTTTTTGTTTCAGGGCAAATTGCTATTGACCCTTCAACCGGTCAGCTCAAAACTGCAAGTATTGAAGAACAAGCCAAACAGGTAATGGAAAACCTGAAAGCAGTGTTGGCCGAAGCAGGCTTAAATTTCTCACATATTATTAAAACAACCATCTTCCTTACTTCAATGAGCGATTTTGATGCGGTGAACAAGGTTTATGGCGCTTACTTTAGTGACAACTTTCCTGCCCGCGAAACCGTTGCAGTAGCGGGTTTGCCAAAAAATGTAAATGTGGAAATTTCGGTAATTGCGTCAGGAAACTGAATTTCATTTGAACACATTACGGATTGAATTAAAAATTTCGATGTTTCTTCTTTAAATTTGCAACGAACAAATTTTATTTAACAATTAAATCAAACTGATATGGGATTTTTAAAAGAATTTAAAGATTTCGCAATGCGCGGTAATCTTGTTGATTTTGCTGTCGGTGTTATTGTTGGTGCTGCCTTTGGCAAAGTAACTTCATCATTTGTTGATGGTATTGTGATGCCGATTGTGGGTAAGATTGTGGGGGGAACCGATTTTTCCGAGATGAAATATAAAATTCAGGACGGCAGTAAAGAAGTGCTGGATGCTGCAGGAAATGTAGTCACCAAAGCAACTCCGGAAGTTTATATCAAGTACGGAGAATTTATTACCGTGTGTCTCGATTTTTTAATTGTTGCATTTGTTATGTTTCTTCTTATCAAAGCAATGAATAATCTCAAAAAAGCAGAACCTGCACCACCACCTCCCGGTCCTACCAAAGACCAGGAACTTTTAGGTGAAATCAGAGACTTACTTAAAAAGTAAAATAATACAGGGGGGATTGCAAAACAATCCCTTCCTTTTTAACAGAAATAATCATTTAAATTTATTCGAAATATGAAACGTTTTTTTACAACGCTTGCTGTTGCAGCAATGGTGTTACCTTCATTAGCACAAACTGAAACTCCTGTAGATACCTCATGGAAAAAAGGCGGAATAGGTTCTGTAAATTTTAATCAGGTTGCTTTCAGCAACTGGGCTGCCGGTGGCGAAAACTCAGTATCGGGTGCTGCATTCCTCACCATATTTGCCAATTATGCCAAAGACCGTATAGCTTGGGACAATCAGTTGGATTTGGCTTATGGTTTATTAAAATCAGGAAATTCCAAAGTAGTGAAGAGCGAAGATAAAATTGATCTCAACTCTAAGTTAGGATACAAAGTATCCAAGGAAAGTAAGTTCTATTATACCTTCCTGTTTAATTTTAAGAGTCAGTTTGCAAATGGTTACGATTACAAAAATGACACCTTGCGCGAACATCCTATTTCAAGATTTCTTGCTCCTGCCTATCTGTTGTATTCCATAGGAGTGGATTATAAACCAAACGACAATTTCAGTTTATACCTCTCGCCACTCACAGGACGCACCATTATTGTTAATGATGATGATTTATCGCAGGCCGGTGCATTTGGTGTTGACCCCGGTAAAAAATCGCTTACACAATTAGGGGCTTACCTCAGAGCCATGTATAAGAAAGATGTGTTTACCAATGTAAACTTCCAGACAAAACTGGAACTCTTCAGCAATTACTTAGAAAATCCTCAGAACATAGCAGTTAATCATGAAATACTTATTGCCATGAAGGTAAATAAATACCTTACTGCCAATATAGGTACCCAAATGATTTATGATGACATTATTCCCGTAACCGTAATTAAAGAAACCAGTGGTGTAAAAGAAGTTAAATCAGGTCCAAGACTTCAGTTTAAAGAAGTTTTTGGAATAGGTTTATCGTATAAATTTTAAGTTTACACACTGAATATCAACACAATAAAAAGCCATTTCCCTTGCAGAACCGGTTTTTTAGTTAAAATTAAAAAAGCTTATCTTTCAGTGCGTTTCGTATAAAATAAATTGTATCTTTGCACACTTTATTTTTTAAAAGACAAGAAATACAATGATATTGACATCAGAAAAGAAAAAGGAAATTTTCACAAAATTTGGTGGTAACGAAAAAAATACCGGTAATGCTGAAGCACAGATTGCTATGTTTACAGATCGTATCAATCATCTGACCAATCACCTGAAAAGTCAGCCGAAAGATTACTCTACTCAGCAATCACTTATCAGACTTGTTGGTAAACGCAGAAGTTTGCTCGACTATTTAAACAAGACCGACATACAACGTTACCGTAAAATAGTAGCTGATTTAGGCTTAAGGAAATAATTAAATTGAATAATACAACACATCAAAAAGGCAATGTTAAAAGATTGCCTTTTTGTTTTTAAACACGTTTATAGAAGATGAATTTAGGAGTAAAACACACTTTTTCTTTGCCTGACGGCAGAGAAATTACCATGGAAACAGGAAAATTAGCTAAACAGGCAGATGGCTCTGTGATGATTAGAATGGGCGATTGCATGATATTGGCAACAGCTTGTGCCAAGCAGGATGCTATGCCGGGAGTTGACTTTATGCCACTGACTGTAGATTATCAGGAAAAATATGCCTCTGTAGGTCGTTTTCCGGGAGGCTTTTTTAAACGCGAAGCACGTCCTTCGGAATATGAAATTCTAATCAGCCGTTTGATAGACCGTGCACTTCGCCCTATGTTTCCTGAAAACTTTCATGCGGACACTCAGGTACTGGTTACACTTCACTCAGGAGATAAAAAAATATTACCCGATGCACTTGCTGCATTAGCTGCATCCACTGCACTAACCATCAGCGACATTCCTTTCAACGGACCTATTTCAGAAGTGCGTGTAGCACAGATTGACGGAAAGATGGTCATCAACCCTTACACCGAAGACTTATCACGTGCAACATTGGATTTGATTGTTGCAGGTTCAGCAGAAAATATTGTGATGGTGGAAGGTGAAATGAATGAAGTGTCAGAAGCAACCATGCTCGAAGCAATTCGCACTGCACACGAGGCCATAAAAATTCAGTGTCAGGCACAACTTGACTTATTGGCTAAAATCGGAGGCAAAACAAAACGCGAATACAATCACGAAGAACACGATGAGGAACTTCGTAAACTCGTAAGAGACGAAACTTTCAAAAAAGTATATGAAACTGCATTGCTTGGCAATCCAAACAAAAGCGAACGCCAAAAAGCATTTGAAGCCATATTGGAAGAGTTTAATACGCGATTTACAGAAGAAGAACTCGAAGAAAAGATTGCTCTCATTAAACATTACTATCACGAAGTGGAGTATGATGCAGTACGCGAAGCTTTATTGTCAGAGAAAAAACGTCTTGATGGCCGTGGACTTACAGACATACGTCCCATCTGGAGCGAAGTAAATTACATCCCCACTGCACATGGTTCTTCAATTTTTACCAGAGGAGAAACTCAATCTCTTACCACTGTAACCTTAGGTGGAAAAATGGAAGAGCAGATTATTGACGGTGCAATGATTGAAGGAACTAAAAAGTTTCTTTTACATTACAACTTCCCTCCTTTCTCTACAGGTGAAGTGCGTCCCATGCGTGGAACCGGCAGACGCGAAGTAGGGCATGGAAATCTGGCCTTACGTGCACTTACCAAAGCACTACCTCCTGAATCAGAAAACCCATATACCATCCGTGTTGTGTCAGATATTCTCGAGTCCAATGGCTCAAGTTCTATGGCTACAGTATGCGCAGGAAGTCTGGCTTTGATGGATGCAGGAATAAAAATGAAATCAACAGTTGCAGGAATTGCTATGGGACTTATCAGTGATGGTAAAGGACGTTTTGCTATCCTGAGCGATATATTGGGAGATGAAGATCACCTGGGTGATATGGACTTTAAAGTAGCAGGAACTGCCAAAGGAATCACAGCCACACAAATGGACCTTAAGGTAACAGGATTGCCTTATGAAGTGATGGCACAGGCATTAGAGCAGGCACGCCAGGGACGTATGCACATCATTGGCGAAATGGAAAAAACAATTACTCAGGCACGTGCTGACTACAAACCACATGCTCCGCGCATTGTTGAGTTCACCATTGAAGTGGATCAGATTGGTGCTGTGATTGGACCCGGTGGAAAAATCATTCAGGAAATTCAGCGCGAGAGTGGAGCTACCATCACCATTGAAGAAAAAGACAACAAAGGATATGTGCAGATTGCTGCCGTTGGCAAAGAAAGTCTGGACAAAGCTCTTGAACGTGTAAAAGCCATTGTAGCAGTGCCTGAAGTAGGAACAGTTTACAAAGGCAAAGTAAAAAACATCACCACCTTTGGAGCATTCGTTGAAATTTTACCCGGTAAAGACGGACTTCTGCACATTTCAGAAATCAGTCATGAGCGATTAGCCACCATGGATGGTGTGTTCAAAGAAGGTGATTTGGTGGAAGTGAAACTGATTGGCGTTGAAGAAAAATCAGGTAAGCTTAAATTGTCGAGAAAAGTATTGCTGCCTAAACCGGAAAGACCGGCAGGTGAAGGCAACAAACCTCATGAAAGCAAACATCGCGAACGCAGATTACCGAAAGAAAATCAGAATACGGAATCATAAAAAAAAGCTGCTCTTTGAGCAGCTTTTTTATTTCAACAACCATTAATTCTTAAGCAACTCCCCTATCTCCCGCTGAATTTCAGTACCCTTATTTTCGTTATACCAGCTCTGAATTTCCAGCTTAATGGTGCTGTTTTCAACACCTTTTTCTTTTAACTTCAAATACATTTTCTGACAGGCAGCAGGACGTGGTCCCCAAACGGTTAAATCTACGCCTTCACTGTTTCTAACAATTAGTTTTGGAATTGACTTTGTGTTATTGGTCAGATAGTCATTAATTCTGAAAGGCTCGCTGTCGCGCAACTCATACGAAACAGATACGTTAGCACTTTGCCTGCTAATCATTTCAATAAATGGCACAATATGAGCTGCATCACCACACCAGGGCTCAGTAATTACAATCCATTGCTGCTGTTCATGAATGTTTTTCATAACAGCAATTATCTCATCAGTGAGTTTACCGGTTTTAAGCCACCTGTTTAACCGCGACCAGTTCAGTTTGGTGTATTCGGCATATTCTGCATCGTCATAAGGGGAAGTTCGTTCGGAGGGGTGTTGGTTTATTAGTTTTTCGAAGTAATCAAGGTACTCTTTAAATGTCATATCGCTGAAAAATGGTTAATGACGCAAAATTACCGTTATGATTTTCATCCCCTGCTCCAAAATGTGATAATAACAGGTGAATGGCGTTGATATTTACAATTTGCAGATATTTCAATAGAGTTTTGACTGAAGTCTTGTTCTGAACCACTTTTAAACAAGAAAAATTATTCAGGACTTTGCCATGAATTTAAATAGTTTTTTTACATTTGCAGCCTCAAAAAAATTATGGCCCGTTCGTCTAGGGGTTAGGACATCTCCCTTTCACGGAGGAAACACGAGTTCGATTCTCGTACGGGCTACTAAAAAAAGAAGCAGGTTAATAACTGTAATTAAAAAAATTAAATCAGAAAGATATGGCAAATCATAAGTCAGCCGAAAAACGTATCCGCTCAAACGGAGCTAAGAAAACCAGAAACCGTTATCAGGCTAAAACAACACGTAATGTTCTGAAAGATATTCGCACTACAAAAGATAAAAAAGAAGCTGAAAAAATGCTTCCTGAAGTAAATGCCATGCTTGATAAAATGGCTAAGAAAAATATCATTCACAAAAACAAAGCTGCCAACCTTAAATCAAGTGTGGCAAAACACGTGAATACATTAAAATAAGTTTTCATTAAATATTATGGAAGCCTGCCTGCATAGGTGGGCTTTTTTATTTAGTAACCTACTGCTATTTTTACATAATGGAAAAAGAACCCGGAAACACAATAAAATCATGGTCGGAAAGTGACAGACCACGCGAAAAACTCGAAGAAAAAGGCCAAGGCTCACTTACCGACAGCGAGCTACTCGCCATTCTGTTACGCTCCGGCAGCCGCGAAGAATCAGCTGTTGACCTTGCCAAACGAATTTTAAAGAATGTAGGCAACGACCTCACATCCTTATCTCGCTTATCAGTAAAAGATTTGGCAAAGTATAAAGGCATCGGAAAAGTTAAAGCCATTACCATAGTGGCTGCACTCGAACTTGGACGAAGACGTGCTATTGCCCATGTTCTTGAAAAGAAGAAAATATCTTCGAGCAAAGATGCGGTGGAGTTGTTTGCCGGACATCTTTCAGATCTGACTCACGAAGAATTCTGGATTCTGATGCTAGACCGCTCCAATAAGATCATTGAGCGCCAGAACATCAGCAAAGGTGGTGTATCGGGAACTGTGGTTGATGCACGGCTGATATTTAAAAGCGCTATTGAAAATCTCGCATCAGGAATAATTTTATGTCATAATCATCCCAGTGGCAACAACAAACCCAGTCAGAATGATATTGACCTGACACGTAAATTGAACGATGCAGGTAAGTTGGTTGATGTAAAAGTTATTGACCATATCATCATCTCAGGAAGTACCTATTACAGTTTTGCAGACGAAGGCATGTTGTAATTTTATCAACACCGCTTCATAAAAGAGAAAAACCTTTCTGTTTTAATGGTATCTTTGTAAAACTTTTTTTTAATGAAGTACGCTCATAAATCTCCCGCCATTCTTTTACTTCAGGACGGAACCGTCTTTTATGGTAAGTCTGCAGGAAAAATAGGTACTGCCACCGGAGAAATTTGTTTCAACACCGGAATGACAGGATATCAGGAAATTTTTACCGATCCCAGTTACAAATCACAGATAATGGTGATGACGGCTGTGCATATTGGAAACTATGGCGTTAAGAACGCTGAATCAGAATCGGGCACGGTTAAGATTTCAGGTTTAGTATGCAGGAATTTCAGTGAGCATTTTTCACGTAAGCAAGCTGATCAAAGTCTGCAGGATTATTTTGTAGAGAACAATATGGTGGTGATTTCTGATGTTGACACAAGAGCAATTGTTCAGCATATACGCAACAAAGGCGCCATGAATGCCATCATTTCTTCCGAAATTTCTGACATTGAACAATTGAAGAAACAGTTGAGTAAAGTTCCTTCTATGGAAGGCCTTGAATTGTCAAGCAGCGTTTCCACCAAACAACCCTATACCTATGGCAATCCTGATGCCGGCCTGCGTGTGGCAGTATTAGATGTTGGAGTGAAAGAAAATACTTTACGTTGCCTTGCCGACCGTAACTGTTATGTGAAGGTATTTCCAATGTCGGCCACATTTGAAGAAATGGAAAAATTTAAACCGCAGGGTTATCTTATTTCAAATGGTCCCGGAGATCCTGCTGTCATGCCGCAGACAGTTTCGCTTATAAGTCAGATACTAAATTCAGACAAAGCACTGATGGGCATTTGTCTCGGACATCAGATGCTTGCCGAAGCCTGTGGCATCAAAACTTTTAAAATGTTTAATGGTCACCGTGGTATCAACCATCCGGTAAAAAATATTTTCACAGGTAAGGCCGAAGTAACATCACAGAATCATGGCTTTGGTGTAGTGGCTGACGATGTAAATAAAAATTCACAGGTAGAAGTTACACACGTAAACCTTAACGACAACAGTATTGAAGGCATTCGTGTAAAAAACAAAAGAGCATTTTCAGTACAATACCATCCTGAAGCAGCACCAGGTCCTAATGATGCACGCTATCTCTTTGACGATTTTGTAAAATCTGTTCAGGAGGTAAAAGAACTCGTTGCAGTTAGCTGACAACTTCTTTACTTCAGCTTAAAATCAATTCAATCTCTGTATTCCTTATTGCGATAAGGTAAGTCGTATGGTAATTCCGAATGCCGTTGTGGAATTCGGATACGATGTGGAAACCACCGGAGTGTTAATCGTTTTCTCGAAGAAGAAACGCAGATTCAATCTTTCGTTTACGGTATAATCCGAAGCGAGTTTAATGGAAATAATCGTCAGACCTGAAGTTGGCTGATTGGTACCCTCCACGAGTTTACGCAGTATAGTTGTGTTCTTTCTGATAGAGAAATCAAGAGTTGTATTCAAGTCGTTTGACGTACGCGACTGCACACTCTTAAACAATCCAAACGGAAACTTAAAGTTAGGCACGCGATAGCCAGCACCAAATGTAAGTTCATTACCTTTTACTTCTGTCACCTGAATACCCGCTAATGTGAGAGAAATATTTCTGTCGCGTTTGTACTCAATTCGTGTTGTGAAATTACCTCCTGAAGAACGACCACCTCTGTCAATTGCAGATTTGCTTCCTGAAGATTTATCGTTCTTATTCTTCCACGTAATATCAATTCCAATCAAAGGACTAAACTGTTCGCTCAGGCTCACCTGCCCTATTTGACGTTTAGGAATGAAGTCATCATTGATGTCGCGGGCATTTCCTCCCGGCACATAAGAAACATCAGTAGTAAAACTGTTCACATTGTATGTGGAGCGATAACCATGATTCAGGTTGACACTCTGAAACAAATTCTTGATAAAAGGCAGTCGTGATAAACCATCATAGCGAATGGTCCAGTTGGGCAATGGAATTTGTGGAAACAGGTCAAGTCCCATTTTTGACGGATTCTTTTTGGAGTATGCTGACAGGAATGAAAGTATCACAACTTCCTGCGAAGTTCCACTGTATCCGTCACTGTATCCATCAGCTCCCACACCTGCTGAATTACCGTTCTTTTCGCCAAGTCGTTGAGATAATATGCGTCTGTTTTCTGCAAATCGCTCGAATATACCCGATGAATAATCTTTGCGGTCATTCATAAACGAAGTGCCCCACATCAGATAACTCATACTGAAGTTTCCTCCTTCTGTACGCGCCAAAGACTCATAGTAGCTTCCATCAGCTCTCGGATTGCGGTATGCACGATAATTCTCAGTAGTGTTGAGTGAGTAATTCCTGTTGAAATTAACATCTATATTAAAACCGGTCAAAGGTTCTAATGTGGCTCTTCCTGTTATGTTCTGCGTATAAGTAGCCATAAACTGACTGTTGAACGTAGAGTCCGTTGTCAGCCATCCGTTCCTTGCTGCTTTCTCACGTATATCCTGATTCTGACTTCCGAGTACAAAGGCAAATCCGGGAGCACTGGTGCCATCTCCCCAGTTTTGTCCTAACCACTCACTCTGCCGGTTGAATCCGGGCATCAGCAATCCGTTGGTCTCATTCCAGTTGAAGGATATATTTTTCAAACTGAATATCACTTTTGCAATTGCCTTGATTGCAGGATTGATTTCCTGTTCCTTTTTCTTCTCAGGTGGCTTCACAGGTTTGGTCTTCAAACTGTCTGACGCTGCATCGCTTGCTTTCTTATCCACTTTAGGCTCCTTCTTGTTTGGAGTTTTCGGCTTAGGCGGTGCAGTAAGTTTTTTATACAACTTCCACTTATTATAAAGCGAAACAAAATTTAAACTGTTGTTTATTTGTATCGAATTGGAGTTTTGAATGGTATTGCCGATTGCAGGATTGGTATAATATTTTCCTGTATTTTGATTTACAATAAGCGGAGATGCTGTCCAGTGATACGTGGTGTTATATCTTGTATTTACACTAATCCAGTCAGTAATAGGAAACTTATTCAAAGGAAGATTATACGACAACGACATGTTGTGCATGTAATCTGTATTTCTTCCCAGGTTGAAGAAATTCTCTCGTACAGAATCACGCTTCTCGGAAGTATTTAAAGCTCCTTCCGGTTCATCTACCTTACTTTGGTTGTTGGCATTAAACTCAAACTTCAGTGCACGTGTAATATCCCAACTGGTAGCATACTGCCTGTTCATCATAAAGTTTTTGTCGTACAACACCGGAATTGAATTGTCTGATACCCCTGAGTTGAGCAAGGCATTTACATCACGCACTTTCAACTCACCATAATGTCTGTTCACATCCCATCTGAAATTAAAGGTTGACGGCATATAGTTAAAGTTGAAATCTTTTACTGCACGCAGATATTTCGACTTTGATTTTAAATTTTTAAAAGGTGTTACAGGTTTTGGATTTGTATTGTAATTATATCCTATTGCTCCCAGATAATCTTTCTGAATTTCGTATTCTGTATTGATATTTCTGCGATACACCTCTGTATATCCATAAGTGAAATTCAGATTTTCAATATCATAAAAATGTGACTTGGAAGCGTTCTTTCCTGTCTTGTTCTTTTTGACGTTGGTAAAGTTCAGACTCTTTCTTCGTGTATAATCCTGCGAAAATTTCTTCCTCGATAATTTTCTTTGCGAATCATCAATGTTGCTGATTGATCTGTTAAATTCAATATCAGGATCCAACGGGTCGTATTGCGGATTGCTGAACACTTCACCATAACCAAAATACATGGGCACGGTAAGTCCGGTACTTGTCGGGAAAAATCTTCCTAACTCCAGAGTAGTGGCAACGTCATAATTAGTTACGTCTTCCTTGCTTCTGTCGCCTACTTTACTTTCCAGACTTCCAAATCCATGTGTTGAATGACCTCCTGAGATAGCTACATTACCCAGATCGGCAAGTTTTATCTGTGCCCGACCTACTGTAGCCCATCCTCCTTTGTCGTTGAAGTCAGACATCCTGAATTCGTTGAACCATATTTCTGCACACTTTGGCTGTCCGTCATCATTTGGACGTGGTGGAAAAGAAGGATTCTCACCGCTTGGATTCCAAACACCAAGCATCATCACTTTAACTTCGCTGAGTGTAGGATTACCTTTAATGAAAATAACATTGTTGCCATCCAGTTTTGCATACTCATCAGTCAGAGGTACACCTGCATTATTCCTTTCAAGTTTTGCGTCTGTAAGTTTGCTCAGGTCAATGTCAAAATCATTTTCCTTAGGCCATATCTGCTGCGGGTCTGTAGTATAAAATGGTGTTATCTTTAAAGGGATACGATAGTCGTAATAGTTATCTGTAAAGTCAGAACCTAATCGCACTACTGCATATAACTCACCATCATTAGTTGGAGCAGCAGGAGGCAGGAACGACTCGGCATGTATTACCATTTTCACATGCTTGTAATTACGCATGTCAAGGTCGCTGTTTTTATAACACACTTTCAAATCACCATCTGCAAGAGAGCAAACTTTCAGCGAAAGTGACTGCTCATTCAGCTGTCGCTGGTTGGTTGATGTAACATCTATTTCTCTTTCAAAATCAGGTGGCAATACATAATTGATTGGATCGCGGTTGGAGTTTTCTTCTAATGACACTGCTCCCAGATCAAATATTGCAGGGGGTGTGGTTATGCCTGTCAGGTTATAATCATACTTCCTCCACTCTCCTCTCAGAAATTCGAAGTTTGCCATACGCATCACCACAGGACTTTTGAATCCTTTTGCAAATACGCGGATGAACTTTACCGATTTCAAATCTGATATCTGACCAAACTGTTGGCGGTTTTGGTCGTTAACTGGAATTTTGATGAGATACCAGGTAATAGTTTTTCCTGAACCGTCAGGCAGATTGAGTGCAGGAACATTTTCCATCACATCAGCCACATAGTTTTGTCCTACGGTTAGTTTTGCAGGATCAATATCCACTTTATACTGGAAATAATTTTCATCCGCTTCCATACCGTTTATGCGGCTGCAATCTTCGGCATCGGGTGTTTGCGTGCTCGATGGCACAAACGTGCCGCTGCCTGCTACCGGTGAATTATTTTCAGTGCCGTTGAAGTTTTTATATCTCTGCAATATACCATCATTGTTGGTATAAGCATCACCACGGAAATAGCTGAAGTCGTCTGATGACGGGTCATTATTCAATGCGTCCTTCACTGCCTGATTGGTAACATTGGCATTGATATAATCCAAAAAGTTACTTGAGAAATGATTTCTTTCATCATCATTACCTAATCCGTCTAATCCCACGTCCTGTTGTTTACGTGTAGATTCATCACGGTCGAAAGCGTACAATACATTTTGCGCTACAGGCGTGCGCCCCCATGCATTTTCGCGATAGGCTGCAGGTGTTGATGTGGTTGGCAAACCATTTTCATAACTTTCATAACCATCACGAAGTACATCTTCTGACACATCACCCAGATTGAAATAAAGTGTTCCTGTATTGCCAAGGCTTGTATCCGGTGCATCACCGTTAAAAGGATTCATCAGCCAAAACTGAATGTACTGTATGTTGGACTCTTCGAAGTTGCTGGTTTCTACCTTGCGCATGAAACCACCCCATCGTGATTCAGGATCCAGTAATTTTCCGTTAGCATCAATACCTGCAGAAAATCCCGGACGTGCAGATGTTTCATAGTTGTAGGGTCCGCGCTCATCAGGGTAAAAGGCAATATCAAATGTATTTACATAAGGAATAATTCCATTGTTGTACTGACGCTTTGGGAACAATTCTTTTTCGCTGATTTGTCTTACGTTGTGGTTGCTTCTCTCTGCTGCTGACAATGATACCGTGCTGTTGCTTCTGTAAAATGCAGTAGGGTCCACATTATACCATGCAATTTTAGCTCTGTTGTATCCATAACCCAGTGTGTCGTGGCTGGAAGTTACATAGTCAAACTCAGGAAATAAAGTGGATTGAAAACGCGGAACCGATGCTATTGACCACTGTCCGGCAATGTTTAATGGAATGGTACTTTGTGTTCCTTCAAAATTATCAATATATGCATTACCTTTTTTGCCAATAGCTCTGCTGTGACCGGGTATGAGATAGGCAAACTCTCCGTTGAGCGAAACTGATGAAAGTTCTTTGGTATTGATAAAAGGAAGTTTGTCAACCATTTTGGTAATAAAGCGCGACTTGGTGCGATAGGTACCGTCAAAACCAAGCATGGTGTTTGAAATAGGTTCGTCACCAATGTTCACTTTTCGGGTGATGGGTCTTTCGTTGAGGTGAAGCACGGTTCCGCCAATGGCAAAATCTTTACTTATCTTATAATCAAATCGCGAGCCCATCAAAGTTTTAGACTGAACTGAAAACAGTGAGTTGCTCTCTAATGATACTTTAATCGGTGTTGCTGAATTTAAAACAGATGTGTTGATGATTTTTACACGTCCCAGATTATAATCTACCGTATAGTCCTGGTTTTCTACTAACTCTGTTCCTCCTGCGGTTACTTTCACAGAGCCTTGCGGAATATTCACAGCATTGAGAGAAATCTCCGAGCCTGATGAGCTTTGATACGAGCCTTTCAGTTTAAATTTATTTTTACCCTGAGCAAGAGCTACGGTTTTGGTAGAGTCGTACAATTCTTTAAACACATACTTGGATGCCGTGGTAGCACTCTGAAACTTCGACTCGAGATAACGGCCAAACGGCTCTACCGAGGGCAGAATGATTCTTCCTGTCTGGCTGTTCACGGTTATGCCTTCAATGTAATCGAAAATACCATCACCATAGGGAGTAGCATCGCCTGAAGTGTTGAGGTTATCGGCATTTAATACGCGGATAAGGCTTTTGTTTGCAATGTTTGGTTCATTGGGCTCGGCAAGCTGACGCACGTAACTTCCTGCTGCATTGTCAAAATACAATACATCCAGTCTGAATTTGTCTTTTGAAATCTGAAATGCGTTGAGGTTATACACGTTTTTCATCATCAGTTTCCATGACGGAAGTGCTGTGTTGAAATTTCGTCCTCGGATAAGTTTTACAATAAGTGGTTTCGAGGGGTCAATACCTGAAGTGGTAAGTTCACCTACTCTGTACACTTTCCCGTTCATGGTGTATTCAAAAGCTACTGCCAGCGCCTGATCGTTGCGCAGTTCTGAGTTGAGGGAGATAAATCCAAGCCTTTCGTTAAAGGTATATTCATTGCTGCTGAGTTTTTTTGCATTGGTAATTAACTCATAATCCTGCTGTGGCGAGAAATTATAAATGGATGCCAATGGGTCGAGTATGGCAGGTGCATTCTGAAAATCGCGGATACCGCTGTAGGTGGTAGTAAGTTTCTGATAAAGGTTATTGGAGAGTTGGTCGGAAGGATAAACCGATGTACCCTGCCCTACAAAATTGCTTGCATAAGCATTGTACTCTCCCAAATCCTGCATGGCTACGAGGTTGCGCGTCTGATCCTGTGAATTAAAATTCACCTGTGTTATCCATACTTCAATTTTGTTGATGGTGATGGGCGAAAGTATGGTGGGCAACTGACTTACTGCCTGGTCGTAATGTTCGCGAAAATATTGAGAGATGAAAAAGTGTCGGTTGGCTTCGTACTGATCGCCCGGAATATCGAAGTTGGTGATTTGTCCTCCGCCCGGTGGCACATCAATGGTGCTTGCCTGACCTTTTTGCTGAGAGAAAATTGACGTTACGCCCAAACGTCCAAACTGTAGTTGTGTTTTTATACCAAACAAACTCTGGCTTCCTTTTATGAGTGTTCCGGTGAGTGGAAGGGTAACATTTCCTGCTTCTATTTTGCGGATAATTTCGTCTTCGTTGCCGGTGTATTCGAGTTTCATCTGATTTTCGAAATCGAAACTTGCTTCGGTGTTGTAGTTCACACTCAACTTCATCTTCTCACCGATGTTTCCAATCACGTTCATCTGAATTTTTTCATTGAAATCGAATGAAGTGAGCCTGCGTTGTTTTTCAGGAATCTGCGGATTATCCGTACGGTTAATATTCACACCAAAGGTAAGTTCTGCCGAGCCTTGCGGACGAATGTCAATGGTATTGCCTCCGAAAATGCGGTCGAAAGCTTCGCCTGCTACATATATTTTTGGGATGAGCGGTTTGCGGGCAATCACATCTTCGCCACCGGCACGCTCTTTCCAGTACTGGCTGGTAGTTTTTTTAAACTGATCTTCTTTGAACTCTTCAAAAGTCATGTAGGAAGGATTTCGGAAAAACTCATTTCCTACTTTTTCGTTGATGTCGTATTCTCTTGTTTCGGGATTATACTCTACAGAGGTGTTGATGTTGGAAGGTGTGGTTCCATACAGCGGACTATGCGGATATGGGTTGGAATAAGGGTCGGTGAACCTGTCAGGAAAAGGATAAGGTAAGGGAGTCACCGGACTGTCGGGTGGCATAGGTATATTTATAGCACCCTGTGGGTCGTTGAAATCTGAAATGGATGCAGGGCTGCTGCCACCATTGACATATACCAACGGGAAGGCAAACAAACTCAATGCTGAATATCGTAAAAACTTTAATCCTGGCAAAATGATTCTCTTTTTAGGGAATTGTATCTCAAAAAATTTTCCGGCTAAAAATATAACTTTTAGTTAAACCAACAGTGGCCTTGGCAAGGTAGTTACAGACAATTTTTTGAGCATTCCTTTTGTTAAAAAAACAACGGTTTAAATGAGTTATAAATTTTTTAAAGCTGCCTTTATCAGTTCTTCCACGGTGAAATTGTGGCTGCTTTGATGAATTATTTTTTGAAGTTCCTTCTCGGCAGCACTGCGGTTGAAGCCTAATGCAAGCAATGCACTTAACGCCTCATCTTTGGCTGTATTGTATGATGAAGGAATTATTGTAGATGAAATTTCTGACTTTCCGAGTTTGTCTTTCAGGTCAATCACAATGCGCTGGGCTGTTTTGTCGCCAATGCCTTTGATGCGTTTGATGGCTGCCACCTGACCTGTTGTTATTGACTGATGCAACTCTACAGCAGTCATGGACGACAGCATCACGCGTGCCGTACCGGGTCCAACACCCGATACTGAAATGAGATGCCTGAAGAGCGTGCGCTCTTCTTCATCAGCAAAACCGTAGAGCACGTGTGCATCTTCTTTGATGGCTAAGTGTGTAAAAACTTTGGCGCGGATTTCGTCCTTAAGGCGCGTGTAGGTTTGCAGCGAAATGTTCAGCTGATAACCTACTCCACCGGCTTCTACTACAATGTAGGTTGCTGATTTAAAAGTAATGTTTCCTGAAATGTAATCGTACATGAATATCCAAACTTGATGCGCAAAAATAGTGAATGAAAGCGGAGGAAAATTTTAACTGACACCCGGCAGGAATCTTCGATAACCTGTCGGGAGTCAGGAAGGCGCACTTCAAATATGTTGTAATTGCAACCCGGTAGGACGTAATCTCTTCTTGAGTCGCAATTATAAAATCAACCTAAAAAAATTAACCGGAAAAGAAATTCAACCCTTATTGTTTGCGGGTTTGTGCATCAATAACAGCAATGGTTACCATGTTCACAATATCACGCACGCTGCTGCCAAGCTGCAGCACATGCACCGGCTTTTTCATACCCAGCAACACAGGCCCAATGGCCTCAGCAGCTTCCATAGACTGCATCAGCTTATAAGCAATGTTTCCTGCATCGAGGTTGGGAAATATGAGGGTGTTCACACCACCGTCAATCAACTCGCAAAATGGATAGTTGTCATGCAACAGTTGCATGTTAAGTGCAAAGTTTGCCTGCATCTCGCCATCTACTACCATTCCCGGAAATTTCTCGTGAAGTATCTCCACTGCCCTGCGTACCTTTATTGCCGATGGGTCGTTTGACGTTCCGAAGTTAGAAAACGACAGCAGCGATATGCGTGGTTTGATGTTGAACTGCTGAACTGCCTTGGCAGTAAGCAATGTTATCTCCACCAAATCTTCGGCAGTGGGGTTTACGTTGATGGTAGTATCTGCAAAAAACAACGGGCCTTTTTTGGTAATCATGATATACATTCCTGCCACACGGGTGCCATGCTCCTGCACACCAATAATGCGCAGTGCAGGTCTGATGGTGTCTGCATAGTTGCGTGTAAGTCCTGAGATGAGTGCATCGGCCTGTCCGGTTTCAATCATCATAGCACCATAATAATTGCGCTCACGCATCACTTTCTTCGATTCGTAAACTGAAAAACCTCTGCGTTTGGCTTTTTCAAAAAACAACTGGCTGAATGTGTTGAGATGATCGTGATCAACACGCGGGTCAATAATAGGAATACCATCAATATTGAGGTGGCTCTCCTCTACTATCTGTGCAATACGCTCTTTGTTGCCGAGCAAAATGGGTTTGGCAATACCTTCTTCTTTTACCTGCTGTGCAGCTTTCAGAATTTTGTAATTATCAGCTTCGGCAAACACCACACGTTGTGGATTTTGTTTGGCACGGGTAACTATGGCGCGGATGAGTTTATTGTCGAGGTTGAGACGTTTTTTCAAATCCTCTACATATCGCTCCCAGTTAGTAATTTTTACCTGTGCCACACCCGTTTCCATAGCTGCACGTGCCACAGCAGGAGCTACGGTGTAAATCAGTCGCGGGTCTAATGGTTTAGGAATAATATACTCGGGACCAAACTGAAGGTTCTTGGTATTGTAAGCAAGATTCACCATTTCGGGGACAGGCTGCCGCGCCAACTGCGCAATGGCATGTACCGCTGCCAGTTTCATCTCCTCATTAATTTGTGTAGCTCTTACGTCAAGTGCTCCTCTGAAAATAAACGGAAAGCCAATGACGTTGTTCACCTGATTAGGAAAATCACTTCTTCCTGTTGCCATTATCACATCCTCTCTTGCATTTTTGGCATCGGTATAAGTTATTTCAGGATCGGGGTTGGCCATGGCAAACACTACAGGGTTGGCCGCCATTGATTTGAGCATGGCACCACTCAGAATATTGCCCTTACTCAGACCAATAAACACATCAGCATCTTTAATAGCTTCCTGGAGCGTACTTATCTTGCGTGTGGTGGCAAATAATTTTTTATTGGTGTCGAGATTTTCACGGTCGGCAGTTATTACTCCTGAGCTGTCTAACATCACAATATTTTTTTTGTCGGCACCCAGCGAAACAAACAATTTGGTGCACGATATAGCCGAAGCTCCCGCACCGTTGACAACAATTTTTACTTTATCAATTTTTTTTCCTACCAGTTCCAGTGCATTAATCAGTGCTGCACCGCTGATGATGGCAGTGCCATGCTGGTCGTCATGCATCACAGGAATTTTGAGTTCTTCCTTGAGGCGTTTTTCAATTTCAAAACATTCAGGTGCTTTGATATCTTCGAGGTTGATGCCACCGAATGTGGGCGAAATAGCTTTAACTGTTTTTACAAAATCATCAACATTGGTTTGATTTATTTCAATGTCGAATACATCAATGTCTGCAAAAATTTTAAACAACAATCCTTTACCTTCCATCACCGGTTTGGAAGCTTCGGGGCCAATGTTGCCTAATCCGAGTACAGCAGTTCCGTTAGAAATTACAGCAACCAGATTTCCTTTGGTTGTATATTTATAAACATTGTCAATATCCTTTTCTATCTCGAGGCAAGGTTCAGCCACACCGGGCGAGTAAGCCAATGACAAATCGCGTTGCGAGCTGTAAGGCTTGCAGGGTATAACTTCAATTTTGCCGGGCCTGCCTGATGAATGGTAATCGAGCGCTTCTTGTTTAACTCCCATAGTCTTAAAAAATTGAGCCTGCTAAATTACTAATTTATCATGTCGCACAAGTGATGATGACGAACATCACTCAGTTAAATAGTTACTGTAAAATGACATTATGTTTACATTAACTCAATACGCTAAATACCTTTTTCATCCAGCACGACAAACTGATTAAGGTATTGCAATTTGAGTTGATAAAAAAAATAGCACATAAAAAAATCGCCCGCATAAGCAGGCGATTGCTATGTTAAGAAAAATTATTTACCTGATAACAATTTTTTTCACCACCTTGCCCTCTTGAGATGAAAGTGTGAGTGAATAGATACCTGCAGCCCATTGCCTCGCAGGAATTTGTTTAATATAATGTCCTGCATTCATTGTAAAGTTATCCTGATAAACTACTGCACCTAATGCATCTGTAACCGTCAGATTCAACTCCTGCGATTTGCTGCTGTTTATTTCAACGTTGATATAATCAGTAGCAGGGTTGGGCATTATCTGCACCGAAGTGTTTGCCGACAACTGAGCAATGCCTACATTGTTGCGCACTGAGTCGCGATAAGCAATGTCAGTTACCACTTCAAGTCCTGTCATATCCATAGTGGTGATTTGCAGCAATGGTATGAGTTGATTTTGCCCGAACCATTTGTATTCTGTAACCACAGCACGGTCCATACCATAACCAAAACCGAGTGTATCGGCATAGAGTGAATCATGTGCAGCCAATACTGTGCGAATACGCAAAGCACTGAATGTGCCATAAGGTGTGATAAGTGTTCCCCAACCATCAACATGGTTCACGCGTTTTTGAGTGAAGCCATAGTAGCCCAGATTAGGAATGCTGATATCCCATGCTGCATTGCAGGAGTCGGCATTGTTGTAATCAACAGGAAATGTGTAAAGAATATCTTTACTTGAATAAGCAATAGGAGTTTGCAATCCGCTGATGGTGATGCCTAATCCCTGCTGGCGATAGTCGGATGAGCTTTTGTAATAAAAGCTGTAAGGATCGCTCAGCGTAATCGGCAGGTTTGGAATATTCGGAATATCACCTCCTGAAACTGCAATGTTGGAGCGGTTGCTGTTGAAACCTACATTGGCATAGTAAAGAGAATAAGTTCCACCCGTGCTGCCAATACTAAGAAATGAAGATGTATCCTGACTTGCAGGAACGAGCGAGCTGTAGTCCCAGGTTTGGTTGGCACCGGTAGTGGTAATGTCCACAGGAGTATTCACATCGGCATGGCTGACAACAATATCGTCACCGGCACCTGCAAAATCATTTTGTGTAAGAGTAATTTGCGCTTTACTACCTGCGCAGGCAAAGCAAAGCGCTGCAATCATGTAAAGATGTTTCATTATGTGTTTTGTTTTATTAGTGTGTCAAAAATAAATTTTATCATCCATGTTCAATCCATGATTTATAATAATCAGGAATATTAATTCTCAATGCTTCTTCAGTAAGCCACAACGGTTTGAAGGTGTCAATCATCACCGCAAGTTCCTTAGTTTCTTTTGCTCCAAGTGATTTTTCTACCAGTCCGGGATGCGGCCCATGAGGAATTCCTCCGGGATGCAAAGTAATCTGACCTTTAGTCACATTTTTGCGGCTCATGAAATTTCCATCCACATAGTAAAGCACTTCATCCGAATCAATATTGGAATGATTGTAGGGAACAGGAATAGATAAAGGATGATAATCGTACATGCGCGGCACAAACGAACACACTACAAAGTTATGGCCTTCGAAGGTCTGATGTATAGGTGGCGGCAGGTGAATTCGTCCGGTGATAGGTTCAAAATCGTGAATAGAAAAAATATAAGGATAGCAGAAACCATCCCAGCCAATGGCATCAAAAGGATGTGTGGCATAAATAAAAGGATAAACAATGTTTTCCTTTTTTATCATCACGGTAAACTCACCGGTTTCATCATGTGTTTGCAGGTTTTGCGGTTTGCGGAAATCGCGTTCGCAGTAGGGGCTGTGTTCTTCAAACTGACCAAACTCATTGCGGTAGCGTTTAGGTGTTTGAATAGCACTGAAAGAGTCAACTACCAGCAAACGGTTTTCAGGAGTGTTGAAGTGCAACTGAAAAATTGTGCCTCTCGGGATAACGATATAATCGCCATAGCCAAAATCCATACTGCCATAGATGGAGTGAAACGTTCCGCTTCCTTCGTGAATAAAAATCAATTCATCGGCATCGGCATTTTTCAAAAAATAATCGGTAGTGGATTTGCGTGGTGCAGCCAGCGAAATATGCAAATCGTTATTTACGAGAACTGGTTTTTTACTTTTGATATAATCATCTTCGGGTTCCACTTTAAATCCCTGAAAACTCTGATGCAACAAAGAGCGCTTCATAGCTATTTTAGGTTCGCGTGAAAAAGGTTCACCGGCACTCTTAATCATTGTTGGCGGATGACAATGATAAATCAATGAATAAACATTGCTGAAGCCATGCGTTGAAAACAACTCTTCGGCATAAAGGCTGCCATCGGGTTTACGCATCTGGGTATGACGTTTATGAGGTATTTTTCCGAGTGAATGATAATGTGACATTGTATAATAATTAAAGCACAAATTTAGTTTTATTTTTCTGACAGTGAAAGGATACTGAATATTATGCATGCTGCAACAAGGGTTTGCTATTTTGATTCAATTAACTATTTTTGAGCGCTGAGACATAAAACCATAAAAGCAAAATGAGTAATTCTAAACGATTAGTCAAAGGCGAGAAAAAAATTTTTGGAGTATGCAGCGGACTCGCCAATTATTTTGACACCGACCCTACACTTATCCGCGTAATTTTTCTGATAGCCTTACTTGGCTTCGGAACAGGGCTGTTGCTATATATAGTATTAGCGATTGTTATGCCTGATAATTAAGCCATTTTGCTGATAATTGCTTTTGTAAGACACTTAAATTGAATATTATTACGTTTCAAAAATTAATTCAAGAGGTGGCAATTCATGAGTTTTTCTTATACTTGCCCACCATTTTTTATGGAAAACACAAATTAAAATCAAATAAATAATAAATTTAAAACTTAAATTTTAAACGAACATGAGTTCATCAGGTAAATCAGGCGGTGGCTTCAAGTCCATCTTTGCAGCAATAGTTATTCCTGTTGCTTTATTAATTGCAATCGGCATTTACGTAATTATTTTGGGTAATCCGGCCAACTTTTTGGAAAACAATCCGGCAAATAACCCAAGCAACTATTTGGGAACAATTCACAAAGGAGGTGTCATCGTACCTATTCTTATGTGTTTGCTCATTGTTGTAATTACTTTTTCAATTGAGCGATTTATTACCATCAGCAGCTCAAAAGGTTCAGGATCTATCGAAGGATTTATCTCAAGACTACGCAGCAGCCTTGCCAAAGGTGATATTAATGCTGCAAATGCTGAGTGCGAAAAACAAAAAGGTTCAATTGCCAACGTTGTTAAAGCAGGTTTAAGAGCATACCGTCAGATGGAAAGTGATACAGCACTGGATAAAGAGCGTAAAATTGCAGCTATTCAGAAAGAACTGGAAGAAGCAACTACGCTTGAACTTCCTATGCTTTCAAAAAACCTGATGATTATATCTACCATTGCATCCATTGCAACTTTGATGGGACTGCTCGGAACGGTAATCGGAATGATCAGGGCGTTTGCTGCCTTAGCGCAGGCAGGTGCTCCTGATGCAGTTGCTTTGTCAACCGGTATTTCTGAAGCACTTATTAATACCGCGCTCGGAATCGGCACATCAGCTATTGCAATTGTGATGTATAATTTCTTTACCAATAAAATTGATTCATTGACTTACGGAATTGATGAAGCAGGTTACAGTATTGTTCAAACCTTTACTGCAAACACTAAATAATTCAAAAGTTAAAGAACACTAAAGCATTCGCTGATGCCAAAAATTAAAGTTCCAAAGAAGAGTCCTTCATTAGACATGACACCGATGGTGGATCTGGCCTTTTTGCTGGTAACATTTTTTATGTTGACCACCAAATTCAGACCGGAAGAACCCGTTGTGGTGGATATGCCTTCTTCGGTATCGTCAAAAATATTACCTGAAAATACTTTGACGATAACGGTTGATTCGGCAGGAAGGGCATTCTTTAATATAGACGGACAAAGTGTAAGAAGAAATCTGCTGACACGCATCGGAGAGAAATATAAAATTCAGTTTACGGAAGATGAGCTGAAAAAATTCTCTGTGATGTCAACCATAGGAATGCCGGCAGATAAACTGAAGGCTTACCTTGACGCACCTGACTCCGAACGTAAAAAAATGGATAAGGCTACGGGAGGTATTCCGATAGATACGCTCAACAATCAACTTGCCGACTGGATAGTTTACGGTTGGACAGCTGCCATCTCTGACGAGGCTTATGCCAAGAAAAAAGAATCAGGGAATGAGTTGCGTTTTGCCATTAAAGGTGATGGCGGAGTTGATTACACCTACATTAAACGGATAATTGAAATATTTCAACAAAATAAAGTCAACCGTTTTAATCTGATAACAAATTTACAGGCAACACCAACAACAGAATAAAACAAAAAGGAAATGGCTGAAGTAAATACAGACCAGGGTGGTAGTGCCAAAGGCGGCAAGCATGGAAAAGTGCGTGCAAAAAAAGCCTCTACCCATATTGATATGACACCGATGGTGGATCTGGCATTTTTGCTGCTCACCTTTTTTATGCTTACCACAACTTTCAGTAAGCCAAAAACGATTGAGATAAACATGCCGGTGAAAGATGGTGAACCTACCAAGGTAAACAATGCAGTAACAATACTTTTGAGTGATAAGGACAGGGTGTTTTGGTATTACGGAGAATTTAAACCCGGAGAAACACAACTTATAAAATCTGATTTCTCGGATAATGGAATCCGCAAAGTATTGTTAGATAAAAATGCAGTAGCTCACGCAGAAGTGATGAAGTTGGAAGAGCAGTTGGCGAAAAGACAAATTGCCGATTCTACTTTTAAGCGACTCTCAGTTGAAGCCAAGTCTCAGAAAAGCGCTCTGATGGTGCTGATAAAAACTGACGACAAGGCAAAATACAGAAATGTGATTGATATACTTGATGAATTGAGCATTGCCAGCGTTGGCAAATATGCAATCGTAGATATCATGAAAGATGAATATGATTTAATGCAAAACGCAAATTAACATGGCAACAAATTTTTTAACAGGCTGGGACGACCCGACATACGATGCACGTAATGAGATTGTATTTGACGGGCGAAACAAAGAATATGGCGCCTATCTGCTGAGAAAATTATACAGCAAACGTGTTAACATTGCTTTTATAATTGCAGCAGCAGGAATTGCTTTTTTCGTGAGTCTTCCACTTATTCTGGAACTCATGGGAAACAAAAACACCGAAGCAGTTCATCAGCAGGAAGTGGAAGTTACTCTGACAGAACCACCACCTGTTGACCCTGCAGAACCACCACCACCTCCTCCTCCTCCACCTCCTCCTGTGGTACAAACTATCAAATTTACACCTCCTGTAGTAGTTGACAAACCGGTAGAGGAAGAACAACCACCTCCACAGGAAAAATTATCAGAAACCAATGTGGGTGTTACAACTCAGGAAGGTGATCCCAATGCAACTGAATTACCTCCTGAACCGGTAGTGGCCGATCCTAACGAAGGTAAAGTATTTACTATCGTTGAAGAAATGCCTCAGTTTCCGGGCGGTGGCGAAGCAGCATTAATAAAATATCTGCAAAGCAACATCAAGTATCCGGCAATGGCACGTGAGAATGGTATTGAAGGTATTGTGTATGTAACCTTTGTGGTTGACAAAGACGGCAAGGTGAAGGATGCAAAAATATTGCGTGGCAAAGGTGCAGGACTGGATGAAGAGGCATTGCGTGTGGTACGCTCTATGCCCGACTGGAAACCCGGAAAACAAAATGGCCGTGCAGTAGCGGTTCAATACAACCTTCCGGTAAATTTCAAACTGCAATAAAAATCTGCTCATTAGCTGATGAGCAAACTGTATTTTTATTTTAATGTGCTCATGATTGCCATCTATGCTATCATGAGCATTTTTTTGATATTTGCACATCAAATTGAGTTACTTCCTCAGCCACAACAAAAGTGGCTGGGAGGTGTTTTATTGATATATGCAGTTTACAGAACTGTAGTTTTATACAAAAGAAAAAATATTAAGGGTGAAGAATAATCTGTTTCACAAAGTTGACATCAAACCGTTTGCATTAGCATTATTCATTGTTTTGAGTATGGGTTGTGGTGATGCCTTGAAACCTGATTTGAGTGATACACCTACTTCGGGAAATCTGAATGTGAGTGCTGACGAAAGTTTTGCTCCTTTGATGACTGCTGAGGCAGAAACTTTTATGGCTCTGTATAATAATGCAAAAATCAATATGCATTATAAAACAGAAACCGAAGCCATCAACGATCTTCTGAATGACTCGGTGAAAGTGATTATTTCAGGTAAAGACATTACTCCTGAACAGGAGAATTATTTCAAAGAGAAAAAAGTGAGGGCACGCTCTGTTAAAGTGGCAATAGATGCGCTTGCCCTCATCACGGGACGTGACAATCCTGATTCACTGATTACGATGACTCAGATTAAAGAAATTTTTCACGGAAAAACCACTAACTGGAATCAGATATCTTCCAATAATAAAAGTGGCGACATTGCTGTTGTGTTCGATCGTTCGGGTTCGAGTAATGTGCGTTACCTGAAAGAAAAATTTCTTCCTGAAGGTCAATTCCCTGCTAATTGTTTTGCGCTCAATTCCAACAGAGAAGTGATGGAGTATGTAAAGAATAAACCCAATGCTATAGGAATCATAGGCGTGGGTTGGATCAGCGACAGTAATGATACCACAGCCATGAGTTTCTTAAATGATATCAGAGTGATGTCTGTAAAAAACGAAGAGTCATCAGAATATACAGATTACTACAAACCATTTCAGGCATACATAGCATTGAAACAGTATCCGCTTACGCGAGATGTATTTTTGATTAACAGAGAGTCGAGAAACGGACTTGGCACCGGCTTTGCATCTTTTGTAGCAGGTGATCAGGGGCAGCGATTAGTTAGGTTAAAAGGATTGTTGCCTGCAACGATGCCCGTAAGAATAGTTAAAACCGGAAATTGAAATTTTAAATAGTGAAATTAAAAGAGATGAAAAAAAAGTTGTTTTTATTTGGTGCAATGGGATTAACGTTGTCAGTTAATGGTCAAACACTCAAAGATGCGCTTACGCTTACCGACAATGAACAATATGAGTTTGCACAGGATGCCTACAAAAGTTTGTTGCAGAAAGAACCCAATAACGGTACTTACTGGTTTTATCTGGGAGAAAATTACTGGAAAAGCGACAAGCAGGACTCTGCAAGTTATGCTTATGAAAAAGGTTTGCAGGTGGAGCCCTCCAACCCTATTAACTATGTAGGAACAGGAAAAGTAAAATTAGAGAAAGGCCTTAATGCGGATGCAAGAAAAGATTTTGATAAAGCACTTACCATGTCAGGCCCTAAAACATCTCTTACACAAAGTAAGGTTGCCGAAAGTTTTATTCATACCAAGAATAAGGATTTAAGTTATGCCATCAAACTGCTGAATAATGCCATTGCAGTAGATAAGAAAAATCCTGAGCTGTACATTGATTTGGGTGATGCTTATGCCGAACAAAACAATGGTTCTCTGGCTGCAGAGAATTACAACAAAGCTTTGGATTTTGATAAAGCTTCAGTTAAAGCTATTGTGAGAAAAGGTCAACTTTACAAACGTTCGACAAATTATGAGGGTGCCGCTGCAGAATTTAATTCAGCAATAAAAATGAATCCTGATTATGCACCCGCTTATCGCGAACTTGCTGAAGCTGATTTTAAGATGCGTAAACTGGAAGATGCCAAAGCTTCTTATAAAAAATATCTGGAGCTGAGTAAGAACAACACTACTGCCAGAATGCGATATGCTTCCTTCCTGTTTATGAGTGGCGACTATGCCGATGCACAAACTGAAATTGATCAGATTTCTAAACTTGATTCTTCTAATATTGGCATGCTGCGTTTATCAGCATATACAGCATACGAAACCAACGACCTTCCAAAAGCAAAAATGCTTATTGATAAAGTGTTTAATAACACTATAGAAAGTCAGCGCACTACAATGGATTATGAATACAATGGTAAAATTTTATTGAAAGAAGGCAATGATTCATTAGCTGCTGAGAATTTTGAAAAATCATATCAACTGGATACAGCACGTGCCGATGTGTTGTCGGATCTTGGAGGTATGTACATGAAACTGAAAAAATTTCCGGAAGCGGTAAGTGCGTATGAACGAAGAGTAGATAATGGCAGAGGATTAAAATCAACGGACTATTTCAATTTGGCACGCGCTTATTACTTCAACAAAGATTTTGTACATGCCGATACCATGTTTGCCAAGGTGGTTGAGTTATTACCCACATGGCCCAACGGTATTTTGTGGCGGGCACAAACCAATGCACAGCTGGATCCTGATTCAAAAGAAGGAAAAGCAAAACCATATTATGAACAATACATCACTGTGGCTTCAGCAGATACTGCCAATGCCGACAAGTACAAAAGCGGACTTATTGAATCTTATAAATATCTGGGAGGTTATTATTATCTGATTGATAAAAATACTGAGTTGAGCAAAAGCTACTGGCGAAAAGTGCTTGACCTCGCTCCGGATGATAAACAAGCACGGCAGGTGATGGAAGGTTTGAATCAGAAAAAATAACACTGAAGTAAATAAAAAAAGCCCGGATGAACCGGGCTTTTTTTATTTGGCTACCATAAATTTTCCATTGTAGGTCTGATGATTGGTACTAATTTCAAAAAAATAAATTCCGGGTTTCAATTTTGGGTTCACAGAAATAATCTTTCTTTCGTCAGTTGCAATATTTTTTTGCTCAAAAACACATGCTCCTAAAACATTTCTTATTAATAGAGATTTGATGTTGCCTGAGTTAATTTTAAAATTGATGACGGATGAAGCAGGATTGGGATAAACATCAATTGCATCACCATTATTCAACTCTTCCAGTGATACCGGTGATGGGCGCAGATAAATATGTTTTTTGCCTTCAATACTGTCGCCCACATTATTTTTTACAACCAGTCGCAGTAAATAATCACCTGACTGCAATCCGTTGGTATTCCAGTAAGCAAGGTTTCCATTATGCACTTCGTTTACAGAATCTGTAACGATGGCATGCCACACTGTATCACCAAATAGCTGATATGTCAAACTGTAGCTCTGAAAATCCATCCAGTTGCCCAAAGGCCCCTGATCAATCCATGCATCACCGGTTATAGCAAACAATGACTGAACATAATTGGTATCAGGTGATGCAATATTCTGTAGCCATGCCACAGCACCATCATAAGGTATGGGATCCATCTGCAAATTATTCTGCACACAAATCATCACGCTGTTGCCAATTGCCTGTGGCATCATAAACGGAACCCAACTGTAGGCAAGCAAAAAAATTCCATTACGTTCACTGCGCGGAAGGGTGTAAACAGTGACTCCTGTTGCAAAAACAAATGTAGTATCGGTAGCCCAGAAATATCCTCCACTGCCATCTAATAGAAAATTGGAAGTAATAGCCGAAGATGTTTGCTGACATCCAACTTCGCCTAACTGACAACTGTCAATAAAAATTTGTGATGAATCAAAAACATATAAACTCCATGTTTGCACATACGAATTGATGAGATGCAGATTCCGGTCGGAAAGTGGTGTGACATAATTGGTATAAGAAGAATTATTGAAGATACCTGTTGCAAGAGCAGTATCACCTCTCTGAAACCAAACACCAATGGTTCTCAATGTAGAATTCGTAAGTGTAACGTCAGAGCCGTTTACAGGCATAATGCCCCACCATACCGTGTGACAAGAATCTACATCAACTGAATAATTTATTCCATTTACTCCTGCAACAGTATTGTTGAACGAATAATTATAAACCGTATCGCCCGGAGGGTAAGAATAATTGATAACTGAACTGTCAGGAAAATTATACCACAGCAGCAGCGTATCACAGTTGGTAAACGATGCCTGACTTTCCGACATGAGAATGTATTCACCTGTGAGGTTGCATTGATTGATTTGCAGTGATGATGCTCCCCATAATCCACAAGTTGTAAAATCATTCTGATGAATGTTATTCATCACAACATTTGCCGAATCGCCTACAACCAGATTGTGCGACATGCCGCTGTAATTGAAACTGCAGTGATTAAACTCTCCTGTTGCATTTTGAATAAACATTAAAGCACGCTGATAAAAATATTCCTGAGGAAAAAAGAAATCACTTGAATCAGCCAACAGCTTGCCATTGCCCACCACATACACATCACCTGTATCAATTACCTGTGCATTTTTAAAAATAAGCACTCCGTCATTCATCACAAATATCAGTCCTGTATGTGTGAAGGCACCTGTGATTACAAGCGTATCGTTTGGCACTGCTCCCACTACAATGGTATCAGCAGAAGCAATAGTATTGTTGCCTGAGAATGTATATTTCAGATGATCGTATTTATTGAGTATCTGAAAAGGGTGGCTCCGCTCATCTGTTTTTTTGTTGTTTAAATGGTTGATTTCGGTATTAAATTTTTTAACGTCATGGAATTGCTCCAGCAGGGAGTTAATTTTTTGTTGCGGAATTGCGCGTTGTGCATGCAAACTGCCGGTTATGAATATCATGCACAATAACCATTGTATTCTCATATTTTCAGATTTTGAATAAAAGTAGTCAGAGAAAGTTCAGATAACGCAACAATGACCAATTGTTTTTTCACATCCCTCAAAAGAATTCATTGAATAATTGTTTTTAACGACTATTCACTTTCTGCAATTGTGTTTAAACATGCTGCTTCACACATTCAGTCAAAAAAAAATCGCCCGGTTCTCCGGACGATTCTCTTTCTGAAAAATATTATATTTTTATTTCTCTGCAGGCTTAGCAGCTTTTTTAGATGCCACTGCCTTGGCAGCACGGTTACGGAATTTATCCACACGTCCTGCTGTGTCTATAAGTTTCATCTTACCGGTGTAGTATGGATGCGACTGATTGGAGATTTCAAGTTTTACCAATGGATATTCATTTCCATCTTCCCACTTAATGGTGTCCTTTGTCTCTACACATGACCGTGTAAGAAAAGCATAGTCGCAGCTGATATCTTTGAATACTACTAAACGATAGTTTTTTGGATGTATTTCACTTTTCATCTTTAAAAGAATTATGTCAAACGGGCTGCAAAGATAATATTTATTTCATTCGCGACAAGAAAATTTTTGGAATATGTTTTCCGCAGAGGAACAACTTTTGTCTCCTCAAAATGAACAGGTTAGAGCGTAATTGCGTCAAATTTAGCTACCATTACAGGTCATGGCTCTTCTCCTCACTTCATTTCCTGCCTTTAAGGTGAATAATTGATTATTAAATGATAGGGTGTTACCATATAGATGCAAAAGCATTAATTTCGCGCGTTTATTAAAACAAAACTGAAAGCCATTAAATAAAATGCATCTGTTTAACCGTACAGCTCCGAGGTGGGTAGTTTTAATCATTGACATGGTACTCTGTACTTTCTCGGTGTATCTGTCTTACGATTTAAGGTTCAACTTTTCCATTCCCGAAACAGAGGTAAAAATGATGCCTCTGGCATTTGGGTCGTTACTTACGGTGAGGCTCATTAGTTTTTTAATATCCCGAACCTACACCGGCATTATCCGCTATACAAGTTATAAAGATTCGCAGCGTATTTTTATTACCCTTGCCGGTGGCACACTGTTGTTGTTTGTCATCAACCTGATTGCATTCCGTATTGCCGGAAAATATGTGGCCCCCTACTCTATTCTGATGATAGATTTTCTCATCAGCATGCTGGCCATGTCGGCAATGAGAGTTATTGTGAAAAGTGCATACATGGAATGGACACATAAAACTGACAATCGCACCGATGTGCTGATTATGGGAGCCGGTGAAGAGGGACTGGTAGTGAAACATGCGATTGAACAGGATGCTGGAATCAACTTCAGGGTGCTTGGTTTTGTTGACGAAAATCCTAAGCTGCGAAAGCGAAAATTAGAAGGCAAACCGGTTTTTCATGTTGATTCCGACCTTGAAGATTTGTTGCGTGCCAATCAGATTTCAAGTCTCATTATTGCCGATAAGGAAGTAAATACCAAACGTATTAATGAACTCATTGAAATATGTGTTAAGTTTAATACCAAGGTGCAGCGTGCTCCAAGTGCAGGTAACTGGGCAAACGGTAAACTGAGTTTTGCACAGATTCAGGAAGTAAATATTGAAGACTTACTCGAACGTGACCCCATTAACCTTGATGTTAAAGAAATTCGCAACCAGCTACAGGGAAAGTTGGTGCTTATTACGGGTGCTGCAGGATCAATAGGTTCTGAAATTGCACGACAGGTTATTTTGTATAACCCCAGCAAGGTGGTATTGTTAGATATTGCCGAATCGCCACTCTACGAACTTGAACTATTTATCACCGAAAACAATCCGAATGCCGTTTGCGAAAGTGTGATTGCCGACATACGCAATGCCGACCGTATGAAACGTGTATTTGATTATTTCAGGCCTGATGTGGTTTTTCATGCAGCAGCTTACAAGCATGTGCCTGTGATGGAAGTGAATCCTTCTGAAGCAATACTCACCAACGTAAAAGGCACCAAAATACTGGCTGACCTTTCGGTGCAATATGGTGTAGAAAAATTTGTAATGATTTCTACCGACAAAGCAGTGAACCCTACCAATGTGATGGGTGCGTCCAAACGAATTGCTGAAATTTACATTCAGTCGCTGAATAAAATTTCTGACACACAGTTTATCACTACACGTTTCGGTAATGTGCTTGGTTCGGCAGGTTCAGTGATTCCACGTTTCAAAAAACAAATTGAAAAAGGATTGCCTGTAACCGTAACTGATGAAAATATTACACGTTTTTTTATGACCATACCCGAAGCATGTCAGCTCGTGCTCGAAGCATGCAAAATGGGACATGGCGGTGAGATTTTTATTTTCGACATGGGCAAACCTGTAAAGATTGCCGAGCTTGCAAGAAAAATGATCAGGCTCAGCGGACTGGAACCCGACAAAGACATCAGAATCGTTTATACCGGTTTGCGTCCGGGAGAAAAACTTTATGAGGAACTGCTCAACAAACAGGAAGACACTCTTGCCACACATCATTCTAAAATATTAATTGCTAAAGTCAGAGAATATCATTTTGAAGAGATAAGCCGTGAGATTGATGAGTTGACAGAGCTTTTCAAAACACAGGACAACATTGCACTCGTATCGAAAATGAAAGCCATCGTTCCTGAATATATCAGCAACAACAGTGAGTTCGAAAAATTAGACAGAAGAAGCATCTGACCAATTCAGGCAATCGTACAGCAATACAATTGCATCATTCTGTTTTAAATCACAAAAATTACAATAGCGCGTCTTCGCTATTTAGTGCTATGGGTGAGCGGTTTTTACTCCCGGCAGTCCCGCAGTACTGCGGGACTGCCGGGAGTCAGTTTACTGATTGTAGTTTTCTTTGGTACCTGAATGAAAGGTGATTTTAGGATTAAAAAACCAAATATGTTGTCACATTTTAGAATGATTCATATTTCTTCAATTCGAACACCATCAAACCTATATGCAGCATTAGTTTAGTATTTTTGCCGAATGCTTGTTTTAAATTCCATCAGCTTCGATTTTGGAGGCCGTTATCTATACCGCGATGCATCATGGCACATTAAACCCAATCAGAAAATTGGACTGGTAGGCGCCAATGGTACCGGAAAATCAACCCTGCTGCGCATTATCCATGGTGAATATAGCCTTACAGGTGGAGAAATCACCGGAAGACGCGACCTTACCATAGGTTTTCTTAATCAGGATTTACTTTCGTATGAGTCGGATAAAAGTATTCTCGATGTAGCACTTGAAGTTTTTGAACGCGAAAACATCCTTCACGAAAAAATAGAAAAAATTCTGAAACAACTCGAAACTGAACATGGCGAAGAGTTACTGAATGAACTTTATTTTCTCCAAAGTGAATTCGAATCGCTTGACGGCTACACCATCACCCATCGTGCCGAAGCCATACTGGAAGGTCTTGGTTTCTCTACAGCAGACCTCAGTCGTCCGCTCAAAGAATTTTCGGGAGGATGGCGTATGCGTGTAATGCTGGCACGTATGCTACTGAAAAAACCTGACCTGCTGATGCTTGACGAGCCTACCAACCACCTGGATCTTCCATCCATTCAATGGCTCGAAAAATATCTTCAGGACTATGACGGAACATTTATTCTTGTTTCGCACGACCGTTATTTCTTGGACCGCACCGTAAACACCATTGCTGAAATTGCCAACGAAAAAATTACGATTTATACAGGAAATTTTTCAGATTATCTTGAACAAAAGACACTGCGTGACGAATTGCAGCAGCGGCAGTTCGACAATCAGGAGAAATATATCAAAGAACAACAAAAGCTGATAGACCGTTTCAGAGCTAAGGCAAGCAAGGCCAAGATGGCACAGTCGCGAATGAAAATGCTGGACCGCATGGACAAAGTGGAAGCCGTAGCAGGGCCTTCGTCAACCATGAGGTTGTCGCTGAATATTGAATCACAACCCGGAAAAGTTGTTTATGAAGGTCATCACATCACCAAAAAATATGATGCACTTGAAATATTCAACAACACCCATTTTCAGATTGAACGCGGTGATAAAATTGCACTCATTGGTGCCAACGGAAAAGGTAAATCCACACTGCTTAAAATAATTGCCGGAACTGAAACAGCCGGAGGAGAACTGAAAGAAGGATACAATGTAAAAACATCTTTCTATGCGCAGCATCAGCTCGAAAGTCTGAACATCAACAACGACCTGATGACGGAGTTGCAACTGTTTGCTCCGCTTGAAACCGATCAGCGCATACGAAGTATTCTCGGAGCATTTCTGTTTAACAAGGATGATGTGTTCAAGAAAATAAAAGTGCTTTCAGGAGGCGAAAAAGCTCGTGTGGCCTTAGGCAAACTAATTCTGAGCAAAGCCAATTTTCTGTTACTTGACGAGCCTACCAACCACCTCGATATGCAATCGGTGGAAATACTGACAGAGGTACTGCAGAATTACGAAGGCACTTTTGTAGTGGTTTCGCACGACCGTTTTTTTGTGGAACAAATTGCCAATAAAATATGGTTTATCGAAAACCATCAGCTCAAAGAATATCCGGGCACCTATGAAGAGTATGAACACTGGGCAGCAAGAAAACAGCAGGAGAAAAAATCGGAAGTGAAAACTGCCGTTAAAAAAACGATAAAGGAAAAAAATGAGACACCTGTTGAAGCAGACGTAAAAAAACAAGTTGCATTGCTCGAAAAACAAGTAAAAAAATTAGAGACTGAACTGAATGATGCACGCAGAAAAAAAGATGACCTGCTGGAACAATTAAGCAAGGAAGAAAACTACAGCGACAAAGAAAAAAGCGCACAACTGCAGGCTGCTTACGAGCAATCTGAAAAAGAATGTAACGAACTGCAAAGCCGCTGGGAAGATGGTTATATGCAATGGATGGAATTAAGCGAATAAAGGATGAAAAGATTTGTAATTACAATCGTATGCCTGATGTTATACCTGACATCGTCAGCACAAAACTCTTCAGAGTATTTCAATCAGAATTATTTCAGATATGATAATTACATCTATCGCCCCAACATCAAAACAGTAATACTTGAAAACGCCCAGCTGCCTCTGAGCGAACCCACCATTGAGCTGAACTCGGGTATGCAACTGATGCTGAAATTTGACGACCTGGATGGCGACTACAAAGATTACTGGTACACCATCATTCATTGCGATGCACAGTGGAAACCTTCAGACATCACACGCTCCACTTATCTGTACAGTTTTTACGAAGACAGAATAATGGATTACAGTTTTTCATTCAACACTCTTCAGCCTTATACCAATTATCAGCTTAAATTTCCGAATGAACAAATCAAACCTATGATTTCAGGAAATTATCTGCTGAAAGTTTATCTCGACAACAACCCCGACAGTGTGGCTTTTACAAGAAGATTTTTAGTGTACGAAAATTAAGTGGACATACAGGCATCTGTACATGCAGCTACTTCAGCAGAATTCCGTCAGCAGAAACAGGAAGTGGATTTCAGCATTGGCACCAGCAGATATCCCATTACCAATCCCTTTGGCGATTTGAAAGTAAAAATTTTGCAGAACTTCAGATGGGATAATGCACTCGATAACCTGAAACCAATTTTCATCAAGGACGATTTATTAGACTACAATTACGATGAGGAAAACACTTTCAACGGAGGTAATGAGTTCAGAAGATTCGACATACGCTCGCTGAAATACGAAACAGAATTTGTTCAGCGCATTGTGATGCACGATGACGGAACCGATGTTTATCTGATGCCCGACAAGGTAAGATACTACACACGCTACTCTTCCGACAACGACATCAACGGAAAGTTTGAAATAAAAAACTACAGCGGCAGTCACCCCGACAGAGATGCTGATTATGCCAAAGTGCACTTTCAGCTCAATTACAAAGATCCCGTTCAGGATGGAAACATTTACATTGCAGGCGACCTTACCGACTGGCAGTATAACAACAACACCATGATGAAGTATGACGAAGAACTGAAGGCCTATACCGGAACATTATTTCTCAAACAGGGATATTACAACTATGAATATATGTTTGTGAAAGACAGAACAACCTATGGTGATGAAAGCTGGCTTGAAGGAAATCATTACGAAACTGAAAACAATTACTGGATTCTGGTTTATTACCGCCCTCAGACTGTGCGTTACGATAAATTGATTGCCTGCAGAAAATTTGCTGCCAATCGCTGAAAATAAAAAGGGTAAGCTACTTATATCGCACCGCTACAACCCCTTATCCTTGCTGCATTCCTGCCCTGGGGAGGTTCGGGGGAGCTGGTCGTATAAGACTTACCCCGGGCACAAAGATAGAAAAACATCGTTTACAAATTGTTGCCATCTGACAATAGCACTGCTGAAAGATTCGTTAAAAGACTTATTTTTCACTGCTGTGAGCAATAAAATTTATGACACCGGAAATTGATATAAAGTTTCACCGTCAGGTTTAGTACATTTGCGCGTTTAACAACATTTTATGACACGTTACGCCATACATTATGGAGGAATTACAGGCGCCTCTGTTTTTGCAGTGTTTCTCCTCTTGTATTTAGCGGGTTTCAACCCGCTGGGAAATGCTTCGTGGATAGGAGCCTGGATACCCATTGTGATGATTGCCCGTTCGGTAAAAATGTATCGCGATCATGAATGCGAAGGATTTATTACTTATGGCAATGCATTTCGTATGGGATTAACTACTGCCATATTAGGAGGATTGCTGTCGGCATTGCTGATATTTATTTTCTGTACAGTAATTGACAGCTCAGTGGTGGATCAGTTCAAATCGGATGCGCTTGCACAACTTGAACAAATGGAAACACAGTTTAAAGGATTGCTGAGCGAAGCTACCTATGATAAACTGGTGGAAGACTACAACAGCATTGATGTAAAGACCATTGCACTGAGTGAGTTTATGAGCAAGAGTTTGTCGGGATTTATATTGTCACTCATCATTGCTGCCATTTATAAAAAAAATCATTCTAACTTTCCATCAGAATAATCATGAGCACAAACGTTCAGGACATATCGGTAATCATTCCATTATACAACGAGGAAGAGTCGCTGCCCGAACTGGTATCATGGATTGAAAGAGTGATGCAGCAACATCATTACAGCTATGAAATCATCATGATAGATGACGGAAGCAAGGACGATTCGTGGAAAGTGATTGCTTCGCTGGCAGAAAAAAATCCTCAGGTGAGAGGTTTCAAATTCAAACGAAATTATGGTAAGTCTGCCGCACTGCACAAAGGTTTTGAAGCAGCAAATGGAAAAGTAGTGATTACCATGGATGCCGATTTGCAGGACAGCCCCGATGAAATTCCCGGACTTTATAAAATGATTACCGAAGATAAATACGATTTGGTAAGCGGTTGGAAAAAGAAAAGACATGATCCGATTTCAAAAACTTTGCCTAGTAAATTCTTCAACAGCGTTACACGTAAGGTATCAGGCATACATAATCTGCACGACTTCAACTGCGGACTGAAAGCCTATCATATCAATGTGGTAAAAAACATTGAAGTATATGGCGAGATGCATCGCTACATTCCTGTTATAGCCAAGTGGGTTGGTTTTACCAAAATCGGAGAGAAAGAAGTTGAACACCGTGCAAGGAAGTATGGAAAAACCAAATTCGGACTTGAACGATTTGTCAATGGTTTTCTTGATTTGTTGTCCATCACTTTTGTTTCGCGTTTCGGCAAAAAACCAATGCACCTGTTTGGCACCTTAGGTACGCTGATGTTTACACTCGGATTATTGGGTGCTGCATATCTGGGTATTTCAAAAATTTATTGTGTGTTTAATCACATCCCTGCCACACGGCTCACACAGCGTCCGTCATTTTATCTGTTACTTACATCCATGATCATTGGTACGCAGTTGTTTTTAGCAGGATTTTTAGCTGAAATGATTTCGCGAAACGATAAAGACAGAAACCGTTATATCATTGAAAAAGAAATTAACTCAGCAAGCTGAGAGGGAAAAATAAAATCGTATTGAAGCTATCAGTAATAATTGTTAACTACAATGTAAAATATTTTCTGGAGCAGTGTCTGCTTTCGGTGCAGAAGGCTTCAAAAAATATAGCAGTGGAAGTATTTGTGGTTGACAACAATTCTGTTGACGGGTCATGCGACATGGTCAGAGAAAAATTTCCTGAAGTAAAACTGATTGAAAACAAAATCAACACCGGATTTTCGAGAGCCAACAACCAGGCCATTCAGCAGAGCAGTGGTGAGTATGTGTTGCTGCTGAATCCCGACACTGTGGTTGAAGAAGATACGTTCAACAAAGTTGTTTCATTCATGGATGCACATCCTGATGCCGGAGGTTTGGGTGTTCACATGATTGACGGAAAAGGAAATTATCTGCCTGAATCAAAAAGAGGATTGCCAACCCCTGCTGTTGCATTCTACAAAATATTCGGACTGTCGGCACTGTTTCCCAAGTCAAAAATTTTCGGGCGTTATCATCTCGGATATTTAGACAAAAACAAAACACATGAAATAGAAGTGCTCAGCGGAGCATTTATGCTGATGCGGAAAGCTGCACTTGACAAAACCGGTTTGCTTGACGAAACTTTTTTCATGTATGGAGAAGACATTGACCTCTCCTACCGCATCACACAGGCCGGATACAAAAATTATTATTTCCCAGAAACAAAAATTATCCATTACAAAGGCGAAAGCACCAAGAAAAGCAGTGTGAATTATGTGGTGGTGTTTTACAAAGCCATGAGCATTTTTGCCAAAAAACATTTTTCGCAAAGCAATGCAGCGTTATTTTCTTTCCTGATAAATATTGCCATTTATCTGCGTGCAGGTGCAGCCATCGTCAGCAGATTTTTAAGCCGTATGTTTCTGCCACTGCTGGATGCAGTGACAATTTACGGAGGTTATTACATTATCAAAACATACTGGGAGCTTTATGTAAAACAACTGCATTATCCTGATGAGTACATGATGTATGTTGTTCCTGCCTATGTGTTGATATGGATTATATCATCCTTCCTCACGGGTGGATATGACAAGCCACTCAGAATTTCGAAAACCATCAGAGGGATTTTATCGGGAACCATTTTTATTCTTGTTGTATATGCCTTGCTAAGCGAGCAATATCGTTTTTCGCGTGCACTGATTATCATGAACACTGCATGGGCATGTCTGATTACAGCACTCATCCGCTATGCGCTCAATGCATCAGGAATGAAAGGTTATGCACTGGCTGCAGATGTGCGCAAGCGATTAATCATTGTTGCTGATACTGCAAATGCAAAACGTATTCTCTCACTGCTGCAGCTGTCAGGTTCGAGTACACAGTTTATCGGATTTATTGACACCGGAAATACAGGAGATCAGGAGCTGAAACAATTCAGACTTGGTAATATTTCACAACTCAGTGAAGTGATAGAAATTTACCGTATTGATGAAGTGATTTTCAGTTCGCAATCGTTAAGTTCTCACGACATTATTGAACACATGCTTGCACCAAGACAGCGTGATGTGGAATATAAAATTGCTCCTGCCGAAAGTTTATTTATCATAGGCAGCAACTCCATCAACGACAATGGTGATTTGTATCTGGTGGATGTCAATGCTCTGAACAACCCTGTAAACAAACGCAAGAAGCGTGTTTTTGATGTTGTGGTATCACTGCTGTTGCTGCTCTTTTCTCCGGTATTGATTTTTATATTGAAAAGTAAATCGGCACTTATCTCCAACAGTATTTCTGTGCTACGAGGTAAAAAAACCTGGGTAGCTCCTGATATTAAAAAGCCTGCGAACGATGTTTCGAAAATCAAACAGGGAATTTTCAGTCCTGCTGACGGGCTGCACATTCCGGAAGGGAATGTGCAAATGCGTGACCGGTTGAATGTGCTTTATACAAGAGAGTACAAACTCTGGAATGACTGGGAAATACTGAGAAGAAATGTTTAACTGATTTTGCAAAAAGCTACAGAAAACAATTTTGTAATCCGTTTTACTTCTGAAAATAATATTTGCAGTGTCTGTTGACAATTCTGCTGTTTATCTTTTCAGGTAAAGGTCTATTGCTTCACCCTGATTGATGGTGGCTTCTTCGTCAGCCTCCGGTCGTTGGTCATAGATAACTGCATTCAGCGTGTCACGCGAAACACCATCGAAAAAAACAGAGCCCACATTGAGTGATGATCCTTTAAGGACAAAAAGTGCTTCATCATAGGTAAGGCCGATGAGATTAGGCACAGTGACAAGGGTATTGCCCAGTCCGTCACCTACAATCAAATCAATGGCTGAGCCTTTGGGCACTTCGTTACCGGCTTTCAGCTCTCTCCCATTCATCATCATGGAAAGCACTGCATTTTTTGCAAGGTCAGGTTTAAAAATCTGCTCGCCCATGCGCAAGCCTGATGCATAGAGTATTGCTTCAGCTTGTCGCAGTGAAACATCTTTGAGCGCAGGAACTTTTACCATAGGTGCTTCGCTGCGTGTGATGGTGAGATAAATAGTACGTCCTTCTTTTACTTTCTCATCAGGTGCAGGGTCCTGCTCTACAACCGTTCCGGGTTTCATATCGAGGTTGTAGGCAGATGAATCAGCAATTTTGAAAGTAAGATTTTTAGCACGTAGAAACTGTTCAATTTTCTTGATGTTCATCCCATGCAGGTCGGGTACAGAAACTGAGTTGCCATGATCGGTGTAACTGTCGAGCCATTTATACACCAAACCGACCGATGAAATTATCAGGGTGAAAATGATTAACAAATTGATCCAGAAAAATCTGGATTTAAGAAAACGAATCAGGTTCTTCATACATCAATTACTCATCATAAAATTATTTCGTGCAACACCAAATTCGAGAATTTTCTCAATAAACTCATAAGGTTTGTAATGATTGAGTGCAGCCTGATGGAATATGCATGTTGCAGGAGTCATTCCCGGAAGTGAGTTGACTTCAATAAAAATTACTTCCACTTTGTTGTCAGCCTTCACACGCACAAATGCATCAATACGTGCATATCCTTCTATGTGAAGCAGACGTGCAGCGCGCTGCAATTCTTTTTTTACAATATCAGAAAGAAGTCTGTTCTCCATGGTGTTTTTGCTGTAACGTGCAGGAGTGATGTTCTGCCCTTCACCGGCAAGAAATTTTTCTTCGAGTGACAACACATCACCTTCGTGAAGTGTTTCGCTGGGTTCAAACATTTCATACTGCACATTTCCTGCTTCGTCATAATGGGTGAGCATCCCTCCTGTTATTTCCAGAAAATGTTTGCATCCTTCACCGGTAATCAATGACTCTATCAGAAAATATTTCTTTCTCGGAAACTCTTCTTTGTGTTTTATCTTCAACTGTCCAGCTGCCTGACTGTTCAGCTCATCGCTGCTGCGAAACATCAGTTCTGCAAATGCATGCAACTGATTTTCGTTACGGATTATTTTTACTGCGCTGCTGCATCCATCGTCCACAGGTTTGGCAACAACAGGAAAACCGAATTCACTCTGAATTTTTTCTTCCAGTGCAGCCGGGTTACTTCTCCATTCTTCTTCACTCACTTTGTAGTGCTTGGCAGTTTTGAAACCATTCTGCGAAAGAATTTCGTTGGTGTGATATTTGTCAATGGTAATTTGTGATGACTCTACTCTGGAACCGTTGAAAGGCAAACCTTCCTTGATAAGCTGTTTCTGTAATTCGCCATCTTCACCGGGGCGACCATGCAGCGCAATAAACACTATCTGCACCTGCGAAGCCAACTGACTGAAAGAAATTTTTTCAGGTGGATTGAGATTATCTGTGCTAGCAAATTTTTCAATAATATCCCTGCACTGAGTAATAATTTTCTGAGTGATGGAATGTTGATTGAAGTTCAATATTTTTTCGCGAATATCGTCTGCATTGTCTTTCAGCATCAGGTTGATTGGAATACGATAAAGAGAATAAGACTGCTCGTTGCCTGCAAGAAAATAAGGTACAGGTTCATACTTCTCACTCGAAGAAAGTTTTTCATAAACATTTCGTCCGCTCTCTACGCTGATATGTCTTTCGCTGGAATAACCGCCCATGATGACACCAACACGCGTACGCTGTGCTGATGATTTGTTTTTTTCTTTAAGCAGAGTTTCCATTCTGCGCTTCAGTTCAGGAACTGACTTAAACGATTTCATATCATTCGCTCTGGCAGTAATGGAAGTGTGAATGATGTAAGAAATAAACTGAGACGGATTCATCCCTATTTCAGCAGCCTGATGAAAGAAGAAACTGCTTGGCATCATCCCTGAAGTGGTGTTGGGATCATTCAGAAAAATAGTTCCGTTTTCAGTAATGAAACCATCAATGCGGGCATACACGTTGAAGTGCAGCGACTGATACAAGCGCTCACATTCACGTCTGATGGTTTCTATCTGCACTTCAGGCAGATGAATAGGCGTTACCTTACGCGACAATCCCGGAAGATATTTGGAACGGTAATCGAACACTTCTTTGCCTTTGCGTATTTCTGTAGGAGGCAATGCTACCGGTTTTCCCTCTGCATCTTCTATAACAATACATGAAAATTCTTTTCCTTCAATAAAAGATTCTATCAGCACTTCGGTTTCGCCTTCAATAGCAGTGATGGTTACCACTTCTTCCATTTCGCCAAAAAGTTGCATCAATACTCCAAGCAATTCTTCGGGATGATAAATGATGCGTTCGCCAATACGTGCAGGCAATCCTATTCCCTCTCGTATATCAGCAGTGGTCTTCACCCATTCCACCTTGCCATCAAAGGTGAGCGCATTCCATTCGGCACGACTTATTTCAGCAATAAACAATGAGCGGTTCACTGCCCTGGTGAAGGTATTCAAATCAGCTGACTGCAATACGCTGATACCAATACTTGAACCCTGATTTGCAGCTTTCACCACACAGGGGAATCCTGTTTCGCTCAGTCTTTTCAGGAAAATATTTTTATCGTCAGTGTTCAGCCATTCATCTCTTTGCAGAGTGAGATATGCAGGCGTGTTGAATCCTGCCTTGCGCATAAACTCTTTCTGTACTGCTTTATTCATTCCTATTGCTGACGAAATAATTCCCGATCCTGAATAAGGAATACGGTAATATTCCAGCATTCCCTGTATGCGTCCATCTTCGCCATCGGCACCATGCAGACATAAAAATGCAAAGTCAATAAGGTCGTTCAACTGCGAAAATTCAATGCGCGTTCCGAGTTTTATGGTCAGTCGAATTTGCTCCTGCATTGTAAGGCTGCCCAGATTCTCAGCATAAATCTGAAAACCGCGGGGCGACTCCGGCAAAAATTCGGAGGCAGGATAAAAATCGCGGATGCTGCCTTTGTAGATGTATTGCCAGTCGAGGATAATGAGATTCCCGAAGCTGTCCACAAAAAGTGGTACCGGTTCAAAAAGTGATTTGTCGAGATTATCATAAACAGTGCGTCCTCCTGCAAACGATACTTCACGTTCGCGCGAAGCGCCACCAAACACAATTCCTATCTTAATCTTATTCATGAAAACAGTTGTTGGTTTATTTTTAACAAAAGTAATTTAAATAACAGGCCTGAGGGCTGCACCTTGCAGAAGTATTAACGGCTTTTTTAACAAAAATGATATTACTCCCAACCACTCACGCCAAGTCCAAACAGCGCAAAATCATACTTTACAGGGTCGCCAGCATCGAGCAATCTCAGGTTTGAAGTTAGCTCTTCAACCGCTTTCCAGTCGTCCTGCCTGCGATGCAGCAATCCAAGTTGCCGGGCCACCCTTCCTGAATGTACATCGAGCGGGCAATAAAGCAGCGATGGAGAAATTTTCCAGATTCCGAAGTCCACACCTTGTGCATCACTTCTAATCATCCATCGCATAAACATCATCAGTCGCTTGCATGCCGAATTTTTCAGCGGGTCGCCAATGTGTTTCATGGTGCGCGGTTCTGCTTTCTGCTTAAACACTTCCTTGCGGAAATGATGAATGGCTTCGGGAAAAGATTTTTTTTGTGAAAGTTTTTTCATCAGTTCACCCAAAGAGCCATGTTGTCTGTAAATATTTTGAAGCGATTTTAAGAAATATACTGCATCATCTCCATTAAAAGTGCGATGTACAAATGATCTGAAAATTTTCATATCGGTTGGCTTCGCATGCAAAATGAATTCATGTGGTGCATATTCCATTGCATTCATAAGTTTGGCTGCATTCTTCAAAATCACGGGTCGCTGCCCCCATGAAATCATTGCAGTTAGAAAACCGCTTATCTCAATATCTTCGGGCTTACTGAATAAATGCGGAATGGATATGGGATCGTTTTCAATGAAATCAATGGTGTTAAACTCTTTGACCTTTTGGTCGAGAAAAGGTTTGAGCTCATACAGTGTTTTCATGCATTACACTTCCTTTCCACTGTCTTTGCTACGGAAAGAAATAGCAATGGGCACTCCTGAAAAATTAAAATGCTCACGCAATTTATTCTCAAGAAAACGTCTGTAAGCCGTTTGAATATACTGAGGATTGCTGCTGAAAAAAACAAATCTTGGGTATGGCCCGGGTACCTGCGTAATGTATTTGATGTTGATAAACTTCCCTTTCACCGAAGGCGGAGGATAGTTTTCAATATAAGGAAGTATCATTTTATTGAGCTGCGAAGTTGGTATATGCTGAATTCTGTTTTTATACACTTCGATGGCTGTTTCAAGAGATTTAAAAATACGTTGCTTATTCAGCACAGAAGTAAAAATGATGGGCACATCCGTAAACGGAGCTATAGAAGCCTTAATTTCTTCTGTAAATTGTTTGGTAGAATTTTTTTCTTTGTCAATGAGGTCCCACTTATTTACAACAATAACAACGCCTTTGTGATTGGTTTGTGTGAGATGAAAAATATTGGCGTCCTGAGCGGTAAAACCCTTCTCGGCATCAATCATCATAATACATACATCACTTTTTTCTATTGCACGGATACTGCGCATCACCGAATAAAATTCCAGGTCTTCCCTCACCTTTGCTTTCTTGCGAAGCCCTGCTGTGTCCACCAGAATAAAATCAAAACCAAAGTTTGAATAGCGGATGTTGATGCTGTCACGGGTGGTTCCGGCAACAGGAGTAACAATGCTTCTGTCGGTGCCGGTAAGCATATTTATCAGAGATGATTTGCCTACATTCGGTTGTCCGATAATGGTAATATGAGGTAACACTTCCTCGTCTTCCTTTTCAGGTTTAAACTCTTTGACAATGGCATCCAGAAGTTCGCCAGTGCCACTACCGTTGGCAGCGGAAATACAGTGAAACTCACCCAGACCCAGTGAATAGAATTCCACCGAGTCGTCAATTTGTTTGGGCGTATCTACTTTGTTCACCACCAGAAAAACTTTCTTTCTTGAATTTCGCAGCAACGAGGCAATATCTTTATCATAATCGCTCACTCCTTCTCTGCCATCTGTAAGGAAGATGATAAAATCAGCTTCTTCAACAGCAAGTTCTACCTGTTTACGGATTTCCTTTTCAAAAACATCATCTGAGCCATACACGTAACCACCGGTGTCAATGACAGAAAAATTTTTACCTGTCCACTCTCCAGTTCCATAATGACGGTCGCGGGTAACTCCTGCTTCATCATGCACAATGGCATCCATACTTTCCGTCAGCCGGTTGAAGAGTGTTGATTTTCCCACATTGGGTCTTCCTACTATAGCGATAATATTACTCATTCAGGTTTTATGTTATTCGGTATATCCAAAATTTGTCAGTTGCTGTTCGTTGTTGCGCCAGTCGTCACGAATCTTAACGGTAAGCTCCAGAAAAACTTTTTTACCAACCATCGTTTCAATTTTTTTTCTTGCTGCCATGCCTAGTTTTTTTATGGCAGCACCGTTTTTCCCAAGCAGAATTGCTTTTTGCGATTCACGTTCAACAAAAATATAACTGCGTATGCGCACAATGTTGGGAAGGTCTTTAAACTCTTCAATAGCAACTTCAATGCTGTAAGGAATTTCTTTGTCGTATTGCAGAAATATTTTTTCGCGGATAATCTCAGAAGCGAAGAACCTTTCGTTGCGATCGGTAAGCATGTCTTTGTCGAAGTAAGGTGGTGCTTCGGGAATAAACTTCAGCAGTGCGTTGACGAGCATTTCTCCTCCAAATTTTTCTTTTGCCGATATGGGCACAATGGCATCAGGGTGTAATGTGTTGTTGAGGTTCTCAATAATTCTTTCCACTCCTTCCTGCGAGCTCAAATCAATTTTATTGAGTGCTACCACCAGTTTTCTGTTGGTGGTGTTGAGTTTAAGAAACCGTTCAGCATCAAAATGATTATCGGCAGCATCAAGCACAAGCAATATCACATCAGCATCAGCAAATGCACTCTGCACAAACGACATCATTCTTTCATGGAGTTTATACCCCGGTGTGATGATGCCCGGTGTATCTGAAAAAATCAATTGATAATTTTCAGCTGTAAGCACTCCGCGGATACGATGACGCGTGGTCTGTGCTTTGGGTGTAACAATGCTCAGGTCCTGGCCCAAAAGTGTATTGAGCAGTGTGGATTTACCCGCATTGGGTTTCCCTACAATAGCAACGAATCCTGATTGATGCACAGTTGTTTAATTTGGCGCGAAGTTAGTCAAACCGAACCATTTTACAGAGTAAAAATAAAGCCAAACAGGAAGTTTTAATTTTCATTGCCGTTTCTGCGCTTTTGCATTTCTGCTGCAATCTGCTGCGCATTTTTATCTTCGCTCAGGCTCAGCTGTTTTACTATTTCAAAATAATCTTTGTTATTTCTGTTCTGCGATAATTTATCAATGGCATCTATCCTGCTCACTTCAATTTCAAAACCTACAATTCCTCCGAAATTCTCACGGATAACCTGTGCAGGTATTTTGTCAAATGTTTTCGGATGCTGAACTTTTGCTTCGTAAAAATCTGTCATCAACTGCAGACATTCCATCAGTTCGAGCTCTGTCTGCACCTTGATTTTACCATAACAATGTACTGCCTGATAATTCCATGTAGATACATTCTCATGGCTGTACCAGCTTGAAGAAACATAGGCATTGCTTCCCTGAAAAATCACAAGAGCATCGGCATCGTTATAAAATGTTTCGGCCTGGGGATTCGGCTTGGCAATGTGTCCGTACAAAATGAGTTTGTTGTTTTTTACATGACTTAAAACAGGGATGTGTGTTGCAATGGGACTTTGCTTTCCTGTTGTCACCAATACAGCAAAAGTGTGTTGCCTGACAAACTCCACTTGTTTCTCAAAATCGGTATTCTTAAATTCATCAGGTATGTACATAATCTGTTATTTTATGAATGTGCCAACTCATTTTCAATCGAAGTATTGTATAATGTTTTATAATCTGAAACTACACCGAAAGATTCCTGATCAATGAGAATAGCTCCTGAAGTTACCTGACCGATATTGGTAAATTCAACATCCATTGCAGTCACTGCATTCAGAAAATCGTCCAGCTGCTCTTCATTCACCGTTACCACAATTCTGCTCTGCGACTCACCAAAAAGAAATGCATCTTTACGTATTTCTTCGTCAGTCATAATATCGAAACCTAAATTGCGGTGCATTGCTGATTCAATCAGTGAAATAAAAAGTCCACCGTCAGAAACATCATGTACCGACTGCACCAACTGTTGTGCAATAATATCTTTCACCACCTGCTGAACATTATACTCTTCTTCCAAATCAAACTGTGGCGCAGGGCTGTTGGCAACACCATGCACATGCACAAGATACTGCGATGATGCAATGTCGTTTGCTGAGGCTCCAATCAGAAAAATATGATCACCTTCATTCTTAAAATCAAGGGTTGCAATTTTATTTTTATTCTCCACCAAACCTATCATTCCAATGGTTGGCGTTGGATATACAGGCACTTCCTCATTTCCTGATTTGGATTGATTGTAGAAACTCACATTACCACCTGTTACGGGAGTTTGAAATTTCTCACAAGCTTTTCCCATTCCTTTAATGCTGTGCACAAACTGCCAATATACTTCAGGATTGTAGGGATTGCCGAAGTTAAGACAATTGGTTACTGCCGAAGGAACACCTCCTGAGCAAACAATATTTCTGGCTGCTTCCGCAACAGCAATAGAACAGCCGGTTTCAGGGTCGGCATATACATATCTTGCATTACAGTCAACAGTTACTGCAATCGCTTTCTTCGAGTTTCTGACATTAACAATAGCTGCATCAGAAGGGCGGTTGGTACTCATATTCACCGTTCCCACCATGCTGTCGTACTGCGTGTAAACCCAGCGTCTGCTGCAAATATTCGGGTGGCCTGCCAGTTGCATTGCTACTTCTTTCAAATCCTTTGGAACTGCAATTTTATTGATATCGAAAGATTTGTTTGCTTTAATATAAGCAGGCTCTTTGTAATCGCGTTTATACACAGGTGCTCCACCTCCCAATACAAGCGAATCGGCATTGACATCTGCTACCAGCGTTCCGTTCATATAAAATTTCAACTGACCACCGGTGGTTACTTCGCCAATGCGTGTACAGTTAAGATCCCATTTTTCGAAAACTTTATAAATTTCGTCTTCGCGTCCTTTAATTCCCACAATGAGCATGCGCTCCTGCGACTCCGACAAAAGAATTTCCCACGGCTCCATGTTGGCCTGGCGGGTAGGCACTTTGTCGAGATGAATAACCATACCATGTTCGCCTTTTGCCGACATTTCGGAAGTGGAACAGATGATACCTGCTGCTCCCATGTCCTGCATTCCAACAACTGCACCGGTTTCAATCACTTCAAGTGTTGCTTCCAACAACAGTTTCTCCTGAAAAGGATCGCCCACCTGCACCGATGGCAAATCCTCATGTGATGATTCATGCAAATCGCCCGAAGCAAACGTTGCACCATGAATTCCATCCTTGCCGGTTGCTGAACCCACAATGAAAACAGGATTACCTTCGCCATAGGAAATTGCTTTAACAGTTTTTCCATGAGCAACCACGCCCACACTCATGGCATTTACCAGAATGTTGGTATTATAACAATCTTCAAAATAAACTTCACCACCTACTGTAGGAACGCCAAAGGCATTGCCGTAGTCGCCAATTCCTTTCACCACACCTTTCATCAGCATTTTGGTACGCTCATTTTTAATATTTCCAAAACGCAATGAGTTGAGTTGGGCAATCGGTCTTGCGCCCATAGTAAAAATATCCCTGTTGATACCGCCAACTCCTGTAGCTGCTCCCTGATATGGCTCTATAGCCGAAGGGTGATTGTGTGATTCGATTTTAAATGCACATGCCAGTTTATCGCCAATGTCAACAAGCCCTGCATTCTCTTCGCCTGCCTTAGCCATCATGTGAGGTCCTTCGCGTGGAAGTGTTTTAAGCCAGGTGATTGAATTTTTGTAGGAGCAATGTTCACTCCACATCACGGAATAAATGCTTATTTCATTGAAATTAGGTTTTCTGCCAAGGAGATTTTTTATTTTTTCATACTCTTCAGGAAGCAAACCCAGTTTTTCTGCAGTGTCAACATTGGTTTCTTTCAGACTATCCATTTTTTAAATATTTCTGTCAATAAAAATTTGATTGAAGCGGTTTTTTGTTTCTTTGTGCAAAGGTAACTCTTTGCCGGCAAATGCCGGTGTTAACCTGTAAATATTATACCAATTCACAGAGTGGAACTGATACTTAGCATAGCATACGCATCGCTGTTTTTTTTCATCATCGGAAAAGCCTCATTTTTCCGTATTGAAGGTATCAGCCACAGAATGTTGTCGTTTGCTTTTGCGGTTAAACTGGTTTTTGCGGTTTTATTATCGCTGGTATTCACTCACTTTTATACCAACAGACTTACTGCCGACACTTTTAAGTTTTTTGACGACAGTAAAATCATGTTTTCAGTATTGCATGAACATCCTACCTGGTTTTTAAGAATGCTCACCGGAATTGATGACAAAGCTCCCTACCTTCTGCCTTATTACGATCAAATGCATAACTGGTATAACAAAGCCGTAATTTTTAATGATTATCGTTTTCAAATCAGACTCAATGCATTCTTAAGATTTTTTTCTTTAGGACATTATTATGTGCATGCTGTTATTTATTGTTTTCTGTCGTTCACAGGGCTTACTGCTTTGCTGAAATTATTTATTTTACACCTGCCACAGTTCAAACGTGCACTTTATGCAGGCACTTACTTTCTGCCATCAGTTTTATTCTGGGGTTCCGGTTTACTCAAAGATTCACTCATATTTTTTGCAACCGGTTTATCTCTCTATTGCCTTCACCGTTTCATCCACGACAGGAAATTCCGTTCGCTGATTTGCTTCGTCATTTTTCTTTTGTTTCTGATGCTGATAAAATTCCACAATTTTATTTTGCTGGTTCCTTTGTATGCTGCTTTTGCTTTCAGTTCATTCATCAAACGGTATTATATTGCCATTTTCGGAATCATTACCATCGTTTATTATTTAGCTTTGCTGAAGATGAATGTAGTTCTTCCAGGTTATGGATTGATGGAATTGTTATCCAAAAAGCAAGCTGAATTTGTTGACCTTGCACAGGATTATCATGCACAGAGTGCAATTCCTATCAACATACTTGAAGACTCGGAATGGAGTGCTGTAAGAAATACACCTCAGGCCCTTTCACATGTATTTTTACGGCCTTATGTATGGGAAGCAAAAAATGCATTTATCCTGATGGCAGCATTTGAAAATATTTTACTCATCATATTAACGCTGTTAAGTATTTTCAGCTTCAGCAGAAAAAATTTCACCATCACAGCGCTGATGCTTTTATCGTTCATTTATACTTTGTCGCTCTTTGAAATGATTGGCCTGGTAACCCCTGTAATGGGGGCCATTGTGCGTTATAAAATTCAGGCATTGCCATTTTTCTTCTTCTTCCTTACATGCCTTACTGATAAAAACTTGTTGCTGAAACGATTCCCATTTCTGAAAAAAATCACCTGACCCATGGAATTATTTATACTACCTCTTATTTACATCCTGCTGTTGTGTCTGTTTATCAGCTACAAGAGTTTTTTTAACTTACAGGGAATGTCACGTGCATTTGTGTGTTCCATGTTTATTGTGAAAGCATTTGCAGGAATCATCATCACCTTTAATGCTGAAAGAATTTACAGTGGCGATGACGGTATGTTTTTTTATGAAGCAGGAAAAACATTGTATGAATATGCGCTGCAACATCCGATGTCGTACTTCAAACTGATGTTGGGTATTTACAACGACAGCAATCAGCACGAATATTATACGTTGCTCAACTGGAAAGGACTACCCTACTGGAACGACAATGAAACCATGATAAAAATTTCGTCACTGATACATTTCATTGCCTTTTCAAATATGCTTGTTCATTCAGTATTGTTCAGTTTTCTTTCGTTTTGCGGGTTAACAGGAATTTACAAAGCCACCATCTCCATCACAAAATCCAATGGCTTTGTTCTCTATCTGATTCTGATGCTTTTTCCTTCGGTGGTATTTTTCACTTCAGGAGTACTTAAAGAAACTTTGTTGCTGGCTGCTGCAGGATTATTTGTTTATGCACTTACACAATTCAACCAGTCAACACGAATGAAGGTTTACACCATTGCACTGTATCTTTTTCTGTGGCTTATCAAACCTCATTTCGTTTTATTTCTAACACCTGCTCTGGCAGGTTATCTGCTAGCAAAAAAATATTTCAGCAAAAATTTATGGGCTTCTTATGTTGTTGCCATCGCTGTCATGATTGTTTATTACTCGGCAGGCACATTTGTTTTTAATCAAATACTGCATCGGAATGCTGCAGGAACCATTGCACTTGTGCAGCAAAGCACCATGAAAAATTCTATTTACGAAAAAGCTGAGAGTTACATTCAGCCTCCGGTAATTGCTCCAAATATGATAAGCGTGATTAAAAATTCGCCAAAAGCTTTTCTTCAAACTGTACTTACTCCGGCATTTCATTTCGACAAAGCAGGTTTGAGATGGAAAGGTGCTGCTGCTGAAAATCTGCTGGTGATGCTGTTTGTTTTGATAAATATTATAGCTGCATTCAGTTGGCGCAACGAATATGCGTCCTTACATTTTGCATTACTACTTTTTATATTTTCGTTCTATGCATTGGTTGGGTACACCTGCGCTCTCGAAGCTGCAATACTCCGTTTCAAAGCGCCTGTTTTACCTTTTCTGATTGCCGGACTTTATATCTTTATGCTCCAATACAAAAAATATTTTATACGCAATGATTCTCCGAACGATTGATACCGGTTTTTTCAAGTTAGATGGCGGAGCCATGTTTGGCGTAGTACCAAAATCTATATGGAACAAACTCAACCCTGCCGATGACAACAATATGTGCACCTGGGCCATGCGATGTATGCTGATTGAAGATGGCAAACGACTTATTCTGGTTGACAATGGCATTGGTGATAAACAGAATGAAAAATTCTTCTCGTATTATTATTTACATGGCGATGCCACTCTTGAAAAATCATTGAACAAGCTCGGATTTTCTTCTGATGATATTACAGATGTTTTTCTCACTCACCTTCACTTCGACCATTGCGGAGGCAGCATCAAACATAATGCGGATAAAACAGGATTTGTTCCTGCCTTTAAAAATGCTACTTACTGGAGTCATCAAGACCACTGGAAATGGGCAACTGAACCCAATGCCAGAGAGAAAGCAAGTTTTCTGAAGGAAAATATTCTTCCCATTCAGGAAAGCGGACAACTGAAATTTGTAGAAGGGAAAACGCCTTCCGATTCAAAATTGGAAATCCTGAACAACAACAATTTTCACTCTGAAATTCCGGTAATCATAGCACGCGGCCATACCGATGCCATGATGTTGCCTGTTATTCCTTTCAAAGGAAAACAAGTGATTTTTATGGCTGATTTATTACCTTCTGTGGGGCATATTCCACTTCCTTATGTGATGGCTTATGACACACGGCCGCTGGTGACACTGAAGGAAAAAGAAGCATTTTTAAATACTGCTGTTCAAAACAACTGGCAATTGTTTTTCGAACATGATCCGGTAAATGAATGTTGCAACCTTCAGCAATCTGAAAGAGGAATCAGAATGAATGAAGCATATAGGCTGAGCGATTTAGCTTAAGAAACTATTGAAGATTTATTTCACTTACTGAAGAAGAGAAATTTTGTTTGGCATCACCCACAGTAAGTTCAAGTTTGATGACTCCTTCGAACGGTTGAGTCAGATAAATTAATATTCTGTCGTTTTTGTAATCGTATTCACTCAAATACCAGTTGCCGTTAATTTTTGCAGCATAGGTTTTTATTCCTGACAAATTATCTTTTACACTGACAGCAATCAACGGGCAATTATAAACGGAATCAACACTCACTGTGCAGTCGCCAATTTGTGGCGGAACTGTATCCATAGTGACTGCATAAGTTCCAAAAGTGCTGATGCTTCCACTCACAAATCCATTTTTATAAAAGCTGTTTTCTGCTGATAAAATTCCTTTGTCAGAAATTTTCACCAACAACAACTTATTGGTAAATGCTGAATCTGAATATCCGGTTCTGAGAGCCAGTTTTAAATTCTTCTTTAATGGCTCACCATAGTCATATAAAGTATATTTCTGAGAGAAAAAACCTTTCCCTCCTTTCTTCACACTGTCGTGATAAAATATATTCCTGAATAAAGCTCCTTCCGGAATAATGAGTCTGTATCCTGCTCTTTTTATTTCTGTTTTTTTATCAAAAACAATTTTTTGTTCACCTGCCATGCGCAGCGGCTTCAGTTTTATTTGCGAATCATACTTTAACGGTATCAAACATGTTGAGCTATTGCCTGCAGCATCTTTCAACACCAATTTCAGTGTAACAGTTTTAAGACTATCCATTCTGATGATTCCGTTATTCACAACCTGTCTGTACTGGCTGAATGAATTGCCCGGCAGCCGAAAACACCATTCTGTAACATTGCCCTCGTGTTGCTTTTTTGAATAATCAATATGACCGTTGATATTCCTTGTCTCATCAAACGAAAAATCATCCATTCTGTAACTGTACATCAACTGCCCACCTGCATACATTTCCATTTCGTAAACACCCAACACAGCACTGTCGTCATTGGCAACATCCACTGCGCAATAGCCCAAACCGGCAAGAGCGGATGTGGCTACAGGATTTTCAACCACATATTCAATATCCGTTTTCCGCTGCGGTATAATTTCTTTGACTTCTTCTGTTTCAGTAAAATTTTTATTGACACCATATACTGAAATTGATTTTATTACCGGTGGAATGGTATCCTTTACATTTTTTATAAATTGCAATGGATTCAGAGGTATTTCAGATTTTGTATTCCGTATTTCATAATGCAGATGCGGACCTGCAGAGCTTCCTGAATTGCCCGACCATGCAATGGTGTCACCTGCTCTCACAACCAACTGATTTTTTTCAGGAAATAACTCTACGCTGAACTTGCTTTGTTTATATTGCTCATCCGTCACCAATTTTTCAATGGCAGGTGCCAGGCGATGCAGATGTCCATAAACAGTTGTATAACCATTGGGATGATCAATGTAAATTGCTTTGCCGTATCCATACTCACTTATTTTAATTCGCGACACATACCCATCAGCAGAAGCGCGAACAGGCTGCCCGATTTTTCCTTGAGTACTCAGGTCAATTCCGGAATGAAAATGATTGCTTCTTAACTCACCGTAATTTCCTTTGAGCACCGGTTGCAATGCCATTGGCGGAAATGGTACCCATGTGTTTTGTGCACAGGTAAACAAACTTAATAATGTCAGCGCAATGGTTGATTCCAATCTCATATCCTTAAAAATAAAACAGACCGAACAACGGGTTCAGTCTGCTCTTAATCATGCAAAATTTTTTTTCAGTTGCTAAGTTTCAGTTTGGTTCCCGGCTGAACAACAGTTCCGGGTTCAATCTGATTTTTCTTATACAGACTACTTAATTTAATGGCATACATCTGTGAAATATCACGCATACTTTCGCCCGGCATTACCACATGAAATTTTTGCTGAGCTGAATGACGTTTCGGTTTGATGTAAACAATGGTTCCTTCGCGCAACTCATCATCACGCAATGCATCGTTATACTTTAATACCTGCCACACCATCATATCGTTTTCCTTAGCAATGCTCACCCATGTGTCACCCTTTTTTGAAACAACATACTTCACATTATTCTGTTCGGCATAATACGTAGGTGGAGTAATATTAATCACTGTAGTAACATTGCGATCGGATTTAGCTGAAACATTCTTATCTTTCACACTCACCTGACGTACCAAAGTTGCAGCGGCATTAGCAGGTGCACCGTTCATCCGTGCAATTGCTTCGTTGTTGACAGCTTCAAGATTGTAGCGTTCAATCAAGTCAATCAGTTTATGCGCATAGTTGGGATTGGTTGCATAACCGGCCTTCTTCAAACCATGTGCCCAGCCTTTATAATCGGTTACATCCAGTTCGAATAAGAATGCATAGCGGCTGCGTGTTTTCAGAAAATCCGAATGGTCATCATAAGATTCCAATACAGTTGAATATTTACGAAAACATTCATCCCTTGCATCATCATCCTGATGAAAAGTTTTTCCTTCCCACTCTTTATGGCATTTTATACCGAAATGGTTATTGGCTTCCTGTGCCAGTTTGCTGTTGCCGCTTTCACTTTCCAGTATCCCTTGCGCAAGTGTGATGCATGCAGGAACTCCGGTTTTAACCATATCTTTTATTGCATCTTCCCTGTATTTTGCAATATACTCTTCTGTTGTCATTCGCTGCGCCATGGTGAGTGACGGCACGACAAGCAAAATCAATGCTGATGTTAAATTTCGGATAATAGGCATATTGTTCTTGTTTAAACTTAAAATTCTGATGGTTATTGTACAAAATTAACTCTGAAAAACCCTTCTTTTCCCCATTCTTACCCTTAACAATAAACAAGTTAATGTGGAAAACATCGGGTCTATTCTATTTAAACACCAATCCAAATAATAATTCCTTCGATGAACTCATGTAATTTGTGATTTCTCTGATTGAAAAATAATTATTAAAATTGTAGCAATAAAAATTTTATATATATGAAAAAAACTATTTCGTTGACTGCTTTAGCAGCATTTTGCGGCTTGATAGCCCTTCAGACAACTACTTTAACTTCCTGCAAAAGTTCCCAGAAAGCCAGCACTGCTGCACCGGTAGTCATTCCTGATAATCCAACTTATACAGCCAATGTAAAACCCATCATTGATGCTTCATGTGGAACCAAATGCCACAGCGCAGTGAAAAAAGCACATGATATTGACCTGAGTAACTATGAATCAGTAAAGGATGCGTGTATGAAAGATAAATTACTGGCAACTATAAAACATGAAGCAGGAGTAAAACCAATGCCACGAATGGCTCCTAAACTGAGTGATGCTTCCATTGCTATAATCGAAAAATGGATCAATCAGGGTTACGCTCAGTAATTGGTTGTACCAAAAAATATTTCTTACATTGAGTTTTGTCAGTGAAACCGCATTGCTTGTTGAATTTACAAGGGCATCGGGCATTAGTAAAAATCAACTGCAAAATACTTTACAACTATTTGAGAGTGGTGCCACCGTTCCGTTTATTGCACGCTATCGAAAGGAAAAAACCGGAGGACTTACGGATGAACAGCTTTTCGATTTGAAGAAAAGAATCCGTGAAGCCGAAAAGTTTATTGAACGTAAGAAATATATTTTACAAAAACTTTCAGAAAAAGGAGTTGATTCCGGTCTTCTGAACGAAGTTGAAAATGCTTCAACAACAGAAGTGCTCGAAGATTTATATCTGCCTTATAAAGAAAAGAAAAAAAGCAGAGCACAGAAAGCACGTGATGCAGGCCTTCAGCCCCTTGCCGACATGCTGCTGAAAAATGAAAAACAGGCATTAGGAAGTTTGAAGCATTTTAAGTCAGAGCATTTCCCTGATGAAGAATCATTGTTGCAGGGTGCAAGAGATATTCTTGCAGAAACATTCAGCGAAAATGCAGAGGTGCGACATCAGTTAAGAAATTTGTTTTTGCAGGACTCTGTTCTCACTTCCAAAGTAGTGAAAACAAAAATGGAAGAAGCTGTAAAATACAAAGACTATTTTGACTATAAAGAAAAAATAAAAACCTGTGCAGCCCACCGTTTATTAGCAATTTTGAGAGGAGAAAAAGAAAAATTTCTCCGCATATCTGCAGCACCTGATGAAAAAACAGCGTTGCATAAAATAAAACAGGTGCTTTCTCCATTGTTTAATTTTTCGGGAAAAGTAGTTTCATCAGCAATTACTGATGCTTACGACAGATTGCTCCTGCCCTCTCTCGAAAATGAAACACTTCGCTTTTATAAACAAAAAGCTGACGTTGCATCTGCAAAAATATTTGCAGTTAATCTGCAGCAACTGTTGCTGGCACCTCCCTTGGGTCAAAAAAATGTGCTGGCCATTGATCCCGGTTTTCGTACGGGATGCAAATTAGTTTGCTTAGACAGGTATGGAAATCTTTTGCATAATGAAACCATTTATCCTCATCCTCCGCAGGAACAGCATAAGCAAGCTGCTCAAAAAATTACTACACTGGTCAGTCAGTATCAGATTGAAGCCATTGCAGTAGGAAACGGAACTGCAGGTCGCGAAACCGAACAGTTTATTCAACGTTTGCACTTCGACCGTAAAATTCAGCTGTTCAGCGTGAACGAAGATGGTGCATCTGTTTATTCCGCTTCATCAGAAGCCCGTCAGGAATTTCCCGGATATGATGTTACGGTAAGAGGTGCTGTTTCCATAGGAAGAAGACTGATGGACCCGCTTGCCGAACTGATAAAAATTGATCCACGTTCCATGGGAATAGGACAATATCAGCATGATGTGGACGAAAGTTTATTGGAAGAAGAACTGAACCATACCATTGAACACTGCGTAAATGCCGTGGGCGTTAATCTGAATACAGCAAGCGAAAAACTTCTCACCTGTGTTTCAGGATTAGGAACTACACTTGCAAAAAAAATTGTTGAACATCGCAACCACCATGGATTTCAGTCGCGCAATGATTTGCTGAAGATTAAAGGATTCGGGCCTGCAGCTTTCCAGCAAAGCTCAGGGTTTCTGAGAATACCAAAAGCAGAGAATCCGCTCGACAACAGTGCTGTTCATCCGGAACATTATAACATCGTAGAGCAAATGGCTTCCGATCTTAAAATGAAAGTGGAGCAGTTTATTGGAAATGAAAACGCCATTAAGCAGATTAAATTAGAGAAATATGTGACTGAAGAAACAGGATTACCAACCCTGAACGACATCATGGAAGAACTGCTTAAACCCGGCAGAGATGTACGTGGCATCATCAAAGTATTTGAATTCGACAAATCAATACGCAGTATCACCGACCTGAAAGAAGGAATGATTTTACCCGGAGTAATCAATAACATCACCCATTTCGGTGCATTTGTGGATATGGGTATCAAGCAAGGCGGATTGATACATAAATCACAACTTACTGAAGAATTTACCAGCGATGTTGCTTCGGTCGTTAAACTGAATCAGCATGTAAGAGTAAAAGTAATTTCAGTGGATGTGGCTACCAAACGCATTCAGCTAAGTATGAAAGGAGTTGAACAGCAATGAAAGCAGCACCCGAAAAAATGAGAATTGACAAATGGTTGTGGGCTGTGCGTATTTTCAAAACGCGCTCGCTCGCTGCCGATGCCTGTGAGAAAGGTAAAATTCTGATGGACGATGTACCGGTAAAAGCATCACGCATGATAAAAGGTGGTGAAACCATTGAAGTGCGCAAAGGTGCTTTTCGATTAAGTTTTAAAATACTTCGATTGAGTGAAAACAGAATGGCAGCCAAACAGGTTCCTGAATTTTGCAGCGACTGTACGCCTGCCGAAGAACTGGAAAAAATTAAATTGCATGCACTTGCCGTAAGAACTTACCGAAGTCATGGTGAAGGTCGGCCAACAAAAAAAGAAAGACGTGCTTTGGATGATTTTCTTGACTGGTAAATTTTTTCAGAATGGATAACCTATACCGAAGTTTGAAATCAGACTTCTGAATTTAAGATTATCAACCACTACATTCTCTCCATTTCCATACTGCGGGTCAACAATCGGTACACCAATATCTAAGCGGAAAATAAAGAAAGTAAAGTCGAACCTGAAACCAAAACCACTGCCAACAGCCAATTGCTTATAAAAACGATTGATTTCAAATTCAGCATTTGGACGTGATGCATCTTTATTTCGCAGCCAGATATTTCCTGCATCCACAAAAAATGCTCCTTTTAAAATTTTAAGTATATCGAAACGATATTCAACGTTACCGTTTAATTTAATATCACCTGTCCGCTCAAAGTTATTTACACTGTTAAAATTCCCGGGCCCAACATTTCGTGCTCTGAATGCCCGCAAATCATTGGAACCTCCTGCATAAAAACTTTTCTCAAAAGGCATTATTTTCGAATTTCCATAAGCAATTCCTATCCCACCTGCAATCCGATAGACAATGGTATTATGTTCATTCAGTGTCTGATAAAGTCTGAAATCAACATCGGGTCTGAAATATTGTGCAAAATTCTTTTTCAGCACCTGATACCTGCCCTGATCATCTTTAGGCGATTTATTCATACTGCTGAATAACTGCAATGTATTGCCTGCAAACTCCACATTGCCTCTGAAGAAAACAAAATTTTTAATTTCATTCAACCGCTGATTATTAAATATAAAACTATACCTGCCATTGGTGATAAGGTGATTCTGATAACTGCTGAACAAAACAGGATCGTTCAGGTTGCGCAAGGCTGCTTCAAAAGCAGGACTGAGTTTTACGTTCACAAAATTTACCTGAAAAGGTGTGGCTATATGCTTTATATATCTCCCGTTTCTCCATTCCACTCCTGCAGAAAAATCAAGAATGGAGCGATTGAACTCCGGGCGATTCTGAATATTGTAATTGGTGGAGAATACCGTTATCGGATTCGCTGTTTTTCGCTTGAATAATTTTTGAAGTGCGCCAATTGCTTTTGGCAAATGGATGGAACTCTCCACTCCCAGCTCATACGTATTGAACAGCACCAATATTTTTCTTTCATCTTCGGTAGTGAAGTTTTTCTGCGATTCAAGTGCACCACGCAATTTCAACTCGAACATTTCTGCTCCTCTGAAAACATTTCTGTTTCTGTAAGCAAAGTTTCCGGCAACTCCTAAGTTACCGCCATTGTTGGTGCCTTCAAACTCTGTAACGTACTCCTGCTTTGAAGATGATCCGAGATTAACAAAACAATCGAGAAGATTACTGTCAGGATAAGTAAGCTCGTAATTAATATTAACAAAACGATATAATCCGAGCAAGTTTAAGCTCTTGTATGTATAATCTGAAGCTATTTGTCTGAACAAACTTCCCTGTCTGAAATAGGTGTGATTGGCAATAACTTCAGGCCTGACAGGTAGTTTGGAGTTTCTATCTTTCAGAAAAATATATTCTTTGTAATAAACACTGTCGAAATTTTGCACGACCGATTCAACCCTCATTGGATCATAATCAGGATTAAAAATTATTCTGTTGAGATAAAATTTTCTGTGAGGAATAAACTGAGGGCTTTCTCCTGATGAGTCTGAACTTTCTGCCATACTCACATCCTGAAATACTGCAAGATTATGTGTAGTATCGGAAGTATAAACTCTGTAACTGATATACTGAGGTGAAAACTGATAGTACCCCCTGTTTCTTAATAACTGAGATAACCGCTCCCTGTCACCCTGCAAAATACTTTCACGGTAAATGATTCCGGTTTTAAGTTTTGTTCCACTCGTATCCAACCTTACCAGTGAATCCAGATTGCTGTCTGCAGTTTCACGCACCACTTTTGTGATGTAAGAAGGTTCATTGGCTTTGATGATATACTTCACAGTAGCCTTCTTCTTACGATAAATGGTGGTATCATTTACCTCAGCTCTGAAATAACCATTCTTCGCCATATACTGCTTGATCTGTGATGACGACTTATTGGTAAACAAAGTGTCGAGCAACACAGGCTCTTCACCAACAGTATTCTTCAGCCAGTTTTTAAATTTATTGGGCTTACCTCTGTTGCCAATGCTGTAAACGGTAAGATGAAATCTGAATACTCCTAAAATTCGTCTGTTGGCTTTTTGTTTTATGATTGCTTTGATACCATCCTTGAGTTCAGGTTTGTCGGTAATCACTACGTTTCTGTCCAATAAATATTGATCTTTGTCCAGTTGCTTGTAGGGACTACATGCACTGAAAATAAGAATGAATAAAATGATTAAGTGATGTCCTGCTTTTGAGTTATTCATTACCTTTCGAGCGGGGTTAAAAATAAGACTTCTGCAGCATTTAAAAAGTTATTAAATTATCAAAGACAAGAATGTTATCAGCATCGCACATCAAACAAATAAAGGCTTTAAAAGAACGCAGCGCTCGCAGAGAGAGATATCAGTTTGTTGTTGAAGGTGAGAAAATGTTTCATGAACTCATTCAGTCATCATTTAAGGCAGAGGCAGTTTATGCACTGGAGCAATGGGCCGTCAGTTTATCATCGGAAATACGTCAGTCATTAGGCAATAAACTCATCCTCATCAGCGAAAAAGAACTTGAAAGAATATCATCACTCAAACAACCCAACAAAGTATTAGCTGTTGTCAATATGCCTCAACTTGAGGTGTCGGAAATAGCGTTCAACGATGTTATTCTTGCTTTTGAAGACATCAGCGATCCCGGAAACCTGGGCAGCATCATTCGCATTGCCGACTGGTTTGGCATCCGCCAAATTGTTTGTTCCACTCATTCGGTTGATTGTTACAATCCCAAAACCATCCAGGCTACCATGGGCTCTGTATTCAGGGTAAAAATATTTTATACTGATTTAAAGGAATGGATTCAGCAACATCAGTCGCAGGCAACTTTCTATGCAACACATCTTTCAGGAAAATCTGTTTACACGGTTTCCAAAAAAATTCCTTCAGTAATACTTTTCGGAAATGAGTCGAGAGGTGTATCGGACGATTTGAATAATCTTATTCAAAATGCTGTTTCAATTCCTTCATTTCATCAGACTGATGTTAGCAGTGCAGAGTCGCTGAACATTGCCATGTCGGCAGCCATTTTCTGCAATGAATGGCGCAGACCCTGAAATTAAAAGTTAGGCTTGAGCAGATATTTGCTGTAGAAGGCATCAATATGTTCGGTAGCTTCTTCTGCTTTGTCTGCAATCTTAAACAGTGATAAATCTTCGGGCGAAATATTTCCTTCCTCCACCATTACTGTTTGTATCCATTCAAACAGTTTTCCCCAATAATTTTTTCCCATCAGCACAATCGGAAAGCGACCAATTTTCTTTGTCTGAATGAGTGTAAGTGCTTCAAAAAATTCGTCCAATGTTCCAAAACCTCCCGGCAGAACCACAAACCCCTGAGCATATTTCATAAACATTACTTTACGCACAAAAAAGTAGTTGAAGATGATATTTTTGTCGTGATCCACATAAGGATTTGAGGTTTGCTCAAAAGGAAGTCTGATGTTGAGTCCTACAGATTTTCCTCCTGCACGCTGTGCTCCTTTGTTTCCGGCTTCCATAATTCCGGGTCCTCCTCCGGTGATGATACCGTAGCCCGATTGCGTAAGCTGATACGCAATTTCTTCGGCAAGTTTGTAGTATGGCGAACCGGGTTTGGTACGTGCAGAGCCAAATATGGAAACACAGGGGCCGATGCGACCCATTTTTTCAAAGCCTTCTACAAACTCACTCATAATTTTAAATATCTGCCAGGTGTCCTGTGTTTTTATTTCCTGCCAGTCTTTATCGGTAAAGGCTTTCCTGATTTTTGCTTCTTCAGATGCTGTCATTCAAATATATTTAATTGCCTGATGCTTTGCAATGCACCACATGCAATATTACTACGACTGAATATTTTTACGGTAAAGGTTTATAAAAGTTTTACAGTACGAAAGTTTATTTTCTGAATACTATCGTACTTACTTCTTTGTTTATCAAAGCAGGAGCTTTGATGAATAAATAGCAATATTTACTTAGCTATTTTAGCAGAGAGATATTCCCTGTTCAGGCGGGCAATATTCTCTACAGAAATATTTTTAGGACATTCCGCTTCGCAAGCTCCCGTATTGGTGCAACTTCCAAAACCTTCTTCGTCCATCTGGTTCACCATACTGATAACTCGTTCATGACGTTCAACCTGACCCTGAGGAAGCAATGCTAATTGCGAAACCTTGGCTGATACAAACAACATTGCAGATGAATTTTTACATGCTGCCACACATGCACCGCAACCTATACATGCTGCCGACTCAAAAGCCATGTCAGCATCAGTTTTTGGAATCAAAATGCTGTTGGCGTCCTGTGCATTACCTGTGTTCACAGAAACAAATCCTCCTGCCGCCATGATGCGGTCAAAAGATGAACGGTCAACAGCCAGGTCTTTTATAACCGGAAATGCTGCTGCTCTCCAGGGCTCCACTACAATGGTGTCGCCATCTTTGAATGAACGCATGTGCAACTGACAGGTAGTTACTCCCTGCAATGGTCCATGCGGACGACCATTGATATACATACTGCACATTCCACAAATACCCTCGCGGCAATCGTGATCGAATGCAATCGGCTCCTTTCCTTCTGTTATCAGGTCTTCGTTCAGCACGTCAAACATTTCAAGAAACGACATGTCTGCCGACACATCCTTTACATGATAGGTTTCAAATCTTCCGCGTTCTTTACTGTTTTTCTGTCTCCAGACTTTGAGCGTTATATTCATGATTCAGAATTTTATCAGTTCAATAATTAATTTTTATTTATAGCTGCGCTGAGCTATTTTAATGTATTCAAATTTCAACTCTTCTTTATGCATCGTCCACTGGTTGTCACCGGTTCTCTCCCATGCCGATACGAAAGCAAAGTTTTCATCATCACGTTTTGCTTCGCCTTCTTCAGTCTGATATTCCTCACGGAAGTGACCTCCGCATGATTCATTTCTCTGCAGTGCATCCATACACATCAGTTCTCCAAGTTCAAGAAAATCCGCCACACGACCTGCTTTTTCAAGTTCGGGATTAAATTCGTTTTGCTCACCTGGAATGCGCACATCAGCCCAGAATTGTTTTCTCAGTTCCTGAATTTCGGTGATGGCTTCTTTCAGCCCTGATGCATTTCGTGCCATACCGCATTTCTCCCACATAATTTTTCCGAGCTTTTTATGGAAGTGGTCAACTGATTTTGTTCCTTTCACATTCATCAGTTTATTCAACTTTTCTTTCACTCCGTTTTCTGCTTCCACAAATGCTTCATGGTCGGTGCTGATGGCTTTGGTGCCAATTTCATGGCTCAGGTAGTCGCCAATGGTATAAGGAATCACAAAATATCCATCAGCCAGTCCCTGCATAAGAGCAGATGCTCCAAGTCTGTTGGCGCCATGGTCGCTGAAATTGGCTTCGCCAAGTGCGTAAAGGCCTGGTACGGTGGTCATCAGATTATAGTCAACCCACAGCCCACCCATGGTATAATGCACCGCAGGATAAATCATCATCGGATTATGATAAGGATCCACTCCGGTAATCTGTTTGTACATGTCGAACAGGTTACCATATTTTTCTTTCACCACTTCTTTTCCCAAATCAAACAACTGCTGCTCAGTTGGATTTTCAATACCATGTTTGGTAGCTTCCATCTGACCATATTTATATCTGAGATTATAGGCAAAATCAAGGAACACCGCTTCGCCTGTTGCATTCACACCAAAGCCTGCATCGCAGCGTTCTTTGGCAGCACGCGAAGCCACATCACGTGGCACCAGATTTCCGTAAGCAGGATACCTGCGTTCCAGATAATAATCTCTGTCGTCAGGTTTTATATCATTCGGATTTAATTTTCCTGCTCTGATAGCTTCTGCATCTTCTTTTTTCTTGGGCACCCATATACGTCCGTCATTGCGCAGCGACTCACTCATCAGCGTAAGTTTAGACTGATGATCGCCTGAAACAGGAATACAGGTAGGATGTATCTGTGTGTAACATGGATTGCCGAAAAAGGCTCCTTTTTTGTGCGCTTTCCATGCAGCAGTAACATTGCTGCCCATGGCATTGGTTGAAAGATAATAAACATTGCCATAACCGCCACTGCACAACAACACTGCATGTCCGAAGTGTCGCTCTAATTCTCCTGTGATCAGATTTCGTGCTATAATTCCGCGGCATTTGCCATCAATGTTTACGATATCCAGCATTTCGTGGCGAGCATACATTTTAATGGCACCTGTTCCCACCTGACGCATCAGAGCGCTGTATGCACCGAGCAGCAACTGCTGACCGGTTTGTCCTGCTGCATAAAAAGTACGTTGCACAAGCACTCCTCCGAATGAACGGTTGCTCAGCAATCCGCCATATTCACGAGCAAAAGGCACACCCTGTGCCACGCACTGGTCAATGATGTTACCGCTTACTTCGGCAAGGCGGTGTGTGTTGGCTTCGCGCGAACGGTAATCGCCACCTTTTACGGTATCATAAAACAAACGGTAAACTGAGTCACCATCGTTCTGATAATTTTTTGCTGCATTGATTCCACCCTGAGCAGCTATGCTGTGTGCTCTGCGAGCCGAATCCTGAAAGCAAAATACTTTTACCTTGTAGCCCAACTCAGCAAGAGTGGCTGCTGCTGATGCTCCTGCCAGTCCTGATCCCACAACAATTACTTCGAGATGTCTTTTGTTGGCAGGATTTACTAAGTGTACTGTGGAACGATATTTCGACCATTTTTCTGCCATATGCCCCTCGGGGATATGTGCGTCAAGTTTGGATGATGTCATATTCTTAATTCGAATTATTGATTAAAATAAAAATAAAGTGGCATGGCTGCAAAACTTGCAGGAATGATGATTGCAAATATCCATGTGCCTATACTCTGAAAAATATTGTTGTATCTTCTGTTGTTCAAACCGAGTGACTGAAATCCGCTGCGGAAACCATGATACAGGTGAAATGAAACTGCTCCCATGCACACTACATAAAACAATACCCACCACAGTTGCTTGAATTCTTCTTTCACTTCTTTGTACAGATCTTTTACAATCACATATTTATAGTCGCCTGCAAGCATTTCTTCCATTTTGCTTCCCATTTTAAAATCAGGCCCCATATCTTTTGCTTCAGTCATTTTGCCTGTAGCCAGTTCGGTTTTGTAAAGTGTGTAAGGTGTGTGACCGAATTTGTAGTTATACCAGAAATCGTGCATGTGAACAACAATAAACACCAGCAGAATAGTTCCTAATATTCCCATATTGCGCGATGCCCATTTGCTGTTGGCATTTCCGTCATACTTTGCATACCTCACCGGACGGGCTTTTCTGTTTTCAAATTCAATCATCAAACCTCTGATGGCATGAATGATGATGGTGAGATACAAAATATACGAAATGGTTTTGATAAACGGATTGGTAGTCATCAGCACTGCATATTTATTAAATGCCAGTCCGCTGTCGGCTTTAAACAACTGAAAATTTCCGGCAACATGCACTACCAGAAACAAACAGATAAACAATCCTGTCACTGCCATAATCACTTTTTTGCCGATAGATGAACTGAACAGGCTTAGAAAATTATTTGAAGACATATTAAATCTTTTTATAGTGTTTTAAAAGAATGCACAAAAGTATGTTTTACAATTACCAAATGCAATTTGACTGCTGACACATGTTTTCAACATGATTTGTTTTTGAAAAATCCGGTGGCCTGTTTTAATTTTTAATTGTCTATTTATATATTTGTCAAAAATTTCAGACAATTATGAGTCACGGACACGAGCATCACGAAGAAAAAGGTCATATATTTTTCTACAAAGGAGCAACAGGTGTTTTCACTGCCTTCTATATACTAATGGTTCTTACTTTTATTACACTCCTGGTATATTTAGGATAAAATCAGTGTAATCCATTCATTTGACAGAGCGTATGCTGCATGCAGTTTACGTTTGAATTGTTTTGTCCTGTATTTAGATAAATTGAACAGGTTTTTTTATCGCCTGTTAATTCACATTTTTTATTGTTAAAAACTTCGTGACTGAGGCTGCTGCTTTTTAACGACTTTTGGAGCTTGAAAAAATAATTATGACAACCGATCAGCTTCAGAAAATTACATCACAGGTAAGACGTGATATTGTGCGAATGGTACATGCCCATCAAAGTGGTCATCCGGGAGGTTCTTTGGGATGTGCCGATTTTGTTACTACCTTATATTTTAATGTTATGCATCATCAGCCTTCTCCGTTTTCGATGGATGGCAATGGCGAAGATTTATTTTTTCTTTCCAACGGACATATCTCTCCATTATGGTACAGCGTGCTTGCTCGAAGCGGATATTTTCCGGTGAACGAGCTGGCAACTTTCAGAGCTATCAATTCAAGATTGCAGGGCCACCCTACTACGCATGAGGGACTTCCCGGTGTAAGAGTGGCATCAGGCTCCTTAGGACAGGGACTGAGTGTGGCTGTAGGTGCTGCACTTACCAAAAAATTAAATGGCGATAAGTCCATTGTATATTCTTTGCATGGTGACGGTGAATTACAGGAAGGTCAAAACTGGGAAGCCATTATGTTTGCCGCTGCTAAAAAAGTGGACAACCTCATTGCCACTGTTGATCATAACAACCAGCAGATTGACGGAACCGTTCAGGATGTGCTTAGCCTCGGTGATTTGCATGCCAAGTGGGAAGCTTTCGGTTGGGATGTGCTGCAAATGAATGGCAACAACACCGAAGAAATTATTCAAACACTGAAAAAAGCAAAAGAACATACAGGAAAAGGAAAACCTGTCGTTATTCTGATGACAACGGTTATGGGTTATGGTGTTGACTTTATGATGAACTCACACAAATGGCATGGTGTGGCACCTAACGATGAACAACTGAAAAAAGCATTGGAGCAATTGCCTGAAACGTTAGGCGATTATTAAACTGTCAATTCTCAGAAATGATTTTAAAAAATAAAAACTGTTTTTCAATCATCACTTTCGCGCTGATAAGTTTAACCGGCTTTTCTGCCTTTGCTCAAAAACCCGAACCACTTCCACTTACCCGTATCGAATTTTTATTTGATGCATCACAGAGTATGTACGCACAGTGGCAGTCGGACACAAGGTTTGAAATTGCCAAAAAGCTGTTAAGCGAAATGGTTGACAGTCTCGACAAAATCACCAATGTTGAAATGGCGCTTCGGGTATATGGACATACTAAAAAATTTCCTCCGCAGGATTGTGACGACACACGCCTCGAAGTTCCTTTCGGAAAAAATACAGCTTATCAGATCAAGAAAAAATTATCTGAAATAAAACCCAGCGGCACTACTCCTATTGCCTATTCCCTTGATGCCTGTGGCAAAGATTTTCCTCAAGACCCTGCACGCAACATTATTATTCTCATCACCGATGGAATTGAAGAATGTAATGGCGACCCCTGTGCCGTATCGCTGATGCTGCAGAAAAGAGGAATTATACTCAAGCCTTTTGTCATCGGCCTCGGACTTTCCAAAGATTATAAAGACGTTTTTAACTGCGTAGGAAATTATTTTGATGCTACCGATGAAGCTACTTTCCGTACGGTTTTCAGCGTAGTCATTTCGCAGGCACTCAACAACACCACCGTGCAGGTAAATTTGCTTGACGAAAAGCACCGTGCTACCGAAACCAATGTCAACATGACTTTTTATGATACCTATTCAGGTGCCATCCGTTATAACTTTATTCATACCATGAACAGCCGCGGTGTGCCCGACACCTTGCTGATAGACCCGCTTGGCACTTACGATATAGTTGTGCACACCATCCCTCCGGTAAGAAAAGACAGCAATAAAATTGTTGCAGGAAAACATAACATCATCGGCATTGATTGTCCGCAAGGCGATTTGTATCTGAAATTTGACGGCATAAGCGATTATAAAAATCTGCAATGTATCGTTCGCAAAAAAGGACAGTGCCAAACGCTGCACGTTCAGTCATTCAACACTACTACACGATATCTAACAGGAAATTATGATTTGGAAGTGCTATGCCTGCCACGTATGATTATTGAAGATGTAAATATTGCTCCGAGCAAAACCACCACTGTACAAATTCCCAATCCGGGCATGGCCAACTTTATGATGGTATCACCTGGGTATGGAAGCGTCTATCACGAAAAAGACAATAAACTTACATGGATTTATAATCTTGACGAAAATGCTACACGCGATAATGTGTTGCTGCAACCGGGAAATTACCGTGTGGTATTCAGACCCAAAAATTCTAAAGAAGCTATTTACACCATCGAAAAATCATTCCGTATTGCATCAGGTTCAGGCACCACCATCAACATCAACAAATAGAAAAAAAAGAGAAATGAAAAAATATACTTTTTCCGAAAAGAAAGATACCCGTTCGGGGTTTGGAGCAGGACTGCTCGAATTAGGTAAAACCAATCCCAATGTGGTGGCATTGTGTGCCGACCTCACAGGCTCGCTCAAGATGGATGCATTTCAGAAAGCATTTCCCGAAAGATTTTTTCAGTGTGGTATTGCCGAAGCCAACATGATGGGCATAGCAGCAGGTATGACCATTGGCGGAAAAATTCCTTTCACAGGAACGTTTGCCAATTTTTCTACAGGCAGAGTGTATGATCAGATACGGCAGTCTATTGCCTATTCAGGAAAGAATGTAAAAATATGTGCTTCGCATGCAGGTCTCACATTGGGCGAAGACGGTGCCACCCATCAGATATTGGAAGATATTGGCCTGATGAAAATGCTTCCCGGTATGGTTGTCATCAACCCATGCGACTATAATCAAACCAAAGCCGCCACCATTGCCATAGCCCAACACAAAGGGCCGGTGTATCTTCGTTTTGGCCGCCCTTCATGGCCGGTATTTATTCCTGAAAAAATGCCTTTTGAAATTGGCAAAGCCATCGTGCTCAGCGAAGGTGCCGATGTAAGCATTTTTGCAACAGGTCATCTCGTGTGGAAAGCCATTCAGGCAGGAGAGCAATTAGCCGAAATGGGCATCAGTGCCGAAATAATAAATATTCATACCATTAAACCATTGGACGAAAAAGCGGTCATACACTCAGTGTCGAAAACCGGTTGTGTGGTAACAGCAGAAGAACATCAGTTGAACGGAGGTTTGGGCGACAGCATTTGTCAGTTGCTGAGCCGCCATCTTCCTACCCCTGTTGAAATGGTGGGTGTGAATGACAGCTTTGGCGAAAGCGGAACTCCTGAAGCACTGCTGGTAAAATACGGTCTCGACAGTAAGAATATTGTTGAAGCAGTAACCCGGGTTATGCAACGCAAAAAAGCACTGGTATAATTTACCGCTGCCTGCTTGCTGATCTTCTGGTTTAAGCATAATTTAAAAAAAACTTTGTTACCTCTTGGAACATCAGGCAGACAACGAACTTCTACAGCTTTTCAAAAACGGCAACAGCCATTATGCTTTTAATTTAATCATAAAAAAATATCAGCAGCGCGTTTATACCCATGTCAGGCGAATGGTGATTGACCATGACGATGCCAGCGATCTTACTCAAAATACTTTTATCAAAGTATGGCATAACCTGCCTAAGTTCAGAGAAGACTCACAACTGTTTACCTGGATTTACCGCATTGCTACCAACGAGTGTCTGAGTTTTCTTAAAAACAAACGCAAAAGATTTTTTCTTCCTATAGGTGATGTAGAGGGCGAACTCTCAGACAAACTGGCTCATGAACCTTCGCTAAAAGGTGATGCTATAGAGATGAAACTTCAAAAAGCCTTACTCCTCTTACCGGAAAAGCAACGCCTGGTATTTAACATGCGCTACTATAATGAAATGAAATACGAAGACATGAGCGAAGTACTGGGCACCTCTGTGGGAGCACTCAAAGCATCCTACCACCATGCCGTGCAGAAAATTGAAAATTATTTGACCTCGGATTAAACTTTTTTAAAAACCAAACATCAAATGAATATGAATCAGGAAAACGATAACGAATTAAAAAAGAATGCGCCTTATCTGGCTTCGCTGGAAAAGAAAAACAGTTTTCAGGCTCCTGAAGGATTTTTTGAAGATTTGCCTTCAAAAATTGAGGACAAAATTCAGGAAGCAACAACTGAAAAAAAGCATACCTACGTTTCATTGCATTATGTGAAATATGCAGCAGCGGCCGTGGTGCTGCTGGTTGCAGGTTATTACTTTTATCCTTCAAAAACTATCCCGCAAAAAAATACTTTTACTGCATGGAATGTGGACTCGCTCACTGATGATGAGTTGCTGGATGAAATGAGCGATTTCCCGATTGAATACGAAACTGAAACGGTGGTTTCGAATGATGATGCAGATATTATAAACTATCTGATAGATAACAAAGTTGATATAACTGAAATAAATGGAATATAAAATATGAAAAAGTTAAAACTGTTTATGGTGATGGCATTCACTGCTGTCGCGATGGTTGCAAAAGCACAGCCCGGTGACCGTGCAGGCAACCGTTCAGAAAGAATGGAAACCATGAAAATCGGATTTCTGACCCAACAGCTTCACCTCACCAGTGACGAAGCAAAAAGATTCTGGCCGGTGTATAACCAGTATCAGGACGAGCTGCAGGCATTGCGCAAAAACCGCAAAGATGACAGGCAGGATGCAAAAGACAACTTTGCCAACATGAGCGACAAAGAAGCTGAAAAAGTGGTGGACGATGAAATTGCATTCCGCCAAAACGAACTGGATATTCTTAAAAAATATCATGCACAGTTTAAGCAGGTGCTGCCTATAAAAAAAGTAGCCTTGCTTTACCGCAGCGAAGAAGCATTTAAGCGTGAACTTTTGCAGCGGCTGCGCGATGGACGCAACGGAGGTGCCAAAAGACAACCTTAAGAATACGGCAGCCGCAACAGCACGGTTGTGGTTGCATTAAACCTTAAACTTTAAGCCTGCCGGAACCTTTTCCTGCAAACAGAAATAAATTCGAGTTATTCAGTATGTGTGAGCACCGTTTAAGAGACAAATACAGTATTTACCTCTGAGTGAAACA